>OCOJ01033471.1_pt1 | contig 13265 bp, 15 predicted proteins | sample 1539251 | NCBI WGS metagenome assembly OCOJ01 (sample SAMN01911457, study PRJEB22624) | soil metagenome | biome: Soil | place: Malaysia | collected 2012-04-30 | depth RA_metagenome m | reverse complement strand
CGAGCGCTTCGAGCCGCTGGCGCAGCCAGTCCGGCGACGGCCCGATGCGCACGCCGCGGAGCACGCGCGCGGTGAACCGCCCGCACAGGTCGGGGCAGGTGATCTCGACGCGCGCCACCGAGTCGGCGCGTTCGGCCGATTCCTTCGGCTGCGGCTCCGGCATGCGGAACGGCGTGCGCAGGATCGCCGCCGCCTCCCGGGCCACGCCCAGATGGCCCAACAGGTCGGGGCGGTTCGTGGTGATTTCCGCGTCGAGCACGGGACCCGCGGGCGATTCGACGACCGAGTCAATGGCCACGCCGGCCAGCGAGAGGCGCGAGGCCAGCTCCTGCGGCGCGAGCGGAATCGCCACGAATTCCTTCAGCCAATGGTAGAGGACTTTCATAGACGCAAATGAGTTTTCAAATGCCTGACTGCGTTTTTTTCATCCTACTCAAATTGCCGCAAGAACCTCACGTCGTTCTGGTAGAAAAGCTGAATATCGTTGATGCCGAAGCGCATCATGGCCATGCGCTCGACGCCGATGCCGAAGGCGAAGCCGGTGAGTCTTTTCGCGTCGTAATTCACAAAGCCATAGACGGCCGGGTCCACCATACCCGCTCCGAACAGCTCGATCCATCCCGCGTGCTTGCACATGCGGCAGCCGCGGCCGTCGCAGGCAAAGCAGCTCGCGTCCACCCNCAAAGCAGCTCGCGTCCACCTCCGCGGAAGGCTCGGTGAAGGGGAAATAGCTGGGACGCAGGCGCGTGCGCGTCTTCGGCCCCAGGAACTCGCGGACGAAATATTCCACCGTGCCTTTGAACTCGCAGAAGGTGATGTCCGTGTCCACGGCCAGGCCTTCGATCTGGTGGAAGGCGAACGAATGCGTCGAATCCGGATTGTCGCGGCGATAGACGCGCCCCGGCACGATGATGCGCACCGGAGGCCGCTGCTGCTCCATCGTGTGGATCTGCATGGGCGACGTGTGCGTGCGCAGCAGCAGTTCGGGCGCGCCTTTCGGTAACGACAGGTAAAACGTGTCCATCGTGTCGCGCGCGGGGTGATGCTCGGGAATGTTCAGGGCCTCGAAGTTGTAGTAGGGCGTTTCGATTTCCGGCCCTTCCACCACCGAAAAGCCGATGGAGAGGAAGATGCGCTCCAGCTCTTCGAGCGTCTGGCGGATGGGATGTCGCGTGCCCAGCCCGCGGCGGACTCCGGGAAGCGACAGGTCAATCCGCTCGCCAGCGCCGGCCGCTGCTCCCGCCTCCGCCCGCAGGCGCAGCTCCCCGAGGGTGCGCTCGACGTGGGCTTTCAGCTCGTTCAGCGCTCTGCCCACCACGCGCTTCGTGTCCGGCGCGGCGGGCTTCAGCCAGTTGTCGGCTATGGCGGAGAGCACGCCGGAGGTTCGGCCGAGCCAGGCGTTACGCAGCGCAGTCCACACCGCCATATCGCCCGCGGGGAGGCGAGCAGTTTCACCGTCGAACCGCGCGCGCACCTCGGCGAAGAGCGCGGCGATGCCCTCTGGCACCGTCGCGCCCAACTCCGCGAGGGTTTTCTCAACTGGTTTCCTTTCGTCGCTCATGAGAATGTTCAGGCCTGCCTCCCCGGAATAAGGGAGTGCGCGGCGCCGAAACTGGAGAGAGTACATTAAATCGGCCGTGGCGGCGACATGCCTGGAATGTATCCACATCGAGGCTAATACGATATAAAGTAGAGCAAAGACTCTGAGCTCAGCGGAGGCTTTATGGGCGATGACCTGGGACAGCTTCAGGGCACGTGGTACATCGTGACGCTGGAGATCGAAGGGGCGAAACTCGTGTCCAGCGCATACGCGGGAGCGCACATCATCATTGATGGCAGCAAGTTCACCTCAATAGCGATGGGCGCCAAATATTCGGGAACAATCGAACTCGACCCGAGCACGGATCCGAAGACCTTCCGGATGAAATTCCTGGACGGCCCGGAAAAAGGGAACACGAACTTCGGCATTTACGACCTCGTCGGGGATACATGGCGCTTCTGCCTTTCTATGACTGGCGGCCCTGCGCCAAAGGAATTCGCCACGACGCCCAACAGCGGGCAGGCACTCGAAGTGCTCAACCGAGAGAAATAGCTGAAGCGGGCAAGCGAGGGATCCCACGAGATGGCCAAACGAGCTCACCTCAGCAGGAAGCGCCATCCACGCCGTCAGGAGACGGTGAGCGAATACACCTTTACTGTGCTGTTTGAGCCCGCGGTGGAAGGCGGCTACGTGGTGACTTGTCCTGCGCTACCCGGATTGGTGACAGAAGGGGACACTCTGGCAGAGGCCAGAGCGATGGCTCGTGATGCCATTCGTGCCTACCTCGAGAGCCTGCGTAAAGATGGGGAACCCATTCCCGGCGACGCGAAGCTCACCCTGCCCCCAGTGAAGGAAAAGGTTCGGGTCGCGATTCCGGCATGAGTCCGCGCCTGCCCGCCGTGAAGCCCAGGGAAGTCTTGAGGGCCTTGGGAAGGGCAGGGTTCATCGTTCACCACACTTCCGGGAGCCATTACGTACTAAAGCACCCTGAGAGACCCAATCTGCGAGTGACTGTCCCGTATCACACGAAGGATCTCAAGCGCGGAACGCTTGCATCCATCCTCGACCAGGCGGGTATAACTGCCGAGGAATTTACCAAACTCCTTTAGGCGTACGCCGAGGCGGGTCTGCCAAAGCCTCACTTATCTCAACGAAGGGTCGCAGGCGGGAGCGCAGCCCCTTCCTTCGTCTGGGCAGGCAGGAGTGGCCGCGCCACCGCTAAGCCGCAGCGGCCTTGGCCTGCTCGGCGAGGTGCGTGAACCCTGCGGCGTCGGTGACGGCCATGTCGGCCAGCAGCTTGCGGTCGATGGCCACGCCGGCCTTTTTCAGCCCGCTGATGAAGGTGCTGTAAGTCATGCCGTTATTGCGAGCCGCGGCGCCGATGCGCTGGATCCACAGACGGCGAAAATCGCGCTTGCGGTTGCGGCGGTCGCGGAAAGCGTAACGTTCGGCGCGATTCGCGGCTTCCTGCGCTGATTGATACAGCTTGCTCTTGGTGAGGAAAAAGCCCTTCGTACGGCGCAAGTACTTCTTGCGGCGCGCGCGGCGCTTGGTGCCTCGTTTCACTCGTGCCATGTCGGGTCTGCTCCTTGGGGTGGAGACACGCACCCGCAGATACGGGGCGGCATCTCCACGGCGCGTTTTGATAGCACAGCCCCCGCATAGCGGGACTGCGCGCTTATCTGCGAGGGATGCAGAGGACAGGCTGTCCCGAAGCTTCGGGAGCCTGTCCTACCTCGCGGCCGGCCGGCAGGCCCGCCGTGGCGGGAATGGCGCTGCCTGGCTCGGCGATTCGTCCCAGTCCCGCAGGACCGGGGCGCAAACTCTAGGCGTACGGGAGCATGCGGCGGACCTTGGCTGCGTCCGCGGCATGCACTTCCGTGAGCTTTTTCAGCCGGCGCATGCGGTTCGAGGCCTTGGTGCCCAGCAGGTGGCGCTTGCCGGAATGCATCCGCAGGATCTTTCCACCCGCAGTAATCTTGAACCGCTTGGCGGCGCCGCGATGCGTCTTCAGTTTTCCTTTTGCTGCCATTCGCTTCTCCAACTCCTAGGCGCTGGCTCCGCCCGATTCCGAACCGCGCTCGGCCTGCTGCGGCCGCGGCGCGGGCGGAGTAACGCCCTTCTTGGGCGCGAGCACAGCGAGCAGGATGTTCGCTTCCATGCGCGGCGGGCTTTCTACCTGTCCCAGGGCCTGAATGTCCTTTTCCGCCAGCAGGCGCGTCATTTTCTGCCGGCCAACCTCGGGGTGGGCCATTTCGCGGCCGCGGTGAAAAATCATGGCCTTCACCTTGTACCCGTCGGTCAGGAACTCGATGATGCGATTCTTGCGCACCTGGTAGTCGTGCTCGGCGGTCGAGGGCCGGAACTTCACTTCCTTGATGTGGCCGCCGCGGTGGTGCTTGCGCTGCTCGTGGTCGCGCTTGTTCTCCTCGTAACGAAACTTGCCGAAATCCATAATCTTGCAGACCGGAGGCACGGCGGTCGGCGAGATTTCCACCAGGTCGAGACCCGCTTCCCTCGCCTTCCTCATGGCTTCAAACGGCGGCATGACGCCGAGCTGCCCGCCGTNCCGAAATCCATGATCTTGCAGACCGGAGGCACGGCGGTCGGCGAGATTTCCACCAAGTCGAGACCCGCTTCCCTCGCCTTCTTCATGGCTTCGTGCGGCGGCATGACGCCTAACTGCCCGCCGTTTTCGTCGATCACGCGGATCTCGCGTTCACGGATGCGTTCATTCACGCGGTACTTACGCTCGATACTGATACGGATGCCTCCTTGGCTTCAGCTCCCGCGGGAGACAGCTCCCCCGCCTCGACCGAACTCCTGGAAGACCCACCCCTGGGCGGTTCCGGACCGGCGGGATACTGATGCGCAGTCGCAAAGTATAGCACGAAAGATGCCGCCCGGATTGGATGCAGTCACTGGGCAATCCGGTTTTCGACTTCTTCGCGCAGGGCGGTGATGAATTCGGCCAGGGGGCGGGCGCCCAGGTCGCCTTTGGTCCGGTGGCGCACGGAAACGCTTCCTGCCTCGGCTTCCTTGCCGCCCACGACGAGCATGTAGGGGATTTTCTCGAGCTGGGCGTCGCGGATTTTGGCCTGGAGCTTTTCGTTGCGGTCGTCCAGGTGCACGCGGAAGCCGGCCTCGCGCAGCTTCTGCTCCACCGAGTGCGCATATTCATCGAATTTCCCGCTGACCGGCAGCACGGTGGCCTGCACCGGGGCGAGCCAGGCCGGAAACGCCCCGGCATAATGTTCCAGGAGCACGCCGAAAAAGCGCTCGACCGCGCCCCAGAGCGCGCGATGAACCATCACCGGCTGGTGTCGCGCGCCGTCTTCGCCCACGTATTCGAGCTGGAAGCGCCGCGGGAGGTTGAAATCAAACTGCACGGTGGAAAGCTGCCAGGGCCGGCCGATGGCGTCGAATAGCTTGAAGTCGATTTTCGGTCCGTAGAACACCGCTTCGCCCGGCATGTACTTGTAAGCGATTTTCATGCGGTCGAGAGAGTTCTTGAGCGCGGCCTCGGCGTGCTCCCACTCCTCGACGGTGCCGGCGTAGTGCTCCGGGTGCGCGGGATCGCGCGCCGAGAGCTCGATCTCGAAGCGGTCGAACCCGAACGTGCGCAGCACGGCCAGGGCGAAGTCCACGCAGCCTTCAATTTCTTTTTCGAGCTGGTCGCGGGTGCAGAAGATGTGCGCATCGTCCTGCGTGAAGCCGCGCACGCGCATCAGCCCATGGAGCACGCCGGAACGCTCGTAGCGGTACACCGTGCCGAGCTCGGCCAGGCGCAGCGGCAGCTCGCGGTAGCTGCGCAGGCGCGATTTGTAAATCAGGATGTGTCCCGGGCAATTCATGGGCTTCAACTGGTATTCGGCTTTTTCCACTTCCATGGGGCCGAACATGTTTTCCCGGTAGAAATTGGTGTGCCCGCTGGTCTTCCAGAGGTCCAGGCGCATGACGTGGGGAGTGAACACCAGGTTGTAGCCGCGGCGCAGGTGTTCTTCGCGCGACCAGTCCTCCATGATCTTGCGCACCAGGCCGCCCTTGGGATGCCAGAAGATGAGCCCCGGCCCGGCTTCGTCTTCGATGGTGAACAGGCCCAGCTCGGGCCCCAGCCGGCGGTGGTCGCGCCGCTTGGCTTCTTCCAGCCGGTGCAGGTAATCCTGGAGTTCCTCGTCGGTGAAAAAGCACGCGCCGTAGATGCGCTGCATCTGCGGGTTGGTTTCCACGCCTTTCCAGTACGCGCCGGCCACGTTCATCAGCTTGAATGCGTGGATGCGGCCGGTAGAAGGGATGTGCGGCCCGCGGCAGAAATCAATGAACTTGCCCGTGGTGTAGAAAGAGACCATGGGCTCGGTGGCCTTGTCCTCGACCAATTCGCACTTGAAGGCCTGGTCCCACTTCTTATAGAGCTCGAGCGCCTCGGGCTTGGGCAGCATCTTGCGCTCGTTGGGGATGTCCTGCGCGGCCAGCTCGTGCATCTTTTTCTCGATGCGCGCGAGATCGTCCTGGGTGAACGGCTCGTTGCGCAGGAATTCGTAAAAGAAGCCGGTCTCGATGGGCGGCCCGATGCCCAGCTTCACGTCCGGGAAGAGTTCGAGCACGGCCGCGGCCAGCAGGTGCGCCGCCGAATGCCGGAAGACGAACAGCGCGTCTGGGTCCTTGGCGGTGAGGATTTCGAGCTTCGCGTTGTCCAGCAGCGGACGCGACAGGTCCACCAGCTCGCCGTCCACCCGCGCCACCAGCGCGTTTTTGGCCAGCGAAGACGAAATCTGCCGGGCGATTTCCGCGGGAGTGGTGCCTTTCGGCACTTCCCGCTTCGCGCCGTCCGGCAAAGTGATGGCTATGGTTTCCATGCTTGCTCTTCGCGTACTCACCGAAAACTCAACGCTATCAGACGCTTTGCGGAGGGGTCAAGGCGAGCACTGGACGTGAGTACCGCGCCTAGCGCGGAAATTAGAGGAGAGTGACGCCCGGAAGCCCCCCGAATGCTTGGTCGGAGGTCACGAGCTCGGCCTCAAACCTGCGCGCGGTGGCGTAGATGATTGCATCAGCCATGGCGAGTTTGTGATCCAGACTGATGTTCGCAGCTGCCAGCGCCAGCGTTTCGTTTAGCAGGATTACTTGCCGGCGCATCGCTTGGGAAGCGAATCGATCCGCTTCCGTTTTTCCCCACGACATCTTTAGCTTCTTATAGACCTCGTAAATCACGATGGTTGGAACGAGGATCGGGCCTGCGCCTTCGATGTATCTGGCCGCCTCATTGGCCTTGGCGTCGAGCGTGATGTACTCGAGCCAGCCGGAGGAATCCACGACTACCGGATCAGAAACGGTCCCTGCGGTCACGGTAGTCTTCCCGCCAAGGCATGCCTTTGGCCATTCCGCGCAGTTCGGTGATCGGCCGGGGCGTCTCCAATCGAATGCCGCCGTCCTCAGCGAAGATCAGCAGTTTCTGGCCCGGACGTAGCTTCAGTTCCTCGCGCAGCTTTTTCGGAATGACAACCTGAAATTTCGGGGATACGGTTACAGTGTCCATTGAGCGCCCACCATACAAGCATGTTATCGATGGTCACTGCGTATGTCAAGGCCGACCCGCTTCAGGCTCAGGACTCACTCGCCGACCTCGTGCAGCCTGGCATTGCAGACGTCAGCCGAGTTCTCCAGCGTGAAGGGTGGGATCGAAACGAGCGGACTCGAAACGAACGGCCGGATACTCAGTTGAGCATTGTCGCGAGAGGCGTCGCCTTGATAAGCGTCGTAAGATTTTCCCTTGGCGCTAACGGGGTCAGCGTAGAGCAGAACCAAGAGCTTGAGGACATTTAGGTTCCGTGAACGGGCAGAATGCTCTCTGATGAGCGCCACGCTGCGCTCAAACCCTCGCCGGTTGCCAGGACTCGGCTAGCCCTTCCTGCCGGTTACATCTCCCGACCACGGACCGTGCGCGCCCGGTGCGTGTAGAACTTGGACTCAATCAAGGCGCGTTCGCTAGGCAGTGAGGTTGTACGTCAATCCGAACGGATCTTTGACGTAACACCGGGGGAACTCAGGCTCCTCCTTGATGACCTTGCAGCCCTTCTTTACAAGCCGGCGTTTGGCTTCCTTCACGTCTTTCACGGTAACTTCGAGCACCGGGCCCAACTTCGGGCCTCGCTCGATGAACAGGTTGATGTGCTTGCCGTGCAGGCACAGCATGTTCGGCAGCGCCCCAGTGATTTCGAATCCCAGCTCGTCCACGTAGAACTTCGCGGCACGCTTCGGGTCTTTCGCCTGGATCAGAATATCGGTGCCAAAACTGTTTGCCATGTCGCCTCCTACTTCTTGCGCGCTTCTTCGAGATTACGCCACACGGCGTCGGGCTGGTCCACCAGGTCGTTGAATTCGCCGGCGCCGCGGAGCCACAGCCCGCCGTCAATCACCACACACTCGCCGTTCACGTATTCCGACTGCGGCGCCAGCAGATAGGCGGCCAGATTAGCCAGCTCCTCATGACGGCCGAAGCGCTTCATGGGGTGGTAGTTCTTTGCGCGCGCCTCGTACTCGGCCGAGGGCATCAGCCGCGACCACGCGCCCTCCGTCGGAAACGGCCCAGGTGCAATCGCGTTCAGCCGGATATGGTATTTGGCCCATTCGACCGCGAGCGAGCGCGTCAGCGCCAGCACCCCCGCCTTCGCGCACGCCGAGGGCACCACGTAGCCCGAGCCCGATCCCGCCGCCGCGTAGGTGGTGACGATGCTCAGCACGTTTCCCCCGCGCCCCGCCGCTATCCATTTCCTTCCTAGCGCCAGGGTGCAGTGAAACGTGCCGTGGAGCACGATGCTCACCACGGCGTTGAAGGCGTTTGGGGAGATTTTCTCTGTCCGCGCGATGAAATTGCCCGCGGCGTTGTTCACCAGCGTGTCCACTCCGCCGGTGGCGCTATCCGCTTCTGCCACCATGCGCTCCACAGCCGCGAAGTCACGCACGTCGCAGCAGGAATGCGTCGCGGTGCCTCCGGCCGCGCGGATCGCCTCGCAGGTCTCGCGCAACGGCGCTTCGCGCCGCCCGGCCAGATGCAGCTTCGCGCCCAGTTCCGCGAACCGGAGCGCCATCGAGCGTCCCAGCCCTGTTCCGCCTCCGGTGATGAGTATTGCGCGGTCCGCCAGCAAATTTTTCTCAAACATGGCCTGATTCCCTTTCAGCGCAGATTGCCCGGCAACGATGTAGCTGGTAGGGACATGGCCCGCCGCGGCGGATGCCCCTACAACTGCTGCCACATTGCGTCCACGACAGCTCGCAGCGTTTCGGTTGCGGCCGTATAGCGCGACTCCGCGTCGCGCCGGTCGCCGCCTGCCGCTAGCGGCTCAGGAGGTGGAATCGGCCGCCCAATGGCGATGCGGATGCGCCCCTGGCCAGGCAGGCAGCGGCTCCACTGGAACCCCCGGGCGCGCGGCCAGAACTCGAACGAGCCGCGGATGGCCACCGGCACGATGGGCGCGCGCAGGTGGAGCGACAGAATTGCCGCGCCCTTCTTGAAGGTTTTGATTTCACCGTCCACACTGCGTTCCCCTTCCGGGAAAAGAACCAGTACCTTTCCGTGCCGCAGGCCGAAGGCGCCTGCTTGCATGGCGCGGACCAGGTTCGAGTCCGGATCCACCGGAATCACGTGCACCGCGCGCGCCACGCGCCGGCGCAGCGGCGTGGCGTAGTACTCGCTCGCTCCGACAAAAAACATCCTCTGGAAGACATGCCACGGCAGCGCGCCGGCCAGCAGAAACATGTCTAGGAATCCCTGATGGTTCGGCGAGAGCAAGAAGGCGCCTTCCCGGGGGAAATTCTGAACTCCGGAGATGCGCAGCCCGAATAGGATTCGTCCCACAGCGCGCAGGATTCGTGCCGCGACGAATAACGCGATCCAGGTCAGCGTCCTCACTTCAAGCAATCCCTGGAACAGCGGGTCGTCTTCCGGCACTCCTCCCGGCCCCGCGGCGAGCAGCCGCCCCCAGGCGTCGCCGGCGCGCGCGGCGGCCCCAGCCGGTCCGCCTTCTTTCGGCAGCACGGCTTCCACCAGCTCGCGCACGGTGTAGATCTTCTGCCGCACCTCTTCGGTCACCGTGGTTCCAAACATCTCCTCGAGATGTGTGAGCAATTCCACGCGTTCCATGGAATCGAGCCCCATCTCCAGCTCGATGTTTGCGTCCGGGTGCACCGGCCCTGTGAGTTTTCCCGCATGCGCAATCGCTTCCAGCGCTCGCTCCACTTCCGGGAGCGCCGACCAGGCCGCGTCTGATTCCGAATGCGGCCGGGCGCCCTCGGCGCGACCGGCCGCCGTGACGGCGGCGGACTCCACAGCGGCGCGCTCACGGGCCCGGGCTGCGATCTCGAACCGCTTCAGTTTGCGCGTGGTGGTGCGCGGCAGGTCTTCCGTCCAGACCTCGAGACTCTGCACGCGTTTGTGGCTCGGCAGCGCCACGCCCATGCTTTCCATTTCAAAGCGGAGAACCTCGCGCATGTTCAGCACTTTTCTTTCCCGCATTACGTCCTGGTTCGGCACCACCACCGCGTGCAGCCGCTCCGCGGCAGGTTCTCCTGGCCGCTCGCGGCCCATCACGCACAGCTCTTTTATGTAGGGCGAATGCAGGTAGTGAGCCTCAACCTCCTCCGGGTAAACATTTTTCCCGGAACTGAGCACGATGATTTCCTTCTTCCGCCCGGTGATGCGCACGCGCCCGCGCGCGTCGATCACGCCGAGGTCACCGGTCAGCAGCCAGCCATCGCGCAACGCGTCTGCAGTGGCATCCGGCCTGTTGAAATAGCCTGGCATCACCACCGGTCCGCGGATCATCACTTCGCCGTCAATGGCGCCCTCCTCCGCGGTCTCTTCCCGCGGACCGAGTTTCACCTCCACGCCCCAGATGGGCTGGCCCACGGTATCCACCGCAGGGTCGCCTGGACGCGTCACCGTGGCCCCGCCGGTGCATTCCGTCAGCCCGTAGGCTTGCACGATGTTGAACCCCATGGCGTAGAGTTCGCGGCCGGTGGCGGGGTCGAACTTCGAGCCGCCAGTCACCAGCAGCCGCATGCGCGGCCCCAGCGCCCGATGCACGCGGGCAAACAGCCGCGGCCCCAGATTGATTCCCGCGCGACGCAGCATCGCGTTCAGCCGCAACATCATCCCGAAGGCGGCCCGCTTGATCCCGCCGGCTGCCGCCACCTGCTGCCGCACACGTTCGTGGATGAGGTAGAAAAACTGCGGAACGCAGCACAGCGCCGTGATGCCGCGTTCCTCGAGCGCGCGGAGCAGCTCCGTGGTGTTCAGCGTTTCCAGGTACACCACGCGCGCGCCGATGGAAAGCGGCAGCACCAGATTGGCCACCAGCGCCAGCGCATGGTAGAGCGGCAGAACGCCCAGAATGACGTCCTGTTCGTCCAGCCAGATCGTGCGCAGGATGCCTTCCAGCTCGGCGAGCAGGTTGCCGTGCGTCAGCACGACGCCCTTCGGGTCGCTCGTGGTCCCGGAGGTGTAGAGGATCACCGCGGCGTCTTCGCGCACCGCAGGACATGGAGGCGCCTCCGCGGCCTGCGCCTGCTCGCCACCGAGCAGCAGCACGGTGCACGCGGCGCCTGCTCCTCCGCCCGTTCCCGCCTGGGCCGCGGCTTGCCGCGCCACAGTTTCCATGCGCGCGGAAGCCAGCAGCAGGCGCGCGCCCGAATCCTGGAGCAGCCGCGCAATCTGCTTCGGGGCGTAGTTCGTGTCCAGAGGCACGGCCACCGCGCCAATCTCGAGAATTCCCAGGAACGCCGCGCACCAGCGCGCGTCGTTCTCCGCCAGGATCACGCAGCGGTCGCCCGGCCCCAGGCCTTTGGCCGCGAGCCGCGCGCGCGCCTGCGCCGCCATGCGCGATAGTTCGCGGTAGGAAACCGATTCGACGGTGTCGCGCCGCTGGACTTCCACCGCAGTGCGGTCCGCGTACCGCTCCACGGTGGCTCGAAATGCCGCGCAGAAGTTGTTCCACCGGGTAGCGTCANCCGCCATGCGGGAGAGTTCGGCGAAGGAAACTGATTCGACCGTGTCGCGCCGCTGGACTTCCACCGCAGTGCGATCCGCGTGCCGCTCCACGGCCGCTCGAAATGCCGCGCAGAAATTGTTCCACCGGGATGCGTCCGAGGGGCGCTCCGCCGGCAGTGATTCCTCGCGAACTGCGGGAGGCGCAGGGACGGTGTTCTGCGGGGTTGCGGGCGCGCTCATGGTCTCGCCTGTGACCCTGCGGGCGCCGCGGCCGCGGCCAATGCGGCGCGCCGCGTGTGCGTCAGCAAGCCCACCAGCGATTCCCGCGGCACGCTGGTGATGAACGGCTCGATGATGGGCTTCAGCAGCAGCGGGATGGTCCGCGTCAGCGTGATGGACTCGCACTGCACGTAGGTCCCGCCGTCTTTCTCTTCGAATTTCCAGTAGGTGTTCATCCGCCACAGGAACCCGCGGTCGTCGCCTTCGGGCTTCAGCGTCTCGTCGGGCTGGCCCTCGTTTTCGACTTCCTGCTCGCGGGTGATGTGCGAGCGGCTCACTTCCCGCGTCGGGCTGATGGTGCGGTACCAGGCCTCGTGCCAGGTGTCCACGATTACCGAAAGGATATGCTTCTTGTGGAAGCGCAGGTAGGTGAGAAAGTGGCCGTCATCGCGCGAAATGAGCTTCGACCGCACTACCTCGGGCGCGAAATACTTCGAGTGGTGGTCGTAGTCCTCGACCAGCCGTACCACCGCGGCCACGTGTACACCGGGAACAAAACTGATTCCCACCCAATGGTGCACCATGCCGCCGGGCACTTCGAACTTTTCCCCCTTCACCTGCTGGCCGAGCCGTTCGATCACCACTCCCTGGTTCCGCAACTGCCGGTAATATTCCTCTCTCTCTGCGGCAGACTGTGCATCCACCCACAGGAACGGGTCGTGCTGCACTTCCTCATCGAATTCCGCGTCGCGCGCGGCACTGTAGCGGTTGAAAGCCTCGAGCGTCTCCGGCTTCAACTGCTTGGCTCCGGCCCCCGGGCAGGTGAGCAGGAGCAGCGCCACCAGCCCAGCGCACAACACGGATCGGCGAATCGTCCTCATTTCGCCGCGAGTCTGACCCGCTCGCCCTTTGGTGTCAACGCCTTGTGGCGCACCGACTCCTCGGTGCGCTCTTTGCCTCTTCAAACTTCTAGATGGTCGCGTCAAACTGCAGTTCTTCCATCATCCGGTTCAGTTCCGCCTGGGCCTGCGCGCGCTTCGTTTCCAGGTCCGTGGATTCCTTGCGGATGGCGTCCAGCCGGCTTTCCTGCTCATCCAGCTCTTTGGTATAGCGTTGCACCAGCGCCTTTTCCTCTGCGCTGCCTTTCAATGCTTTCATGTTCTCGCGCAGGCGCTGCTGGTCGTCAAAGATGCGCTTGGTTTCCGCGTTCCGTGCCTGGAGTTCGCGGTCGAATCCCGCGATCACGCTCTTCTGCGCCACGATCTTCCTCAACGCCGCCTCAATTTCCGGATTGATGGTCTTCTGGCGCACGAACAGCGTGATCTGGTCGTCCGTCAGGTTGCTGATAACGTAGCGAGTGTCGAGCGGTTTCGCTTCCTTCACCGTCAGCGTTTCCGTCTTCTTCGGCTCGACGGCCACGCGGAAGCGGTACATGCCCGCGGTAGTCTCCGCGGGCTCCAGGCCGGGCGCGAGTTTGTAGTCCGGCCGCTTCGGATGTTCGATGACCACGGTGCGCGGGTG
>OCOJ01774352.1_pt1 | contig 13272 bp, 13 predicted proteins | sample 1539251 | NCBI WGS metagenome assembly OCOJ01 (sample SAMN01911457, study PRJEB22624) | soil metagenome | biome: Soil | place: Malaysia | collected 2012-04-30 | depth RA_metagenome m | reverse complement strand
GCGGCGACGAGTACGCATGCGAGCATCATGTAACGCATAACGAGAGTCTCCTATCGATTGCTGGTTGTGGACAGCCCCCGTCCGCGATCCAGGAGGGAGGCTCTCTCTAACTGGACGTCGTACGAGGCGTCGCGAAATCGACAAAACGCGGAGAGTATTTTTACGGCTGGCCCAGCTTATCGGCGCTCTGCTTCTCGAGCTCCTCGAGCTTCTCCTGAGTTTCGGCACCGAAGTCGGATATGTCGAACAACCGCCGGACTTCGACCGTTACGTTATCCTCTCCGGGGATGCGCGAGGCCCATTCGAGCGCCTCTTCGCGCGACTTCACCTCGATGATCCAGAAGCCGCCGACCACTTCCTTCGCTTCGGGGAACGGGCCATCGGTAACTTTCGACTTTCCGTTTTTGAAGGTAACCCGCGCGCTCATGGTCGCGGGTGGCGTCAGACCGTCTAGTGCGAGCAGCACGCCGGCTTTCTGAAGTTCCTCGTTGTACTTCCGCATGTTCTCGATGCTTTTGAGGTCGGGTACCCAGCCGGGCTTTGCAGTTTGGTAGTCTTTCGGAAACTGGATCATCATGAAACGCATTGTCTTCTCCTTGTGCGTTGAGCGGACACCGTATCAGGGCCGCCTCTTTTATATAGGAGCTTGGGCCGCGCTGAGACCGGAATGTTTAGAGTCGGGAGCTGCGCGGTGCGGCTCCACTTACACGTCGAACGGTGCGGGCGAGAATCGACATCCTCCTCGCGGAAATTTTTCGCGTAGCGTATCACCCCGGAAACAAGTTATTTAGACATAGGAAGGTGTCGAGCAGCCATGATTCCGTCGCTCGAAACCGAGCGCCTGTGGGCGGCCCATTGAGTCACAGTTCCATTGTGGCGCGGGAATACGGCGTGCCCGCGGTGTTGGGGACCGGCCATGCCACCCATCGTATCCACCGCGGGCAGCACATCACGGTGGACGGCAACGACGGCATGGTGACACTGCGTGGATGAGGCGAGGCTCCCACAGCCGGAATCCCAATGCGCTTCTGGTACACACAATGGAGAAGAATTGCCACATTGTCTCAGGCGTGTTCACGCCTGTGTCTGCCAAGCAAGCCAAACAGCTAAGCCTCGTCGACATTCCGCCGATGACCGCTCCTGCAAGGTTGGCTATCTCGCTTGTGAAGCTCAATGTGCTCCTCGCGGATGGGTCTCCGGCTGCTCGGCGGAGATGGGACTCATGCCTTACTCCGGAAAAGGGCGCGATCGAGGGACAACGATCCCGCGCCCGTTACCACTAATACGAAGGAGGCCGCTGCCAGCAGCATGGAGAGCTCATAGTTACGAACCTTGAGAAGCGATCCTGGAAGATCCACCCGCAACAGAGCAATCGTCATCTCCCCCGCCAAAAGGAGGCCAGCAAGACGGGTGCAGAGTCCGATAGCCAGGAGCAGGCCGCCCAGCGTTTCAACTGCTCCGGCGATATAGGCAAAGTAGCCAGGAAAGCCCATATGCACGAAGGATTGAGTCCAATCCTGAGGATCCCGCAGCTTTGGAAGACCGTGGTAGGCAAAGACAATCCCCAGCGCCAAGCGTAACAACAGGAGAGCGAGCGGCAGCAGTTTCTCGAGTTTTGGTATTCTCATTTGCCGTTGTCCAGGATGGCGTAAAAATCTTCTGCTGGTGCCCCTTCCCTGTGGCATCCTGAAATCACACAGGTCGGGAACTGCCAGGCACTATTTTTTTGGAGCGAGTCGGGTGCATATGGCAACAGCGCGGTAGGGATCCACCGCGCCATCGCCCTCTTCTACGTGCTGAATGATTCCGTTCTTATCGACAACAAACGTCGTGCGCTGGGCATACTGATACGTGTAGTTTTCTATTTTCTGAGGCCGCATCAATATCCCGTATTGGGCCATCACTTCGCCCCGCATGTCGCTCAGGAGCGGGAAAGTAACGCCGATCTGCTTCGCAAACTCCCGGTTCGCATAAGGGCTGTCCACGCTAATTCCTAGAACCACGGTGTCGCTGGCTTGGATCTTGGCCATATCAGCCTGATAGGCCTGAAGTTCCTTGGTTCAATTCGGACTGAACGCGAGAACGTAGAAAACAAGGATTACATTCTTCTTGCCGCGAAAGTCGCTGAGCTTCACGCGCTCCCATCGATTGTCGAGTAAGGCGAAATCAGGCGCCGATTCGCCTACTTTTAGATTTGTCTTATTGATCGTAGCCTCTTGGGCCTGGACGACCATTGGAGCGAAGAGAAAAAGCAAAATAGCGAGAACTAGGAGCCTCGGCAGGTCCTTCATCGAATTGTCTCCTTTCTAAGGAGTATTGCCTTGACTTGTCGGACCTACTCTTGACGCAGCGCCGTGATCGGGTCTACGCGCATCGCCCGTAAGGTCGGCAAGGTACTCGCGGCGACGGCGATCCCCATAACCGCCGCCCCAGCTGCAACCATCATTGCTGGATTTCGCGTAGAAACGCCAAAGACCATACTGCGGATCCAACGCGAGGCACCCCAGCCGCCGAATACGCCCAGGAAGATGCCCAAAGCCGCGAGCCGTGCGGCTTGATAGCCGGCCCAGCGCAGAATCGTGGACGGCCGGGCGCCGATCGCTAGCCGAATGGCTATTTCTTTTTGCCGAGTGCTTACCCAGTAGTTCAGAACGCCAAAGGTCCCCACAGCTGCCAATATCATGGCGAGGGCGGCAAAAAGTCCGAGCAAGATCGTGCTGAAACGCCTCCGATCAAGTGAAGCTCCCAGGTACTGCTCGACCGTCCGGAGCGATTGGATGGGTACGTTTCGGTCAAGGTTGGAGAGCCGACGCCGCACCGCCGGCATCATCGCAGCAGGATCACCGCTCGTCCGAATCATGACCACCATCGCCGGAGAAGAGTGTTGCGCGAATGGATAATAAAACTCGGGAATCGGCGAGCCGTCCAGTCCCATCTGGCTTACATTCGCCGCCACGCCCACGATTTCGAGTGTGGGCCCATCCATGTAAGGTCCGCCAACCTTGAGGTGCTGCCCCAGAGCCAGCCGTGGATCCGACCACCAGCTTCGCGCCAGCAGTTCGTTGATCACCGTGACCGGCAATCCGCCGGACCGATCCTCTTCGGAGAAACCGCGGCCTGCGAGCAGGTGTATGTGCATGGTGCCGAAATAGGACGTGTCTGCGATATTGAACGCCGCGACCGGCACATCACTGTCGGTGGGAGCGGGTTTTTCAACGATCGAGTACCACGAGTCGAGGCAACCTCCGGTTCCGGGAGGGCACATGACTGCGCCAACATCCTCGACACCGTGCTCACTCCGCAAGCTCTCGATCAGTTGGCTGTAATATTGACGCCAACCTTCGGCTGTCGTGTAGCGGGAAGGAGGCAACTGAAGTTCGAGTTCCATCACACGCTCAGCGTCGAAACCGGGGTATGAAGTCTGCGCCGCGACGAGGCTCCGAACCAGGAGTCCCGAAGCGAAGGCTAGGATCAGCGTGATGGCGATTTCCGCAATGACCAAACAGCCTCGAAGCGCCTCACCGCGCCTGCCTGCCCCCGCTGCGCCTGACCCTTCCTTTAGAGAGGAGGTGAGTTCCACCTTCCCGGCTGAGAACGTGGGCACGACTCCAGCGAGGAGCGCAACGAGGATGGTGACCACCGCTGCGAACCACAAGACCGGGACGTCCAACCGGGCTTCGGAAAGGCGGGGAATGTTTCGCGGTCCAATAAGCACAAGCGTGCGGAGGCACCAAGCCGCGAGCACGAGCCCCAGCCCGCCGCCCAGCGTTCCAATGACAAGATTTTCCGTGAGCAGTTGACGCGCGAGCCTTGCGCGCCCTGCTCCAATGGCAACGCGAATCGCCATCTCCCGGGCCCTGGCCGTGCTACGCACCAGAAGCAGGCTGGCAACGTTTGCGCCTGCGATGACCAGCACGAGGCCAACCGCTCCCATGAGCACGTACAGGGTTTGCCGAATCCCCCCCGTTGTCTTGTCCGTCAGATAGGCTGCGTAGGAGCGGTAGTCATCTTCTGGGCCGGGATCGCTCAGAGCAAGCCGTTGCATGATCGCGTCCAAGTTGCTCCGTGCCTGGGCCAGGGTGATTCCCGGCTTCAAAAGACCTAAAACACGCATATTGAATTTGTGCTCACTGCGTTTCACCGCAGAGCCGACAGAAAGACCAAGTGGCAAATAAAAATCCACTGGTCTCAAAAAGAAGTTCAGTCCCGGTTGCAATACCCCGATGACGCGATACGACCTCCCGTTCAGATCGAGCGAAGTGCCGATGGCTCTGGGATCACTGCCCAACGTGCGCTGCCAGAACTCCGGGGTAACAACCACCGTCGGCTCCGCGCCGGGCCGGTCATCCGCTTCCGTGAAGAGGCGGCCCTGGAAAGGCCGAGCTCCTGTCATTGGAAAGAAACTGCTGGTTACGACGCCAGCGTGCATCAGCGTAGCGTCCCCTCTTCCAGTCATGGTCAAATCAGCCGTCGCAAATCCCGCCATGTTTTCGAAGTCGTTGCTCTCCTTGCGCCAATGCTGGAAATTGATCCACGTCACGCTGATTTCCGGCGCCCTGGCGGCGGATTCCGCAAGCCACACGAGCCGCTCCGCAGCGGGATACGGCAACGGCCGCAGAAGCACCGCATACACGACGCTGAAAATCGCGGTATTTGCGCCGATGCCTAAGGCGAGCGTTAAGACCACCACAAGCGAAAAACTTGGGGACCTGCGGATGCCGCGCAACCCGTAGCGAATGTCCTGGAGGATGGTCTCAATCCTGGGGAACTGCCAGGCCTCACTCGCGAGTTCCCGGGCTCTTGCGACGTTGCCGAAATAGCGTCGCGCTGCAGCTTCGGCTTCGCGCGGCGCCATGCCCATCGCCAGGTTCTCTTCGACCAGAAAATCGAGATGCGAGCGCACTTCCTCATCGAGTTCTTCGCTGAGGCCCTTTCTTCTACGGAGGACCTGCGCGATCTTGGCCCACCATGCCCGCATGCGCTCATCCTTCCGGCGCAAGCACGCGTCCCATGGCTCCGACGAACCTCAGCCACCTGGATCTCGCCGCGAGCACCTGCTTTCGGCCCAGCGGTGTCAGCCGGTAATACTTCGCGCGCCGCCCGTTCGGCGACATTTTCCACTGGCCAGAAATCCAGCCGCGTTGCTGCAGCCGCTGCAAGGCCGGATACAGCGAGCCATTGTCGACGACAAACTCATTTTCCGACTGCCGCTCAAGGAACTGGGAGATGCCGTAAGCGTGATTCGGCCCAGCCTGCAGACTCCGAAGGATCAGAACTTCGAGCGTACCCTGCAGGAATTCCAGCCGCCCAGATGGACTATCTACCGTAGACACTCTACCTGAGTACCGCAAACGGCTGCAGATGTCAAGAAACCTCTTTCACATGAGGCCCGCTTCTTCGCTGATCTGGCCACAAGACCGAGTCAATTGAAGAGTCATGGCCGTAGCCGCAGACGGCGCCCGCCGTCGACTTGACAGCGAAGCGCTGAACCGCTCGCAATTAAGAAACACGCTGCCCACTGAGGCCAACGCGGGGAGCCGCAGACCAAAGTGGCGGTCATCTCTGCGCTTAAGTGGAGCATTCCTGAAGCCGGGCGGCTTCCTCATTCAAGCGCTTGTGCGTCTGGTCCATCCATCCGACACCATCGTCACATTGTCTCTGGCGTGTTCGCACCCGTGCTTCCAAAGTGGCGTTACTTCCGGATGGCTCGTGACACGGCCAGAATCTGGACTACCCATCTTCTCGCCATGATAGCTAGTGCCTGATGTTGTCAACTACATTGCACCGAATCGCGCTAAGATCACCTACAAATAAGGCAGCCTTCTGCCCGTTCGACCTTAGGTCGACACCGGAAATGCGATGAAACGCACATGGACGATCATCGGCGTAAAGGACGTTCCCGTTAGCTTCAAATGGTACCAGTCGCTTTTCGGCCAGCCTGAAACACCCCCAGCCCATGACTACTTTGGTCAAATCTTGGATTCGGACGGAACCGTCTTGCTCTGCCTCCACCAATGGGGCGCGCACGAACACCCCTCGTTGATGAGCCCGGACGAGGCGTCACCTGGCAACGGACTCCTTTTGTTCTTCCGCGTCGACGACTATGAAATGGCCCTGAGGAGGGCACGCGCTCTCGTCGCCCGGTTCGAAGAGGAGCCCCACGTGAACCGGAACACTCAAACAAGGGAGTTCTCACTCCGGGATCCGGACGGATACTACGTAACGATCAGTGAACTTTCCGCGCCGGAGGAAAGGAAACCTGTCGGGCGGCGGCCTAACAAGCGTTTGCAGCCGAAGAAGGTGCGCGGGTGAAGCTACGATCGTTAGTCCCAAGAAACGCAAAGTATTGATCGACAGCCAAATTCTTGCCTTGTCGGCGATCCGGAAGTAAACCTCCAAGTCCGCGGCCGTCTATGCCCTGCCAATAACAAACACCTGCGGTTCTGCCATGGCAACATTGTCGCTGGCGTGTTCACGCCCGTGCTCGCCAAGCAGGATGTTCCGAAGCACCTGGCCCGTCGCGTCAAGGTCTGTGCCCCAACCCTTCGATCCAGGAGTTCACCCCGCGGACGACGGGGAGCCTTTCCAAGCGCATTCAAGGAACTCGATCCGATCCCTCAATTCAAGGCCACGGCCAAACTGGCCTCATTCCTTGAACTGGCGACCGGCTTCAACAACTCATAGGGTCTCAGGCGCCCATTGGGCGGGAGGGGAACGTGTCCCACGCACGAGTTCCCCTCCCAGCTCCTTAGGCACGGGTCCGCGGATGGATGCGTGGGCGTTGGGTCCGATTCGACCGCCGGCAAAGGGCCAGCTACGGTCCGGCGGCCTCAGAATTCCAAACGTGCGTGAAAGGCGATCATGCGAGGCGAGCTATCGCCCCCCAGACCGACGCCGAGCAATCCCGTTGGCGGCGCGGTCGTGTAGGTCAGCGCGCCGAAGCCTATTTGCGTCGCGGGCTTGCCTGGGATGCCGGCGAATACCAGACTGGGCAATCCAAAGTTGGGGTGATTGAAGACATTGAAGAATTGGGCTTCGAAGCGGAGTTTCACGCGCTCGCTCAGAGGGAAAGATTTTGTGAGGTAAAAGTCGCTCCAGAAGAAGTCCGGACCGCGGAACGCGTTGCGGCCGGAGGATCCGAACTCGCAGGTTTCCGGACTGTCTCCGCCAAGACACGCTCCCGTGCTCGGATCCACGGCGGACACGAAGGCATCGGGGTTGAGCCACTGGATCGTGCCGGCTTGCGTGACGCCGGGGATGAAATGGTGGTCGTATACGTGGACCCCGGGCACGACGCTCGCGTACTGCGGCCCTCCACCTTGCAAGATACCGTTTCCATTGGCTGAGTAGGGAGTGCTGAGCACTGAGAATGGAATTCCGCTGTGCCAGAAGAAGGTACCCGAAATCTGCCAGCCATTCAGCGCGTAACCTAGTGCGTGGCTCTGCACTTTCACCGGCAACTCGTAGACATACTGCGCGTTGAGATTGTGCCGGATATCGTAATCGCACGGGCCGTAGTTACGAGCAAGCTCTCCCGGCAAAGGAGAAAGGATGGCTCCCGCTGAAAACGGAAGGAAGCCGCCGTTCGACACTTCGTCCATGCAGCGGCTGAACGTGTAATTGATTTGTCCCCCGAGGCCGCGCGCAAGGCGTCTCATTGCCGCCAGTTGCAGTCCGTTGTAATGGCTGTTTGCGCCGGTCGAAAGCTGGGTCACCGCGCCAAACCTGGGCTCGAGTGGCTGCAGATAGGGGAGCGGAACAAAGCATCCCTGGCACACGGTCTGATAGCCGTTCACTTGCGTCAGGTAGGGCTGATTCACGGCGCGCGTGCCCACATATTGCGCGCGCACACTCGTCGCAGTGCCGAACTGATGCTCGATTCCCACGCTCCACTCAAGGAAGTAAGGAGCGTGCAATTCACCGCTGGGCACAGCAGTTATCGCCACGGGCGGAAGACACGCGTTCGCATTGGCCAGCGGGGATGCGCAGGAAAGCTGGCCCTCAGCAAACCCCGTCTCAAAGGCCTGGTTTGCAGTTTCCGTCGCGTCAATCGCGCTATTCGGGACGCCGGGGGCAATGGCGATTCCGCCGGCGGTCCCCAGGAGTCCGCCCTGAAACGTGCGCACGTACGGCGGATTCGTGGCCACCAGGTCCACGACATCGCCCGGCAGGATGTCGCTGAACACACCAAAACCCATGCGCAGCACGGACTCTTGCGCGAACTGCCAGGCGAGCGCCGTTCTCGGTTGCAGAATCGCGAGCGGGGTGGAAGCAAAGATGTTCCCGAGGCCGGTTTTGATGGCAGCGTTGAGCGGTTGATTGACGACATGCGAGATCGAATCGAACGATCCCTGGAGCCGGGCGATCTGGTTGTGGGGGCTCAGCGGATTCGAGTTGAAAGTGTCTCTGACTCCGATGGTCCACGTCAGCTTCGGAGTCAGCTTCCAGGTGTCCTGCGCGTAAAGGTCGAGATTCAGATAGTTAAAGGGTTCATTGGCAGAGAGCGGAAAAGTCTTCGTTGCAGTCGATGCGACTCCATAGATAAATTGCGGCAAAGTTGTGTAGGTAACGGTCGGAACGGTGCCTTGGCCGAAATCGAAGTCGTTTAGACGGAAGATTCTCGTGTTGGTCCCGAACCGGAATTCATGATCGCCGTGGCTCCAGGCCAGGTTGTCATTGATAAAGAAACGGGAAGCCCGTCTACCCTGGAGCCAAATGTTGTCCATCCCTCCAATGGTGGTGAACGGCGTATTAGTCCCGCCCGTTCCCTGCAACACAATAGGAAATGCTGCGAGCGTCTTCTGGAAATCACTCGGGGCGAAAAGGCTCGAATACCACGAGAATCCCGGATTGAAATAATTGACGACGTTTTGCGAAAAAACGCGGGTGTAACCCGTCGCGAATGAGTACAGCGGCTGAGGAGAGACTGCGTCGAAAAGCGGATTGATTGGGTCCGTGTAGGCAGCTTGCAGGCCTGTGTCGGCTTGAAAGCGAAACCAAGCCGTGTTCTTGGAGTCGATGTTCCAGTCGATGCGCGCCGTTTGGACCTGTTCGTGATCATCGCTCGAATGCGAAACGATCTGCCGGTTCGCGCAACCGTTCCCGTCCGGTGGACTGCCTGCGGCCGGGCTGCCGTCCGCGTTGAACGGGCAGCCCAAGACGGCGACGGGCGCGCCGTTTGTGTTCCCGTAGAGCGAGAACATTTTCTGATAGAACGGGACCAGTTTCGGCTCCGCGGGATAGACCGCGCCATTTACAGAGTCTTTGCCTCCTAAAGGGAGTTGCTGGAGGACGTAGCTCTGAAACGCCGGAGTGGGCACTGTCGTGGGCGTGACGATAGGAAGCGCGATCCGCACCCATTCGCTATCGAAGAAAAAGAACAACTTGTTGTGAACAATCGGGCCGCCCAGGCTGCCGCCAAAATGGTTCACAACGGATCGGGGTTTGTGACCACCTGTTGCATTCGTGAAATAGTCCGCCGCGTTCAGAATCGAGCCGTTCCAAATCTCGTACAAGTTTCCGTGAAACTGGTTGCTCCCGGATTTGGTTACGTAGTTGACCTGCGATGCTCCGTATCTTCCTTGGTCCACCGAGTAAGACAGCGTGTTGACGGTCACTTCGGATATCGAATTGAGACCCAGTACAAGGTTTGTCGAAAGACCGCTATTGAGATTGGTGAGCGGGTCGTTCGTTTCGAGCCCGTCCACGATATACCCATTTGAGAGCGCTGGAAGACCGTTGAACTCCACGTTGCCGAACCCGTTCGTGCCGCCGACAAAATCATTGCCGCTCCCGGCTGTGTTGATGAGCGCACCGGCCGCGAATTGCAACGGATAGGTCAGGTCACCGCCGGGATTTGGGAGGTTTTCGAGTGCAGGCGCGTTGAGGTTCGTTGATGTGTTCGCGTTTCCAGGATTGATGAGTGGAGGAGCGCCAGTGACCTCAACAGTTTGCTTCGATTCCGCGACTTGGAGGGTCAAGTTGACGGTCTGCTTCTGTCCCAACCCCGCGAATACATTGTCGTTCTGCTGCGGAGCAAATCCTCGTGCTTCCGCGCGGACGGTATAGCCGCCCGGCTTGAGCTGTGGGAAGTTGAACCGGCCCTCCTCATCCGTTTGGCTCGATCGCCGCAGGCCTGTCTCGCGATTCGTGACCGTGATCGTCGCCCCTGGAATCGCTCCTCCGGTTGCGTCGGTCACTTGCCCCATGATGGCGCTTGTGGTTTCGCCTTGGGCGGCAGTCCGCCGCGGATATGCCGCAAGGACGCCAGCAATGCCCAAGGAAAACAGAACCCACTTCAGAATTATGCCCGTCCTCAAGATTCGATGCCCCGCCCTCACATCTCGAAGTGCGCCGTGCCGGAAGAACTGGAGATTAACTGAGGTTAATGCGGAAAGTCAATAGGTGTGACTGACGGCCATAAAGTGCGATTTACTTCGTACCGGCCGAAGCATGCCCTCCTGGATGTAGCGTGTCCCATTCCTTTAAAACCGTAAGACAAAGCACTACCCGCAATATGACTGCGAGAAGCTTTACTGAGGCAAGCAATGGATGGACCAAACGGCGGTTCGGGAGCAAGCGAAATTCGATTCCGACTAAGTAGTGACGCTGGGAAGGCCGGGCAGTTTCGCGCGGACAGTGACTCAATCTTGGTCACGATCAGCCAGCGCATCCGACATTCGGATACTGAGGGAATGTGGGATTCCGTGGTCGTCGAAGGCAAAGCGGAGCAGGACGGCACCCTGGTCGTGCGGGTTTTCGTCTCCAATCCCGATTGGGATGAGCGGCTACAGATTGCCTGCATCCGGTCCCGCCCCGATGACCGTGACAGTCTGACTGCCCTGGGCACCAACCTGGACCACATTCCACTCTAACTTCGCCGCCGGTCGTTACTCACCACCTCTGCAGCGTCCCGGAGCCTTCTCCTCGTTTCCCAAGAGCGCCCCGAGTTTTCCCCTTGCACTTCGGTCAAAGGACTCCCCATGAAGCTATCTGAAATTCCACCAGGCAGCGAGCTTGCGTATCGCCGAGCTGCCAAACTGATCTCCGAGCAGATGGAGTTTGAACTCGAGACCTGCCGGCAACTGTACGGCACAGAGCCGGAGCGCGTCCTCGCCCTTCTCGCGAGTACCCCTGACTGGACGGACTTTCTTGAAGAAGACGAGAGATAAAGCGTCTTCTTGACTTGGACCGAAGCAGCTCGAACTAGTGACACCCGCCTCGCCCCGTTCCTACCCAGCGAGGAGCTTTGATATGACCTGCGTTGTCTGTGGTGGACCTGTCGAGGAAGGTTTCCGGCCTGGTGTAGCCCCAAAGGAAGCGAAGTATTGCTTGAAATGCCGGTCGGAACGCCAGCGCCGCGCAACTTCCAAGTACGTGTGGCGTCCTGAATTCGATGAACACCTCAAAGCCCAGTACTACGGAGGGCTGAATCGAAGATTCAGAGTGTTGAACCGGATGATCCGGCTCACCGGCTTGCCCCGGTGGTACATCAAGCGCCAAGCCGCGCGACTAGGCCTCACGATGCACCTGGACCGTCGGCCATGGACTGCTGCTGAAGTCGATCTTCTGGACCGGTTGGTTGGTACGGTCTCGACTGCGACCATCGCCAGACGGCTGCGGCGCCCTGAAGTCTCCGTCGTAAACAAGTTGAAACGTCTGCGGATCTCCCGGCGCGTGCGCGAGGGCTACACCATGCGGGGACTTGAGCTCTGCCTGGGCGAAGACCACCACAAGATCCGACAATGGATCGCCGCTGGCTGGCTGCGGGACCGTTTTCAAGGTACGTCTCGCCACGATGGCAACGGCAAGGACATCCACCGAATCCTCGATAAGGACATCCTGGAATTCGTCAAAAGCCATCCCCAGGAAATCAATCTGGGAAAGGTAGACCAGACCTGGTTCTTAGACCTAGTGTTGCTGAAAGGCGCGGCAGTCCGGGAGCAGCCCTCTCGACGTAGCGCCGAGTCCGACGCGGAGGCCGCCGCTGACTAGCCGCATTGGTGGTCAGCCTCCACATGACTCTTGCTTTTCCTGCTTAGTGATTCCCACACAGCAGAAAGGAAAAGGTGCCATGCGAGAAGAACAAGTCGCTTCACGTGCCGTCGACCCGACCATGATTCAGGTAATCAGCTTGGATCGAATCCGCGAGTCCGGCACAAATCCCCGCCGGGCCTTCGATCAAGCCAAGTTGAATGAGCTGGCTGAAAACATTCGAGCCCACGGAGTCCTGCAGCCGGTCCTGGTTCGGCCCGTGCCCAGCGGGCTGGAGGGCAGCTTCGAGATCGTCGCTGGAGCCCGCCGTTTCAGAGCTTCTAAGCTAGCAGGCAAGGAGTCCATCCCGGCGACGGTCCGTGAACTCACCGACGCGGAATGCCGGGAGATCCAGCTGATCGAGAATCTCCAGCGCGCGGATATCCACGAATTGGATGAGGCGCTCGGGTATCGGGCTCTAAAGGAACTCGATCCGGCCCTGTATACCGTGGAAACCATCGCCGCCAAGGTGGGAAAGAGCTGTGCCTATGTGTATGGCCGAATGAAACTCGCAGATCTGATCCCCGCTGTGCAAACAGCATTCTACGATGGGAGGCTGACCGTCGCTCACGCGCTGGAGATCTCGCGTCTTCAACCTCAGGACCAAGAGCGTGCCCTTGCGGAGTGCTTTCCTGGCCACCGCACGACGGCCTCGATTCTCAAGGATCGCAAAGCGGAAGTATCCAGCGTGAGGCAGCTCCGTGATTGGATCGAACGCGAGATTCACCTCGACTTGAAGCATGCTCCGTTCGACTCCGGAGATGCGAGCCTGGTTCCGGCAGCCGGCCCCTGTTCGGCGTGCCCGAAGCGGACGGGAAACAACCGGCTGCTCTTTCCGGAGATTCGGAACAAGTCGCTGTGCACGGATCCTGCCTGCTATCACACCAAGGTCCAAGCGTTCGTCCAACTGCGGGTCGGCCCCCTGGTAAAAGACGGCCAACAGCCCTTGCAGATTTCGGAGAGCCCTTCCTGGCAGGTGCACACCAAGGTGCCTAACACGCTGTACGAGGGTCAGTACAGGCGGGCAGAACGCGCAGAAGAATGTCCGAATACCCGAGCGGCGGTCATCGTGGACGGCCGGCAGGCGGGAACGGTTTTGCACGTTTGCACAGACGAAGAGTGCAAGACCCACCGGCAGTTCTCCCACTACGAAATCTCGCCGCAGGAGCGGGAGCAGCGCAGGAAGATCGCCCTAGCCGCTCGGGTTCAGAAGGAGTCGCGCCACCGCATCCTGCAAGC
>OCOJ01033017.1_pt4 | contig 13272 bp, 12 predicted proteins | sample 1539251 | NCBI WGS metagenome assembly OCOJ01 (sample SAMN01911457, study PRJEB22624) | soil metagenome | biome: Soil | place: Malaysia | collected 2012-04-30 | depth RA_metagenome m | reverse complement strand
GATGCTGACGGCGCTCCACCAGGTCTGCAAGAAGCTCCATATCCCTTTCACGTAAGCCTCGCGCAATCTTTGCCGTTTCGGTTTCGGCCGTCGTATTCAATGTCATGGGAAGAACCAACATATATGCTGTATACGATTAAACCGCAGCGGATTACTCAACTTTTGACCGAAAAATTACGCTTAGATTTGCCTCTGACGGATATCGGATCAATGGGCGGCAAGGGCCTGACGTGTACAACCCGTTTCTTGGCAGCCCCAATTAGGATANGATAGTTGTCGAAACCGGGCGATGACAACTCACGATTCGGGTCTGGCCGGTCTGGGTTCCGGCGGAGTCACGGGCAAACCGGATGTTGAGAAACGGCAGCTCGTTGCGGCGTTACAACGATTTTGCCAGGTGAAACGGAGGCGGGCACTGCGGGGACGCAACCATGCTGAGGGATAATCCGGAGGGCTCATCGAGCCGATGGCACGTTGACGGGAGGAAGTCACCGGACGATAGACCCTCATGCCTTGAAAATCCCCGCCCCGCAGGGGCGGAATCTACACTAACGGAGAACGCCCCTTCTCCATTTCACGCTGAACCAAGACAGGCCTGGGGCTCAGTTCGATGCAGAGCGAATCGGTTTCCGGGTAATAATGGAGCTTCATGCTCACTCCTCGCTCGCTTGGGGCGGCCGGAAATTGCCATCCGGGAAGGCGTTGTGGACGGTTTCGCCATCCTCCAGCGTCACCACCCGCAGGATGCGCCCCCCGAGATCGGGGACGCTGCCCCAGTATCGGATGCGTCCGTCGGGCTGGGCTTCACGCGCCAGCGGCTGCTTCACAATCCGCTCACACCACTCTAGCTTAATCTAGGGCCGCTTGCGCCAGACCTGCTCCGTGAAGCAGCGCGTGGTGTCCATCTGCGCTCGACGCTAGCCGGAGGCGGAACTCGCCGCGATGTTGCCGGTCAATCCTAGTTCACCGGCGGCGGTGCGCATGGCGGCGATGCAGTTGGCGATGTGCTCGTCCAGGGAAAGGCCCAGTTCTTCCGCGCCTTTCACCACGTCTTCGCGGCTGACGCCGCGGGCGAAGGCTTTGTCCTTCATGCGCTTTTTCACCGAGCTGACTTCCAGGTCCAGGATGCTCTTGCTGGGCCGCACCAGCGAGCAGGCGGTGAGGAACCCGGCGAGTTCGTCGCAGGCGAACAGGGCGTGCTCCAGGGCGGTCTGCCGCGCGACGCCGGTGTAATCCGCGTGGGCGAGGATGGCGCGGATCATCTCCTCGGGATAGCCGTGGTCGCGCAGAATCTTCGCGCCTTCGCTGGGATGGCCTTCCGCCGGGTGATGCTCCTGGTTGGGCCAGCGCTCGTAGTCGAAGTCATGCAGCAGGGCGCAGACGGACCAGAGATTTTCGTCGTGCCCGCCCTGGCGCGCGTAGGCCCGGACGCAGGCCTCCACGGCCAGCGCGTGCTTCCTCAGGTTTTCGTTCTGCGTGTATTCGCACAGCAGTTTCCAGGCGTCCTCGCGAGTGGGCATGAATCTCCTCCGCTTTCTCAGTACCGGCCATACCCGCCTGCCTTCCGCCGGCCGGTACGCAGAACGCAGAATACGATGCGGTGAGGGGAGGCGCCAGAGTCGAATGGGCGGGCCGCCTGAGCGCGCCGGTTTGGCCGCAGTGAGGATTCTCCCCGAGCGGCTCAGGGAATTTCCCCTTTGGCCGATGAACACAGTGGGACGGCCGCCGCGGCGCGGGGGAGCTTGTCGGGAAGGCCGTCCAACAGCAGGCAAAAAACAGGCGAAAGTGGCTGGGTTGCGGGCGACTGCGGACGTTTTGCCTACAAATCTCGAATTTCCGCTTGACAGGGGAGGGGGCGCGTAGCATTCTTCCGCCGCGCGCCAGTCTCTGCCTTCCCCATAAGCCGAGTTGCCTCTTATCCGCTCGCCGGAAGAAGGAGCGAGGGTCAGGTGTCTGAGGCGCAAACCACGAACGCCCCGCAGGGTGGGGTGGAAAACGAACGTGAAGTGGTCCGCTGCAAGATCTGCGGGCTCGTCCAATACCGNCACCAAGACCGACAACTGCCGGAGGTGCCTCCGCATTCTGCCTCCGCGGGTGCAGTACCTGATTCCTCCGCCCGCGGCGCAGGAGTTGCCCGGCGACGACCGCCAGCTCTTTGAGCAATGGCCCAACGCGCAGACGGTCGAAAACATCGGCCATCGCATCCGCCAACTGCGGGAGACGCGCGGGATGACCCAGAGCCAGCTCCAGGCGCGCTCACGGGTTTCGCGCTCCTATCTCTCGCGCATCGAAAGCGGACAGATGACCCCCAGCCTGGGCACCCTGGAGAAAATCTCCGAGGCCCTGGGCGTGGGCCTGAACCGCTTCTTCCTGCCGGAGTCCAGCAGCGAGACGCTGATGGAGGATCCGTTCATCCAGGGTTTGCGTCCGTACCTGCGGCAACTCGACTGGGAACAGTGGCAATCCATTCTCCGGCGGCTGCAGGTGATCAGCGACCATGTGACCGCGGTGACTGCGGCGGTTACCCCGGGCCCGCCCCCGCGAGTCCCGGCGGCCCGCGGTGTTCCCGGCTCCTCGGGCCGCGCGCCGCTTCCCCAAACCGGGGCACCACGGCGTCCCACCGCGCCCGAGGCGCTAGGCCGCTAGCACAATTCTCCTGGTAAGTGGGCGTGGCGCGGAACCGCGGGGTTTCAAGAGGCCTGCGCACACGGCCGCGTGAGCCGGTCTCAAGGAGCACAGGCAGCACTGTCTGTGCCGCCTAAGCGAAGCGCACCTTCACATCCGGCCGCTTTTCCAGGTGCACGGTATCAATGAAGCGCACCTGGCGATTCTCCAGGGTCATGATCAGGGATTGGGTGCGGGTCCCCTCTCCGAAGAAGCGCACACCCCGCAGCAGATTTCCTTCCGTCACCCCGGTGCAAGCGAAGACGATTCTCTTCCCCGGCGCCAGATCCTCGGTATCGTAGATGCGCTTCGGGTCGCTGATACCCATCTTGGCCAGGCGTTCCTGGTGCTCCGGTTTGGAAACCACCAGACGCGCCATGATCTGGCCGTTCAGGCAGCGCAACGCTGCGGCAGAGAGCACGCCTTCCGGAGCGCCTCCGGTGNCGGAGCGCCACCGGTGCCCATCACCACGTGCACCCCGGTGCCGATCACCGCGGCGGAGATGCCCGCGGAAAGATCTCCGTCGGAAATCAGCCGGATGCGCGCGCCCGTGGCCCGGATGTCGCTGATCAGCTTTTCATGCCGGGGGCGGTCGAGAACGATCACCACCAGGTCTTCCACTCCGCGCTGCAGCCGGCGGGCAACCGCCTTGAGGTTCTCCGCCACGGGAGCGTCCAGCTCCACCGCGCCCTTGCACGAAGGGCCGACGATGATCTTCTCCATGTACAGGTCGGGAGCGTGCAGCAGCCCGCCCTTCTCGCTTGCGGCGAGCACGGTGATGGCATTCGGCGAGCCCGTGGCGCACAAATTGGTGCCTTCCAGCGGGTCCACGGCGATATCTACGCTGGGGTATTCCCGGCCATCCAGGTGCGCCGCGCCCACCCGTTCCCCGATGTAGAGCATCGGAGCTTCGTCGCGCTCGCCTTCGCCGATCACAATGGTGCCGTCCATGGGCACTGTATCCATCACCCGGCGCATGGCCTCGACGGCCACGTCGTCCGCCTTGTGACGGTCGCCCAGACCCATGGTGCGCGCCGCGGCAATCGCCGCCTGCTCGACCACTCGCAGAAACTCCAGTCCCAGTTTGATTTCCATAGACGGCCGTACTCCTCTGTTGGCGCCGCAGAAATGGCGATTTCACTTCTTACCGCAAAACGCGCGGCGTGACAACCGGTTGATGACTGGAGGAGTGAGGGAGACCGAGCTTCAGGACGCTCCGGCCAGTGCCAGCCAGGCGCCCAGGGCTGCGGACTTCTCAACTGCTCGCCAGGGGCGGCCCGCCTGTTTCCCGAAGGCGGCCAGGGCCTTCTGCAACTGCGCGGGCGTCCGTCGCAGTTTCGCGGAGGCCTGGGCAGGCAATTCGCGTTCGAGATGCGTCCGCACCGTGAGGCGGCAGGCCCGCGCGCCCGCCTCCAGCACCTCACGGAACAGGATGCCTTCGAGCGCGTGGGCGCGGACGTGCGCACTGCCAATCTTTGAGACATCGGGATTGCTGGCCACAACCAGACCAATCCCGCGCGGCAGGCGCCCGGCGGTTTTTAGCTCATCCCGCAGGGCTTGGACTGCGGCAATGGCCACGCGCTCCGCGGCCTTTCGTCCACGCCGGGCGGCCCCCGGCGACGCAGGCACGAACGGCATGATGGCTCCGTGATAGGGCTGGCGGGATTCCGGAACGCCCGGATCGCAGAGCGGGATTTCGCGGCGGAAGAGCATCCGCGGGCTCGCCGCCGGACCGGCCAGCGCCACTACGATGGCACGTCCCGTCTTTACGCGGAAGCCCAGGGCGGCAGGAGGAAGGGAGGTCCGCGAAGCCATGGGCCAATCTTCCCACCGCGCAGGGGCGAAGAAAAGGCAAAGTTATTCGTGGCGCAGCGCGATCATCGGATCCACATGCGCCGCGCGCCGGGCCGGCAGGTAGCAGGCTGCGAGCGCGACCACGGCGAGCAGGACTCCGGCGGCGGCCGAGGTGGCCAGGTCCAGGGCGCGAACCTGGAAGAGCAGACTTACCAGAAAGCGCGTGAGGAGAAGCGAGGCGGCAAATCCAATCGTCAAGCCCGCCGCCACCAGTCCCAGCCCCTGCCGCATGACCAACCCCAGCACTTCGCTGCGGGCCGCCCCCAGCGCCATGCGGATGCCCACCTCGCGCGTGCGCTGATTCACCAGATAGGAGATCACCCCGTAGATGCCAACGGCCGCCAGCAAGAGCGCCAGCGCACCGAAGAGCGCGAGCAGCGCGAGGGTGAAATTGCGCTCCGCCAGTGTGGCGGCAACGTACTCCTCGAGCGGTTTCACCCTGTAGACAGGCTGGGTTTTGTCCGCACTGTAGAACGCGTCGCGCACGGCGCGCGCAAACTGATGCGGGTCACCGCTGGTGCGTGCCACCAGCGAGTAGCTGAAGTTTACGTTCTGCGCCAAGGGGAGGTAGGCCTCCATGAGCGAGGGGCGGTCGAGCGCGTATTGGCGCACGTCCCCCACAATTCCCACAATGGTGAGCCAGGGTTTTTTGTCGTCGCGCCCGCCCAATTGGATGTGTTTGCCGAGAGGGTCTTCGCCTGGAAACTGGGACTTCGCGCAGGACTCACTGATGATGGCCACGGGCTGGGCGCCGGCCACATCGTTGTGCGTGAAAGCGCGGCCGCCCAGCAGCGGAATCTTCATCACCCGGAAATAGTCCGGTGTAATCGAGTAAGTGTCCGCGGCGGGCGCATCGGATTCATTCGCCAGCGGCCGCTCCTGGATCTGGAATCCGCGGCGGTCAAAGTCTCCCATGGGCAGCACGCTGGTCATGGCCGCGCTCTCAATCCCCGGAGTGGCCAACAGGCGGTCCATCGCCTGCTGGTAATAGTTGATTTCAACCTCTGGCTTGTCCTGGTAGCGCACGCCGTAGACAAACGTAGAGAGTGTGAGAACGTTGTGCGGGTCATAGCCCGGGCTCACCTGGAGCAGACGGAAGAGCGTCTTGCCCATCAGGCCGGCGCCCACGGCCAGCAGAAAAGCCAACGCGATCTCTGCAATCACCAGCACGCTGCGGACGCCGCGGCGCGAACGCCCCTCTGTTGATTTCGCGGCATCCTTGAACGCGTCGTTCAGCTCCACGCGGGCAGCGCGCAGTGCAGGCGCCAGCCCGGCAAGGATCCCGGTTAGCAGACTGGCTCCCACGGCAAAAAGGAGCAGGGAGGTATCCGTGCGCAACTCATCCAACCGGGGAATTTCGCGGGGAGCCAGCGACGCGAGCAGCCTGGTTCCCCAGGCGGCGAGTGCGATCCCGGCCGCGCCACCGAAGAAGGCCAGGAGCAGGCTTTCCGTCAACGTCTGGCGGACCAGCCTCCCGCGTCCCGCACCCAGGGCGGCGCGCACCGCCAGTTCGCGGCTCCGGCTGGTGGCCCGCGCGAGAATCAGGTTGGCGACGTTGGAGCAGGCAATCAGCAGCACGAATCCTGCCGCTCCCAACAGCACCCAAAGCGCCGTGCCCACCCGGCCCAGGACGCGGCTGCGCAGAGATTCCACGGCCACAACGGTGCCGCGCGCGTAGCTGGTGGGATGCTCGCGAATGATTCCGTTCATGATGGCGTTCAATTCCGCGGTGGCTGCGGCCACGCCTACGCCCGGCTTCATCCGGCCGATCAGGCGCAGATGCTGGCATCCGCGGCAGGCGGAGGGGTCCGCGCGGTCATAACCGAGCGGGGTGTAAATCTCCGGCAGCTGTTCCGAGCCGGGAATGAGCTGGGCGTGGAATCCGGCCGGAAGCACACCTACGACAGTAAATGGACTTTCCGTCAGGTGAATCACCCGGCCGATCACCGCCGGGTCGGAGCCGAAACGCCGCACCCACAGCTCGTGGCTGAGGATGGCGAAGTGGTGGTTATCCGGACGGTCTTCTTCGGGGCGGAAGGATCTTCCCAGCGCCATCTTGATCCCCAAGGTGTCGAAGAAGTCGTAGCTCACCCGGCGGCCGCTCAGACGCTCCGGCTCTCCCGACTCCAGCAGGGCCCCGCCGCCGGTCCGCGAGAGCGACATGCTCTGGAGGAGCTTGCTGCGCTCACTGAGGTCGCGGGTCGTGTTGAAATCCACGGTGACGTTGTTTACCGAGTTCGGATCCGATTCCGCGATGGTCACCAGCCGCTCCGGCTGCGGGAAGGGAAGTTGGCGGAGGAGCACGGCGTTCACCACGCTGAAAATGGCCGTGTTCGCGCCGATGCCGAGCGCAAGGGTGAGCACCGCAACCAGCGTGAATCCCGAACTGCGCCGCAATTGGCGCGCGCCGAAGCGAACGTCCTGCCAGAACTGTTCCAGGCGCACGCCTGCGCGCCGGCCTCGCACCGCTTCTTTTACCTGTTCCACGCCGCCCATCTCGATCCGTGCAGCTCGAGGCGCCTCCCCAGTTGGCGCGCCCTGCCGAAGCTTTTCATCGGCGAGCAGCTCCAGGTGGGCGCGCAGTTCCGCCTCCAAATCGTTCTCCATGCGCTCGCGGCGCAGCAGGCTTCGGATCACGCGAATCTGGCGAAACATTGCACCTCCCGCTTTCGGCCCGACTATTCGCAGCGCAGGGCCGTCATTGGATCCACGCGCATGGCCCGCCGCGCGGGAAACCAGCCGGCGGCGAGCGCCACCAGGCTGAGCAGTGCAGCGACCAGGGCAAAGGTGGCGCCGTCCAACGCGCTCACTTCAAACAGGAAGCCCTGGAAGAGGCGCGCCAGCGCCAGCGCGCCCAGGGCGCCCGCGGCCACCCCGGCCAAAGTCAGGCCCAGCGTCTCTCTCAAGACCATGCGCAGAAGCGCGCCGCGGGAGGCGCCCAGGGCCGCGCGTATTCCAATTTCCTGGCGCCGCCGCGACACGGAATAGGAAATGACGCCGAAGATTCCCGTGGCCGCGAGCGCCAGAGCCATCAGCGCGAACAGCCCGAGCAACAGCGTGCGGAATCGCGGCTGTGCCAACGTGCCGCGAATGGCCTCGGGCAATTGCGCGATGTCGCCTAGTGGCAGGTCCTTATCCACTCGCGCGACTTCCCGGCGGAGCGCTGCCACCACGGCAGAAGCGTCCAGTGAGCTGCGTACAACTAAATCGCCGCCCCAGAAAGGAGACTGCGCGAACGGCACGTACATCATGGGGCCTGGCTCCTTGCCCGGAGCGGTGTCGCGCAGATCACCCACGATGCCGATGATTGTGCGCGGCGCGTCGCTCTGGCCTGGGAAGGCGAAACGGAGCTCCTGCCCGATCGGATTCTGATTCGGAAAATAGGTCCGCGCCATATTCCGGCTGATCAGAGTCACCCGAGGCTGGTCCATCAAGTCATGCCGGTCGAAACTTCGCCCGGCCAGCAGCGGAATTTCCATCACCCGAAAATATTCCGGGCTGACCGCCACATAATCCGCCGTCCGTGTGGCCCCGGCCTCGAGCGCGGGCGCTCCTACGATGTCGAACGGCAGGGTCACCTGTTGATCCGCAATCGGAGCGGGAACCACCAGGGCTGCATCCTGAAGGCCCGGCTCCTGGTGAAGGCGCGCCAGCAAATCGTCGGCGAAGGCCACCCATTGCTGCGGGGTTCGATACTGGACCCGAGGCAACGAGAGATTCACCTTCAACACATGCTCTGCGGAGAATCCGGGATGGATTGCCGCCATCCGGGCATAGCTGCGCAGCAGCAATCCGGCGGCTACCAGCAGAACCATGGCGAGCGCAATTTCCGCGGCCGCCAGCACGCTGCGCGTACGGCGCCGCGCCCCGCTTTCACCCGCGCCCGCACTGCCTTCCCGCAAATTCGTCTGCAGGCCAAGATGGGCGGCAAAAAGGGCCGGAGCAAGCCCGAACACGCAACTCGCAATCGCGCAGAGCGCCAGGCCAAAGCCGAGCACTGTGGAGTCCACGCGGATGGCGTTCACCTTCGGCAGGCTTTGTGGCAGCAATGCAGCGAGCGCGTGGACGCCCCAGTAAGCCAGCGCCATACCGGCCGCGCCGCCCAAAAGACCCAGCACCAGCGATTCGGCGAGCAACTGCCGCATGATCCTGGATCGTCCCGCCCCGAGCGTGGTGCGAACAGCGATCTCCCGCGACCGCGTAGTGGCCCTCGCCAGCAACAGGTTGGCGATATTCGCGCAGGCAATCAGCAGCACCAGCGCGACGGCCCCCAGGAGCATCCACAGCGCGGGGCGGACGTCGCCTACCACCAGTTGCTGCAGAGGAGAAGTGCGCGGCACCCATCCCTTGTTCTCTTCGGGAGATTCGCGCGTCAAACGCGCATTGATGGCCTCCAGTTCCGCCCGGGCCTGGGCGGCGTTGACGCCCGGCCGCAACCGCACGGTCAAGGGAAGGAAATGAATGTTCCTGTCGTACACCCAGGGGCCAAAGGTGGGATCCTGCGAAAGGGGAATCCAGAGCACCTTGCTTTGCGCAAGTTCCGGACGAAACGCCTGCGGCATCACGCCCACAATCTTGAATGGTCGTTTATCCAAGTTAATGGAAGTGCCGATGATCTGCGGGTCGCCGTGAAACAGCCCGCGCCACAGCTCCTCACTCAGCGCCACCACTGCGGGCGCGCCGGGTTTGCCATCCTCCGGGAGCAGGCAGCGGCCCAGGAGCGGCTTCGCCTCCAGGAGCATGAAGAACTCTTCGGTGACCGCCGACGCGCTGACCACCGCCGGATCGCCGTGGCCGGTCACCGTCAGTTCGTGGCGTCCTGTTCCGGCAATTTGGCTGAACACGTGGTTCTGCTCGCGCAACGCCTGGAGCTGCGCGTAGGACCAGCCCCTGCTCGTGTCCCGGCCGCTTTCGCTCTGCTGGAAGGTCAGGAAAAGCTGTTCGGAATGAGGATAGGGAAGCGGTTTGAGCAGGATGGCATCCACCACGCTGAAGATGGCGGTGTTGGCGCCGATGCCCAGGGCTAGCGTGAGCACGGCAACGGCGGCGAATCCGGGATTGCGGCGCAATTGCCGCGCGCCAAAACGCATGTCCTGGGCCAGTTGCTCCAGCCAGGCGCCGGCGCGGGCGCTGCGGACTTCTTCCTTCACCTGCTCCACGCCTCCCAGTTCAATGCGCGCCACGCGGCGCGCTTCCTCCGGTCCCATGCCCTCGCGCATTCGCTCCGAGGTGAGCAGCTCCAGATGCGCGCGCACTTCTGCGTCCAGTTCGCAATCCGCAGTTTTCCGGCCAAGCAGGTTGCGGAAGAGGCTGAGCAGTTTGCGCAGTTTCTGCATTCCCGGCTCCTAGTTGTGGCGCAGGGCAATCATCGGGTCCACACGCGCGGCCCGGCGCGCCGGAAAATAGCAAGCGGCCAGAGCCACAGCAGCCAGCAGCAAAGAGACGCCGGCAAGAGTGGCCGGGTCATTCGGCTTCACCCCGTATAGGATTCCGCCGAGGTAGCGGGTAAGGAATGCAGCGCCTATCAGGCCGGAGCAAAGGCCCGCGCCGGCAAGGACCGCGCCTCGGCTCAAGACCATCCGCAGGATGTCCGCGGGACGAGCGCCCAGCGCAGCCCGCAAGCCGAGCTCGCTGGTCCGCTGGCCCACGGTGTAGGCCATGATTCCGTAGAGCCCGATGACAGCGAGGAGCAGGCCCATGGCGGCCAGCGCGGCCATCAGGATGGCGCTGAATCGGTCTGTCGACAGCAGCCCGGCCAGGTTTTCGTCCATGGTCTGCACATTGGAGACCGGTTGATCCGGCTCCAGTTCCTGAACCGCCTGGCGAATCTCGCGAGCCAGCACGGCCGGCTCGCGGGCGCTCCTGACCACCAGATCGAGCGCATAGGAATTTTCCTGCTGCGAAAACGGCAGATACCACACGGGCCGGCTAATCCGGAAGTTGAAGCGATCTTCTTTCACGTCTTTCACCACGCCCACCACGGTCATCCACGGGAAATCCTGCCCGGGCCGCACGCGCTGGATGCGTCTGCCAATGGGTTCCTCCCCGGGCCAGGCCTGGCGCGCAAATTCCTCCGTCACCACGGCCACGGGCTGAGTGCCGGCGCGATCGTGTTCATCGAGCCAGCGGCCTTTGATCAAGGTCACTCCGATCGTCTGGAGGTACTCGGGACTCACCACGCGATGCGAGGTGATGGGCACTTCCGAGGGGTTCGCCGGGGGGCGGCCTTCCACGGCAAATACGGAATCGTAGGCACTCTGCGCCAGGGGCATATTGTTGGTGATTCCGGCGGAGGCAACTCCGGGAAGCTTTCTCAGGCGCTCGATCACCCGGTCCACAAAGCTGACCCGCGTGGAAAATTCCCGGTACTTCTCTGCCGACAGCTCTACGTGCAGCGTCAACAGGTTCTCCGGGCGAAAGCCGAGGTCCACGCGCTGCAAGTGGTGGAAACTTTGCAGGATTAACGCGCCTCCGGAGAGCAGGGCAACTGCCATGGCAATTTGGCTGACTACCAGNAAACGCGAGCCAGCGGCGGCCGGCGACTCCCCGGCCGGAGCGTGCCCCGCCCTCCAGGATCACCGGCGCCAAATCCTTTGCGGCGCCCGTCTTGATGGCGGGCACCACTCCGCTGAGCACTCCGGCCAGTGCCGTGGCGATCGCCGCGAAGGAAAGCGCCCGCGCATCCACGCTGGGATGGCGCAGGATTCCGGAAAACCCATCCACCTGGACGGGATTCAGCCCGGCCAGCGCGGGCAACAGTACGTAGGCGAGCAGCAGCCCGCCCGCACCCCCCAGCAGCGCCAGCAGAAGGCTTTCACTGACCAGTTGGCGCACGATCCTCCAGGGGCCGGCGCCCAGGGCACGGCGGAGTGCAACCTCGCGTTCTCGGCCCACGCCGCGCGCCAGCAGCAGCCCGGCCACATTGGCGCAGCAGAGCAGAAGCAGGAAGCTGACGGCGCCGGCCAGGGCGATCAGGGATTTCTCAACCCGGCCCACGGGGTCGAACATCAAAATCCAGCGTAGGGGAACCGCGCGGGCGCTCCAGCCCCGGCGCACCGCCGGATACTCCTTTTCGAGATCGCGGGCAATCTGATTGAGTTCGGCATCCGCATCGCGCACGGTGAAGCCCGGCTTCAGGCGGGCCACCATCTCATATCCGTGGGAAGCGCGCTGCGCGAGCGGGCTCGAATAAAAGTCCGCCTGCAAGGGCACCCAGATTTCCGCGGCGCCGGGATAATCAAACGATGGGGGCATGACGCCAATGACTGTGGCCAATTGCCCGTCCAGATTCAGCGGCCGGCCGACCACATCGGCAGCGCCGCCAAACCAGCGCTGCCAGAAGCCGTAGCTGACCAGCGCCACCGGCTTTCCTCCGGGACGATCCTCCGCTTCCGAAAACGCCTGCCCCAGGATTGGTGCAACTCCCAGCGCGGCCAGATAATCCGCCTCGACCGCCGCGGCTGGCACCGCCTCCGGTTCCGACCGGCCCGCCAGGTTGAAGGTCAGCGGCTTGGCCAGGCCGCTGTGCAGAAAGGAATGGCTGCGTTCGCGGAACGCCACATAATCCAGAAACGACATCAGTTGAGGATCAAATCCCTCGCGTAAGCTCATCGCGAAGATCATGCGGTTGGAGTCCGGGATCGGCAGGCGCCGGAGGAGCAAGGCATCCGCGGCGCTGAAGATGGCGGTATTCGCGCCGATGCCCAGCGCCAGCGTGAGCACCGCGGCCAGCGTGAAGCCCGGATTCCTCCGCAGTTGCCGCGCGCCAAAGCGCACGTCCTGCCAGCATTGCTCGAACGTAATGCCGGCGCGGCCCGCGCGAACCTCTTCCTTCACCTGCTCGACGCCGCCCAACTCGATGCGCGCGGCGCGGCGCGCTTCCTCCGGCTCCAGGCCCTCGCGCAATTTTTCCGCTGTGAGCAGTTCCAGATGCGCCTGCACCTCCGCTTCCAGCTCGCCCTCCACGGTTGCGCGGCGCCGGAAGTTCCGGAAGAGTCTGCGGAGGTCGGTGAGCGCTTTCATCCCGCACCCCTAACTCGCCTCGAGTGCCCGGGCGATGGCCAGCGAGATCCTTCCCCAGCGCTCGGTCTCCGACTCGAGCTGGCGGCGGCCGGCCTTGGTGAGCTGGTAATACTTAGCTTTCCGGTTGTTTTCCGATTCGCCCCAATAGGAGCTGAGCCAGCCCTCTTCCTCCATGCGGTGCAAAGCGGGGAAGAGCGAGCCAGCCCGGACCCGGAAGGTGCCCCGCGTAACCTGCTCGATGCGCCGCGAGATTCCCAGGCCGTGCAGCGGGCCCAGGCCCAGCGCTTTCAGGATGAGCATGTCCAGAGTGCCTTGCAGCAGTTCGGTTTGCTTGTCGTCCAAAGGGCCTCCTATCGAATGCCGATAGGAATACCGCTCTTCCTATCGAATGTCAATACGTAGCAGGAAGCAAGGCGGTTTCACCTGAGCCGGGGGTGGAAAGGGCGACGGGAAGGAAGGAGGAGAGAAGCGGGGGAGGAGAGACGAGGGCACGGCTGCGCCGTGCCCCGCGGAGACGACGGAGAGGGTCAGGCATACGCGGGGATGCCGGTAATTTTCTCGCCGATGATCAGCTTGTGGATGTCGTGCGTGCCTTCATAGGTGTATACGGACTCGAGATTGTTCATGTGACGCATGATGCAGTAATCGTCCACAATGCCGTTGGCGCCCAGAATGTCGCGCGATTTGCGCGCGCACTCCAACGCCATCCACACGTTGTTCATCTTGAGCATC
>OCOJ01033947.1_pt3 | contig 13275 bp, 15 predicted proteins | sample 1539251 | NCBI WGS metagenome assembly OCOJ01 (sample SAMN01911457, study PRJEB22624) | soil metagenome | biome: Soil | place: Malaysia | collected 2012-04-30 | depth RA_metagenome m | reverse complement strand
TGTAACCGTCGCCTCTTAAGACCAGACCTGATACTTATGTACCTACGAGAGGCGTCGATGAAATTTGAGTATGGCAATCGAGAATGCCAAAATACTGCGCAATGGGGGTCTCGTGCAAGCTAACGTGCTAATCAAAAACGAAAAAATCACGTCTGTAAGTCGCCGACCGTTTTCAACAGCATTCAGTCGCATCGACGCAAAAGGCAAGCTTCTGATTCCCGGGTTGGTTGACGGGCACGCCCACCTATATGACCCCGCCTTCACAAACCGCGAAGACTTCACAAGCGGTAGCAGTGCCGCCGCAGCTGGTGGTGTGACCACAATTATCGAAATGGTTCTTTCAACTCCAGTAGATACCGTGGACCGCGTCACGACGAAGATTGAGGAAGGGAGGCGAAGCTCGCTCGTCGATTTCTCTCTACACGCGGGAATGATGAATGAAAGTAACTGTTCAAACATAGCTGCAATCGCCACCCTCGGCGTTCGTTCTTTCAAAACGTTCATGTGCAAACCGTATTACGTGAACGATCATACGCTCATGTCTCTGATGCGCGAAACCTCAAGGCAGCATTCAATTCTCAATGTGCACGCGGAGGATGAAGAGATAGCCAACCGGAACCTGGAAAACTTAACCTCAATCGCCAGGAAGGATCCGTTGGCTCATCTGGAATGGAAGCCGAACATTGCTGAGGAAAGCGCGGTCAGGAAAGCCGTTGATTTCGCTCGAGGAATCGGAGGACGCCTACATATCTCACACATGTCAACCGCCGAAGGAACGGAGGTTGTGAGAAAAGCGAAGAGACAACGGGTTAATGTGACGACCGAAACATGTCCCCACTATCTCACCTTCACACGGAAAGACATGAAGAAGCAGGGACCGTATCTGAAGATGAATCCGTCCCTGAAAGGACCGAAGGACGCCCAAGCTCTATGGAAAGGACTTCGGGATGGAACTGTGGACATTGTGACTTCAGAGCACGCACCCGGAAACAAGGAAGAGAAAGAAGCGGGTTGGACAGATATTTGGAAGGCTTGGGGAGGCGTCCCCGCCATCGAAACCATGCTCCCCGTACTACTAAACGAAGGAGTCAACAAAGAACGTCTCAGTCTCGCGAGCCTTCAACGAGTTTGCTGCGAGAATCCAGCAAAGATATTCGGCATCTATCCAAGAAAAGGGGTAATTCGAAATGGCGCTGATGCAGATCTGGTCATTGTGGATTTGAAGATGAAACGAAGAGTGAGTAGTGAAAATCTCCATCACAAAGTGGGTTGGACGCCCTACGAGGGACGAAGGCTGAAAGGATGGCCAACCCTGACTGTACGCAGAGGAGAAATAATCTACCAAGATGAACAACTAGTAGGCAAACTTGGCAAAGCTCAATTCCTGCCCATGTCACTCTAAACAGGTCGAGGAATGAGATGCTTTCACTCATAGTTCTAGCAGCCGGCAAATCCACGCGAATGCACGGTAGAAACAAGCTTCTCGCGAACATCGATGGTAAACCAATGATCAGAAGAGTTGTGGAAACTGCTCTCAACTCGAAAGTGGATGAGGTGATCGTTGTCTTAGGCTGGGAGGCACAGAGCATTCATGAAGTCCTAGCTGACTTACCCTGTCGATTCATATTAAACAAAGATTACGAACATGGGCAGAGCAGCTCGGTGAAAGCTGGCCTCAAAGAAATAGCAAAAGCAACACGTGCCATACTTATTTTGCCTGGCGACGTAGCTAGGATCGACACGCATTCAATCAATGTAGTGCTAGACGCGTACAACAATAGGAAAACACTCATTGTCGTAGCTGCTCACAAAGACAGGCTCGGTCACCCTATACTCCTGTCTAAAGAATTGTTCGAGGAAATCGGGAGGATCGATGAACAAACCTTCGGTCTAAAATCAGTAGTCACGAGACATCAGGGAGAAATGCGATTGGTTGAAACGGGCACAGAGAACGTCTTGCGTGACATAGATACTCCAGAAGACCTAAGAAAGATCTAACAAGACTCTAGAAGCCCTTCTCATTTATTGTGGGTTGGCTAGAAACTCTAATAGTTGCCAGTTGCCTTGCAAATTTGAATGGGGTAGCTGCGATGACAGAGAAACTGTACTGGGAGAAGCCCTACGATATAGATTTCAAAGCCAAAGTATTGCATATTGAAAGTCAGAAAGTCGAGCTGGACCAAACTCTCTTCTACCCAACCGGCGGAGGTGTGGCATGCGATATTGGGACGATCAACGGTGTGAAAGTCACCGAGACAAGCAAAGATGGCGATAGGATCCTTCACACACTTGAGTCTGCACCCATCTTCGCCATAGGGGATACAGTTGTGGGGCACATAGACTGGGAGAGAAGATACAAATTAATGAGAATGCATACCGCCGGTCACTTGATGAGTGCAATCTTCTACTCGAAGGCAAATTGCCGGATAACTGGTAATCAGATCAATGTCGACAAATCGAGAATGGATTTCAACTTGGATGCTTTCGACCGCTCTTTGATTGAAGGGTTCGTCGCGGAAGCGAATCGCCTAGTGCGTAACGATGCAGGCGTGAAGACTTATTTCCTAAACCGGGAAGAAGCATTGAGGCAACCTGATCTCGTGAAACTCGCGGAGGCTTCTCCTCCATCAGAAGCTCAACTTCGGATCGTTGAGATCGAAGGAATCGACAAGCAAGCAGATGGAGGACAACACGTAAGCCGTCTTAAGGAAGTCGGACAGATACGACTACTGAAGCTAGAGAACAAAGGGAAGAGCAATCGTAGGCTGTACTACGATTTGGTCTGAAAACCTGTTCAGCGTTAATCAGCCAGCCCCCGGCTTCTTGCCTTAAGTACAACCTGAGCAGTAACATTGACGGTCTGAATTGGGCACAGCATATCCCCGGCGCGTTGAGGCGATTGCTTGGAACACAGCCCACAATGAACGCCAGACCTTGAAGCTAGCAGAGTCTCTCTTGACACTTCATGACGGGATAAGTGAGGTTTTCATTCTAGAGGAGAGAGCTGGGAAACATATCGTTATTGATGAAGCTGTCAGGAAAGGCCCTACCCTCTTCGCAGACCAGATTGACAGAACACGAGGGTTCACATCATTGGCGCCTCTCATAATCATTGGGAGCGCTGGCCAGCTGGGTGAAGCTGGGGAACCGAAACTAGCAGGAATCGCGTATGACCGAGCTGGAGCTATCTTTGCTCCGTTAAGTGGAAAGATGATGCTTGCAATTAGCACTTCTACAGAGAGTTTCTATGATGCGATGCAGGCAGTTGACAAAGCTCTTCCGGAGATTCTGCAAGAACAGAGAATAGCACCTAGTGAATCGGCGGCAGTGAAATCTGCACCTGAAGCCGAGGACAACGCTCGGCATTTCCTTGCCAGCAAACTTCCCTACGCAATAGTCCTTGTTCATGAGATCTCATGTCGAAGAACGGATCAGCTTTGGGACATCAAGGGTTCGTACCGTCTTCCGGATTGGAAATATCTGAAACAATTCAGAATAGAAATAGACGCTCAAGCAGGCAACATTATGGGCTTCGAGTTATAGACATGAGCTTGTGCAAGATTCAGTATATGCAATAGATTGTTGTGTGAGGCTTTTGCTCTCGTAAAAGCAAGAGCATTTGCAATGATTATGCTTAGCTTTTGCCAAGGCTTTATACTTGAAATCTAAGTTCCCCTCTTGATTCCCGTTGCCGACCATCGAGTCCTATGAGCCACTCGACAAGATCGCACGAGACGAAAAGAAAGGTCTAATTCTAGAAAATGAAAGCAGGATTGTATCCCTCGAATTGGATACGTTACAAGCTTCAGTTGACAGGCTCACAAAAATCTCCGGCGAACGTGTTACCGAGGTCATACTTTTCCAGATAGGAAATGAAATCGGAAAAGTCAGCTTCCATCACTGGAGAGATGAGGTCAAGTCTGACAGTGATGCGGGAAGGGTCTTTGATAGGCTTATGAGACTCAGAGGGTGGGGAAGATGCCTTAATCTTGAGAAACAAGACAGGGACGACGGGAAAACTGTCTACGTCTTCAATACAGCCGACTGCCCGGCATGCCATGACCGAAAAACAACGAAACCGACCTGCGACCTAATGCGAGGGATTGTCTCTGGTTGGCTAGAGGGCTATCTAGGTAGAAAGCCATCTGAGGTCACCGAGACGGCTTGCGCCGCAATAAGAGGACAACTCTGCGTATTTGAGTTAACGATCGACTAACAATCCCGGCTAAATTTTGTTCCGTCGTAGTCTTGCCTTTTCCTCCCTAAGTTCCCACTGACGTGATGAAGAATTCTTCAATCCTAGCAATCAGTTGCACTGGATCCGGTGTGAGCGCTTTACGTTCTGGCGAGTTGTAGTAATCTTCCTGCTTGGTTTGCCAGTCCTCAGGGCCATCGTGCCTTAAGATCCAAACGAATTGATTGGTTGCCTTGACAGTCCAAGCACCATCCACTTTGAAACCCAATTTCAGGCGAAGCGGGTACACTCCTTTGAACCAAGCTTTGACGAACTCATCCAGTTTGCCCTTGTTAATCGTGTAGATTCTCAACTGAGTGACCATTATTCTTCGACCACATACGGGTAAAGCTGCGGCTTGTAATAGAACACTAGCGATCCTAAGGCCATTTTGCATTCACACCGGGAATGGACAGGGAATTAGTTAGCTAAGATTATATTGCCACTGATTTAATGGGTCGGCGAGCCGTTAAAATCTTGCATTGTCCTTCCTGCGGTCAAGTAACGCCTGATGACGCCAAGTTCTGCACGGCATGTGGAACTAAGTTAAGTGCCCCACAAGCCCCAACTATCGCGCCAACCCAAGTCGCAAGTTCTACCCCCACATTTTCAGGCACTGAATACATAGTTGAACAGAAGATAGTTGCTTTGCGAGATACGTTTGGGATCAAGGATAGGAATGGAAATCTCCTAGCCTACGTGAAAAGGAAAATTGTCAGTTTTGGTCCAAAATTCTGGTTTGAAACCCCAGACGGTGCTAAACTTGGCGAAGTTATCGGTAAGGTTCTCACGGTTCGACCTACATTTGAAATCTATGATACGCAGGGCAAGATATTGGGTGTAGTGAAAAAGAAGATTCTGAAGCTCTTGGGATCCGAATGGTGGCTAGAAAGCCCGCCTGGACAAGAAGTGGCTAGAATCAAAGGCAACATAACAGAACACGATTTCACTATTCAAGCGTCCTCAGGTGCAGCGATTGCCCAAATTCATAAAAAATGGGTGAGCATTCGTGACTCCTACGGCGTTGAAATTCTAAGCCCAGAGCTGGATCCATACGTCATATTGGCCTACGCAATCGCAATGGATCACGTAGAGTACAAGAGAGGCGGAGGACTCAAGGTCGGATTGGGTACCGTGATCGGCACGGGAGACTTCTAGTAGCCCCCTTCAGCCGTCCCTTTCTACTTCCTTGTCCAATCGTAGAATCCTCGTCCAGATTTTCTTCCCAGTAGGTTTGCGCGCACCATTTGTTTGAGGAGACTGCTAGGACGGAACTTTGGATCCCCAGTCTCATTCACCATCACATCCGTGATAAAGAGCGTAGTGTCGATACCGACGTAGTCGAGTAGTTTCAATGGTCCAATTGGCCAATTCAGCCCTAGAGTGCATGCCTTGTCAATATCTTCGGGTTCGGCTATGCCTTCGGCAACCAAGAAAACAGCCTCATTGAGTGCTGGGACGAGAATTCTATTCACGATGAAGCCCGGTGTATCCTTCTTCACGACCACAGATTCCTTTCCAAGTTTCATGGAAATTTGACGGATCGTCTCCACCGTCTCGTCCGAAGTCTTTAGCCCGCGCACAATCTCGATTAGTTTCATAAGTTGTGGGGGGTTGAAGAAGTGCATACCACAAACTTTCTCAGCTCTCTTAGTCGCGGCTCCAATCTCAGTTATACTAATAGAGGAGGTGTTAGAGGCGATTATGGCGTGCGAAGGCGCAAACCTGTCCGCGTCCGCTAGAACAGATTTCTTAAGCGCAGGATTCTCAGTAACCGCTTCAATAACCAAATCCGCATTCCGAACCGCTTCTTTCAAGTCGAGTGTTGTATGAATTCGATTCAAGACCCCCTTGGCTTCACCTTCACTCATCGTTCCTTTCCTCACGAACCGTTGGATGCTGTCTTGGATCATCTCCATTCCGTTATCTATGAAACGCTGCTCAATATCACGCATCACGACTTCGAACTTGCCAGTTTGGGCACAGATCTGAGTGATTCCGTGCCCCATCAGGCCGGCTCCGAGAACCGCTACACGTTTCACTTCCATGATAATCACGCGAACATAATCCAGTGAATAAGCAAGATATGCCTTGCCGTGGTGGTCGAAGGCGTTCGCTTCAAAATCGGGCCCCGCCTTCCTTATAGCGCTGGCTGCTCGAGGGTTAGGTTCGTTTCTTCATCTTTCGAGCAGTTTTCTTCTTTGGTTTACGAGTGATCCTGTAGAAGGAGCTGCCAAAATCGAGCTTCAGGTCATTTGAGCTGTGCAGCCACTTCCTTGACAGCGCTCTCGAAGATCTCTAGGCCTTCGTCGATGATTTCGTGAGTTATGATTAGTGGCGGAGCGAAGCGCATTGTGGATTTACTTGAGGTTATGATAGCGAGGCCGCGTTTGAAGCACTTGTTCATTACATCTATGGATTCTTGAGCGGCTGGTTCCTTTGTCTCCAGATCTTTCACGAGTTCTACACCAATCATGAGGCCTCTTCCACGCACGTCGCCGATGATTGGATATTTCTGCTGCAATTCCTTGAGTCGTTTCATCAAGTATGTGCCTTGACGGTTTGCGTTCTCAAGGAGTTTCTCTTCCTTTATGATATCAATTACTTGGAGGGCGGCAACGCAAGCCACCGGGTTGCCTCCGAATGTGTTAGCGTGTGATCCGCCTTCCCAGTCCATGAGCTCATCTTTTGCGATTGCTGCACCAATAGGCATACCTGAGGCTAAGCCCTTGGCGGACGTTATTATGTCGGGGACGACACCTACCCAGTGCTCTATTCCGAACCATTTTCCGGTTCGTCCCATACCAGACTGTATTTCGTCGTCAACCATCAGGATACTGTACTTGTCTAGGATTTTCTTCAGCCGTTGGAAGTAGTCGTCCGGTGGAACAACATAACCGCCTTCCCCTTGGATCGATTCAATGAACATTGCTGCGGTATCTTCCGGTGGATGAAACTTCTTGAGAACCTCTTCATCGATGAAGTCAACGCACCACATGTCGCATTTCGGATACTCGAGACCGAAGGGACAACGATAGCAGTAAGGGTAGGGTACATGCGTTACGCCGGGAACCAGCGGGAAGAAATGACGTCTTTGTACAGGTTTGCTGGCGGTCAGAGCCATAGTCCCAAAGGTTCTGCCATGGAACGCACCTGTAAAAGCTAGAAAGAGAGGTTTTCGCGTATGCCACCTAGCCATCTTCATTGCTGCTTCGTTCGCCTCGGCCCCGCTGTTCGAAAAGAAAACTTTCTTCGGAAACGACCCGGGCGTAATTCTTGTAAGCTGTTCACCTAGATCGATAATCGGTTCATAGTAAAAGTCGGTCCACGAATAGTGAAGAAGCTTCTCAGCCTGATCTTGGATCGCCTTTACCACACGCGGATGAGAATGACCAACGTTCAATACAACCAGACCTGAGTTGAAATCAATATACTCGTTTCCATCAACATCTTTGACAAAACAACCCGAACCTGATTCTACGACTAGGGGATACCATCTGACAACTGAATGAGACAGAATGTTTGTATCCCTAGCTAGAAGCTCACGCGCTTTAGGACCTGGAGGAGTAACTACTATCCTCCGCTTCTCAACCTTTGCTACCAAGAGAATTACCGTTGACGTGCAGGCGCTTGGACCGGGAATTGTAAAAGCATTCCGTCTATCTGTCGCGGGTGCAACTAACTCGATGACGAATTCTCATCAAATGCTACGCCCCGATTAACAGTACTCCTGTTTTCGAGCTCTCTGCTTCTGATCACTATTCCTGCTCTTCTAATCGCTGCGCAGTACGGAAGTTACTAAGTTCACGGAGGCTCTCTCAAACAAACGTGAGACGAACCGTGTGGTTCTCATAACTGTGGGATCTATATTGCGGCAACTTCTCTGTAAGAACGTTTCACTCAGCCTCTGAAGTTTCAGGTGCTTCAGAGGTTTCTTCTTCATACTCCTCATACTCTTCTTCGCGGGCTAAAGTAATCTCTATTGTCGAGATATTACCCCTGCTACCATCAAAGCGCGTAACGTCCTCAGAACCCAAATTAATGCTCTTGATGGCTACATCTTTTAGAAAACCGCGCTTCAACATCTGCACCGTGTCAATGGCTTTCTCAATCGCCTGCCCCCTCGCTCTTACCATCACTTCTCCGTTACCTGAATTGAAGAGGGTCACGCAAGCCGTCACATAATTCATGATGGGTTTCTTACCTATCCGAACAAGGTTTGATTGACTCATCTTCATACCTTTGCCTTGTGATGTGATCAATTATGAGAGGTGCTGTGGGTTCTGGGATTTCTGGGAAGCTAGAAATCTCGTTCCATTATAAGGGTTGCCGCCCAAATGCGAGATTTATACGTTCAAGGTTAGTTCAAGAATGTTGTTAGCCACCGATTGTATGCATCGGTCTAACATGTTCGAGCGTATTGAACTTCTTCAGAAGTGTTTCAACCCCAGGTGCTTTCTGCAAAACAGCATGCCGCATGAAATCCTGCAACTCCTGATCCGTTGCACCTTTTCGCAGAAGGTGTTTCAGATCAAAACCTGTTTTGTCGAATAGACAAGGAACGATTTTGCCGTCCGCCGAAAGTCGAATCCTATCGCAATCCGAACAGAAAGGTTCAGTTATCGAGGTGATTATTCCTATCTGACCTCCACCGTCTGCAAACCTGTAGACTCTTGCAGTGCTGCCACTCTCTCGCTGAATTGGTGTGAGTTCGTATTGCTCTTGGAGAGTCTCTACGATTTCATTGCCGCTCACTACTTTGTTCATTCCCCATAGTCTCTGTCCGTCGAAGGGCATGTATTCGATGAACCGAACGGTAACATCACCCGCTCTCGCGAGTGAGGCCAACTCTATTATCTCGTCGTCATTGCATCCACGGATGATTACCGCATTGATCTTCAACGGCTTGAAACCCGACTCCTTGGCAGCCTTGATTCCTTCGACCACCTTGCCAAAGACTCCTCCTCCAGTAATCTGACTGAACCTATCAGGTTTCAGGCTGTGAAGGCTTACCGTTACGCTCTGCAATCCAGATTGTTTGAGAGCCGCAGCCTTCTCGGCGAGAAGGAATCCGTTCGTAGTCATGCTAATGGAATCAATTCCCGGGGTTTCCGAAATCATTGAGACGAGCTTCTCAATTTCCCGGCGCATCAGTGGTTCGCCGCCACTCAAACGGATCTTCCTGACGCCCATATGTGCANAATAGCGATGCGACGCGGTGGATCTCCTCGAACGTTAGAACCTCGCTGTGAGGCAACCATACTGGGGTCTTGGGCATACAGAACTGGCAGCGGAAATTGCAACGGTCCGTAACCGATATCCTAAGCTTGCGCGCAACCCGCCCAAAGGAATCATCTAAAGGGGTCACAGACCGAACGCCACCGCAGAATTCTCTACAAAGACAACCTCAATTAAGGAATTGCCCCAAATGCATCCAAGATTCCGCAAGAATCCACGCCAAATACGATATCACTGCAGGCAAGTACCCAGTTCATAAGGACACGTTCGTGGGACTGATTGACATAGATAGAAGCAACTCTGCATGTGAGCACGCACCTTGCGTCCTCTTCCAAACAATTCTATCATCCTTAACGAGAACAGAGCCTACCGGAATTCCACCGTCGCTCAAGCCCAATTTCGCCCCGACAATGACCACTTTCATGAAGAGACGAAAGACCTCCCCTTCGTTCATGCCCTCTACGGTAACCAATTTTGCAAATGTCAATCCGTCACATACGGCAACGATGCACTTAAGCGGCTTCTCAATGCTTATTGCCAGATCTCGGCTGAGTCAGATCGGACATGAACTCTTCAGCGAGGAATATGCTCCTCTTCGTCTGTGTGGAAAACACGTTTCGGAGCATCATGAGCGAGGCGTTGTTCAACGCGCATGCTCCGAAAGGGTGGCATGCTGAAAGCGCTGGAGTCAAACCTGCTGGGACAATAAATCCGTTAGCCATTGAACTCCTAAACGAGATTGGAATCCAAATGGAGTCAACAAGGCCTAGACTTGTTACGAGTAAAATGATAGAACAGGCGCGGCGCGTAGTAACTTTCGGATGTTTGGACCGCTGTCCAATCGGTGCAGAGGAGAAATCCGAAGATTGGCCGGTGCCGGGCTCTACTGATAAGACTTGGGATGAACTCAGAGCCATTCGCGACGGGCTCCTGAGTAGAATTCTCACGCTAATTGATGGACTTACTAAAGGACGGGGCAATTCAGTTTAGTGTGGTGACTTCCGCAATTGCACTTGTGGCGCTGTTCATATTCACGATCTGGCGAAAGAGCTTCAATAGGCAATGACCACAAGCACGAACCATTTTCCAGCTAATTGGTTTTCCACGAAACCCTATATGGCTCACAGCCTTTCTAACCGTGTAAGCGAATGCCACGGAAGCTACCCTCCGCGTATTTGCGGAAACTGAACGAAGAACAAAAAGCAGCTAAAACAATGGCTGCTAAGCGTACCGCCAAGCAACCACAACCATCGGATCCCGAATCAGGCAGATTGAAGAGTTTCACTCTGATCTGTCAAACCTGCGGTACTCGAGCCAAGTTTACGGTGGATAAGCATGGCTACGCAACGTGCAACAACTGCAGGGCCATAGCGAGCTACAGATTCGGACATGTAGCTTAATGTGGTGTTGTTTCCAGTGCTTCGACCTTTCCCTTCGTTAGTGTGAGCTCAAAGATTTCCTCAAACGTTCCTTTAACCTCCTTCTTGACAATCTGAAAGTCGACTTCGTGGCCAAGCAGAGCTTGCATGGAGGTCATTGTGGAGCCGGGGAATCCACAGGGAGTTATAATCTGGAAGTAGTTCAAGTTGGTATTTGCGTTCAGAGCGAATCCATGGAAGCTTATCCAATTGCGAATCGCGGCCCCGATTGAGGCCACTTTCTTCCTATTGACCCAGACCCCGGTTTGACTTCCGCGTTCCCCATGCAGTCCGAATTTTTCGAGTGCGAGAATCAGCGTCTCCTCAATATTTCGCAAGAATCTATGTATGTCTCTACCACGTGCGTCGAGGTCGAGAATTGGATATCCGACCAGTTGACCAGGACCGTGGTAAGTCCATTGTCCACCGCGCTCGATTCTTTGGACAGGAATACCATCTATCTCTCTAGGAACCTCTCCTGGAACTGCTTTTCCTACTGTGAAGACGTTTGGATGCTCTACTAGCACGAGTGTGTCAGGGATTACTTTGTTGACACGAAGTTGAACCAGCTTTCGCTGAAGCTTCCAGACTTCCATGTAATCTCGTAGACCTAGATCGAGGAGAGTTCCTTGTGTTATCATTTTTGCAGGATGTCGATTGCCTTGCCTTTCGCTGCTTCGGCTGCTTCCATAATACTTTCTGGTAAGGTCGGGTGAGGATGCACGGTTAGGGCAATATCCTCCAGAGTTGCACCCATCTCTATGGCGAGTGCTGCTTCACTAATCAGATCCGACGCCTCTGCCCCAACGATGTGCACTCCCAGAATCAGATCCGAATTCCTGTCTGCAATTATTTTCGCGAAGCCCTCCGTTTCGCCGGCCAACCGTGCGCGTCCTAGAGCCGTGAATGGGAACCTACCTACAATGGGATCAAACCCTCGTTCCTTTGCTTGCACCTCTGTTAGACCAACGGTGGCGATTTCTGGGTCTGTGAAGATAACTCCCGGAATTGCGCGAAAATCAGCTTCACTGTTCATGCCAGCAATTACCTCCGCCGCCACGACACCCTCCTTAGACGCCTTGTGGGCCAACATCGGTTGCCCGACGACGTCACCTATCGCGTAAATGCCAGGAACGTTTGTCCGCATCTTCTTATCTACCTGAACGAATCCATGCGCGTCTGTCTTTACGCCCGTCTTCTGCAGCCCTATTAGGTCACTGTTGGGACGCCTTCCAACTGTCACCAAGACTTTGTCCGCCTCAAAGGAAGCTTCCTCTCCGTCCTCAAGGGTCGCGTAAATTTGACCATCATGATAGCTGTTTGCCTTTGATTTTACATGATAATCAACGCCAAGCCGACGAAATGACCGTTCGACCATTCGGACCAGTTCGACGTCTGTTCCGGGCAATAGTTGATCTAGCATTTCAATGACTGTGACTTTGCTGCCCAGTTCGGCGTACATGGTTCCCATTTCGAGTCCAGTCACGCCTCCACCTATAACGACGAAGGTCTTTGGGACTTCCTGCAGGGCAAGGGCTTCTGTAGAGGTGATTATGCGCGTCCCATCAAACTTGAAGGTGGGAAGCTCAAAGGGACGGGACCCTGTAGCGATAATTGTGTCCTTCGTCTCGATCGTTTCCGTTCCAGCAGCCGTCTTAACTTCTATTTCGTGTGGCCCAATGAACTTGCCCTCTCCCTTGACGATCTCCACGTTTTGACTCTTGCACAGGTATTCAATGCCCGAGACTGACTTGTTCACCACACTCTCTTTCCAAGTTTGTACTTTCGGCAAATCCACCTTCACCCCAGAGACTTCAACGCCAATTTGGTTAGCTGCCTCAATCCGTTTCTTGAGTTTTGCAACTCTGATCAGGGCTTTAGATGGAATGCAACCACAATTCACACAGACTCCACCAAGATCGTCCTTTTCGACAAGGACCGGCTCTATTCCTAGTTGACCGAGTCTTATTGCGGCCACATAACCTCCGGGGCCGCTCCCCAGCACGACAACGTCAGTCTTTTGGACCATACCAATTCACATCTTGTGATTCTGAATAACAGACTGATGTTAACAGAGCATCAAACCTCTGATACCCCCATTAGTCTTTTGGACTAAAGTCGAGTAATCCTATGTAAAGGACGAATTTGGGTTTCCTAATTCGTCTAAAGCAGGAGCAATTTCGGATCTTCGAGGTAATGTCTGATCACGTTCATGAATTCGGCTGCCATTGCTCCATCTAGGACGCGATGATCGAAGGACACTGAGAGATATGTCATGTCACGAATCAGGATCTGATTGTCCTTCACGACAGGCCTCTTGGTAATTTTGTGAACGCCCAAGATTGCTACTTCTGGGTAATTGATTATCGGCGTTGCGAAGACTCC
>OCOJ01033192.1_pt1 | contig 13292 bp, 5 predicted proteins | sample 1539251 | NCBI WGS metagenome assembly OCOJ01 (sample SAMN01911457, study PRJEB22624) | soil metagenome | biome: Soil | place: Malaysia | collected 2012-04-30 | depth RA_metagenome m | reverse complement strand
CACCGTGATCGTGCTGGTACCGCTGCCACCCTGGGTCATGCCCAAACTGCTGGGCGAGGCCGCGAGAGTGAAGTTCCCCACCGGGTTCACGGTCAGTGCGATCGAAGTTGAATTCGTCAGGCTGCCCGAAGTGCCGGTGATGGTCACCGTGCTCGTCCCCGTCGTGGCCGTGCTGCTGGCGCTCAGCGTTACGGTGGTCGAGGCCGTTGCCGGGTTGGGGCTGAATGTTGCGGTCACTCCACTCGGCAAGCCGGACGCAGAAAAGCTCACGGTGCCGCTGAAGCCGTTCTGCGGAGTCACGGTGATCGTGCTCATGCCGCTGGCGCCCTGCGTAATGACCAGGCTGCTAGGCGACGCCGAAAGCGTGTAGTTCGGCGTGGACGACGGCCAATTGCTCACCAGGTTCGCAGCGTTGACGCTGCCGATTCCCGTGGCGAAATCCCAGCCAGTCGTGGTGCCGTAAGAAGGCTTGTACAAGCTGTCGGAGGTGGAAAGCACCCCCACTGTTCCCGAGGGCAAATAGCAATTCGCTGTGCCTGTGCAGTTCACGTCCATATCGCCCTGGGTCACGTCATAGAAAATGCAGTTCGCCGCCGGCCCGGTGCCATTAGACGAGTTACAGGAACTGGAGCCGTTCGAACCATACTCGGTCGCGGCAAGCTGGTAATAGACGGGGTTAGGGTTGCCTTGGCGGCCGCCGGCCCTCTGGTTTACCAGCGCCTGGATGCCAGCCATGATGGGCGCTGCGAAGGAGGTTCCACCTGCTCCGGACCAGCCGCTGGGGTCACCTGAGCAGGCAGCTCCGCCGTTCGTTGTATCCGACCAGCAAAAGACGTAGTAGTGGCCCCACAAGCCGTCGGCGGCAAACAGCGACACGTCCGGAGTGTCGCGCACTCCGTCGGCAGGGTTGCCCAGCACGGACTGCCACGACGGTTTGGGCCATCCCTGGCAACTCCCGCTCACGACTCCGCTCGTGGACGGCGCCCCGGTGGCGCACGCACTTGGCCCGCCCCCGCCGGCTACCGTAGTCTGCAGATATCCACCCAGGGAACTGTTGCAAAAGCCGTCTGTGCCATAGGGCGTGCTATAGCCCTCGTAGGTCGTGACCAACCCGCCCGCACAAGAGTCGTTCCAGGGGATCTCAGGAATATAGGACACAGCGGACCCGAACGCGGGCGTGTTCGTCGAGTTCCAGTAATTGCTGTTTGTGCCGGAAAACGTATCACTGAAGTCCGTGCCGCCCACGGCCACGTTGTAGGGCGTGGAGGCGAATGCATTTACCCCGATGCCGTGCGTAGCCTCGGAAACGCTGTTGTCGCACCCGGCCGCCCCGCTGTCCCCTGCGGCGACGAAAACGGATACGCCCTCCGACACAGCCTGCTGGTATGCCGCGTTGTATGCCGCATTGGCGGCCGCGCCATTCTGCGTCTCGCACTGGCCGTAGCTGATGCTCATGATGGCGGGAGGTTGACTCGTGGAGTTGATCAGGTTCTGCAGCGCAATCAGGCCGCCGAACGTGGTAGTGGTATCCGCGCAGGTCGCCATCTGGATCGCCGCGCTGGGTGCTGCGGCGCTCGCCCATTCGGCGTCCAGGATCGCTTCTGCGTCGTTGGGAGCAATGATGCCGGGGCTGCTGCAGTTGTTGGCACCGTGAGGAGGCGCCGGGTGGACCGTGGTAAAGGACCCGGATGAGTAGCCCGAGAGGCCGAGCCTGGAACGAAAGGTGTTCCAGTCCGCGGTGCTGTACACGTTGGTGTCTTCGATCACCACGATGGTCTGGCCCTGCCCCGAGGTGCCGGCGCTAAACAGCGGATTCAGGTTGTAAATCGTTGCCAGGTCGGCGGGCACGAGTGCATAGGTGGTGCCAGCGGAGCCGGTGAAAGTAAAATTGGGCCGCTCTTGGTGCATCGTGTGCAGGACGTGTGGCTTGAAGTTGTGCAAGGAGACAATGCCCACAATTACCGGAGCGAGGGCGGCGGGGATGTGAGGATCACCCATGTTGGCAACGTGTTTCTTACCCCTGGCTTCAACGTCGTGGATTTCGGTCCTGAAGGTTTCCCGCACCAAGCGGGCCGTGCCGGAGAAATCGATTACCATCCGGCTCGGATAGACCCTGTTGACCTTAAATCCATGCGATTCGAGCCAGCGAGTGATCGCCTCGATGTCCTCCTGTGCCACGCCAAACCGCGCTCCGAACTCCTGCGCGGTAATCCATCGGTGGAAGTTCGGTGATTTTTCTCTCTGCAGTTCGTCCAGGAAACGCTCCAAGGCCTGTTCCTGCTCCGGCGAGCGGCGCAATTGGAGCAAGAGATGCTCCATCGGCAAGTCGTCTCGCACTGCGCCGCGGTCATTCTCGGGGTTCGCTTCAGGGCGGGTATTGCCTCTCAGCGGGACCAGATCTCGCTCGTCGATACTCTGACGGATTCGGGCGCGCGGTCCCGGTTCCGCTTGCCCACGGGCGGTCTGAGCTGCGAAGAGGAGCGCGAGAATACCGGCGGAGATGCAGGTGAATCCCAGTCTGCGAAACATGGGGGCTCCTTCTGTTAGAGGAAAATTCGGCCCTATCGCAAGGCCAGAAGAGTCATTCCGACGGTGACATACCGCTCTCGAAGGGCCTTGGGCCTAGTGTCGTATCCGATGAATAACTGAATAGGCCTCGGAAATCAATTGTCCCAAAGGACAGTTCTGGGACAGGGACTTGGAACGCTGCCCTGAACTTCCGGACGGGTTGCAACCCGCTCCCGGACTATGCTGACCACGCTTTAAAGCGTGCGTGATACTAGCTCGCTCACACCCACCAATTCCCTGACACTTGAGCCGTGGATTTGCTGGAGGGCGGTGCTTCGCCGCAGGTCGTGTCAAAGGTGGTCAGGGACACTATGGAGAAGGCAAAAGGCACTGCGCGCCCTCAGTGCGGTAACTGCGCGAGTTTGCCCGGGGTGGCTTTGAAAGCGGTCAGGGTTGTCAATTGGCAGACGTACAGCGGACACAAGAAAAGGCGAGAAGACGCAACGTTCAATAAAATCAGCGGGTGAGCCTGTAAGCCGGATTCTGTGTCCCGATCCCGAAGTCCCGAGGGTTCGGGACGAGACCGGGACGACGGCCATTCCTCTGGGCCGCGCATTGCTGCGCGACTCCTGCGGCCTACCCGAGGGTTGAGGTCGCGTCCCTTGCGGCACGCGAGTGCGGGCCGGACCAGCCCTCCCCTCCTATTTGGCCTTGCTCCGCGCGGGGTTTACCGTGCCCCCGATGTCGCCAGCGGGGCGGTGGGCTCTTACTCCACCGTTTCACCCTTACCGAACGCTTCCCACGAATGGGGAGCGGCCCAAGGTTTCGCCTCAGGCTGCTCGCAGGGTGGGAAGCGCCGGCGGTCTGCTCTCNTGTTGCACTGTCCGTGGCCGCGCCCTCACGAACGCGGCCCCCTGGTGTTACCAGGCGCGCTGTCCTGTGGAGTCCGGACTTTCCTCCATCCCGGTGCCCCGATGACTCAGGGCCGTACCGGGACAGCGGCCGTCCGGCTCACCCGCCAGTTTTCATTATATGACGAATCCAGCCTAGGGCAGGGAAGTGACAAGTGATGAGTGATGAGTGATGGGTGACGAGAACCGGCAACACGCGGCGCGGTTTTGTGGGCGGTTGCGAGTTGCCTTGTATTTCTTGGGTGTAACTCGCCACTCGCCACTCATCACTCGCCACTGCTTTTTAGCGTCCAGCCACGATGAGCATGGTGGCATCGTCTTCAAGCGGGCGGTCGCGGAATTCGTGCACCGCGCTCAAGATGCGCCGGCGCAATTCCCCGGCGGATTGTCCGCGGGACTCGCGCATCAGCGCTTCCAGCCGCACCTCTCCAAATTCGACCTCGCCGGGGCCTTGCGCTTCAGAAACGCCGTCGGTGAAAATCAGCAGGCGGTCGCCCGCGCCGAACGAAACCGAGGCTTGTNTCGTAGGGCGCATCGGGAAACTCGCCGAGGATGGGCCCGCCCTCGCGCAGGCGGACGAGCGAGCCGTCCGCCCGCACCAGCACGGGCGCGTTGTGCCCCGCATTCGAGTAGGACAGGGTTCCGCCTTCGCGGTCCACCACGGCGAAGAAGAAGGTCACAAACCGCCCCTCCAGATGATTGCTGCACAGGATGGCGTTCACGCGCTGGCACAGGGCTCCGGCGGACACCGTCTCGTGCGCGAAGGCGCGTACCGCGGCCTGCACCGAGGAAACCAGCAGCGCCGCCGGCAAGCCTTTGCCGGAAACGTCCGCCACGCACACGGCGGCGCGCGTGTTGCTGAATTTGAGCACGTCGTAGTAGTCGCCGGCCACCACGCGTGTGGGCAACCAGTCCGCGGCCATCTCCAGCCCGGTAAACTCCGGTAGCGATTTGGGCAGCAGGCTCTGTTGGATTTCCCGGGCCTCTTCGTGTTCCGCGCGCTCGCGTCGTAGGCGATCGCTTTCCTTTCGCGCCTGGCGGCCGATTTCAATCTGTTTGGTGAGCGTGGAGAGCAGCCGCGCGTTGTCCCACGGCTTCTGGACGAAGTCTCCCGCGCCGCGACGCATGGCCTCCACGGCGATTTCGATGCTGCCCCACGCGGTCATGGCAATCATGGGCAGCGTGCGATCCAGCTCGCGCAGCCGCGCGATCAGCTCCAGCCCTTCCTCGGCGGAAGTGGTGTCGCGCGTGTAGTTCAGGTCCAGCAGCACGGCATCAAACGCTGCGCGCGCCAGCGCGTCCAGCACCCGGGGCGGAGAATTGGCCCATTCCGTGACGTAGCCCGCCCCTTTCAGCAGCAGCCGCAGCGCCTCGCTCACGTCCGGCTGATCCTCTGCGATCAGCACGCGCAGGGGCGCAACCCGTGCCGATTCGGCGGTGTCGGCGGAAGCATTCATTGTCGTGTGCACGTGGCGAAACCTCGTTCCGAAACTGCGTGCCGCGAATTCAGGAGGCCTCGCGGAACTCGCCCGCCTGTGCAAAAGCATCCTAGGGGCCAGCGGGCCGGGCCGCAACCGTTCTATTTCCGCGATGTTAGCCCGTGGGGGCGGCGAGGGAGCCCGATGGCACATCCCGGTCGTGGGACTGCGTGTCGCGGAATCGGACACCCCAGGTACGGGCGCAAAGCCCCAAAAATTGCTTGATTTCGGGAACCCTTTTGCTAGTCTGGCCGTGGGTTTGCTGTTCTTGTGGGACCTTCTTGGATACGATCAACAGGGCTGCGAGGAAACTCGCGGCCTTTTTTGTTGGTAACCTGCCTGCGGCCGAGAGGCGGCTGGAAGCGTTCACGAGTCACAANACTACTTCTTGATCTGAAAAGGAAGCAACAGAAGTGAGAGAACAAGGCACAGTCAAGTGGTTCAACGCATCGAAGGGCTACGGCTTCATCACCCGTCAAACAGGCGAGGATGTCTTCGTTCACTACTCCGCCATTCAGGCGGAGGGGTATAGGACTCTTGCTGAGGGCCAGGCAGTCGAATTCGAGGTCCGCAGGGGCCCGAAGGGGCTCCAGGCCGAGAACGTAACCAACCTCTGAGGCAAGTTGGAAGCTAGGGCCCGTTTCGGTTTCATCGGAACGGGCCCTCCTCATTGTCTCGGCTTCTCCGCCGATTCCTGGCTTCAGCAGAGCACCGCAGTGCCTTCCCTGCACAGCGCTGCAACTTTGGGCAGCCATTTCTCGTATCCCTTTTGGAATGCGCAACTACGGGGATTCCTCGCCAGGTCGCACGGGGCGAATTGACATCGCCCGCTGAACCCAATATGTTCCCCCGGACTGCCGCAGAACCCGGTCGGAGGAGAGTTTGAGGCCGCTCGCAATCATCTCGCTTGCGCTGTTGTGCGCTGTGACCTGTGCAGCGCAGGCTGCGCCCGGTACCGAACGGCACGGTGCCGTGCCTGCCGGGGCGCAAACGGCGCCCGCGGCCGCCCGCAGCGAGCGTCCTATCACGCTGCGCGAGGCGCTGGAGCTTGCCGCCAGACAAAATTTGGACCTCATGGCCGCGCGCCAGCGACGTGCCTTCGCCTTGGCGGGTATTCGCGCAGCGCGGCAGATTCCCAATCCCAGCGTCGATTTCGAGGCCAGCCGCGACGCCCCTCACGAAATTTTCTTCATTACCCAGCCCATTGAAATTGGCGGTAAGCGTGCCCGCCGCATCGACCTGGCTCGCCAGGAGCAGGGTCTCACCGATGTGGAAATCGCGGCCCAGGAGCGCCAGGTGCGCCGTGCCGTCCGGGTGGCCTATTTTGTTGTGGCGGGAATGCGCGCGGAGACGGCACGCCGCGCGCGCATCCTGGACCTGGCGAAACGCCTCTATGATATCGCGCAGCAGCGATTCCAGGCCGGCGATGTGGCGCAGTTGGAGGTCAACCAGGTGCAGCTCGAGGTGGCACGCGCCGAAGTGGATCTGCGCGTGGCCCGCCAGCAGTCCACGGTCAGCCAGGAACGCCTGAGCGCGTTGCTCAACGAGCCGCCGGACACACTCTGGAATCCGACGACGAGGCTTGAGGAGATCGCCATCGCGCCTCCGATCCCGGATTTGGTGGCGCGCGCATTCGAATCCAACGCGGAGTTGGCGCACCTGACCCAGGATCTGCGCGTCGAGCAGGCCCGCGCGGGACTGTTGCGCGCCGAGCGTGTGCCCGATTTGGGCGTGGTGTTCGGCGGGGTGTTCAACGCCGCGCCCAGCTTTCAGGCCGGTCACCATGAAGGGTTGGTCATGAATCTCCCGGTTTTCTCCCGCTACCAGGGCGAACTGCAGCAGTCCTCGGCCCAGCAACGCTTTCTGGAGATGCAAGCCTCCGCATTGCAGCGCACAATAGCAGGAGAGGTTCAGGCCGCCTACTACGAGTGGGACGCCCGGCACACCGAGGTCGAGTTGTACCGCAGCACACTGCGGCCCGCAGCCGAGCGTATCGAGCAGCAGGCCGAGGAAAGCTATCGCGCCGGGAAAGCCAATTTACTGACCGTGCTGGACGCGCAGCGCAGCGTGCAGGAGATCGAAAAGAGCTACATCGAGAGTCTCGGGGCTTTGCAGAATGCTTTCGCGGCGCTCGAGCAGATTACGGGGACGAGGCTGGATTGATGAACGAACAAATTCCGCGCCGCAAGGGAAAGGGAAAAGGAAAAGGGACCAACGTCCCGTGCCGCATGCACTGGTGGGTTGCCACATTCGCTGCGGTGTCGCTCGCTGCGGCGGCAGGCTGCTCGCGGGGATCCGCTTCGGATGAGGGAGCAGGCGAGAAGACCGCTGTGGTCGCCGAAGTCACGGTCGCAAAGGTCGAGCGGGCCTCCCTGTCGCGGGTTCTCTCTGTCAGCGGCACCATCAACGCCCGCCCCAATCAGGACGTGCGCGTCAGTTCCCTCGTTGCGGGACGTATCGCTCAGATCCTCGTGGCCGAGGGTGACGCAGTGAAGAAAGACCATGTGCTCGCGAAGATCGACGACAAGACTTACCGCGACCAGCTCCAGCAGGTCGAAGGCGCCGTGCAGCAGGCCCACGCCCAGCTCGATAACGCGCGCCTCGCCCGCCAGCGCGAGGAGACGCTGTTCGAACGCGGCATCGCCGCGCGCAAAGATGTGGAGGACGCCCGCACGCAGGAGAAAGTGGGGGAGGCCGCCGTGCGGCAGGCGGAAGCGGCGCTGGCTCTGGCTCGTCTGCAACTGGCGCGCACCGAGGTCGTTTCGCCGCTGGACGGCACGGTCGTGAAGCGCCTGCTGAGCGCGGGTGAGGCCGTGGACGGCACCGCCGCACAGCCCATCTTCCAGGTGGCCAACCTGTCGTCCGTGGAATTGTTCGGGAACGTGCCCGCCGAATATCTGGGCCGCATCCGCGTGGGCCAGAAGATGGAGATTACGAGCGAAGCGATCCCCGATGCCAAATGGGAAGGGCGCGTCGTAGCCGTATCCCCCGCCGTGGACCCGGCGACGAACATGGGGCTGGTTCGCATTGAGCTGCCCAATCCCGGCGCGCGCTTGCGCTACGGAATGTATCTCGCCGTGCAAGTTCCCATCGAAACTCACGAGAACGCGCTGGTCGTGCCGCGCAAGGCCGTCTACCGAAACGAAGAGGGCAGCACGCTGGTCTACAAGGTGAAAGGCGACGCCGTAACGGCCGTGCCCGTGACCGTTGGGATCGAGGCCGGAGGCCGGGTGGAAGTGATCGGCGCGGTCGAGCCGGGGGACACCGTGGTGCTCGAAGGCGGTTACGGTCTGCCCGAAGGCGCGCGCATCAAAATCAAAGCCGCTCCATGAACATCGTCCGCGCAGTCCAGCGCAACAGCCGCGCAGCATGGCTCCTCAGCGCCTTTCTGGTGGGCGCTGGCCTTGTGGCCATGCTCCGCCTGCCCAGCAACATTTATCCGGAGCTGGCCTTTCCGCGCATCCTCATCCTCGTCCATGCTGGCGACGAGCCGCAGGAAAACGTGCTGCTCGCCGTAACGCGGCCCATCGAGGAATCGGTCAGCACGGTTTTGGGTGTGCGCCGTGTGCGCTCCAAGACGATTCGCGGCGCCAGCGAAATCTCCGTCCTGTTCACTCCGCAAATGGACATGCAGTACGCGCTGCAGCTCGTGCAAGCGCGTGTCAGCGAGGTCCGCAGCGGAATGCCGCCGCAGACGGAGATCGCCGTTGAACGCGTCACCCCGGCGGTCTTTCCCATTCTCAGCCTGATCCTCTCCGGCAACGCGCCCGGCGCCGAACTGCGCGACTACGCCTATTACAACCTGCGGCCGATGTTCAGCCGCGTGCCCGGAGTGAGCCGCGTCGAAGTACAAGCCACCGACACCCGCGAGATCTCCGTAATCGTGGACCCGCAGCGCGCCCTGGCCCACCGGCTGGCGCTGACGGACATTGCGGAACGATTGCGGGCCACAAACGGGGTCTCCGCGGTGGGCCGGCTGGACAAAGACTACTCGCAGTATCTGGTGGTCAGCTCGGGGCTGTTCACCAGCCTGGACCAGATCCGGGACACTGTGGTTGCCGTGGAAAACGGAGTGCCCGTGCGGCTGCGCGACCTCGCAGAGGTGCGCGAGGGCACGCAGGACCGGCGCACTCTGGTCACCGGCAACGGCCGGCCCGCCGCGCTCATCAACATCGCGCGTCAGATCGGCGGCAACATCCTGGACATTGCGCGCCAGGTGCGCGAAATCGTGGCCAACCCCGGCACCGCAATTCCGCCCACGCTGCGCCTGGGATTCGTCTATGACCTCGCACAATTTGTCGAAGAATCCATGGCCAGCGTGCGCGACGCTATTCTGATCGGGGCATTCCTTGCCGTGCTGATCCTGTTCGTGTTCCTGCGCGAGGCGAAAACCACGCTGGTGGCCGCCGTTTCGCTTCCGGTGACAGTTATCAGCACCTTTTTCATCGTCCTGCTGTGCGGAGGCACGCTCAACCTGATGTCGCTCGGCGGCCTGGCCATTTCCATCGGGCTGGTAATCGACGACGCGGTGGTGATTCTGGAAAACATCTACCGCCATCTGGGCCGAGGCGAAACGCCGGAGCGTGCGGCGGAAATCGGCACGGCGGAATTGTTCGGACCGGTGCTGGGTTCCACGCTTACCACCGTGGTCGTCTTTCTCCCGTTGGGATTGCTCTCCGGCGTGGTGGGCGATTTCTTCTCCGCGCTCAGCATAACGCTCACTGCTTCCGTGCTGCTCTCGCTCGTCTTTGCGGTTACGCTCATTCCGCTGCTCTCCGAGCGGTTCCTGACTCCCGAGAGTTTCCGGGAGCAGTCGGCCTCGTTCATCGCCCCGCTCAACCGTGTGTACGAACGCGCGCTGCGCTGGTCGCTCGCGCGTCGCCGGCTGCTGGCCGGCATTGCGGCCGCCGTCGTTCTGGGGGGAGTTTTCCTGTACATGCGGCTGGAAACGGGATTCCTGCCGGAAATGGACGAAGGCGGCTTCGTGGTCGATTACCTCACCCCGCCAGGCACCTCGCTCTCGGAAACGGACCGCATGGTGCGGGAAATCGAAGCGCTGGTAGCCAAAACGCAGGCCGTGGCTTCGTTTTCCCGCCGCACCGGCGCGGAAATGGGCCTGTTCGCCACACAGCAGAACAAAGGCGACATCCTGGTGAAGCTGAAGCCGCGCGCGCAGCGCCACGAGAGCATCTACGACATCATCAGCGGACTGCGCCACCAGATTGAGAGCAGCATCCCGGGAATCGATGTGGAGTTCTCCCAGATCCTTCAGGACATGCTGGGCGATCTGGAAGGCTCGCCCGAACCCGTCGAATTGAAACTGTTTGGCAGCAACCCGGGCGATCTGGAAGCCGTGGCGTCGGAACTCGAGCCCAAGCTGCTGAAGATCCCCGGCCTGGTGGATTACAAAGGCATTCAGAAGGGCAATCCGGAGATCGTGGTCCACGTGGACGCAGTTGCCGCCGGGCGCCTGGGGATGACCGTCGAGCAGGTGTCGCAGCAGGCGCAGGCAGGTCTGCTCGGCGCCACCTCCACTTCCTTCCGCCAGAGCGACCGCACCGTGGACATTCGCGTGCGCTTCCCGGACGCCTTCCGGTACAACCAGGCTCACGTGGAGCAGTTTCCCATCGTGACCCCGGCACATCAGATTGTGCCGCTCGCAGCGCTCGCCTCCGTCGAACTGGCGCGCAGCCAGAGCCAGTTGCTGCGCGAAAACCAGCGGCAGATGGTGGTGCTCACCGCGCGGCTGGAAAACCGCGACCTGGGCAGCGTGGTCGGCGACGTCCGCAAAGTGTTGAAGGCCACAAAATTTCCGGTTGGTGTCACCTACGAAATTGGCGGCCAGTATGAAAGCCAGCAGACGGCCTTCGCGAGCCTCCTGGGCGTCCTGGCGCTGGCCATCGCCGCCGTGTTCACGGTCCTGGTGATTCAGTTCCGGCGCTTCCGCCCGGCGTTTCTCATCCTGTCCGCGGCGCCGCTCTCGCTGCTCGGCGTGTTTCTGGCCCTGTGGGCCACGCGAACAGCGCTGAACGTCTCTTCGTTCATGGGCATCATCCTGATGGTGGGGCTGGTGGTGAAAAACGGAATCATCCTCATGCAATACGTCATTCAACTGCGGGAGGAGCAGGGCCTGCCGCTCGAAGACGCTCTCGTCGCGGCGGGCACCATCCGCCTGCGGCCCATTCTGATGACCACGCTGTGCACACTGTTCGGCCTGCTGCCGCTCGCCCTGGGAATCGGCTCCGGNTGATGACCACGCTGTGCACACTGTTCGGCCTGCTGCCGCTCGCCCTGGGAATCGGCTCGGGCGCGGAGCTGCAGAAGCCGCTGGCCCTCGCCGTCATTGGCGGGCTCACGCTGTCCACATTCATCACGCTGCTGATGGTTCCAGTCTTCTACTCGCTGACTGACCGTGGCGATGCCGCAGCGTAACCGGAGTGCCGCGCTTGTCTCGGCCTCGAAAGCGGACCGGCAGCTTGCGGCTTTTGTTAGCGCCATCATGATTTGTGCGCGCGCAATGCCCGTGAAATTTCCGTCCAGGCGCGCAGCACCTCCGCCACGCTCCAGGCCTGTGCGAAGCAGCCGCGCGGGGTGAATGGCGGATCCCCGTCGAAAATCTCGCTCACCGAGCCCAGGCACGCCGCCTGGAGGTGGTGTGCCATCGGTTCGAGGAGCGCGAGGGCCCCAGCCGGATCGCCGTGCACGCGCATCCAGGCCAGAGCGAACGGACCCAAGAGCCAGCCCCACACTGTGCCTTGGTGATACACGGAGTCGCGCGCCGCGGGTCCGCCCTCGTACCGCCCAGCGTAGCCGGATCCTCCCGGAGCCAGGCTGCGCAGGCCGAAGGATGCCAGCAGCCTCCGCGCGCACGTCTCCACCACGGCCACCTGCTGCTGAGCGNGTCAGAGGACTTTCCGGAAGCGACACCGCAAAAATCTGGTTCGGCCTGACGGCAGCTTCATTCCCTGACGGTCCTTCCAGCACGTCGAAGCAGCAGTCTTCCGCGGTGTTCCAGAAGCGTCCGAAGCTCGCGCGCACGCGTTTGGCCATCTCGGTGTATCGAGCGGCAGGCTTCTTCAGCCTGTCGGCGAATTTGGCCATGGTGAGAAGGGCGTTGTACCACAGCGCGTTGATCTCTACGGGCTTTCCCATGCGCGGGGTGACGACGCGGTCGCCCACGCGTGCGTCCATCCAGGTGAGTTGCACTCCCGGCGCACCGGCGTAGAGCAGTCCATCGTTGCCATCGACGTGGATGTTGTGCCGCGTTCCGCGCTGGTGGTGCTCCACGATGGCGGCCAGCACGGGGAACAGTTCTTCCAGAAATAGCTGGTCGGACGTTGCCGCGTAAGACAGGCGCGCGGCTTCAATGAACCAGAGCGCGGCATCCACCGTGTTGTATTCCGGCGCGGTGCCCGCATCGTTGAAGCAATTGGGCAGCATTCCGCCGTCCACAAACCGCGCAAAGGTGCGCAGGATGCTGCGCGCAATTTCCGGCCGTCCGGTGGCAAGGGTCAGGCCCGGAAGCGCGATCATGGTGTCGCGGCCCCAGTCGCAGAACCAGGGAAAACCGGCGATCACGGTCCTGGCGGCAGCGTCGTCCGCGAGCGGCCTGCGGGCGATGAACTGATCGGCCGCGAGCACGAGCTGGCGAATCCATTCCGGAGCTTCGCTCGCCAGGTCCGCATCGGCGGACCGCCACTCGGCGAGCAGCGCGTGCTGCGCAGCCAGATTCTCCTCGGCAGCGCGTCCCGGATCGAGTTCGGGGTCGGCTCGCGTGGTGAGCACGATGACAATCGAGTCGCCGGGGGCCATCGTGGCGCGGAAAGTTCCGGCGTGCAGGTGATCCTCGTGGTCGTCGAGCCCGCGTTCGCGCTCGGCGGGAAGGTCGAAGTCGCGGTACCACTCGTGTACCGGTTCTGCGGCGGCACCAGCGCTGAGCAGATAAAAGGGAACAGCGCCGTCGAACGCGGTCACGCGAAGGCCGTGCGCCACTGGTTCCACGCGCATTCCCCAACCGCCGGCGTGCGTGCTGGAATGATAGTCGCGATAATTCACCAGCGCCTTAAGCGCCAGCCGCAGCGGCCCGCTGCCGCGAATGAAGGTGTAGCCCACATAGGTGGTGTTTTCGCCTTGGCGCATCCAGACACGCTTTTCGAGCTGGGCATCAGCCAGCGCAAATGTCCATACCGGTGTAGTGCCTTCCAGCCGGAAGCGCTCGATGTGGCGATGACCTCCTTCCGGGACCAGCGAGGGATGGCCCGCATTCCACCACCGCTGCGTGGTGAGCGGGAAGTGCTGCTCGTCATAGTCCGCCGTCCCGTCCAGGTTGGAAACGAGCAGCGTGCGGCCCACCGGCGGGTGGAGCGCGGCCATCAACAGACCGTGATAACGGCGG
>OCOJ01036338.1_pt1 | contig 13299 bp, 12 predicted proteins | sample 1539251 | NCBI WGS metagenome assembly OCOJ01 (sample SAMN01911457, study PRJEB22624) | soil metagenome | biome: Soil | place: Malaysia | collected 2012-04-30 | depth RA_metagenome m | reverse complement strand
TCCCTTCCACGTTTTCGGCGATATTTTCGCCACCGACGCCTGACGACACTGCGCGTTGTACGTCAGCAACGGTCAAGCCATAACGAGCAGTCTGGAACCGATCTGCTTCGACGTTTACGTAGAAGCCTTCAGCCACGCGCTCGGCAAACACTGAGCGGAGTTCTGGAATGGCACCGAGAACCTGCTGGAGTTGTGTGCCGGCCTGTTGAATCCCATCGACGTTTGGTCCTTGAATCTTCAGTCCGACAGGGGTTTTGATGCCCGTTAGCTCCATGTCGAGGCGATTCTGCACAGGCATTGTCCAGGTATTTGTCAGCCCGGGAAATTGCAGCTTTTCGTCCATTTCGCGGATCAGTTTTTCGTAGGTCATGCCCGGTCGCCACTGCTCACGCGGTTTCAGCATGATGGTGGTGTCATACATATCCAGGGGCGCGTTATCGGTCGGGCTATCCGAGCGCCCCACAGCGCCAAAAACGGTCTCGACCTCGGGAAAGCTTTTGATGATGCGGTCTTGCTCCTGAAGCAACTGGGAGGCTTGGGTTATGGAGATGCCCGGCAAAGCCGTGGGCATGTAGAGAGAGGAACCCTCGTAAAGAGGCGGCATGAACTGGCTGCCAATGCGCAAGGCCAGCGGAAACGTCAGGACCAGGAACAACAAATTCAGAAGAAGTGTGGTTTTGCGGTATCGGAGGCAGAGTCTGAGGACTGGCAAATAGATAGCCTGAGACCAGCGGGAGAAAGGATTCGTGGATTCCGGGCGAAGATGCCCGCGTATGAAAATGAGCATGAGAACGGGCACGAGAGTCACCGCGAGGATCGAGGAAAATGCCACAGCCAGGGTCTTTGTCCAAGCCAACGGCCGGAACATGCGGCCTTCCTGTGCCTCAAGCAGGAACACGGGAAGGAAGGAGACCAGAATGATCAGGAGGGAAAAGAAAATAGCGGGACCGACTTGCTTTGCGGCTGCAATGAGAATCTGACGCCGTTGCTTCTCACGCACTTCGACCGTGTGCCGGCCATTTCCTGTAACGCCATATTCGGACAAGTGCCGATAGCCGTTTTCGACCATTACGATGCTGGCATCGATGAGCACACCGATGGCGAGAGCCAGTCCTCCCAAGGACATGATGTTGGAACTGACGTTGAGGAAATACATCGGGATGAAAGACGCCACGACCGCAATCGGCAAAGCCAGTATCGGAATCAGCGCAGAACGAAAGTGGAAGAGAAAGGCGATGGTGACGAAGCTCACGATGATCGCTTCTTCAATCAGGTCACGCTGCAAGGTGTTGATCGAAGCCCGGATCAGCGCGGAACGGTCATAACCGGAAACGATTTCGACGCCCTTCGGAAGGGAGGGCTTGATTTCATCAATTTTCTTCTTAACCCCGTCGATCACGCGCAGCGCGTTCATGCCGTAGCGCATTACGATGATGCCGCCGACGGTTTCGCCTTCGCCGTTCCACTCTGCTACGCCCTCGCGGATGTCCGCACCAAACGCGACATCACCCAGATCGCGCACCAACACCGGGGTCCCGTTCTTGGTCGCAACAGGAACAGTTTCGAGGTCCTGGAGAGAGCGCAGGTAACCCAAGCCGCGAATCATGTACTGTGCCCCGCCCATCTCAAGGACTCTCCCGCCGACTTCATTGGTGCTGTCTCTTACCCGTTCAATCACCAGGGAAAGGGGAATGTTGTAAGCGCGGAGTTTGTTGGGATCGAGGTTGACTTGGTATTGACGGACGAAACCGCCGATGGAAGCCACTTCCGCCACACCTTGAACGGTTTCGAGTTGGAAACGCAGGTACCAGTCTTGCAGGCTGCGCAAATCCGCGAGGCTGTGCTGGTGGGTGCGGTCGATCAGCGCGTATTCGTAGACCCAACCAGCACCTGTCGCGTCTGGTCCGATCATCGGCGACACGTTTTTCGGCAGGGTTCCCTGCAATTGCTGTATGTATTCCAAGACGCGGGATCGTGCCCAATACAAATCGGTGCCGTCTTCGAAGACAACAAAGATGTAAGCATCTCCGAACATCGTCTGCGCGCGGACTGCTTTGACGTGCGGTGCGGCGAGGAGCGTGGATACGATGGGATAGGTCACTTGATCCTCGATTATGCTTGGCGGCTGACCTTTCCACGGGACGTGAACGATCACTTGCACATCGGAAATGTCCGGCAAAGCATCGAGAGGAATGTTCTTGATGGACCAGATTCCAGCCAAGACGAGCAGCAACGTGCCAGTGAAAACGAGGAACCTGTTTCGTGCGCACCAGTCGATTACGAGGGAAATCATGGCTACATTCCCCCTTCCGCGATCAAGGTGAGTTGCTTAACAGCCACGGAAGCGCCGTTCTTCGTCACTGTCACCGTGATCTGCCACGTTCCGCCGCTTTCGAGCTTCACTTGCCCTTCGTAAACGGCGCTTCCCTTCTCGCTGAGTTGGGTCACCACATTCATTGCAGCCATGCCCATGTCGGGCATTCCGGGCATGTAGCTGCGGACGGTCACCGTTGCTCCGGTCACGGGGCTACCGTNAGCGCCTTTGATCTGAACGCGATACAGGTTTGTTCCTTTGCGCGGGGGCGACGGGTCGGTGGTCAATTCGACTTGGGCCGCTGCCTGTGATGCCGGAGCGTTCATCGCTGCCGCTGCCCCTGCGCCGGGTGGAGGCGGGACAAACGAGCCTATGGCAGCTTGGAGTTGGCTCTCGGAGTCCACAAGGAAATTCGCAGAGGTGACGATGCGTTCTCCCTGTTTCAAGCCGCTGAGAACGATGAATTCGTCTCCAGCCCTTTGCCCAAGTTGAACTTCGCGTGGCTCTAAGTACCCTNAAGTACCCTGCCCCGTGATCCACGAAGACTATCTGGCGTGTTCCTGATTGCAGGACGCCGCTTGCGGGAATGACCAGTTGCTTCCCCAGAGGTACCTCAAGGACCATGTTGACGAACATGCCCGGCGAAAGAGTGAGCTTGGGATTTGCAAAGACCATGCGGACGCGTGAAGTGCGGGTGGTCGCGTCCACATCGGGGTAAACGAAATCCACTCGGCCGTGAAAGACTCGACCGGGATAGGAATCCACCGTCAGCGAAGCAGGGGCACCGATTCGGACACGACTGAGGTCATTCTGGAAAACTTGTGCGAGCACCCACACCACGGAGAGGTCCGCCACGGTATACAAGCGCGTGTCCGGCTGCACGGCCAGGTTCGGAAGGGCGTTGCGCTCGGTGATGTAACCGGAAACGGGGGAATCGATCTCCAATGCGTCAACGGCTTCGCCTGTGGATTCCAGCCGAGCGATTTCCTTCTCCGGAATGTTCCATTGACTCATGCGGTCCCTGGTGGAATCGAGCAGGGATGCCACGCCCGACGCAACGCCCGGCACCGTGCTCTGCGACAGGTCTTTCGCGTTCCGCTTTGCCAAGAGGTACTCGCGCTCGGCGGCGATGAGTTCCGGGCTGTGAATGGTAAAGAGGGGCTGGTCTTTGCGGACGTACTGATAGGTTGCGTCGGCAAACACCTTTTCGATGTGCCCGGAGATGCGCGTCTGCACGTAAGAGAGGCGGGTCTCGTCAATAGCCACTGTTCCTGTGGTGCGGATCTCATCCTGGAGTGGTTTGCGGGACACCACACCGAATTTGACGCCGATGGATTGCAGACGTTCAGCGGACAGTTGTACTGGGGCCAGCGGTGTTTCTGTCTGGAAACCTGAAGTTGCTGCTGGGCCGCTCTCGGCGGGTCCCGAAACACTCGCGGCTTCCTTCCCTGTTGGCCGCGGGGCGGCTTGCCGATGAGACCTCCACCAAAGGCCGACAAGAAGTGCAATGAGGGCCAAATTCCCCAAAAGCGCGATGAGAAAAGCTGTTCGATAATTTCTCATTTTGTGCTCCTGCCGTGTCACCGCAGCGTTAATCCCGTAAGTTCTTCGATCTGACCCAAAGCGGTTTCGTGCTCGGAAAGGGTTTGCCAATACTCTTCGTCGAGCTTTAATAAGTCGAGGAAGGAAGCGAGTAAAGCCTGGAAATCTTGTCGATTGGACTCGTATGCAGCAAAACCTGCCTGCAACTCGGCCCTTGCCTGGGGCATAAGTCCATCACGATAGATTTTCAGCAGTTCGGCGGATTTTTCGACCGACACATACTGCTGGCGCAGCGTAGAGGACACTTCCTGCGACTGTGCTTCAAGTTCACTCTGCGCCCTATCCCTGTCGATCTCCGCTTGGGCGAGTTCCGGTTGTTGCTTGCGCTTCCGGTAAATCGGAATGCGTGCCCCAAACGTGAATTGGTAATAAGCGCGATATTGGCTGGGGTCAGTGCGCTGCCACATGAACTGAGCGTTGAAGTCAGGATAGAAGTCTTTCCTGGCAATCTCGATGGCGACCTTCTGCCGATCAATGGACTTCTGGGCCACAGATATTCGTGGGTTGTTTGACTGCGCAGCGGATAGCAGTTCCTCGTAACTTCGCGTTAGGGGTGACTCGCTGATCTCTTCCGTCGAGAGATCGGGGGAAACCTGGGGGCGACCGAGAAGTTGCTTCAGTTCGGCCTGAAGCTTGCCTGCCTCCAGGCGATTCGTGGTGATCTCTCTGAGCAATTTGGTTTGCTCGAGCTGGGCTTGCAGAACTTCCTGCTGATTACCGATTCCGCTCCGGTACCTGACTTCTGCGGCTTGCTCCATCTGCCGAAGAAGTTCGCGATCACCGTCGAGAATGGCGCTCTGCTTGGACAAGAAGGCAAGACGGAAATAGGCCATCTTGAGGTCTGAGAGAATGGCCCGCCGTATGACCTCGACTCTTTGCTCTGCTACCGCAGCTACCTTTGTGGCAAGTTCACGCCGCAGGCGCAGCTTGCCCGCATAGGGAATGTCCTGTGAGACGCCCAACCCGATATAGGCAAAATCGCTGTTTGAGAATCCCGCAAACGGGCGAGGGCTTCCAACATTGACCTGCTGAATAGCTACTTGCGGATCGGGCAGAGTTGACACCTGAGTGGGCATCTGCCGCATGGATTGCCATTCTTCCTTCGCGGCGTGAATCTGCGGATTGTTGCGCTCTGCCTCCACAAGCAGGTCAGCTAGCTTGGCGGGTTCGTTGTTTGGATCTTTCGCCTGCGCCTTGCCTGTCGAGGCACCGGCAACAGTTACCAGGACGACCAACAGCCTAATGAAAATCCAGTTCATGACTCTGTCCTTTCGCAACCCATGGGCGACTCAGCGCCTTGACTTTGCGGCTACGCACAGCGCGCAGCACGAAACACGCGCACGGAGACACACGTGCGCTACGAGATTTGCCCAGGAACAGACTCAGATCAGGAAACTACAGAGGAGGGACTGCGAGGGAGGAGGGGAAAAATCAACGAAGACGGGAACAGAAGCGATGTCCGAGGCCTTCGCGGCGCCCGCATTCGGTGACGGGCTTACACCCAATTTCAAGTCGACGGATACTTTCAAAACACGAACTCTTGGTTCGGGAAGCGGCGCGTGCGCAATCGTGCAGCATGATTGCGACTGAGAAGCGATGGCTGCAGGTGGCGATGAGGGCATGTCCGTCATGTCGCACAGGGTCCCGGCNGGTGCGAGTTGCGCAGTCCCCCATGGATGAGCTGAAAATCGAACACAGGGGCAATTGCCCCGGGCACAACATCAATAGGCCAAGCGCCAACGCGCAAATGAGGATACGTCTCACGGTGTCTTGTACGAGCGCTTTCATCCCAAAGCTATGATACACCGNCTATTAGGGAAACGGATTTAAGATGCATCAGGCGATTTTCCAGGATGCATTTCTGGGGGCATTAAAGGGGCCACAACGGCGTGCGGTTGTGGCCCCCTCGATGTGGCACGTAGTTCGAGACAAGATTGATGTTTGGTGCGAAACAAGTGCCTTCCGTGCGCTACTTCGTGGCGACTAGAATCGGCACGCTTTGTATGGTTTCAGGACCCTTGGCGACAAGCTCCCGCTGTGCCTTCGGTTCGGGGAATGTCAGAACCAAATCCGCGTTAGCCAGGTGCATGGCGCGGATGCTGTGGGTCTCTCCCCTGCTCTCGACCACCAGCATGCTCCTTTGGCCAACGCGAGGGCCCAGGGGGCTAAGTGCCAAGATAGTCTTCTTCCTGTCCTCTCCGGCAAATGTAACGCTATAAAGCATACCTCGGTCCTCGGCACGTCTCACCACTGACAAGGTGTAGTGCCCCGGTGGCAGAATCGTGTCCGCCCACATCGCCGGGAAGGGCAATGTGAAGTGGGCGTCTTGAACCACCACCTCCTGTGCTTTCGCCAGGCTTGCGGAGACACCGGCAAACACAAGCGCAGCGATCATCAATACAACATTTCGATAGACTTTCATGGTGAACCTCCCGTCAAAAGGGATCAGATTTCGCTGGGCCTCCTGGCTAGCTTGCCGGCGGGCTCGCGCGATGCGGCGACTTTCGGGCAGCGGGGCCGGGGACCTCAATGGACGCGAGATTCTTGCGGGATGAAATGTATATCCCCGTCCAACTGATTGAAGAAAAAGGGTGCTAACGAAAGCAATCTCTTCGTCACCTCGTGCTATAGTTGCCCCGTAGCGAGGAGTCCTGCTAATCGGCAACACGTCTCCAATCTCACCCAGGAGCGCCGTCACCCGCGCGAGCAGCGGCCGCATCAGCTTCGCGACCTTTGAGGTGGACCTCCGCGCCGGTGAGCTACGCAAAAGCGGGGTGAAGATCAAGCTCCACGGCCAGCCATTTGCCGTGCTGGCAATGCTGTTGGGGCGGCCCGGTGAAGTGGTCACCCGAGAAGAGTTACAGCAGAGGCTTTGGGCTTCCGATACGTTTGTGGATTTCGAGCACGGTCTCAACAAAGCCATGAACAAACTGCGGGAGGCGCTGGGCGACGACGCGGATAATCCCCGCTTTATTGAGACCTTGCCCCGCCGGGGGTACCGCTTTGTCGCCCCTGTGGTAGGAAATGTTCCAACTGAACAGGTCCAAACCGTGAGGCCAGCCCGTCCGTGGGGGAAATTCACCGCCCTGGCTCTTGGCTTGCTCCTATTGGCCGGGATCAGCCTCTACATGCTACGGTCGCGGTATCGGCCGCACACTCCTTACGACACGTTAAAGCCTGTCCCGTTCACGACCTACGTCGGTTTCGAGTATGCACCCAGCTTTTCGCCCGATGGGAACGCGATCGTTTTCGTTTGGTTTCAGCCAGGGGGAGAAGGCGATCTTTATGTGAAACAGATTGGGCAGGAACAGGCACTGCGACTTACCAACCATAAGGCTGACGCCCTCAGGCCCGCTTGGTCACCCGATGGCCGGAACATCGCGTTTTCCATGGTTGGCAAGGATGGCAACGGAATTTACGTCATGCCTGCGTTGGGAGGACCAGAACGTCGGCTGGCTGAGCTGGGCGAGAAGATTCTGGCCAACTCGTTGCACCTGAGTTGGTCAGCGGACAGCAGGAGGGTAGCCTTCGCCAATGCGGATTCTCCCGCCGCTGGCTATCGCATTCATGTGGTCGATGTGGAAACCACCGAGGAACGAGTTCTCCATGCTCCCGCGCCGGATTGCTCGGTGGTCATAGAGCCAGCTTTCTCACCGAACGGCAAATATCTCGCTTCTGTATGTTTCCTCGCCGACGGCAGCGGGAACAAAATCTACTTGCAACGCACAGAGGACGGAGGAAACCAGGAGGTTACTCTCGTCAGAGGCCCGGCCTTCACGTTGCCCGGTCTTGCGTGGACGGCAGATAGCCGATCTCTCCTCTACAGCGCGGAGGGGAGCCTCTGGCGCGTCCCAGCTACCGGCGGAACTCCGGAGAGACTTTCTTTCGCTCATGATGCCGAAACGCCAGCCGTTGCCCTCGTTGGAAGCAAGTTGGCCTACGCTCAGGTCAGTGTCCACCCCGACATCTGGCGCATTGAGCTGGCGACCCAAACGAAACCGACCGGCGCTCCCAGAAAGTTCATTTCGTCCACCTGGGGTCAGATGAATCCGCGCATCTCGCCGGACGGCAAACGAATCGTCTTTGAATCCTGGCGCTCCGGAAATCACGAAATTTGGTTGTGCGACCGGGACGGCTCAAATCCAGTCCAGATGAGCTTCTTTGGAGAAACGCTGACCGGGACGCCTCGCTGGTCACCGGATAGCCATAGCATCGTATTTGACTCGCGCGCGTCAGGCCCTATTGAGCTCTACATCGTAAGCGTGGACGGCGGGCGGCCAAAGCGATTGGCGACGGGCACGCCAAACGCTGGGATGCCATTTTGGTCGCAGGATGGCCGATCGATCTATTTTATCTCAGGGAAAGAAACCCCGGCTGTTTGGAAAGTCCCGAGTGAAGGCGGAACCGCGGTCCGCCTGACGAAAGAAGGGTTCTATCCCCAGGAATCCGCGGACGGCACGCGTGTGTTTTACGTGCTCGGACATGACCCTAGTGCGATCTGGTCGGTGTCGGTTAACGGTAGCGACGAGCGTCGAGAGGAGGGCATACCCACGCTACATAGTGACGCGCATTGGACTCCCGTCCAAAACGGAATTTACTTCATCGACGGCTCTACAGGCTCCGCTTCTCTTTTCTACTTCGACCTTTCCACCAGGCATCTTCAAAAAATCGCGGAACTGCGCGGTCTGGACCCATGGGGTGGAATCGGGGTCTCACGCGACGGACGCACCCTTCTCTTCAGCGCAGTCGACCATTACGACTCGGACATTATGCTGGTGGAAGGCTTTCGCTGAGCGTTTCCTTGAGGTCTCAAAAGTCGGGAGCCCTTTCTTCTGGCATTTCCGCAGCTACAGGACTGCGGAGTTGGATGGGCCCCACTCCCGATGGCTCTCCAGTCCTACTCGCGACCGGAGCATTTAGGGAATCTATGCCCTCGATGCGGACCTGCCCTGAAAAAACTCTGATTACGGGGGTGTTTAAGAAGCTTTCGTATGAGGGGCAAACCGGTGATGGGCCGTTGCGTGGACAATGTCCCTATGCTGAGAAGCTGGGTGTGTGGTGCGGAGGTGCAGCGGTCTCGGCACTGGGAACATAGTACCGAGCCATTCCTTAATGAATGTTTCTTGGGATCAAGGGCTAGATTTTTTCAGGGACGATAAATCCACGTTTGGTTTGTTCCTAGATCGTTGTTGGCGTATCCGCCAGTCAGCAAGGCAGTGCCGTCTTTGAGCAGGGTTGCGGTCATGAAATGCCAGTCATCGCTCATCTGACCTGCCGCGAGTAGGAAGCTTTTCGCGTTTGCATCGTAAATCTCGACGCGCTTGCTTCCACCTGCTACCAATATCCTCCCGGTTGGTAATTGAACGCTCTCCTCAGGCAATTTAAAGCGTTGGTCGTGTAATGGTGAGGTCGCGACAAACGTTTCGCTGTCAGGATCGTAGATCTCCGCAGTATTCGTGAGACCTTGCCAATCCCGATCATCTGATCCGCCAGCTACGAGCACCTTTCCATCAGGGAGCAAACCAGCTGTGTGCTTGTAGCGTGCCGTTCGCATGCTTCCTGTCTGAAGGAACGTCTTGGTTTGCGGATCATAAAGCTCAGCCGTAGCCGTGACACTCTCGCCCCGTCCTCCAGCAATGAGGACACGCCCGTCATTCAACAAAGTAGCGGTGTGTGAAATACGTGAATAATGCATGGGCCCTACTCGCTCGAACCGCAAAGTGTCGGCATGAAAAATCTCAGCGGATGCAATTCCCCCGGGTGTATCGTGATCGGCACCGCCAGCAATGAGCACATCTCCATTGGACAGCAACGTGGCGCTTGGCTGCCCGCGCTTGCTGGCCATCTTTGCGATCACGGTGAATTTCCCTGTCGAGGTATCGTAGAGTTCTGCTGTGTCTGTACATTCGTGTCCAATCCATCCACCAACAATCAAGACCTTCCCCGAACGGAGGAGCACGGCCGCGTGGCCCACCCGCGCCAAGTTCATTTCACCTCCGGCCTGAAACTTTTTGGTAGTGGGATCGTACAATTCACTCGACTTGTAAAACTCTTGGTTCCGACGCATCCCACCAGCAATGAGGACCCTGCCATCCAGGAGCAAAGTCGCAGTGTGACCCGAACGAGCTTCAAGCATGGGAGACGCGGGAACGAGCGAACCACTTTCTCCACCGGCATGAACAGAGATTCCGGCTAACGTGGTCACAACAACGAGGGCGATGACTGCGAAAACAGCGCGGGGAAAGCGGAGCACCATATAACACTCTCCTTTGCCTATAGGACGTCTGCGTGGCAGAAATGTTAACAAGTCCTGGTTGGTCGGGTTAGCGGTGATAGAGTAATGATGGACTAACCGGGGAAGAAATAGACCGATAGCTCGAAAGCGCCAATCCTTTCGCAGCACCCCCACAAAGGTTGTGGTCTCATGCCAACTTGGCGAATTTGCAAGGTCGCTGCTTTTGCAGCCGCCGTTTCGGTCGCCGCCGCTGCACACGCCAGTGCACAGGACGGGTATGGTCCTGCTTCCGCTGGCTCCGCAAAAGAAGTAAACGCCATTCATCGGATGAGTTTTGACCAGACAGCGCCACTGCTCGAAACTGGCTTTCGCCATCTCTATGACCTGGATTTTGATGGAGCGCGGAAAGATTTTGCCAACTACCAGGGGCTGTGCCCCGACGACCCTTGGGGGAAGGCCGCCGAGGCCGCGAGCTACTTGTTTGAAGAGTTCAACAACAAGGGGGTGTTGACTTCGGAGTTTTTCTTAAATGATTCAAAGTTCCTCGGCGGAATTGAGGGAAGCGCAGCAGAGAACCGCAATATGGCATTCCTTAATGCCATTCATCAAGCCCGAAAACTCGCCAGGAAAAGGGTGAAATCGGCCCCTCACGACGTTCAAGGGCTCCTAGTCCTTACAATCGCGGACGGGTTGGAATCGGCCTACGAAGCCTTAGTGGAGAAGAAACATTTCGCTGCAATAAAACTGATGTGGCATGCGGAACGTGAGGCAAATGCAACGCTAGCCGCCGATGTTTCCGCCCAAGATGCATATGTGGCGTTGGGGATAACCAATTATGTGATTGGTAGCTTGCCCGCTTATAAGAAAGCATTCCTGTGGATGGGTGGTGTCCACGGCGACCGCGGTCGCGGAGTGGCGCAGATGCAGTTGGCGGCGGAACACGGCCAGTATCTTCGTCCGTTCGCAGAAATTATGCTTGCGCTGGCCTACGAGCGTGAGGGTCAAGCGGACAGAGCCCTGCAATGGCTAACTAAACTAACTACCGAATTCCCCAATAACACTGTGTTTTCCCACGAGCTCGAATTGCTCGAACGTCAGGGCGAAGGAAAGCGGAAAAGCTGAAGCGAATCCGTGCCTTCTTACTTCCCGCATCGAACTGCTGGGCAGTGCCTGGTAAGCAGGTTTCCTGATATGGAAGCGTTGAGAAATGTGGGTTGTTGCTTCGAGCCTGGGGCGTGCGCCATCACAAAAACGTCTGGGCTTGTATGGGCAGAATCCGCCCGCATCGAGTTCTTCCTAACTTGAACCTGTCTCATAAATGGGCGGAGTTGCAAGGGAAGAGTTTCCTCAGGGGCTAAAGCCCGATTTTTCTTNGCCGCTAAATGTCGGAGCTGAAGCTCCGACCCCCGGAGAACCATTTATGGGATGGCTTGTTGTTACTGGAGGCGGCCAGTTCCGTACAACACGCCGTCTCCGGCACGGTTCGTTTGCAACACCAAAAGTCCCAGCTAGTACGCAATATAAAGGGGCGCCCCTATGGAGGTGATTTTGTCCGTCGTAGCCTCCGCTCGGACTGCCGTCAAGAATCAAGGCCCGCTACGCGGCGCTCCGTTCGTGCCTCGCTCCGCGTTCTTGACTGCCTCCTCGCTCCGGCTTCTGTCCTTCCATGGGGGAGCGGGCGCTCCCCCTTTCTTGATTGTGACCGATTCCGATTTTGTGAATTTCCCGTAGTCCTGGAGGTCGTGCCACCTCAAAAAAATCGCTCTGCGAGCTCCGTAGCGCGAAATTTGTGGGCGATGAGAGAAGGGCGCCCCTTTGTTGTAAGTTCTGAGCGGTTTCCCAATTCGCTCAGAAAGGAGCGCCCTTTATGATTAGCAGCACTAAATATATCGGTCTCGATGTGCACAAGGAAAGCATTTCGATTTGCGTGAGGAACTCCGTCGGCAAGATCGTGATGGAAAGCGTCATCGAAACAAAAGCCAGCATGATTGTGCAATTCATCGACGGGCTGCGCGGAGATTTGCAGGTCACCTTTGAAGAAGGAACGTCGGCCGTCTGGTTGTACGACCTATTGAAACCGCACGTCACGAAATTGGTGGTGTGTGATCCGCGAAAAAACAAGTCCATGAGGGAAGGCAACCAGAACGACAAGATCGACGCTCGTCGACTGGCCGAGCTGCTGCGCCTCAATCATCTCACCACCGTGTATCACGGCGAACAGCGTACCTGCAGTTTTACAGTTGGAAGTCCATGTTTCATCGCTTGCCCATGCCGGTCACCCAGGGAAACATTGCTTCGTGGATCGTGAATCTATCGCAGCGAAAACTGGCGCAACGCTCTCAGGGGGATCACAACAATAATTTCGATGCGTACTGAGGACGATCATTGGAGCCACCACGGCACGCAGGACAGAAGCTAAGCGCCTGCCGGGCTCTTGGAGAGGCCAACACACAGGAAAAACTCCTGCAATGGCCGACCTCGCCAGAGAAATCCCGTCCAGGCACTGGCCAGCGTGACGACCTGTTCTGCTATTGTGAGTCCAAGAAAAATGGCTCCTCCCTTTCGAGAGGAGCCACCTTCTTACGACTTCAACGTTCAACAATTCAGTCCGCCCAACTGAATCGCTGACGCTTCGGCCGCAAATTCATTTTGCTTAATTCCCAGCTGTTTGCCACTAGAATGGAAAGCGGACGGTGAAGATTCCGTTGTGGTTATTCGTATGGAAGTGGGTGGTGGCAATTTGAAATCCGCCGCCGATACTGAGCCCGACTCTGTTCCACAGATGCAATCTTCCGATGACCAGCCCCGGGGTCATAAACACCTGGGTTTTCCCATCATTGGGGCCATCATGGTAATGCGTATAGTTCACTTCGAGTTCTGGCCAAAGTTTCCGGCCGAGATGATATTGAAAGGTGTTGTTCCAAGGAATTGTGTATCCAATTTTGGATAGATTGCCTGTAGGCATAGCGGCGCCCAATGTGCCTTGAAGGTCGAAGCGGCGGAAACCTTTGCCGTAAGCAATCGTGGGCGTGCAGATCGCGTCGGTTGCGCCGTTTTTGTATTGCCCCGTAGGCAAAGTGCATTGGAAGAATGCCGTCAGAATGTAATTGCCATTCTCCTCGTTGGCAGCAAGAAAGCGGTACTTTAG
>OCOJ01048597.1_pt1 | contig 13304 bp, 12 predicted proteins | sample 1539251 | NCBI WGS metagenome assembly OCOJ01 (sample SAMN01911457, study PRJEB22624) | soil metagenome | biome: Soil | place: Malaysia | collected 2012-04-30 | depth RA_metagenome m | reverse complement strand
GCGCCCGGCCCGGTGGGAGGCGTCGAACAGTACCGCTTTCCCGGGCCCTCTCTGGGTCACAGTTTCCTCGTTCCCCGCTTCAGCCTTCAGGAGGTGTACGACACCAACGTCGGGTATGCCACCACGTCCGGCGCCAGCACTGCGGATGCCATTACGTCGATCACAGGCGGCCTGTCGTTGCAGTGGATCAAGCGCAAATCCACCTTGTCCCTGGATTATTCGTCCCAAGGACTCATCTACGATCGCCAGACGCAGCCCAATGGCGTGATACAACAATTGGGAGTGACCGAAAAAGTCTCGCTGCAGCGTTGGAATCTCCTGTTCGGTGAAAATTTTTCCTATCTTCCCAACTCCGCCTTCGGCCTGGGTGGACTGGGCTACACGGGTGGCAACACGGGCGTCAGCCTGTCCGGGCTTCCCGGTACTGGCGGGGTTACGAATTTTAATCCCTTCTATGTGCCTACGCAGACCATCGTCTCCCCCAACGTCTCCGAGCTCTCCAGCGCCACCAGCTTTCAGGCTCAGTACTTCATCAACGGCAGTTCCTCCCTGAACGGTTCTGTGACCGTCGGCTTCCTTCATTTCCTCGGCGCGGATCTGCTGAACACGCGCGATGTGACTGCTCGCTTCGGCTATGACAAGTCGATTACCCGGCGCGACACGCTCACGTTCAGCTACATGGCCACCATACTCGACTACCCCTCTGGAATTCCCGGGTTCACGTCCCATTACATCCAGGCGGGCTACCGCAGATTTTTGACGGGACGGCTGCAATTTTCCGTATCCGCTGGCCCCTCGATCACCCACTTCAGCCCCATCACCGGTCAAACCACAGTGCCCGGCGGCGCCAATCTGGTGCAGTGGTCCCTGTTGTCGTCCCTGAATTATGCGCTGCGCAACGGCAGTCTGACCGCTTCGTACATACATGGAGTGGCAGGCGGCTCCGGTTACCTCGTCGGCTCCACGGAGGACCAGTTTTCCGGCACTTTCTCGAACCGCATTGCGCGGATCTGGACAGCCACCTTGACCGGAGGCTACGCGCACAATGGCGCGTTCCAGCAGACCACCGCGGGCATCCCCTCGTCCTCGCCGGCCTTCGACTTTTGGTATGTGGGAGGTTCGCTTCTGCGCCCGCTGAGACACTATTCTTCCCTCTCTTTTTCTTACAATGCCTCGCGGCAGACGGCGAACACCACGGTATGTGTCAATCGCCTGGCCTGTGGCCCGATTGCGTTGTTGCAGGTGGTCGGCGTCACGTACCAGTGGTCCACACGGCCGTACAAGTTAGAATAGCTGGCAAACGACGGCTAAGAGAACAAGATGCTGGGTCACCGACAGCTTTCGACGGCGGAATATCTGGGAATTTGGCGGCGTGGCAGAAAATGGGCGCTGGCGTCGGTCCTGCTCGGTGCCGCGTTCGGCTTCCTTCTGGCTCACGTGCTTCCGGCCCGCTACACATCCACGGCCTCGGTCGAAGCCGTCAGCCGTCGCTCTGGCGACTTGGTGCTGCCGGCCAGCGAATACACGCCCGCCCGGCTCGCCGCGCTCCGGCAGCAGGCCCTCACGCACGAGCGGTTGCAGCAGCTCGCCCTGCGGTTTGGGCCGCAGGCTTCGGAGAATAGCAAGAACACTCGCGCTGCCGACGTCGTGCAGATGGAGAAGGACACCGTCATTTCCCCCTCCGCGGCTGGGTTCACCGTGTCTTTTACTGCGGGCAGCCCTGCAACCGCGCAGCAGGTCTGCGCGGAGTTGGTTTCCCTGCTCCTGCAGGAAGAATCGAAGAATCTTCAGCGGGATGCCGCACAACAGCCCGGTGGGAACTCCTCCGCCGGGAACAACGCGGTCACCGGGTATCTGGCCAGCGAGGTGGCCGAGGCGAAACGCAATCTGGAAGATCGGGAAGCCCGGCTCGCGGAGTTCAAGCGGCAACATGCCGGCGAATTCGCCGGTTCCGACAGGAACGAGACGGAGAGAAGGATTGCAGACGCCGAGTCTCAATTGGAGGCCACGGACGCTGCTTTGAAGCGCGCCCTGCAGCAACGCACCGCATTCACGGAAACTCTGTTCGCGCAGCAATCCGCGGCGCTGCAGAGCCGGAAAGCGGAAAGCTCCGCGGCGACGGAGGCCCTCGAACAACAACTGGCCGCCGAGCAGGCCCAGTTGGTCACGCTCCAGACGCGCTACACGCCCGACCACCCCGACGTGGTGAAGCTGCGCGCCGACATCGAGCTNTGCGCGCCGACATCGAGCTGCTCCAGAAACAAATCGAGGAAGCCAAGAAGGCCGCAGGCGAGAATGCGGCAAAAAAGCCCGACGCCGCCGGCTCCGGCTCGCCGCAAACTGCCCAGCTCCAGAAACAGATTCAGGAGCTCGACGCTTTGATTCAGGAGAAAACCCGCGAGCAGGGACGCCTCCAGCAGGACATTCTGAGCGCGCGGGCGCGGCTCGACACCGCTTCCCTCCTCGGCCAGGAGTACCGGGAACTCACCGCGCAGTCCGCCACCGCGCTCTCTCTCTACACGAGCCTGCTGGCCAAACAGAGCGAAGCCCGGCAGGCGGCGCAACCCGAGGCGCGCCGGCAGGAAGTTCCCATCCGCGTCAGTGCGGCTGCCACCCTGCCCGTCCGGCCCGCCTTTCCCGATCCTGTTTTATTTACCCTGGCGGGCGCGGGCTCGGGACTGACCCTGGGATTGCTCGCCATTGTGGCCGGCGAGATGCGGGACAAGTCCTTGCGCACCGAGGGCGACGTCGAGTACTTCCTCGAGCTTCCCACGCTCGCCGTGATTCCTCCCGTGGGACCGGGAGACGGCAGCAGCGCCAACGGGGACACGTTCGGGCAGGGCGGTCGCACGGGGAAGCGAGGGGAGAAAGAACAGCGCGTCCTGGCGGACGTTTGAGGCGGGCACAGGAATCTCATGTATAAGAAATTTTTTGGCCTCCGCGAAAATCCGTTCAATGTGAATCCCGACCCGCGTTTTCTCTTTTCCACGCGGCACACTGAGGAAGCCTTCGCCGTGCTCACCTACGGCATCCAGGCGCGCAAAGGCTTTATCACCCTCACCGGCGAAGTCGGAACCGGAAAGACGACGCTGCTCAATAAGCTGCTCGACTGGCTGCACGAGCAGAGCCTGGCCACCGCCTTCGTCTTCAACTCCCGGCTCAACGTCACCCAGTTCCTCGATTTCATGATGGCGGATTTCGGCATTGCCTGCGACACGCGGCTCAAAAGCCAGGTNGCTCATCCGCCTGAACCAGTGGCTGCTCGAGCGCTACCGCGCCGGCGAGACCGCCGTGCTTATCGTGGACGAGGCCCAGAACCTCTCCCCTCAGGTGCTCGAGGAAATCCGCCTGCTCACCAACCTCGAGACGGCCACGGAAAAGCTTCTCCAGATCGTCCTCTCCGGCCAGCCCGAACTCGAGCAGAAGCTCAATCAGCCCGGCCTGCGCCAATTGCGCCAGCGCATCACCCTGCGCTGCCGCACCTACCCGCTGACCATGGAAGAGACCGCGGGCTACATCCAGGAGCGGTTGCGCGTCGCGGGCGCCGACGGCACCCCCATCTTTTCGCCGCAGGCCGTCGAGGCCGCTCATCGCTACGCGCGCGGCATCCCGCGCGTGGTCAACCTGCTCTGCGAGCACGCCCTCATCAGCGCCTTTGTGGATCAGAAGCGGCCCGTCGAAGGGGGCACCATTGACGAGGTCGCCCGGGAATTCGATCTCCACCGCATCGATCCCATCGCTCAGCCCGTGGAGACACCCGGGCCCAGCGGCGAGAACGCCAGTCTGATGGAAGCGCTCCAAAACCTGGCCACGCTGGTGGATCGCCTGCGGCGCCCCAATTGAGCGAGGCAGTTGTAGGGGCACGGCACAGCTGTGCCCGTGGTTAGCGCTCGCGGCCGTTAAGTGGATGCTGGAAAGACACGCATGGCCCGATTGTAGGGGCGGCTTTATGCCGCCCTCTTCTGCTCGAAGTTAAGGAGACGGCTCGCCCATGAGCCGAATACACGAAGCGCTCAAACGCGCGGAACGCGAGAAGGGCAGGGCCCCTGTCCCCGAACGGGTGGCTCAACCGGCCGCCTCTGTTCCGGCTGCCGCTGCGACTGCCGCAGCTCCCGCTCCCGCCGTCACCGGTCCCGCCGCTGCGCCGGACGTCCCGGTGTCCGCGCCGGTGGCGCCACCTCCGCCGGCCGCGCCGGTCGTCGCGCCCCAGCCGGTCGCGCCCTCGCTGCTGGATTCCTGCCGCCGCGCGCACTGGCACGAGGACCGCTCCAAGCTGTTTTTCCTGGGCAACAAAGCTCCTTCCTTCGGCGCCGAGCAGCTTCGCACTCTCCGCTCGCGCCTCTACCAGGCTCGCGAAAACCGGCCGCTCAAAACCGTGCTGGTCACCAGCGCCATGCCCGGCGAAGGAAAAACGTTCGTCTGCGCCAATCTGGCCTATGCGATGGCGCGCCAGAGCGAGCGCCGCGTCCTCCTCCTCGACGCCGACCTGCGCTCCCCGAGTCTGCACACTCTGGTCGGTGCCCCGCCGGAACCGGGACTGGCCGCGTATTTGAGAGGTGAAGCGACCGTAGATCGGATCCTCCAGCGCGGCCCGCGCGAGAATCTCTTTCTCATCCCGGGAGGCAAGCCCGCGCCCAACCCCGCCGAGCTGCTCGAAGGCGGAAAGCTGAAGAATCTGCTGGCACTGTTGGCTCCGCTCTTCGACTGGATCCTGCTGGACTCGCCCGCCGCCGCGCCCGTATCCGACGCGTTACACCTCGCCGGCTGGTGTGACGGCGTGCTGCTCGTCGTCCAGGGCGGCAAGACGCCCTATGATCTCGTCCAGGGCGTCACCCGCGAACTGCGCGAAAAGCGCATGCTCGGTGTCGTCCTCAACCGCACCGAGCCCTCCGCCGCTCTCTCGTAGCGCCGGCGTCCCGCGCCGGCTCCAGTCTTCTGCGTGCGTGCCGCATCCTTTCCGTCCTCGGAAAGAGTGCGTATTTTTCCGCTCTTCGCTCGGGTAGCCACGGTCAGTGGTGTTCTGACCGTGGGCTCGTTCCGGTGCCGTGGGTGCCGCATCCTTTCCGAGGACTTCACCTTGCCCCTTCGGTGTCTTAGCTAGTCACCAGCCACTAACCACTAGCCACTCTCCCTTATACTACCGGGCATGAAGCGCTCTCGGGTCTGCGGATGATTTCGCTGGTCGTTCCCACCTACAACGAACGAGCCAACATCCCCCGCCTGGTGGAGCGGACAGGCGCGGCACTGGCGCAGTGCAACGAAGAGTACGAGCTCATCATTGTGGACGACGGCAGCGCCGACGGCACCGGCGAAGCAGTCCTCCGGCTCGCCGCAGAAGGCCGCCCGTGGCTCCGGCTGCACGAACGGAAGTACGAGCGCGACCTTTCCACCGCGGTTGTGGCCGGATGGCGCATTGCCCGCGGCGACGTGCTCGGTTGCATGGACGCCGACTTGCAGCATCCCCCGGAACTTCTCCCCAAAATGCTAGCCGCGCTGCGCAGCGCTCGCGCTGACGTGGTGGTCGGCAGCCGGCACGTGGCCGGCGGCGGCGTGAGTGAATGGAGCCTGTGGCGCCGGTTCGTCTCCTGGACGGCGACGCTGATGGCCGCTGCCATCCTTCCCGGCACGCTCGGAAANGCCGCTGCCATCCTCCCCGGCACGCTCGGAAAGGTTTCCGACCCCATGTCAGGTTACTTCCTGATGCGCGCGGAAGTGATCAGCCAGGCCGCGCTCAATCCCATCGGCTACAAAATCCTGCTCGAGGTGCTGGCCCGCGGCAATTACTCGCGCCTGGCCGAGGTGCCCTACATTTTCGAAGAACGCGCCGTGGGCGGCAGCAAGATGAGCGTGCGCACCGCGGTGCAGTATTTCGCCCATCTCGTCAGGATCTCCGTGGACTCGGGAGAAGCGACGCGGATGTTCCGCTACGGGCTGGTGGGCTTGAGCGGCGCGGTGATCAACGTGGCCATGACCCTCGGCGTTTTTCTCTCCCGCCTCGATTGGCCGCTTCTCGCTGCCGCGCTGGGCGGCGCGGGCTGCGCCATGGGCAACAATTTCTTCTGGAACGAAATGTTCACCTTCCACGACGCGCACCGCGCTCAGCCGGGCCCCGCGCACATCCTCTTGCGTTTTGTGAAGTTCTGCGCCTTCTCCGTTACCGGAGTCACGCTCAGTCTCGCCATCATCGCCGGCCTTCACTACGGCCTGCATCTCGGTTTTGGCTGGAGCATTGTGATCGGCGTGCTCGTGGGCGGGACGTGGAATTTCTTTATGAATTCCAACGTCACCTGGGCGGCCTGGTGGGACCGCAAACTCCTCTCCAAGGTCGCTCAGCCCCCCGTGCCGGTAGGCAACGCCGGAGGCATGGTGTACGTCCCCTGCAATCTCTGCGGCTCCAAAGACTACAAGGTCCTCTACGCGGGCCACGCCGCCGCCGTTGCGCTCACCGAACAGGCCTTCCGTTGCACCAGCCTCCAGCACGGCGATTTCACCAACATCGTCGAGTGCTGCTGCTGCGGCCTGCTCTACGAGAACCCGCGCGAGCCCGAGGAACTCATCGAGACGCGCTACGAGCAGGTGGAGGATCCCGTCTACGAGCGCGAACGCGAGGGCCGCGTCCGTACCTACACGGCCATGATGCCCGCCGTCGAGAAATACTGCCGCCCGCCCGGACGCCTGCTGGACGTCGGCTGCTACCTCGGCGTCTTCCTGGACGTTGCCCGCGCCCGTGGTTGGCAGACCGCCGGCGTCGAGCCCAGCGCCTGGGCCGCCGAGCGCGCCGCCCAGCGCGGCCATCAGGTGGTCAGCGCTCCGCTCCGCCTCAGCAATCTGCCCGCGGAATCATTCGATTTGGTCACCCTGTGGGATGTCATCGAGCACCTGCACGACCCCGTAGCCCAGCTCCGCGAAATTCACGCCCTGGTCCGGCCCGGAGGCATCTTCGCGCTCACTACCATGGATACGGGCTCGCTTTACGCGAAAATGTGCGGCCGGCGATGGCCCTGGTACATGCGCATGCACCTTTACTATTTCACCCGCGGCTCGCTCGCGCGCATCCTGGAACTCGCCGGATTCGAGGTGCTGGAAATCTCGCGAGCCAAGCGCATCGTCTCGCTGCGCTACTTTTTGGAAAAAGCCGCCGCCGTGCTCCCTCCGGTGGCGCCCTTGCTCCGGCTGCTTTCCCTGCCCTTCGGCTCCCTCTACGTCACCGTGGATTTCGGCGACAACATCATGCTCCTCGCCCGAAAAACTGTAGCGCAGGGCGGCTAAGCCCTGCGGCTTTTCCTCCAGTGGTAGCCACGGTCAGTGCTCTTCTGACCGTGGGGACGTTCCGTGGCCTGCTCCTCCGCTTGCCCGCCGTGGCGGCGAAGAGCCCGCCTTTTGTAGCGCCGGCTCCCGAAACTTCGGGACCGCGCCGGCCCTCCTGGGTGCTCGCCCGCCGAACGGAACCCACTCGCGCGTCAACCGATCGTGTTGTACCAGACCACGTACCACAGGGCCAGCAGACCGTCGCGCCAGGTGATTTTTTTCCCCTCCAGATACGTCCGACCGTAATAGGAAATCGGCACCTCATAAACGCGCCATTTCCCTTTGGCCACCCGCGCGGTCACTTCCGGCTCGAAACCAAACCGGTTGGACTTCAGGCGCATCCCTTTCACCACCTCAATGCGGAACGCTTTGTAGCCCGTTTCCATGTCGCTCAGCTTCAGGTTGGTCAGCATGTTCGAAAGCAGCGTGAGCAGGCTGTTGGCCACGTAGTGCCAGAAGAAATGCACGCGCTGTGGTCCGCCGAAAAACCGCGAGCCATAGACCACGTCCGCCCGGCCTTCCAGGATCGGTTCCAGCAGCTTGGGGTAATCCTTGGGATCGTACTCGAGGTCGGCGTCCTGCACGATCACCACGTCGCCGGCCGCTTCGGTGAACCCGCGGCGCAGCGCCGCTCCCTTTCCCGCGTTCTTCTGCTGAAAGAAAATGCGGATGTTGGCAATCGGCAGTTTGGCGGTGTCGTCCAGGATGCTGATTTCCGCTTTGCCCAGGGCCTGATACCCAGCCACCTGCTCGAGCCATTGGCGCGTGCCGTCCGTCGAGCAGTCGTCCACAATCACGAGTTCTTTTTCGTAGGGAGCCTCCTGCACGCGCCGCAGGATTTCCTGGACGAAGGTGTTCTCGTTGTAAACGGGAATGACGACGGACAGCTTTGTCGGCACCAGGGCGAAGGTCATCGCTCGGTTCTTTCCCGCACCTCAAATCGCGCTGGCATTCCCCGGCCAGGGGCAGCGCCCCGCGGAAACTGAGCGAACAAACTAACACGGGCGGAGGCGGCACAGAAACGTTCCCCCCAGACTTGCTTCCAGCGGGACAATGGGCAGCGCAGAATGGGATGGCCCGCCCGCCTTCCGCTTTTTTGCGAGCGCTCCAAATAATGCTACAAGTGGGAGTTGTCTGGAGTGCGTGGCCAAGGCAGCCGCGAAGAGCGCTGATTGTCTGCACGCAGAGGATGCATCGCTATGAACTCCGCTGTTGGGTCGTCCGTTCCATCCGGTGACGTGACATCACGCGCCACCCTGCCCGAGGTCTCGCTGTTTCGCCTGTATACGTTGCGGGCCGCGTACCTTGTGATGGCCGCAGGGCTCGGCGTGTTTATCTGGCCCGCCGTCATCCACCACACAAATGCGTTCGCGGCGGCGCACGGGGTCCAATGCGCCTTGCTGGCTGGCCTCGGCGCGACCGCCGCACTGGGACTTCGATACCCGGTGCAAATGTTGCCTGTATTGCTCTTCGAGCTGACCTGGAAGGCGATCTACCTCGTCGCCTTTGCGTTGCCGCTATGGTCCGCCCACGAGATCACTCCGGCGATAGCGGAAGATATCCAAGCCGTCCTGATGGTTGTTATTTTTATCCCCCTGATCCCATGGCGCTATGTGTTCGCGCATTACGTCCTGAAGCACGGTGATCGGTGGAAACAACCCGCAGCGATTTGAATGACGCCCGGCTTTGGTAGCGCCGGTTTACCCTGAGCCCAGTCGTAGGGCACCTTGCCGGCCTTCAGGCACGCAGGCCCACAACAACCCGTAGTGACTCGAAGCGCAGTCATGCAGGCTGGAAGCGAGCGGCATAGATGCGTGTTATTCTGACAACATCCTGGTACAAGGCTTCCTTCCAGAAGTCTGTACTCTACTCCGGAGTGACAAATGGAACTGCCTGAGATCACGTCCAAACTGCTCGCCGCCAAACAGGCCAAGCACATGACCTTTGCCGATATCGGAAAAGCCCTCGGCCACGACGAATGCTGGGTGGCCGCCCTCTTTTACCGCCAAGCGAAGGCGACTGAGGAGGATTGCCGCAACCTGGCCAAGTTGCTGAAGCTTTCTCCTGACGAACTCAATGTCCTCTCTGATTTTCCGACGAAAGGTCTGGGGCCGGTGGTGCCTACTGACCCATTGATCTACCGCCTGTACGAATTTATCCAGGTATACGGCATGCCGATCAAGGCGGTGATCCACGAAAAATTCGGGGACGGCATCATGAGCCTCATAGACTTCACCGTCCANGTAAGGAGCAGGACCCGAAGGGCGATCGCGTGAAACTCACCCTGTCGGGCAAGTTTCTGCCCTACAAGGTCTGGTAACGACATTGCAGGCGCGTGGATTTTGTAGCGCCGGTTTACCCTGAGCCCAGTCGAAGGGCATTGCGCAGTTTGCATCTCCGGTTTCAGGAGTCCGATGGACTCCACCGGAGTCCCGAAATCGGACCCGACGATTGCGGTCGGGACTTGCCGGCCTTCAGTCCCCTGTAGGGGCGGCTTCACGCCGCCCTATGTGGCTGGCCCGTCCTTCCCGTACCTCAAGCAACTCTACTGAGTCTTGTAGGCCTTCGCGCTGGCGAGCACAGTTTTGGAGTCGAAGCTGTTGATCTCATCGATGAGATCATTCGTGATGAGATCGTTGGGACTAACCTTCGCACTTATCGCGCCCCACTTAAACAGGAAATCCAGGTACTGGGCACACCGGGTCTCAGAGCTTTCCCCCCAGCGTCTCACACCGGCGTCTTCGAGTGTCCAATTGGCCATGCGCGCCTGCAGGACTTTGATGTCATCCCTGACGGCCGTGGCCTCATCTTTTCCGGTTGGCTTGGTTTGTGGAAATACCTCATAGAGAATTCGCACCGCCATCTCAGGATTATGGATGGCGAAGACAGTACCCTTGGCATAGCCTCGCGCCAGGGCCACAGCCTCTTTCCTGCGTGTCCGGAGTGTCTCTTCGAGCGCGAGGAGGCCGTGCCCGGGGTAGTGGTCGATTTCCCCCGCATCCAAGAGGCGCAGCTTGATGCCCGCGTTCTCCACCATCGCGTACTGCGTATCGAACTGGCTGAGTGCATCCACCTGCCTGCTCCGGATCATCGCCGCAGTCTGCGCGCCCTCGCCGGCCACCACGATCCNCGGCCACCACGATCCGGATGTCTTTCTCCGGATCCAGCCCTGCGCTGGCCACCGCGGCTTTTGCGAACAGCACTCCGCTCCCCATGGAAATGACGCCGATCGTCTTGCCCTTCAGGTCGGAGATCTTTTGGATGGGACTTTCAGCCGGCACCGCAATCCTGAAGATGTTTCCCTGATAGCCGGTGTAATAGATCTTGGCTCTGAGTCCCTGGATGCGGGCGGCAGCAAGCGACGGCACGTCCGCAAGAGCGTACTCGATCGATTTGGTGGCGATGTTCTGGACACAGGCCTGTGACCCAGCCAGCGGCACAAGGGTCACATCGAGACCGGCTTCCTTGAACCAACCCATCTTGATGGCAATGGCAAAGGGTGCCGCGCCTGCGGAGATCACGCGGGCACAGGAGCCCACACGCACCTGCGAAATCTGCGCCTGCGCCGCCGGGACCACCGCCGCTGAGAAGAAGCAAGCGAAAAGCAATGCAGTTTTGCGCTTCATAGACCCGCCCTTTCCTGCTCGAGTTGTTCCTTCACGGACGGGTCCCAGAAAAGCACCCGCCGCCGGAGGAGCACAAGGCAGCGATTCAGCAGCAGTCCCAGGATCGAAAGCAGCAAGAGGATCGAGAACTGTCCCGCGACATCCATATTGAAGTTCATGCTTTGAATCAGCATGCCCAGGCCCGACTGCGAACCAACGAACTCCGCCACAATGGCGCCGATCAGCGCAAAGATCATGGCGACCTCGAGCCCAGCCATGATGAAGGGGAGGGCACTGGGCAGCCGGAGCATCCAGAAGACCTGGGTCTTGCTCGCGGCGAGTGAGCGCATGAGGTTGAGCCGGTCCTCGTCGGCCGACTTCAGCCCCACGATGGTGTTGACGATCAGCGGGAAGCAGGCCACTAGGGCCGCATTTACCACCTGTGACTTCATCCCCAGTCCAAACCAGACCACGATCAGCGGCGCCAGCGCCACTTTCGGCACCGACTGGAACATCACAATGTAGGGATAGAAGAAGTATTCCACGTAGCGGTTCAACGCCACCACAGCGCCGAGCAGCAACCCGAGCGCGGAGCCTAGCAGGAAGCCCAGCAGCGTTTCCGTGACGGTGTGCAATAGGTGCTGCGGATACAGTCCGCTTGAGAATCCACGCCACAGCGCGATGGCCACCTTGGAGGGAGCGGGCAGGATGTACGTGGGCACGTCGAAGGCCTGCACCAGCAGTTCGCCCACGAGGACGGAGCCACAGAAAATGGCCACGGTTAGCGCGACGTCTCTGGCGTTCTTACGCATCGAGTGTCCCCTTGGCGTGGAAGTGCGCGCGGATGGAGGTGACCGCGGCGCAGAATTCCGGGAGATTCATGGACTCGAGCCGCCGCGGACGAGGAATACCGATTGTCGTCACGTCGGTGATGCGGCCGGGGCGCGGAGTCATGACAAGCACGCGGTCCGCAAGAAACACTGCTTCGGGGATGGAATGGGTGATGAACAAAATGGTCTTTTTCCGCTCCAGCCAGATGCGCTGCAGCTCCTGATTCATCTGCTCGCGGGTCATGGCGTCCAGCGCTCCGAAGGGCTCGTCCATCAGGAGCATCGCCGGGTCGTGGACCAGGGCGCGGGCGATCGACACTCTCTGCTGCATGCCTCCCGAAAGTTCTCCGGGATAGCAGTCGGCGAACTCACGAAGTCCAACCAGATTCAGCAGCTCGACCGCCGTTTTCCGGTAGGAGTTTCCATCCAGGCGCTGGACGTCGACGGGGAGCAAAACGTTTTCCAGGACGCTCCGCCATGGCAGCAGCACAGGAGACTGAAAAACCACACCGATGTCGCGGCGCGGGCCATTGATGGGAGTACCCCGGAGGCAAGCCTCGCCTCGGCAGGGAGGCAGGAGACCGGCCAGAATTTTAAGCAGCGTGGACTTCCCACACCCGGACGGCCCAACGATGGCGACAAACTCGCCCTCTTTTACGTTGAAGTTGATTTCCTGAAGGGCATTCATACGGCCTTCGCGGCCGGGATAGCCCTTCGAGAGATCGCGGACAGAGATAGCGTCCACGCCTCTGCTCCTCGGCTCGTTCTCGGTAAGCGTGATTCCCCCTCCGACCTGCTCCAAAGTTAGCGTCATTGTGCTTTCACCCCGGGTTCAACCGGCAAATTGTTTCCGCGAGCCTGCACCTTCCCGAGATTCGCATAGGGATCCAGCCGCACCATCCCGCGAAACGCGCTTCATGGCCGGCGCCCCCACGCGGACCAGAGGATGGATGACGGCATCACGAATTCGGGATCTTCCAGGCGCGCGATATCTTCCTCGAACTGTTGCGGCGTGACGTAGTTGCCATCGATCAGCGCTCCTCGAAGCAGTTCGAAGGTGGCCCGCCTCAGGGCAGCGCCAGGGGACCCGCCTTGCCACATCAACATCTGCGCGTCCGCACCGACACTGACCAGTCCGTGCGCCCGCATGCGGTCGAAGAGCCGCCGTCCCCACCTTCGGTCCACGCCGCCGTCCTCCATGAGCTTCATCAGCGCGACTTGGGTTTGCAAGAGAGCCTCGCCGGGACTGACCGCCGGATCCGGGGGCATGGAGGCGCTGTCGTATTCCTCGTCCACCAGCCAGCCGCCTGGCCTGAGGGCAGAAATCATACGCGCCAAAGCGGCCTCGCGCTCCGGAAGATGCATGAGTACCAGGCGTGCGTGCACGAGATCGAAAGCCGCTTTCGGCAAAGGATCGGTGGCCACGTCGTGGCGGCGTACTTCCAGGTTCGAGAGGTTGAGGGATTCCAGATATCGGGGATCGATGTCGGTTGCCAGCACGTGTCCCGCGGGTCCCACGCGATGCGCCAGCCAACTGGCGATGGTTCCACTGCCGGCACCC
>OCOJ01037579.1_pt2 | contig 13306 bp, 13 predicted proteins | sample 1539251 | NCBI WGS metagenome assembly OCOJ01 (sample SAMN01911457, study PRJEB22624) | soil metagenome | biome: Soil | place: Malaysia | collected 2012-04-30 | depth RA_metagenome m | reverse complement strand
GTGGTGGGTTCGACCTCGCGTTCCAGCTCCGCCCGCGTCGATCCGGCAAGCCGGGCGTGTTCGGCGAGAAACCAGGCGAAGTCTCTCCTCAGCCGGTCCCATTCCTTGTCATCTACTGGCGAGGGCGGCGGAAAACTCTCCGAGTTGTGCTCCGGATACTTCGGCCCCTCGCCTCGAATGCGCCGCAGCTCGTAATCCATCCAGTAATTCATGTGGAAGACGAGCTGTGCGATGGAATGAGGAAACCCCGCCACCGGCCGCGCCGCCAACTCGGCCGAAATATCCTCCACGCACGCGATGGGATCAACGTGCGATCCCTTGCCACGGAGAAGTTCGGTCAGCGATTGTGGGGACATGGGAACAGTCGTCGGTAGTTTGCCGTGAGCAGCCGAACCACATTGCTGGTCGGCAGCTTTCCGTTTTCGCAGCCGGAAGCCAGGCACCGGTCACCGAGTCCGGAAATACTTCTCCTCCAGAATCCTGCGATGATGCAGCTCGTGCCCCGCGATCACATAGGCCAGCGCCCGCACCGTAATTTCCTTCTTGTTCGTGACGCCGCGCCGTAGCCACGCTTGCTCGTCCAGATTCCGCAGCAGCGACAGCGTTGCCCGCCGCACTGCGATGTAGTCCTCGATCAGGTCGCTCAGTGGCCGCTGCGCAAACGGACCGCTGCGCACGTAGTCATCTTGCTCGAAGCCCTCGAGCGGTGTCTGGTCGCCTCGCGCAATGCGCAGCGCCCGGTAGGCGAAAATGCGCTCCGCGTCACAGGCGTGCCCGAGCACCTCCTTCGCGCTCCACTTTCCTGGCGCGTAGCGAAAATCCCCATCGGCCTCGTCGCGGCCCGAGAGCAGAAGCACCATCTGCCGCCGCTGCTCGTCGAGTGTGCTCAGGATGTCATCTCCCGGAACCAGAGAGATGTATTGGCTATAGTACGCGTCGTACTCGCTGGGCTCAGGTCGGGTAATCGTTAGAACTGGAAGGGCAGTGACCTCGTCTAGCATGGTTTACTCCTGAGAGTGCTGAACTCAAGTATCGGCTAGTGGGCCAGTTTAACGTGTCATCCCGAGCAAGCGTTCTTTGCGCAGCGAGGGATCTGAGCGGGCCGCGCGACGCAATAGTCGCGCGTTTGGCTCGCTTCCATATTATTCTGGCCATTAGCCACGTTCGATAAATCTTCGATTCCCCAAGCATACTCCCGGATCCTGTGAAACAGCATGTCCGGGGACTTCTTTCTGCAATCCTTACACGAAGCACATAAAACTTAGACGGCCAGACAGCGTGAATGTCTACCGGGGAAATCCCACCGCACCATGTACCATTGAAGGAAACAGTGTTGAAAATAAAGGCTTTTCCACAGCGCTCATTTTGAGACGCTGGAGTACAATGCGGTTTGGTCACCCAAGTGCGGCCTGTGACCCCTAATCTCAACCAGGAAAGGACTGTTTAGCCCATGTGGAAGCCGACGAATCAACCCACCACCCCTGGCCGGCCCGCCGAACCCGAGCGTCCGGCTGCGACCGCCCCGAGTGCGTCTGCCATGACCAGTGAACCGGTCGCATCGCGCCCGGCGGCCACCACCACCGCCGACCAGGCCACCATCGGCAAATCGCTGGTGATCAAGGGCGAGGTGACCGGATCGGAATCGCTTTACATCGACGGCCGGGTGGAAGGTTCGATCAACCTCTCCGGCAATCGCGTCACCGTGGGCCGCAACGGCGTCGTGGCCGCCAACATCAATGCCCGGGAGATCGTGGTTCTGGGTAAGGTGCGCGGCAACCTGACCGCCAGCGACCGCGTCGACATCCGCAGCGACGGATCGCTTACCGGCGACGTCGTCGCCGNCCCGCATCTCCATCGAAGATGGAGCCTATTTCAAGGGCGGCATCGACATCCGCAAGGGCGGCCAGGTGAGCCAGAAGGCCAACGGCGAAGACAAGTCGATCTCGGTTCCCGAGACCGCCGCGATTGGCGCCAGGGCTTAAACCGAGCTGCCTCATCCACGCGGCGAAGCGAGATAACCAGCGTGCCCATGTCTCGCACTGATTTGCGGGACGTGGGCCCTGCGACTGATGATTCCATTCTGTTCCTCTGTGCCCTCTGTGGTTCAGGGTTTTCACGGCTGCGTCCCCGCATCCAGGATCTCTTTACTCTGTCCCTGCGCCACGCCACCGTAGGCTATTTCTTTTTTCCTCCGCAAATTCCTGGGTAACTGCGATCCCGTCAGCCACAACCCCGCCGCCACCGCAGCCGCCCACGTCAGCGTGATCATTCCCAAGCGCAGCACATCCGCTACACGGCTCCCTTGTCCGGACGCAGCCAGCGGCGCCGCCTTCGCCACTTCAAAGCTGATTGCTCCCGCCACTGCCGCCGTCACCCCCGACTTCCCTAACTCACCCCAGCGCATCTCGGTCAGCGAAACCAATCTTCGCCAGTGCAGCAACACCGCCAGCGCCAGCAGGTTCACGCCAATTCCGATGTCCGACGCCCACGCCAGCCCGACCACTCCGAACTTGTGAAACAGCAGCGAATACACGGGCAGCGACGCCGCCGTGATGACGGTAACCGCCGCCATCGGCGTGAGCGTATCCCCAGCCGCATAAAATGCCCGCGCATACAATCCCTGCGCCGACCACAGCGCCAGCGACAGCGAGAACCAGAAGAAATAGATGGCGGTCGTCTGCGTGTCGGAAAACAAAAACCGTCCCCGACGGTAAACCAGGTCAATCAGTGGCAAGGCCGCCGCCATCATCCACGCGGTCACCAGAAACGAAGCCGCTGAGACGCGGTATACCGAGCCGTTCACCGTGGCCGCGAATTCCTGCAGGCGCTTTTCGTTGAACAGGCGCGCGAAAAACGGGAGGGACGCCTGCCCGGTGGCCTGCCCAAGACGGTGCTGGCCGACGCCGGCTATGCNCCCCGCCGGTACACCAGATCGATCAGCGGCAGCGCCGCCGCCATCATCCATCCGGTCGCCAGAAATGACGCCGCCGTCACGCGATACACCGAATCGTTCACCGTTGCCGCAAATTCCTTCAGCCTCTTCTCGTTGAACAGTCGCGCAAAGAACGGCAACGACGCCTGCCCCGTGGCCTGTCCCAGCACCGCGATCGGCACCGCAAACAGCCGCTTGGCGTAATTCAGCCGCGCGATGTCGCCCACCCCGCTGGCCGCGTAGTGGCGCAGAATCCAGTCATCGGCCGTCACCAGCGAAACCCCCAGCATCAGCGGAATCGACAGCCGCACCCACTCGCGAAATGCGGGATCGCTCACGTCAAACGTCGGCCTATATCCCGTCCCGATCCGCGCTGCGCCAATCACGCTCGCCAGGAAAGGCCCCAGGAAACTCCCGAGCAGCGCCCCATAGGCCAGAGACGCGATCCCGAAACGATGCCCGCCCACCACCCCGCCGAAAATAATGAACACGTTGTAAATGAGCGGCCCAAACGCGGGAAACAGAAACAGCCGGTGCGACAGCAGCACCGCCGAAACCACTCCGCCCACATAGAAGAAAATCTGCGCCGGCAGCAGCACGCGCGTCAGGTACACGCACAGCTCGATCTGCGCGTCGGAGAAGCCGTGGAACATCCAGCGCACAAACTGCGGCGCAAAAATTTCCGCAATTACCGTGCCCGCGATCATCACCGCGGTCATCACCGTGATGACCACCGAGAACGTCTTCTCCGCCTCGGCGTCACGCTTCTGCGCCAGAAACCGGGTGTAGATCGAGATGAATGTGATCGACGCCGCGCCCCCGGCCACGATGTAGTTCAGCCAGTCGGGCAGCGTGAACGCCGCTACGTAAGCGTCGGTCTGCCCGCCCGCACCGAACGCGTACGCGATGTAGGCCTCGCGCACATATCCGACCACGCGCGACAGCATCACCGTGCCCATCAGCAGCAGCGTCGCCGAGAACGCCGTGTGCTGGTGCGAAGGATTGAAGAATCGCAGAAGTCTGGTCATCGGCCGCAGATTCGGATAGAGGCGCCGCCTAAGTTTGGCTCGCTTCCTTATACACCTCGTCGAACGTCCGAATGATTGCCTGAGTGAGTTCCTGGTGCTTGTGGATCGCAGGGCATAGGCGCTCCCGAACATAACCGGCGCGATTCACTGCATGAGCGAGCGTACCAGCCCTGGTCATGGCTTTGTCTGGGTTACTCTGCGAAATCTGCGACCCGGGTTTCTTTTTGAAACATCGCTGCTTGCGCTTTCTTACGCTTTCCCCGCAGCGCCTTGCGCACGCGATAGTACTCGTTGATCGGCCGGTCGTCGCGCAGCGCAGGCGTCGCCGGAGACCGCGCAATCATCTCGTCGAGCGGCATCTCGTTGTCGAGCAGCGCCTGCACTGCTTCCACTNCCCGCGGCGCGGCTCCCCGCCGGCTCGAACCATTCTGTCAGATCGGCTACAGCGCCGTCGGGCATGCGGCCCAGCAGTTCTTCGGCGCTTCGCTGCGGCAGGGGGTAGTCGCTGGCGAAGAAGTGCATGCCCCAGTCTTCTTTCCAGCGGAGCAGTCGTACATAAGGGAAGGAGTCTTTCAGCGCACGGGCCACCGCCGACTGGGTCGGGGCATCGCCGTTCGGCAACCACTGCGCCAGGATTCCCCCCGTCTTCAGCCGCCGCTTCGCCAGCACATAGAACTCTTCCGAATAGAGCAGACTGGACCCTGCGGCCTCTACCGGCGGCGGCGGATCAATCGTGATCAGGTCATATTGCTCGCCGGGCCGCTCCAGATAGCGCCGCCCGTCATCAATTACCACATGCCCCAGCGAAGAGCTCAGCAGCGCCGGCCCGTCGCTGTGGAAATATCCAAACGCCCGCGGCACGCTCGGCACCAATTCCACTGCGGTGACGCGAATCTTCCAACTCATCAGCGAGCGAAAAGTCGTGCCCATGCCAAAACAGATGTCGAGCGCACTCTCCGGTGGACGATCCAGAAACGCCAGCGGCAAGTGTGCCATCATCTTGGTGACCGGCGTTAGCGTGGTCATGCCGTAGCCGTTCACCAGAAGCCTCTTCTCCATACCCTTGCCCGTCGCGACCACCGTAGCTGTGGAATCCCGAAGCACCAGTCGCTCAGGGAACATTTCCTCATATCCGCGCCCGGCAGCGATGAGCCCCGCCGCCACCAGTGCCAGCACAACCACCGCCATTCCCCTCCGCAAGGCCGGCGTGTCGCTCCCCTGCCACGTCCACATGCCGAAAATCAACCATGGCGACGCCAGCACTACCAGCGCCCAGCGTTCGGTCAGGTTCGGCAGCAAACCAAACCCTGCCATCAGCGGACCCAGAATGCACCCCACCACATTGATTGCGTATGCCGCTCCCGCTTTGCCGGGATCCCCTCCCGAGAAGCGATCGACCAGCATGGGCGTGACCAACCCCAGCAGTCCCGTGAACGGCATCACTCCCAGCATCAATCGCGGCCCTTGCCACATGTGGATCATCGGGCTGGCGGTCACCAGTGCAAACAACGCCGAAAGGGCCAGCAACGTCCAGATCATCGGAGTGTCGACCGAATGCCGAGCGCCCCACCAGCGGTAAGCCCGCGCGCCGAGAAACGTCGCCGCCAGATACGCCGCCAGAATGGACGCGAACGCATAGACAACCGTTCCCAGGTACGGAGTGAATTGCCGTACCCACACCACCTCCATCCCCATGCTGGTCATACCTGTCAGGAAGAGGAGCACCAGCATCCCTCGCTCCGCCGAGCCCCTCGTTCGATTCGTGATCACCTGGGCGATCTCGCCCACGGCGGAATTCTGGTCTGGGCGGCGCAGCGTTTCTCCCGCTGCGGGAGCAGCCTCGCCTCCGCCAGCGACTTCAGCCCCTGAGGGCACCCGAAAACTCGCCATGGCCATCGCTGCCAGCGCGATCACCGCATTGCACGCCACCCCGACCCGCAGCGTCCCGCCAAACCCAAACAATTCGATCAGAACGAGTGGCGCCGCTGTCCCCAGAACTGCACCCGCTACGTTCGCCATATACAGATAGCTGAACGACCGCGCCGCTTCCTGCGGAAACATCTGCGCGATGGCACGCATCGCCACCGGAATCGTCGCCCCCATCAGCGCACACCAGGGAGCCAGCGTGCCCGCCACCCACAGTCCCGCCGCCACGTAATAGCCGAGCGACGACGAAACGCCGAAGGTTGTCAGCACATGCCGTCCCCACAAGAGTTCGTAAGGGGCCGCGATCCCGGAAGCTCCGATCAGCAGCTCGATGAGCGCGTATAACCGCAGCGCTCGAAACTCCTGGTTCGTCTCCCGGCGGCGCAGCCAGCGCCCGCTGGCCCACGAGCCCAGGCCCATCCCCGCCATGAACACGGAGAGCACAATCGACACCATGGCCGTGGTCACGCCGAACTGCGCCATCCCCAGGCGCAGCCATACCAGCTCATAGAGAACCGCGCAGAACCCCGAGAGGAAGAAAAAGAAGAAGTACCAGCTCACGCGGGGATGCCCTTCGCGCGGCTGGCGCACGTCCGCTTCGCTGGGAAGGAAAGCATGTCGCAGCACTTTATGTCGGAGTCGAGGCAGGTCACGTGGCAGTCGGAGCCGGTCATGTGGTCGTTCACGAGTCTAAACACATCCCGGCGCAATCAGCAAGACGACGATCCTTGGGATTCCGTGCCAACCGCTTCTTCAAGTCGAAGAATCCCTTCCCCGCCCAGTCGCTACAGTCTTGCGAAGCCTTCCCTTGGTGGCCTTCGCGGATCCCTTCGCGTACTTTGCGGTTTACGCTGCATTTCTGAGTGCAGCGCCGCTGCCCCAAACCGCCCCATATCCTAGTGCACTTCAAAATTCCGCGCGTCGATCGGCGCATTGTTCTTCACTTCAAGGCCCGTCATATCCCAGCGCATCACCGCCGTGCGGCCGTTCTGCAACTCCCGCGAAAACTGGATCTCGTAGTGCGCCGGCAATGTCACACCATCCACCGTCTTAAAGTCGCTGAACTTCTCCCGCAACTGCAGGTGGGTTTGCTGTTCCTGGTTGGCGGCCCGCATGGATATCCTCGTATTCTCGATGGTCAGGCTGTACACCGTCTCCACATGACGGCACGTCTCCGGGTCAAAATACAGCTGGATCTCCACGTCACTGCTTTTGTGCGGACGGTAGCTCAGCCGGTACAGCTGTTCGCCCTCCAGTTTCTTGACCCCATCAAAATGAAGGTCTGCCTTTCGCTCCTCCAGGTTGAACAGGGGCCACGCCGTAGACAAGGCTCCGCCCAGAAGGCCTTCGCGCATCACCACGTCGTGCACAAACACAAAATCGCCCAAAGCGGACCGGTCTTGCCGGCTGGTCGAGCGCGCTACCGAGTGCTTCTGGCCATCAAAAATGAATTGTTCCCCGTAGTAGTCAGTGCCTGCCAGCTTCATGATGAGTTGCAGTTTGTCCCCGTCGGAAACTAGAACCGCCTTTCCGTCCAGCGTCCCCGTGCCACCCTCGACATAGTTAAAATGCACCGGACCCTGCACCGTGCGGCTCTTCAGCCCGGCTCGCACATCGGCACTGGCAATCGAGTCCAGATGTTGGGCCACCAGTTCGTTGGTATTGCTGACCGGGTTGGCCGCCTTCGCCCGGCCCGCCAGGCCGAAAACTAGCGAAAGCGCCAAAGCCAGTTGATTTCGATTCGCGCTCCTCATAAGAACCTATTCCTTTCGGCCAACTTGTCTTCGTCGAATCCAACTGCCCGCCGGTTCCGTCACCCGCGGGCTGAAACATGGCTCCCGGGGAAGACCCCTTCGCACTCGCGAAGAGGGATTCAGGGAGATTCAGTCTAATCCATCCCCGGCCCGCTGATCTGCGTACCTAACAGATGGACCCACAAAGACTTGCCGGTTGATCCCCGTTTGACCTGCGTTTGAGCCCCAGTGCATTGTCGCTTCCCGCGTCTGCTTGCAAAGTAGCCGCATGAGCGGAGGCGAACATGGTCACGTCCACTTTTCCTATCCAAGCTTCTCCAGCGCCGGTTTCAAAAAACTCGCAACCGGCAAGCGCGCCCTCCCAAAGACCCGCAGGCCGCTTCGGCTTCCTGAACGCAGGCCCGCAGGCCATGACCGAGTTCTGTGAACAAGTCGATCCAAACTTACTGCGGAATCTCCGCGACATCGGCCTCGAGCACGATACGATGCGCCGCCCGCGTCTCCTTGAAATGCAGCGTGTGCAGCAGAGCTGGGTCGCCGCGGCGGAGAAACGCGCGCTGTTGTGGCTGGCCGCGCACACGCCAGAGGCAATCGGCCCGGATCATCTGACCGCATTGGGTTTCGCCGCGCAGCTCGGCGCCGGCGCCTGCTACGCCCTCGCCGCCTGGAACAAGTTCTGGCTGCTTGGCGTGATCGCCTGCCTCGCCCTGAACTGGCTGGGCGACTCGCTCGATGGCACATTGGCGCGAGCGCGCGAGCAGCAGCGTCCACGCTACGGTTTCTACGTCGACCACATGGTCGATAGCTTTGGCGCGCTTGCACTTATGGGTGGGCTGGCGTTGTCGGGGTACATGCATCCGTGGATCGCGATAGGCCTGCTCATTGCGTTCCTGCTGCTTTCGATTCAGTCGTATCTTGCGACACATGTGCTCGGCGAGTTCCGGCTTTCGTTCTGGAGGTTTGGGCCGACGGAGTTGCGCATCCTGCTGGCGGTCGGCAACTTAGCACTGTTGTGGAAGCCGCGCGTGCACGTGTTTTTTCTTCCTTTCTTCGGTGTCGGGAGCGAATGGCGATTGTTCGATGTGGGAGGCATGGTTGGCCTCGTGGGAATGACTTTGATGCTTGTCGCCTTCACCTTGCAGAACACAGTGCGGCTGTATCGCGAAGAAAGGATCGTGCGATGAGCGCTAACTCATGCGAAGGCAACGGGTTGGCGGCCGCGGCAGCATGCGCGTCAATGGCCGGATCGCGGCAAACGATTGACGCGCCGGCGGTTGCCGGCGAGAGCAGAGGCAGAAATGCGCGTTGGACCGCGAATTTTCTGGAGCGCTGGTGGAGTAAACCTCACGGCGACAAACAGATCGAGACGAGCGTCCGATCGCAGGCATGGCCGGATCGCGATAACTCGTTTTCGATGATGCAGTTGGGCGTATCCCGAGGCGCTGCGGGCGATGAAAAAGCACGGCCAAAGTCAGCAAAGTCGCTACGCCTTGTTCTCCTGGCGCGCTGGTTGAAATTCAATTTCGTGGGCGGAATTGGCATCGTTGTGCAGTTTCTCGCGCTGTTTGTACTGAAGTCGGTTCTTCATTTTGATTATCTGATCGCGACGGCGCTCGCGGTGGAGATGGCGGTTGTGCACAACTTCGTCTGGCACGAGCGGTTTACCTGGCGTGATCGAGTTCGGCCGAGAGTTCTGCCGCAGGACGCCTCAGGGGCTAAAGCCCCTCACCTCCTCGAAGCCGGAATCGCAGCGCTGAAGCGCTGCGCCACCCAAAGGCTTCGATCCGGGCGAGCTCGCTATCATTTCTCCCACTGCGCCAGCAGAAGTCCTCGATGCCCGCGAGGTCGCGATGGTTCTCTAGACGTCATCGCCACCCAAAGGCATTGCGGCGCGAGTTTCGTGCGGTTTCTGCGCTTCAATGCGACCACGGGGATGGTTTCGATTGTGGGAAATATTGTGCTGATGAAGGTGATGGTGGGGCTGGGCCACATCAACTATCTTGTGGCGAACGCGATCGCGATCGCGCTGTGCTCGGTGGCGAATTTTCTGGTGAGCGACGGCTGGGTGTTCGGGGAGTAACGGCAAGGCGTTTGGTCCCAGCCGCTGTGCCATTTTCTCCATCGTCGGCTCATTCCGCGGCTCCCTGAACCAAATCTAGCGCGTCACGGTACAGGAACGGTATCCAGTATTCAGGTGATTGTTGGGTTCCGCGCGCCTCAAAAAAGCCTATCGTCGTAAGATCGCCAGCTCGCTGACTTGCCTCCTCCGTGGAAATTCCCCAGATGCTGGAGNAGGGTCTCCGGGGTCTGAAGGGTCTTGGCGCCTCGGAGCTTCTCGAGCCACTCCTTTTGCGCAGGGTACTCTGCATAAAGTGTCTGCTCGAGCCGAACCTTCGATACTTCCGGGAGGGCGTCCTTGAAAGATGGCCTCGCAAACAAGATCTCCCCCTCAGGCTCCTGCTCCCCGACCTCCAGTCGTTTGACTTGAACTTCACGGAGGCAGTTGAGAAAGTGAATTAATTCCCTCGGGGCATTTGACTTGGTACCATCCCGCGTACGAGAGAGCAGCCAGTCCACCGTGTTGGGCTTGTTTGGGCCTGCATCCACCTGATCTGGGCACAGGCGGTAGAAGAATTTCTCTTGTGCCTGGACGCTCTCACGGTAGAAGAGCCTTTCCTGAGCGTCCATACCTAGCTTCGCAACGTCCTCACTCACACGAAATGCGTCTCGTATCGCTGCGTTATGCAGCGTTCTTCGGACCATTAGGTTCAGGAGTGAACTACGGTTCCAACTTATCGTCATGTGTCGAGTGATGTGGCTGGCCTCACGGAACCCTTGTGTAGTGATTCGGTTCCAGATGTCGGTCCTCAGGAAGATCTTCAACTTGACGTTTGAAAGAGCCAGTAAATCGAGGTACACGCGAAACAGGGCGCGCAGGGCATTGTTCTCAAGCTCCATGTCCTCCGCAAATGCGACGTCAAGCCGGTCCAGAAGTACCCAGCAATGGAACTTGGCGGCTGAGAGCCCCGAGTCGGCTAGCTCCAAGAGCTTGTCGACCGAACTAAGCTCCGGGTCCGCCGCGTCCCTGNCTGGGTTCGGAAAAGATGATCTTTCCCTTGAAACTTTTCGGGAGCTGCGTAATTGGATCGATATCGAGGTTCCCCTCCAGAGCTTGGGGGCGTAGCGCTCTCCGGGCGTAGTCGACAACAGACCGGAGAAGGCTGGTCAGAGAGGACGTTCCCTTTACCAAGCCCTCCCGCGCGAGAGCATCCCCAAGCCGTTCCGTTGAGTCATTTTTTATGCCGTACTCAACGAGCGCGCTGTGAACGAGTGATGCCGTGTACAACTTCCATAGCCCAACAAACTCCCGTTCGCTGGCAGGGGGATCGGTTACAAGATCGCGAAATGCCGTAGCGCCTCTGGGGTTCTCGCCAGCAACAAGGAGAATGCTCCTGTCGAAGAGCTGGGTGCTCTTGGACAACAGGAGGGAGTACAGCGCGCTTTTTCCCGATCCCTTCGGACCGTAGATGACGTCAATGTCACCGCGATACAGACGCTGCCAGTGGTCGGTCTCGACGAAATAGGTCGAGAGCACATCCGTCTCTTCCTCAGCGACTCGATGCCCAAAGGCTATCGAGCGAAGCACTTCGCGCTTATTCATAATGCACTAGCGCCCGCGGCCAGGCCTTGATTATACAAATCACAGCCTTCGTCTGGCGAGGTCGGCGGGACGCTTCGGCTCTGCTCCGAGCTCGCCCTGAAGCTTGTCGAAGGCGTGGGCACCCCGCTCCCGGTGCTTCTATCCCCCAAGAGGGAAAGTCAAGATCCCCACCCCCGACTCACCCTCGTTACTCTCGGGCTCGCTCAGGGCAGGCTCTCTCGCAAAAAGCGCGAGAGGGGTGGGGCAACCCGGCGACGATGGTCAGGGCGAAGCAAACTCGCGGGCACGGGGAGAATGCCTTGACACACCGGTGGTAGTACACACAGACGCGGGTCCCCTTCGGCGCCCCTCCGTTACACTCAGGGTTGCTCAGGACAGGCTTTCGACCGCGTGGTTGCTTCCCGATGCGAAGCAACTACTTCGTTCAGGATGACAGAGCATTAGTTTTAGGGGCTCGCAAGCACGCTCGCAAAAAGAGAACACGCCCGGACGCGGCCATCTCACGTCTCGCTAAGCGGCAAGACATATGCGCAGTCGTGAACGCTGCGGCCCGATACATCCGGGCCGCCGGACAGCCGAGGCGGCTGTCCCCACATGGACATTGCTGGGTCCCTGCTGCCGGCAATCCTCAAGGTCAAAACTCCCGCCCCTTCGACTCGGACTCGCTCAGGGCAGACGAGGGCGGCTGTCCCCACATGGGCTTACCCGATCTGCAGCACGAGTTTGCCGTAGTTCTTGCCCTCGGCCAGCAGCCGGTAGGCTTCGGCGGCGCGGGCAAGCGGAAAGACGTGGCCGATCTGGGGCGTGAGTTTTTTCTCGGCGATCCAGGCGGAGAGCTGGTTCCAGGCGGGAGCCATGATTTCCGGCTTCTGCGAAAGATAGCTGAGCCAGAGTCCTTGCACGCTGGCGGATTTNAGGTCCGCGTCACACTCCCAACTTCAGGCGATCTTGAGCACTACCTTCCCGTAGTTCTTCCCGTCCTCGAGCAACTTGTAGGCTTCGGCGGCACGGTCTAAGGGGAAGACGTGCCCGATCTGCGGAACAAGGTGGCCCTGCGCAATCCACTCGTAAAGCTGCTGCCACGCCGGCTCCATGATCTCGCGCTTCTGCGACAGATAGGTCAGCCACAGGCCTTGCACGCTGGCGGATTTGGCGTACATGGCGCGCAGGTCGAGCTGGGGCGGCTTGCCGGTGGCGGTGCCGTATTGGATGACGCGTCCGAAGGCGCGCAGGCAGCGGGTGCTCTTGGCGGTGTGCTCGCCGCCGAGCATTTCGAAGACGGAGTCCACGCCTTCGCCGTGGGTGACGTTCTTGACGACTTCTTCGTAGTCGTGCTGCTTGTAGTTGATGGCGTGCTCGAGGCCGAGTTCCTTGACGCGGGCGAGTTTTTCGTCGGAGGAGGAAGTGCCGTACATTTCGACGCCGAGGAGGCGTCCGATCTGGACGGTGGCGGTGCCGACGCCTCCGGCGACGGCGTGGATGAGGACGCGGGGCGTGACGTCCCTACCCTGTCGCAAAGAACGCGACAAGGGTGGGGCAACCGCCGTCCCCACGTGGCCTTCAGTGGTTCCCTGCTGCCGGGCTTCGCCCGGCTGGACAGCCGAGGGCGGCTGTCCCCACATGGTCGCTGCTGAGTCCGGGGTCATGCCGGATTGCCAGTAGAGCAGGTAGGCGGTGAAGAAGTTGACGGGGAAGGCGGCGGCTTGTTCGTCGGTCCAGTGATCGGGGACGGGCCAGAGCATGTGGGGATAGGCGGCGATTTTTTGGGCGAAGGCGGCCCACTGGGCGTATCCCATGACGCGGCGGCCGGTGCTCTGTTCGACGCCGGCGAATTCGCGGCCAGCCACGAGCGGAGGAGGCGGGGTGCCCGGATATCCACCTTTGGTGGTCATGATGTCGGCGAAGTTGAGGCCGCCAGCAGTGACGCGGACGAGGATTTGTCCGGGCTGCGGAGCGGGTTCGGGAACGTCTTGAACAACGAGCGCGTCGGGACCGGTGAGGCGGG
>OCOJ01048288.1_pt1 | contig 13326 bp, 6 predicted proteins | sample 1539251 | NCBI WGS metagenome assembly OCOJ01 (sample SAMN01911457, study PRJEB22624) | soil metagenome | biome: Soil | place: Malaysia | collected 2012-04-30 | depth RA_metagenome m | reverse complement strand
GCCCCCCCGCCGTTGTCACTGAATGGTGATGGTGATGTAACCCGTCGAGACGGTGACGGAGGGCGACGTGGCTTGTACTAAAACGGAGACGGTTTGCGCGGGAGTGACCGAAACGCTGACGCTGGCAGTGGCGGAACCACCCGGACCGGTGGCGGTGGCGCTGTAAGTAGTCGAAGCAGCCGGAGAGACCGGAATCGAGCCTTGTAGGGAGACCGGGCCGATCCCGGGAGAAATCGTAACCTGCGAAGCATTGCTGGAAACCCACATCAGTGTGGTCGAGCCCCCCGCAGAAATCGAAGCGGGGTTGGCGGTTAAGTTGATGGCCGGCAGAGGGGGCCCCGATCCACCACCTCCACCGCCGCCACCGCCGCCGCAGGCCATCATGTTCAAGAGCAAGAGAGCCAGCAAGAGTTCAGCCGGCAGGAGCACGTATGACCAACGCAGCATCCTTCTGAACCGCCGCTGATCCGCGAACCAGACCAGGAGCAGCGTGCAGGCGATAGACACCCAAATCGCCAGGGTAAAGAGGTGCAGAGGCGAGAGGCGCCAGCGATCTTGCGACGGCACGACGAGCGCCGGACCGGAATTGACCGTTATGGTGAGCGTGCTGGTGAGCGTTCCGTTCGCGGGCAAAGATCCGGACGGAGGATTAAACGAGCACGAGAGCGCGGCCGGCAAGCCCGGACAACTGAACGTAAATTGATCGGTGAGGCCGTTTTGTGAGGTCAGCGAAACGGTGAATGTCGCGCTGGAACCGGCGTGAATGGTTGCGGCACTGGGGGAAGCCGCGGCGACGGCGTTCTGGACATGCAGGGTGACGGGTGCGGCCTGGTGCGTCACGCCATCGGCGGTTCCACTGAATTGAAGAGTAAAATCGCCGACTGGAGCGAGGGACGTGCCGACAAACACAGAGTAGGAACCGGGAGGTTCGACTCCGATGTTGCCGCAAAATGGTCCGTTCGTAACCTGCGGGGATACGGTGCATGCAGTGCTCACGAAATTGGTCCAGCCCCCGAGCCCCTGAATCGTCAGGGTGACATTCGCGGAGGGGGTTCCCTGGACAAGGCTCAAGGAACCCGGTGAGGCGCTCAGCGTAAAGTCCGCGACCTGCAGCTTCAGCGTGAGCTGGTCGGTGATGACCCCATCCGTGGCAATGACCTGGAAAGAAGAGGAGCCGAGGGGGGTCGATGAAGGGAGCTGCACGGCTACGGAATTGCCAACGGTTTGCCCGGCCCGGAGTGGAGTGGTGTTAGAAGCGAAGAGGCAAGCCGCGCCCGCAGGCAGGCCCTGACATGAGAACTGGATCGCACTCGTGGCGTATCCGCCGAGGGAGAAGAGCTGGAAATCAATACTCCCGGATGTGCCGGACGGGGGAGCCAGAAGACCCTGCGCTCCGGAGGACATTACAAATCCGGCCAGGGCCGCGGTTGACTGATATGAATAAATCGTCGCGGTTTCGCCGCTCAGAGTCGCATTCAAGGCGAACCCCCGGGTGGAGTTGAATTTCGCGCCAATGGTAAAGGGGACGTCTGCGCTGAGAGCGCCGGAGGGGAAGGCGACAGAAGCGGGGATGGAGATATTGGGATCGCTCGCGGAGAGCTGGACGGCAGTGCCGGAGGGCGCGGGCAAGCTGAGATTGACGATGAGCGTGCCCTGGGTGCCGACGATGGGCTGCGCAGCGAGCTGTAACTGCACGGTGGGGCCGACGGTCGCGGGAATGATGTGGTAGCTCGCGGGCCAGCCATCGACTTCGATCAGGTCGGCGCGGCCGTCGCCGTTGACGTCGGCGGCCGTTGAGGGGAAAGCCAATTTGTCAAAGTTGAAAACCTGGTACGTGGGGGTGAAGGTTCCGTCGCCGTTGCCAACGAGAATCTGCAGGTAGGTTTTCGGGTCCGGATAGGTAGCGAGGAACTGGAACGACGCGATATCAATGTTTCCATCGCCATTGAAATCCGCAAGCATCGGCGAGAGCGCCTGGGAGGGCCGGCCGTTATCGAACAAATATTCAGTCAAGTACGAGGTTCCGTACGGCGTATAGGTCTGGCCGCGCTGGAAACTGCCGTCGGGTTGCCCAAGGTAAATGGTATAGCTGGCGGGGACCATGAAGCCGCCCACGGCCAGGGTGGGGAGGGTGGAGTACTCCACGATGTCGGGCAAACCGTCGTGATTCAGATCGGCCATGGCGAAGTAATTGAAGTTGGGCAGAATATCCGTGGGAGCGGCGAAAGTGCCGTCGCCTTTTCCCAGGAATTCGTACACATCGTTCGTGGGCACGCCGACCACGTTGCTCGCATACCAGACGAGCACATCCAGGTTGCCGTCGCGATTGAAATCATTGACGAAAACCAGGGGAAACGTTCCCGGCCCTTGCGCGGGAGAGTAGGCGATGGTGGGCAGTTGTCTGAAGGTCCCATCCCCGTTTCCGAGGAAGACGGTCAGCCCGAGTCTGCCGGAATTGAAGAGGGGCGAACTGAACGGCAGAGGAGAAGCAACAACAAAGTCGAGTTTCCCGTCTTTGTTAAAGTCGCCGGAGGCAATCGCGCCGACACCGGAGAAGGTGTTGACGTCAAGCAAAGTCGTGTAGGGCGGCCCGAATTGCCCGTTGCCTTTATTGGGAGCAAAGACCAGACCAGGATTGGCCTCGCAGCCTCCTCCACATTCGTAGACCAACAGGTCTGGTTTCCCGGTGTTGCGGAAGTCACCCAGCAGATGGCCAATCGGGATGCCCGTGCCGTCGGCCATGGGTGATTGAATGGGCGGCCCAAAATGGCCCGTTCCGTCATCCAGAAGAACCGTGAACTGCCAGGAGTAATACGCGAATTGCTGCTGGTCGACCAAAGCCAAGTCCGGTTTCCCGTCGCCATTGACATCGACGAAATAGAAATCGGTGTAGGGCGCATTCAGGCTGCCGCCCTGACCGTTCTGGATGTAGCCGACGTACCCGCCATAGGGTCCGGGGAATCCGCCGGTGCCGTCGTTCAGGAAGACCGCTAAGGAGTCGGTATCCTGACAGGCAGTAAGGACGTCGGGTTTGCCATCGGCATTGAGATCGGCGATGGCCAGGCCGAAGCAGTTCGGCTCGTTCCGAAACAGCTTTGGGGGAGAGAGATTGCCATGACCGTCTCCCTTCATCACGGAGATCAGGTTGCCGGCTTCCTGACCAAAGGGCGGGCCGCCGACGCCGAACAGCCCGCCGGCCAGGACAACATCCAGGTTTCCGTCCCCGTCCATATCCGCCAAGGCGACGGCTGCGCCGCCGTCACCTGAGCCGGCAGTCACTAAACTCGTCACCAAGGAAAAAGTGCCGTCGCAATTGCCTTTGAAAATGCTGACCAAGGGATAGGTTTCGCTGGTGACTGCATCGAGACAACCATCGCCATCCATGTCGCCCAAGGCGACACTGACGGCGGCATCGGGTATCTCGAAACCACCGTCAAAGAAGAATTGCTGAGCGTGTTTGAAGGTGCCATCGCCACGAGAGATATAACTATGCGCCCCGGGGACCACTTGACCGTCGTCCACGACCACGAGGTCGGCGAGGCCGTCACCATTCAAGTCCCGAGCGACGATGGTGGTCGTTGCATAGCCTCCGGTAATTAGGTCCACCTGCCGGATAATTGGCGGTCCGAACTTTCCGGTACCGTCGCCGAGCAGAGTGGCTAGAGGGCCTGTGTTCACGTCACCAAGGAGTCCAGCAACGATATCGAGATGACCGTCGCCATTGAAGTCCGCGACGGCGAGGGAAAGCGGCGGGGCCGGGAGATCGTATTGGAGTTCAGAGGCAAATGTGCCGTCCCCATTGCCGAGAAGCACACCGACCGTTTGCGAGTCCGCCTCAGCGACGATGAGGTCGAGGATCCCGATATTGCGCAAGTCCGCGGCGACCAGGCCCAGGGGGGCGGCGCCCCGGAGACGAATGATGGTGGGCAACTGCGAAGTCCCGTCGCCGTTGCCGAAGTAAACCCAAATGTCGTTGCTGCCGCCGTTGGCCTCAGCCCAATCCAATTTGCCGTCGTGATTGAAATCGCCGGTAACCACAGCGCTGGGCAGAAATCCAGCAGGCAAATTGGGATGGAATGCAAAGCCGGGCAGACTCGAGGGCTGAGAAAGCGAAACGGAACTACCAGCTTCAGGTGCGGGACCGCGGCTGGGTCCACCGCTCACCGACGCCGGATTGGCAACTGGGATCGGAGGAGCGATTCCACCATAGGGTCTCGAGAAATGCTGGAGGTAGGCCGCACCTGTGCTCCGACCGTAATTCCATCCCCGAAAGCGCATGGGGTGTAGCGGCAGAAGATTGGCAGGTGGTTTGCCGCGCGCCTCAACCGTTTGGTGGACTAGCGGGGGTGCGGGCCGCGCGGTCAGTGGAGTGATCGGGGCGGTAATGGTGAAGGTGATGGCGTTCGAGGTTCCACCGCCGGGCGAAGGCGTTTTCGCGGTGATGGTGACGGTGCCCGGGTTGGCAATCATGTAGTACGGAACGTCAATCGCGGCGCCGGTATTTGAGACATTTGTGCCGATTGAGCCGGCAACCACACCATTCCAGTAAAGCGTAGCACCGTACAAGTTGGTGCCGTTAACGGTCAGGGGAAAACTCATGCTCCCTGCGGGAACGGAGGTGGGTGAAATCGAAGTGATGCCGGGGACGCTGTAATCGTAAGTGAAAGGCAAGGGCTTCGAAGTCCCGCCGCCAGGCATGGGATTGAAAACGGTGATCTGGGGAGTGGTCGACATCCCTCCATAGACGTTAAAGGGAGAGAGGAGCTCCGCCGGAATCAGCGCAGTTAATTGCGTTGTACTTACAAAACTGGTTGCCAGGTTGGTGCCGTTCCATTGGACCAGAGATCCCAGAAAAAACCCTGAACCGCTTACGGTAACGGTCAAATCCGGCCCGAACAGCGGACCGCTGCTCGGCGAAAGAGATGCCAACACGGGAAGCGGGTTCGCGGGAGCAGAGGGCGGCGGACTTAGCCACAGGAGCGAAGTGTTGCCGTCAATGAATTCGCGGGTGCGCTGGTAGACAACAAAATTCGAGGTGGCGTTCTGAATGCCGATGGTGGCCGCCTGGCCATAGTCCTGAAAGGCGCAGTCGCCGCCAAAAACGGTGTTTGCATAGTTGAACTGGACGTGGTTGTTCGCTTCGGAAAAGACGGCCTGAAAGGTGACTGTGGCACTCGAATCCGAGAGGCAGGCAAAGCTGCGGACTGTGCGCCACTCCACTACTAAGTTGCGGTTGGGGGCTGCGCCGATGACCGCCCAGTACACATTCTGCGCGGAGCCCTTCACGGGGTAGAGGTCCATCCAGAACGGGGCAACCAGGGTGGTCGGTTGCTGCACGAACACCAAAGGCGAGAGGAAATTCACCTGAAAGTCCGGCAGATCGTAGTAGGCGTCGGTGAAACTGATGGTGCCATTGCTGCTGATGTACAACTGGTTGAATGTCCCTCCGCCGAACGAGATCGGGAACGGCGCGGGCAAGGTGGCGATGGAGTCATCCCCGAGATTCAGGTTGGTGCCGGTGATGGTTTGATAGGAGTAGGGGACCTCTTGATAGGCGTAGGGCGAGAGGACCGCCACGTTGACGTTGCTGCCATCGGGAAAAGTAAGGGTGAAATCCCCCGTGGCAGCGGGAGTCCATTGCCCTGTGTAGATGCCATCGCCGGCCGCCTGGTCCGCGCCGGTGCCGTCATCGACGAGCATGACGGGCTGTCCGGGAGAGACCTGCACCGTCACCGTCCCCGCGGGCGCTGCACAATTAATGTTCAACACGGACAAAACGATGGGCGTGCCCACAGCGCCGGAAATGGTCGCGGGCACGGGGAGCAGCCGCGAAGTGACCGGCGAGTTGCTGCAAGTTAAGGCGCCATAGGCGTTCAGACGTTTCGACGAGATGGTCTGGCCAGTTGTGGAAAGGAGTGTAGTTCCGCCGGAGAGAATCAGATTCTTGATGGCGCGCCAATCCCGGGTGGGATCCTGTGCTTTGAGCAAAGCGGCGACGCCCGCGACGTGCGGAGCGGCCATGGAGGTGCCACTGAATACGCTATAGGTGTTGTTGGGAGTGGTGCTCAGGATTTCGTTTCCGGGGGCCGCGAGGTGCACGGTATGGCGCCCGACATTCGAGAAGGGAACGATGGCATCGTTGCGATCGGTGGCGGCGACGGAAATTATGTTGGGGAGCGAAATGTTCGCAGGAAGAGAGGGAAGGGAATCGTTATCCGAAAAGCTGTTGCCGGCCGCAGCGATCATGAGAATACCGTCCTGCTGCTGTGCAGCGATGGCATCCTGGAGTGCCTGGGAGAAGAGATCGCCGCCCCAACTGTTATTGGTGGCAACGATGTTGTTTCCGGTGTCCTTCAACTGCTTCATCAGGTCGAAGCAGGTGACCGCGTCAGAAACAGCTCCTGTTCCATCGGCGCCCAGGAATTTGCAGGGGAGGATTTGAACCGCCCAGGCCACACCAGCGACGCCGATGCTGTTGTTGCCGACGGCGCCGATGATCCCGGAGACGTGGCTTCCGTGGGCATTGTCGTCCATTGGATCGCACGTCTGGCTGACGGCGTTATAGCCGTGGGAACCGGAAGGGCACTGAATACTGGATCCGGACGAGGTGGCAACACTGAAGGGTGCGCTGGCCGTCCAAATGTTGGCTGCGAGGTCCGGGTGAGTGTAGTCCACCCCGGTATCAATTACGCCGACCACCACTGCGGAGCTGCCCGTCGTGAGCGTCCAGGCCTGAAGCGCCTGGATGTCCGCCCCTGGCGTGCCGCCATCCTGTCCGGTGTTGTTGAGATTCCACTGTGCCTGGAACTGCGGGTCGTTTGGCGGTGTGAAGGCCCTTACGATGTAATCCGGTTCGGCGTAGAGCACGTTGGGGTTCTGCTGGTACTGGCTGAGCGCCTGGTGGACGGAGACCCCCGCTCTAAGTTTGACCAAGTGGAGACGCGAGATGGAGGAGAACTCGCGAACCACGTCGCCCATCGCGGCACGATGCGCTTCGCTAATTGCCGATGAGTTCGTGCCCGAACGAAACCTCACGAGTACACGGTCCTCACGATACTTTGGCGTCGGGCTCCGATCGGCCACAGCCGAAGGCCACGACGGTTTCCCTGCCTGGCCGGCGTACATGATGAGTGACAGGAAAAAAATCGCGGAAACGGGAAGCGCCAGACTCAAGAGACGGAAGGCAGGTCCCGGGGGTCCTTGAAATAGCAAACGCCCACCGGTCGGCAAGCGGATAAGAGCACGCGGACGCATAACCACGAAGGATATAAGTCTACTTGTGTAAACGCCAGTTGTAAATACACCTTGCTCCCGTGGCCGTCGTTGGCTCGATTCAAGAGCCCCACGCGTAAAACCGGCCCGCCTCGTCGGAGAGGCTCATGGGGCACCCGGCAAACTACGGGATCCTGTTCCCCAGGCTTTGGGCAATGCGCGGGCTGGTCTCAAACGCCGGGAGACTGGCACTACTCGGGGTAGCTCACAGGACACTCCCGGCACACGCGCGCGCCGCGGCCCGCCCCCGCCATACTACTTTCTAAGTGTAAGTTTCCGAAGCTTGGCCCCCAGCCTGGCCGTCGCGCCCGTGGAAGCGAGCCGGTTATGCAGCATCCGCGGTTCATCAAAGACCTTGCCATCGGGGGCGGTTTCTTTGCCGTCTATCTCCTCGCCGGCAAAATGAGCCTGCGGCTGGCCTCCCTTCATCCCAGCGCTTCGCCGGTCTGGCCCCCCACGGGAATCGCGCTGGCCGCGCTCCTGGTTCTCGGGGTGCGCTTCTGGCCTGCGGTCCTGGCGGGAGCATTTGTGGTGAACCTTACGACCGCGGGGACGGCGGCTACCTCGCTGGGCATTGCCGCGGGAAACGCTCTGGAAGCGGTCTGCGGCTGCTGGTTGGTGAATCGCTTCGCCGGCGGCTCTGCCGCCTTCGATACGCCGCGCAACATCTTTCGCTTCGCCGCGCTTGCGGGTTTGCTCAGCACGGCCATCAGTGCCACGCTGGGGGTGACCAGCCTTTCGCTCGCGGGCTACGCGCCGTGGCGGCAGTACGCCTCCATCTGGTTTACCTGGTGGCTGGGAGACGCCACCGGCGCCATGGTGGTGGCTCCTCTCCTGGTCTTGTGGGCCGTGCGGCCGCGGCTGGAATGGACCTACGCGCAGGCTGCGGAAGTGGCGGCACTTTTGCTCTCGCTCGCGGCCACGGCGCAATTCACCTTTGGGGGAAGCTTCCAGCTTCTTTCCGGCAATGAGCCGCACACGTATCTGTGCGCCCCGTTCCTGGTGTGGGCCGCCTTCCGTTTCGGCCAGCGCAAGACGGCAACCGCGGTCTTTGTGCTCGCGGCCATTGCCGTGGCCGGAACCGTGCGCGGCACCGGGCCATTCGCTTCCGGCTCCCTGAACACTTCGCTTCTGCACCTGCACCTGTTTCTGGCCGTCACTTCCGTGCTCACGCTGGCCTTTGCCGCGGAAGTTGCGGAGCGCCGGCGCCAGGAGGAGCGCGTGCGCCATCTGGCCGTCAGCGATGCGCTGACCGGACTGGCCAACTACCGCCGGCTGGTGGAGGGCCTGGACGCGGAGGTGAAACGTTACGGGCGCACGGGAAGGCGCTTCGCCGTGTTGCTCCTGGATCTCGACGGCTTGAAGAAGATCAACGATGGCCACGGCCACGTGGTGGGCAGCCGCGCGCTCTGCCGCGTCGCGGACGTTCTGCGCGGGCATTGCCGCGAGGTGGATACCCCCGCGCGCTACGGCGGCGATGAGTTTGCCGTGGTGCTTCCGGAGACGGAGCGCGAGGACGCCCTCCAAGTGGCGCAGCGCATCTCCGCGCGCCTGGCTGCGGACCAGGAGCCTCCGCGCCTCTCCGTCAGTATCGGAGTGGCCGTTTACCCGGAAGACGGCGCCTCGATCGAGCAGCTCCTCAGCTCCGCGGACCACGCACTCTACCGCCAGAAACAGTGACGCGGCGCAGGCAGCGCCCCTCGCGCCAGGCGAGGCTAGCGTAGCGCCGGCGTCCCGCGCCGGCCCTGTATTCCAAGTGGACGCACCGAGCAGGCCGGCGCGGTTCCGACCATTCGGGAGCCCGCGCTACGCGATTGGCTCCGTCGCACCAGCGGAGCGCGATTCTCCTTCGAGAAGGGCCGGAGCGTGGTGAGATAAGCGGGCTAAAGGATTTGCCAAGACCCGGAAGCCGGACGTTCCTCAGGGAATGGGCTGCGCCACCGGCGGATCACTTCTGCCCGAAGGCCAGCACTTCAAAGATCGCGTCGCGGTGCGCGGCCACATTCATCACTTCCTCGAGCGCCGCACCGGCCCTGGGGTGCTGGGTTTGATAGCCCGCCAGCGCGGCCTGGAATTTATCGATGGCCGCCGCATCCGCCAGGATGTAGCTGATGGACACCATGTTGGGAGTTACCGTGTGCACGGCCTCAAAGCTCACCGCGTAGGAGAGCACCGTGCCCGCGGCCACCTGTTCCTCGAACAGCGGCTTGATTTCATCCTCGAACAGCTTCGAAAAATCCTCGCTCTGCCCGGATTGCAGCTCGTACCGCGCCACCCACATCATGGCCGTTCCGCCGGCCCCGGGCTTCCCTCCGTGCACCGTCGAGCGCATGATCTCGTCCCAGTGATCCGCGTTTCCCAGCGCGGCGGGCGTCGGTCCGGAGGCGCGAATGGCGTCCAGCGCCTTGGAGAGCCCCGCGAAGCCCTTGGCGGTAAACCAGTTCAGATGGGTGATGCCGCTTTCATCATGCACGAAGGCTCGCGTCTGCCCCCACCCCTCGATGCTCCCGGAGTCACTCAGCTTCTTCATCGTCGGAACCAGGCTGGCGTAGTACTTCTCGATGGCGTTCCAATCCGCCCGGGGAACGCTCCACAGCGCTACGTAGGTGTACAGGTCCTGGTCTGCGGCTGGGGGCGGCTGCTGCGGGGCGTTTTGTCCCCCCGCCGCAGTCGCGCCCATCGCCAGCAGCACGGCGATCAATCCCAGCGAGCGGTACATGTGTTTCCGGATCATCCTGCCCCCTCTGTGAGCCAGCGGCGCACTCCAATTTAATACGCTGGACGGGATGATTTGTCGAGTGGCAGGAGCAAGCGGAAGCGCGGCGAAAGATCGGAGCATGAAAGAGGGGTACTACGAGGCGCGGCCGCCACCCGCCGCGGCGGGCGGCCCGGGATACCGGACATCGCCCCGCCGTGGCAGGTTCGCGGCAGCGGATGCGGCCAGAGATCAATCTGCAGTTGTGCCGTTCTCGAGGCAATCCCTCTCCCGAAGCTTCGGGATTCGGGAGGGGCCCGCACTTCGCGTGACCAATTAATGAGACAGGTGCTAGTGTCTGTCCCCTCCGAACAGGTCGCTCATGACCGAAACATTTGAATCGCATGCGTGGTTCAGGCACGGGAGTCCAAACGCGGCCTCGAGCGACTTTAACAGCGAGTAGCTGGTGTAGTACCTGTTGCTCTGCACGCCCGCGCCGTCGGGATCATTTGTTTCGACGGTAAGGACGACGGTGTTCTGGTTTTGTCGCGGGAAGAGGCCATTCGGTGCGTTCAAAAGCCCGCTGTAATCGTTCTCGTCCCACACGATGACGATTGCGCTGCGGCCTTCTTGCCAGATTGGCGAGGCGTGGATGGCGTTGACAATCCGCTCGATGGTTGTATCGCCTTGCTGGATGAGACCGGGATTGAGTCCAGCCTGGGTGCCCACGGTAACATCACCCGGCGGAAGGCCGGGATCGAAAGCGCAAAACGCGTCCGCGTCCTCGCCCGACGCTGATGAGCTGCGGCCGTGCTGGTCATCGCACTGGTTCGGCGCGACGAAAGCGAAGTTGGGGACGTTCCCGGAGGCCAGGTCGGCATACAGCCCGCGCGGACCGTCGAAGCCAACGACGTTCCCCAGACTGTTGTTATCCCAGGTTCCGTCCTGGACGTTCTTGAAGTAAGCGAACGGATTGTGTTTGACGGCGTATGCCTGCACAACGTTCTTGGACGTAAGAGGCGCGAGCGTGCTGAAGTCAGTCAGGTTGGTTACGGTGCCGTTGCTGTAGTTGACACCGAAGACCGCGCCCAGTGGCAAACTCTCCTGATAGCTCTTCCAGCTCATGCCGGCGCGAACCAGTTGGTCAGCTATGGTTGCACCGACGGTGGGGGCTGCGGGCACGGATTTCACCCCGTCGAGGTCCGCCAGGTAATTAAACACCCCGGGAGTGATTTCGTTCCAGGTGTCAACGGCAGGCGTGGCGGCATCGGTGCCGATTCCGGCGATGGGGCAGACCGTGCCGGTTTCGACGTTAACCCCCTGGGGCGGAGCGATTGTGGCATCGGCATTGATCAATCCGCTCTGAAGATTCGGGGTGCAGGTAGTGCTGCCCCAATTGGGCGCATTGTCGCTGCGGACGCCGAAGTTGGAGCCTCCGACAATCTCGAGATAGTTCGTCAGACTCGGATGCCCGACCGCGAAATAATTGGTTGCGAGACTGACTTTGTGGTTGGCGATCAGGCTGTTCAGGTAGGGCTCGTTCGGATTGTTGATGATCTGTTGGTACCCGTGGTTCTCCATCATGATGACGAAGACGTGGTCCTGCCGGCGGATTCCTTTCGGATTGTCACGCTCTTGAGCCCGCGCCGTTCCTGCCAGGGCCAAGGCAAGCAAACACAGCATTGGGATTTTCTTGGTCATTTTCAGTCTCCATATGTCTTGGGAAAAGACTATCGGAACGCTAGCGGAGTCCTGTTCCGACGGCGGGCATACTAGGAGCAGCTTATTGCTGGAGTGTTACAATCAACCTGCACCCAGGTGAACTTCGCCCCCAATAATTGCTGCCGAATGGGGATTTCGATCGTGGCGGGTGTCCCGGTCTTCGTTCTTCGAAATTCTCCCCGCGGCAGCGCGCCGTGAGATGAATCCACCGCAATAGTCCACCGGGGAGTTATGAAGCGAGGGACACGCCGACACACTTCGCCCCCACGGCGTTTGGACCACCCACCGCTAATGAACATGGGAAACCTCGTGAACGCGGAAAACGGGCTGAACGCGGGGATCGTGAGGATTTCTGCCAGGTGCGGCATGGCGCAGGGGCGCACACATCGGGCTACCGCTGGCGTGATCGATGCAAGGTGCAAGCCCCCGAATGCGCTGCAGCTACCCGCCGTTTTCAACTTCCATGCGCAGATAGGCGGCGCCGTGGCGGTAGAGTCCCGCGCCGGGCACTTCCTGCACGTACACCACGCGCGCGGGCACAAAGATGTTGGCCGCGCCCCGTGCATAGGGGACGGCCACTTCCAGGATGTCGTCCACGCGCAGCGGACGCTTGGCGCGGAAGCAGAGCCCTCCGCGCGACATGTTCTCGCAGACGGCCAGTTCCGGCTCCGCCCCGGCCGCGCGGATGCAGGCGGTGAGGCGGGTGAGGAAGCGCGGGGCGGCCTGGCGGTGATCCGGTTGGGTGGGCAGGCCCACCTGCTGCGCGCAAGGCACGCCGGCCGGCGCCGCCTCCTCATCCAGCGTCTGGATCCAGATGGTGGGCATCTCGCAGGATTCGCAGGGGCGCGCGATGCCCTTCTGGGTGTTGAAGCACAGCATATCGCGCTCGTTTACGTACACCACTTCGCGGCGGCGGCAGAAGCAGCACTCCAGCAGCATGCAAGCCACGGCGCTGCCCGCGCGGGGATGCTCGGGAAACTCGATGCCCCAGAAGTCCACCACGCTTTTCAGCACTTCCACGTTGTAATGGCGCGTGTCCTGCTGCGCATGCACCAGGCCCAGCACGCGGGCGCCGGATTCCAGCCAGCAGTCGTCGCGGTGCCTCCGCCGGAGCGTGAGCGGCTGGCCGGGCGCGATGCGGCCCGCGGCCGCCGGCAGCTCCAGCAGCGCTCCTTCACGATGGATTTCCGCCGTGCAGCCGGCGGTGCGGAAGTCGCGGCCGTCGGCGTCCGTGCCGCTCACTTCCAGGCACAGGCGCAGGCGGACGCGTTCCGTTCCAGCAGCAAGTGTGGCGAACATGGTTCCCACCCCCACGTGGTTCTCACGCCGCGCCCTGAAGCGCGCGGATGTGCGCCTCGAGCGCCTGGCAATACTGCCGCTCGGCCTCGAGTTCGGATTGCAGTTTCTTTACCAGCAATGCCAGCAGTGAAATCGCGGCAAGAGGTCCCTTTTCCCTTTCCGTGGGCGGTTCCCGTGCCAACAGCACAGATTGGCTGATTGATGGCGTCGACAACAATGAATTGACGGCCGGTGGCATCGCCATTTTGTCTTCCATCGACTCTCTTCAGGAGTTCAAGGTACTCACCTATAATTACTCAGCGGAGTACGGCACACGCGCCGGACCGACAGTGCTGTTG
>OCOJ01034077.1_pt2 | contig 13337 bp, 11 predicted proteins | sample 1539251 | NCBI WGS metagenome assembly OCOJ01 (sample SAMN01911457, study PRJEB22624) | soil metagenome | biome: Soil | place: Malaysia | collected 2012-04-30 | depth RA_metagenome m | reverse complement strand
GCTCCAGCGGCGTGGGCTGGATGTACGCCATGGAAGCGCTCACCGTCACGCCCGCCCTGCGCCTCCCGATTGTCGCCCTAGTGGGCAATCGCACCCTGGACGACCCCGGCGCCTTTGGCGTGGAGCACAACGATGCTTTGTCCGTCCGCGACCTGGGCTGGATGCTGGTCTGGGTCGACAACGCCCAGGAAGCTCTGGACACCGCGCTGATCGCCTACCGGGTGGCGGAAGATCGTCGCATTTTCGTGCCCCTGGCCATCAGTTGTGACGGCGCCTTCCTCACCCACTCGCAGGCGATCGTAAAGGTGCCTGCGCTGGAGCAAGTGAAGAAATTCCTGCCCAAGTACAATCGCGGCGAGTTGCTGCTCCATCCCGACAACGTCATCTCCATTGCGCCCCAAGCCAATGAGGACTGGATTATGGAGATGCGCCGCCAGAATTTCGAAGTTACCGAGCGCGCCCCCGGGGTGATCCGGGAAGTGTACGCCGACTTCGAACGCATCTTCGGCCGCAAGTACGGAAACCCGTTCTTCGAGGAGTACCGGACGCAGGACGCGGAGGTCGTGCTGTTCGGCATGGGGACACTCTCAACTCCGGTGAAAGTGGCCATCGATAAACTCCGCGAGCAGGGCAAGAAGGTGGGCTTCGTTCGCCTGCGCTGGTTCCGGCCGTTTGCCGGCCCGGAGATCGCCAAGGCCCTGGAACGCTTCAAGGCCATCGGCGTCATCGAGCGCGACCTCTCGCTGGGATCCCCGGATCTTGGCGGTGTGGTGGCTACGGAACTGCGTTCGGCTATGTACACTAACGCCAAGACTCGGCCGCCGGTGATCGACTTCATCTGCGGCTTGGGTGGGCGCGAAGTGACCGTACCCGACGTCGAGCAAATCACGGAAATCAGTTTCCAGGCGGCCAGCGGGAAACCGCAGCCCCTGACTCAGTGGATCGGGCTGCGTGGGTGACGCAGCGACTCACACACTATTGAAGCCAGAAAGGAATGAAAACAAATGAGCACATTCGTTGAAACAAAACCCACGCAAGAATTGCCGGCCTTCAAGGGCGTCAAAAAGGTTCCTTACGAGGAATACTTCACTTCTGGTCACCGCACCTGCGAGGGCTGCGAGTCCGCGCAGTTCATGCGCCTCATGGCCAAGGCCGCCGGGCCCAGAACCATCGTCACCGGCGCCACGGGCTGTATGTATGTGGCCAACACCTCGTACTACACGACTCCCTGGGGCGTACCGTGGATGCATACGCAACTCGGCGCCGCCGGCTCGAGTGCCGTGGGCACAGCCGCGGCTCTGCGCGCCCTGATGCGCAAGGGCGAGATGAAGGACGAGCCCATCAACGTCATCGCTTTCTGCGGCGACGGTGGCGGGGCCGATATTGGGCTGGGCCCCATCTCTGCAGCGCTGACCATGCCCGACTACAACCTCCTCATCGTGATGTATGACAACGAGTCGTACGCCAACACCGGCATCCAGGTCTCTTCCACGTCGCCTTATGGCGTCAACACCACGTTCAGCACTCCCGGCAAAGTGAAGCGCATCATGCATCACCGCTGGAAGAAGAACGTAGCTGGCCTAATGGTCGCCGGCCACCCCCAGTGCAAATATGTGGCCACGGTCTCGACCTCCTATCCACTGCAAGCGATGAACAACGTTCGCAAAGCCCTGTCCATCGGGGGCCCAACGTTCATTCACTGCCTCAACCCTTGCCCCAAGGGCTGGGACTTCGATCCCGGGCTTGCCTTCGAGATCGGCGAGTTAGCAGTTAACACTGGAATTTGGCCTTTGTATGAGGTAGAGTGCGGCAAACTTAGTCTCTACGGTAAGACGGAACAGATCGCCAAGGGGCGATTCAAGCGGTTACCTGTGCGAGACTACTTGCTCAAGCAAGGAAGATTTGCGCATTTTACTGAGGACGACATTGCCTTCTTCCAGAGCAAGGTTGATGAAATGTGGGAAAAGTGGCTGGTGCCGGGAGTTATCCCGCTCCAGAAGGAGATTGATGCAGACAACCCGCCCGCCCGGTAAACGGGCGGGTTGTTTCGCCGCTTTCCTCAGTTCTAAAAAGTAAGTGCTTCACACATGTACGGGGACTTCTTCAGGAGGGTGTAATGGCTTCTTCAGTGCCATCGTCCGCCACACCTGAACCAAAGGTCGTCAACCGCTGGATTCAATTGTGCGCGGGCATCATCGCGATGATGGCTATCGCGAACTTGCAATACGCCTGGACGTTGTTTACCAAACCTTTAACGGGCAACCTGCACGCTACCTTAGCCGCCGTGCAGGTTGCCTTTGCCGCATTCATCTTCTGCGAAACCTGGCTGGTTCCGTTTGAGGGCTATCTGATCGATCGTCTCGGACCGCGCCTGGTCATCGGCATCGGTGGTTTGCTGGTTGGGGCTGGCTGGATCGGCTCGGGCTACTGCACCACGACTACCGGCCTTTACATTTGGTACGCCATCGGCGGCATCGGGGCCGGCGCCGTTTATGGCGGTTGCACCGGCAACGTCCTCAAGTGGTTCCCGGACCACCGCGGACTCTGCGCCGGCATTATCTCCGGTGCCTATGGCATCGGCACCGCGATCACCGTCGCTCCTATCGACAAGATGATTCGTGTTTCCGGCTACCAACACGCCTTCGTCTTTTGGGGCTACCTCCAAGGCATCATTGTCTTCATTGCTGCCATGTTTATTGTTGCCCCTCCGAAGGGTTGGCTGCCGCAGGGTTGGAAGCCAGTGGCGCGCGTCGGTCAGAGCGCGCATGACTCGACCTGGTGGGAGATGGTGAAGCAGCCTTCCTTCTACATGATCTATATCATGATGACCCTGGTCGCGTTCGGCGGATTAGTGGTCACCTCGCAACTCAAGCCCATTGCCGCCTTCTACAAGGTCGACAAGGTCATCGTGGCTTGGGGTATGTCTGCTACAGTCCTGGCGATCGAACTGAACCGTATCGTCAACGGCATAACAAGGCCGTTTTGGGGCTGGATTTCCGATCACATCGGCCGCGAGAACGCCTTGTTTATCGCCTTTGTACTCGAGGGCCTGGCCATCTGGGTGTGGCTGCTGACCATCAATCGACCAGTCCTGTTCATACTCTTGTCCAGCGCCGTGTTTTTTGCCTGGGGCGAGATCTTCTCCATTTTTCCGTCCATCACAGCCGATCTGTTCGGCCGAAGGTGGGCCACCACCAACTATGGAGTCGTCTACACTTCGAAGGGCACCGCCTCCATTTTTGCCGCACCAGTGGCCGCCTTTGTCATGGCCAAGGCCGGTTCCTGGGTACCGATCTTCTACGTCGCAGTTGCCTGCGATCTTATCGCAGCGATAATGGCCTTGTTCGTACTGAAGCCATTGGCTAAGCGTACCCTTGCCCAAACGGGCCTCTTGCAGAGGGCGCAAGCGGACTGAACGTTGGCGCAGGCCTCACAGACAACCGCGGTTCCGCGTTTGTGCATCGGAGCGGAGGAGCAGAGCGGAGCCGCTGGAGCAATTGCAGCAGTTGTTCGCAGGCCAACCGCTCGTGGCTGCGTTGAAGCTCTTGCGCGGCGTGTGTGTGGGAAGCACACGCCGCCTGAGGAATCAGGTGCCGGAGTTTGGTTGCGTTCACGACCAGCCTCCCCAAAAACGCCTGGCCAGGTGTCCGGATGTGGTAATCGCAGTTCGGCCCGCTGGGCGTCCGTTACTTCTTGCGCCACTTGCACGCAAGGGTATTGACAGTGACGAGGCGCGCTGCGGCAGGGGTGTTCTTGTCTCTTGTATCTTCGCTGTTGTGTACGCTTACACTCGGATACAGCAATGCCATCCGGCTGTTAAGCATACACGTTCCACCCGGCGGGCGATGAGCTCGACAGGGTGATGTGCATCGTCTTGCCGGTCCGTATCAGCTGTTGGGGTGTGTAATTCACTGGGGTTCGGATTTTCTGAAGCAGTGTGACGGTTTTTTTCTTGACATGCATCGCGTTATGCGCTAAACACCGGACGCACTGGTCCGCTAATCCGACCATTCATTTTGGGGTGTGGGGGAAATCATGATGAAATCACTCGGGACGTGGTTTGCCTTTTTCCTTTTCATCTTGGGTTTTGCAGGCATCGGCCCGCGCGCTCTCGCCCAGAGCGGGAAACCGCCCGCGGATAGCACGCAGGCCACTTCAGCGACAGCCAGCAAGGCTGAAGTGGACGAGTTGCGGAAGGAATTGGCTGCCCAGCGGCAGACGATTGAGCAATTAAAAAATTTGGTTGAGCAACTGACCGAAGTGAAATCGCGGGCCCCTGCCCCGGCAACGGACACCGCCGCTCACTTGGTCAACGCTAATCTGGCCCAGCCCGCGGCGGTTGCCGAAGCGGAACCAGAGGCCGAAGCCGAGATGCCTCTGGTGCTTGATCAAAAGCCCGCGGAGAAATCCGGCACCGCCCCTGTGACTGCCGGTTGGAACGGCGAACACTTCTACATCAAGTCTGCCGACGGCCAGTTTCAAATTCAGCCCTACGGTTACGTGCAGACCGATTACCGCTCCTACAGTGGAGACGGCGCTCCCGCGGACACCTTTGCTGTGCGCCGGGGCCGCTTTGGCTTTCAAGGGAATTACGGCGACCATTACCAGTTCGGCATCCTGATCGATGCTGCGGCCACCGCCGGTGCCACGGTTCGCGACATCTACCTCAACGCCAAATACAATAACGCCTTTCAACTCCAGGGCGGGCAGTTTAAGGAGCCCTTCGCTCAGGAACTCGTCGCTGGTGTCACCAACATTGATTTCGTTGAGCGCGGCTTGCAATCTCTCCTGTATCCCTCTGCCGCCTCCGCCTATCGCAGCCCCGGCGTCACAATTCACGGCGATATCAACGGCGGCGCCTTCCAGTATTGGGCTGGCGCCTTCAACGGAAAGGGCTTTTCTGTTACCAACACCACCAGCGTGCCCGAAGCCGTGGGCAGAGTCCGCTTCTATCCCTGGCGCAGCAAGAAAGACAGCGTGCTGCACGGCTTTGCCTTTGGCGGATCGATCGCTTTCAGCAAGACGCGCGGACTATCCAACGAACAAAGCGCCCCCATGAACATGACCGACGCTGCTTATGCTTGGTTCCCGCAATTCCCGGTCAACGGCGATGTCTGGCGCTACGAAGGTGAGTTTACGTATCTCAAGGGTCCCTGGGGTTTCCGCGATGAATACGTCATCGCGCAATACGACCGGACCGGCGTTGGTACGGAGCAATTGGGCGGACTTGGATTTGCCAATCTTCCCAACATCCGCTTCCAGGGTTGGAACTCCTCTGTTACGTACTTGCTCACCAGGGAAACGCGGCCGGAGAACGGCACACCGCGCGTCAAGCACCCTGTCTTTGGTCCCACGACCGAAGCCGGCGGCGCGCGCGGCTTAGGCGCTTGGGAATTGGGCTTCCGCTACTCCGGGATTCAAGGCAACGAGCCGGGAGTCTTCTTCAACAACATCTTCACTCCCCAGCTTGTTCCCACCTTCAACATGCACACCGACCAGTTCACCGTTGGCCTCAACTGGTATCTCAATTACTGGGTGCGCTTCCAAACCAACGTCAATGTTGACCGCTTGAAGGATCCGAGCACCATCGGCGCTATTCGGCAAAATTACGTGGTGGTTGAGGAGCGGCTGCAGTACCGCTTCTAACTCGGCCAGCCGGAGGGAGAGCGCAGATGCAATTTCAACCTCAAAAGCAGCTCGATGGCACCGAGAGTGCCAGTGCAATTCTTGGAGGAGGATTTTCGATGAGGTCCAGAGTCGTGAAGATTCTTTTTGAAGTGGTGGCGGTGGTGGGCGTTGCGTTTCTGTTCAGCAGTTGTGGGTCACAGCCGTATTGTCCCACTTGCGGAACTACGGTGAACGGGGCCTACGGCGTACTTAACGTGGTCCCGGTGCCGGAGCACAATCCCACCGGCGAACCTGGCGGTCCTTTCAATTCGTTCGACATCAGCTGGTTCGATCCCATTCAGCAAAAGGTCTACACCTCCGACCGTATTGGCCTGGACATTGTGGTTACAGACGCCAAGAACAACTTTGCGGTCAATACCATCGGCGGCCTCAACGAAGTGGCCAACGCCGGGAACAACGGCAGTCTATGTATCGGTCCTGCGGCCCCTGCCCCCGGCTTTACGGCCGCCAACACTCCGACCATTCCCTCGATCATTACCGGAGCTGGCGCACTCCGCGATCCCGCAACCCAGAACATACTCACCCGCTTCGGGTGCAGAAACCCTGGCTACTTTGCTTCTTTCTCGACCTATTTCCCGGGTTACGGCGCGCACGGCTTTTTTGGAGGATTTCCAGGGGCGCAATGCTGCGCTTCGCGCGCCAATGGCGTCAACCCCATCTCTGGCCCGGACGGCAATCTGGTGACGCCGGACGGAAATACGCTGTTCGTGGGAAGCGGCAGCGCCTCTCTCGTGGCATTCGATGTGAGCGGCGCTTCTAACCCGCCGACGGTACTTGCCGCCTTGCCAACGGGTTCGTCTCCTGATTTTGACGGCCCGGCCGGCGTTGCCCCCTGTATCCAGACCTGGAACGGTGGTGCCGGTAGCGACCCCACCTGCGCAGACGACCGCGCTGACGAGATGGCTTATGGAACCGTCCAGGGGCACGATATAGTCGCCGTCGCCAATGGCGATCCTGCCCTTCCACTGGTCACCTTGGTGGACGTGACCGACATCGTCAACCGCACCTATGACCCCACAAAACTCATAACGCCGGCTGGACTGGGCATCTGTGCGCCGGTCAATCCGGCCCTCAATTACAATCCAGGAAATCCGGCGACTACGCCGCCGACCGGTGCGAATTACCCGACCTGTATCCTCGGCCAGATTTATTATGACGGCGTCGGCGCGGAGGATGCCACAGTCCCGGTCGATGATGCTGCGCAGGCCTCCGGGACGCCCTGTCCAGATCCTTCCACTTTTGTGGCCTCTGGCGTCTCCGGCACGGGCGTGGGTCCCGGCGGCAGCAATGTGCCTTGCCATCACGCTCCCATTGTTGACAACAACACCGGCTTCTTCATCACCAACACGGGCACTGCAGGGAACAACCAGGCGGGTGAGATTGCCGTGGCCGGAACCGGTGCCGTGGCCTTCAATCCGTTGCACGGTACTTTCTATCTCGAGAACCTGAACTGCACAGTTTCTAACTCGCCTACGCAGTCCAGCGTAGCTGTGGGCTGCATTGACGAGATCGACCCTGGTATTGGAACAACCCACGGTCCCGTCGTCATCAACGTCGTGCCCGTTTACAATTGCATGCCCGCTGGCATCGTCCAGGGCCCCGGCCACGATTTCTTCGTCGGTTGCGGCGGTCACGATGGCGTTCAGTTCCCGCCATTGCTCATCATTTTTGACGGCACTTGCACCACCAGCGCAGCGTGCCTCGCCAGTGAGATCCAGATAACGGAGAGCGGCGGCACCGACGAAGTTTGGTACAACCCCGGCGACAACCGCTACTACACCGCCGGTCGCGATATGCCGAACGGCCCAATTATGGGCGTGGTCGACGCGGGAACGCACCTGTGGCTCGTCAACGTGCCGACTGGCTCCAACTCCCACAGCATTACGGTCAACCAATTCACCAATCAGATCTTCGTGCCCATGCAGGCAGGCGCGCGCTGCACCACGCAGAGCTCCAACGGTTGCATCGCCGTCTACGGCCGGCAATAGCGTCCAGGCACTGCGCATGGGGTGCGGAACACGGACACACCTGGTCATTCCAAACGCAGTCTGCGGAGTGAGGAATCTTTCTTGCCGGGAGAGGTTCCTCGCTAACCCTCGGAGTGGCTGGCGCGGGGCGTTTCTCACTCGTTTGGCGACGGAATGGCTGGTTTCGGGCGATGTAAACGGACTCGCTGGGTCGTTGTTCGTGTATAATGGTGTGTTTGACATCGGCGAGCGGGGATTTTTTGCATCTTTGCGGCCCTTTTGCGCCTCAAACGGATAAAGGCGTATCTATGCCAAGACGAAGGGGAGGGAAGACGGCATGAAGTACTTTCGACAAGGATTCAAGTGGGGTCATTTGGGCCGCGTCGGCATGATTTTCTCGGCTGCCGTAACAGCCATGTCCGTGCCCAACATGTTGGCCAACACCAAGCCCACTGAGGTTCCCGCTAAGGTAATCGCGCACTTGCCCTTGCAGGGGGCTCCGGGGAGCGAAATGCTTCTCCAAAGCAAAGGAGACAAACAGTACCTCTATGTGCAGAAGGCCTCCAAGCAGGGCTTTACCATCATTGACGTGACCAAGCCCAAGGTACCCAGTTTGGTGAACGCCAGTGCCAGTTCGAGCGACCCCACCGCGGGCAGACTCGAAATGGCAGGTCCCGATGTGGGCCTCGCCGAAATCCCCGACAAGACCTCCAAAGGGGTAATCCGGAACACAGACAGTCCCACGGAGACCGTCAAGATTCTGGACCTCAGCGACCCCGCTCACCCCAAAGTGCTCCAGACCTTTACTGGTGTAACCAGCATCCTCCAGGATCCCGGCCGCGGCCTCATCTATTTGGCCAACAACGATGGCCTCTGGATTCTTACCCACCCCCGGCAAGGAATCACTCCCGCGAAGAAGAAACAGCAGTGTGGTTCCGAGGATGCCCTCGCTGGCATGCCTCCGGACTGCCAATAAGCTCTCACTTGCGGAGGGTCACGCTGCCGTCTCTGGGCATCCGGGTCTGTAGGTTATTTGACGCGCGTCTCCTGGTAGTGCATGGCCTTCCATTGCCCGTCGTGCTTCACCCAGATCTCTCCAACGAGTATCTTTTCAAACGGCACAACGGACTTCGTTGGAAACTTGATAAAGACCTCGTAGCGCACGAACGCCGCATCCGGGCAGAGGCTGGTCACTTTGAGGAACGAAAGTGTGTAGTCGGCGACCAGGCTATCCTGAAGTTCACTTAGAACCTTCCACTTGTACCGTTCGCCGTTGCGGTCGGCCTCGACGCCAACGAAATCCTCCGTCAATAACTCCCCAAGGGCCTTTTGGTCCTTCTTCTTGATGGCTTCCCACTCCGCCTTGATCTTCGCGTCAAACAGATTCGTGAGCTCTGCCTGCTCGGCGGACTTGCTGGGCTCGCTGCTCCCGCCTGGCGGCTGCTGCCCGTAAACGAAACCTCCCAGCATGAAAGTGGCACACGCCCACGCAAAATATCTCCGCATCACTCTCCCTCTCTTGTCTAGATTTCCTACCGCCCGGGCGATCACCCTGCTTTTCTCTCGCCAAGCAGCCTCAAGAGAAATGCGCTTTGCAAAGCATCGTGAATCTTACAGGGCGTGTGTCCCGCCGTCAAAGCTACACTTAACCAATTCGCACCCCCGTCATTTTTAGTTATTGCGGATGCACCTCCTCGCAGGTCACGATGCCCTTAAAACCCACCTTGTATAAAGGAGTGCATCGATTATGGAACGATCGCCGCGCAAGATCGTTGTTTGGCCAGCTCTCGTCCTGCTGCTGATTGTCGGCTTCAGCCTTCCTGCCATCTGCCAGAACGTCATCGCGCTCGTAGGCAGTGGCTCGAATGTCCCCACGCCGCTCTACTCCCACTGGACCGAGGAATACAACAAGCTCAACCCTACCGTCCAGGTCCGTTATCTCAGCACCGGCACCGTCAAGGGCATCGAGGATATTTCCCGTGGCGTCGGAGATTTTGCTGCCGGCGAAGTGCCCATGAGCGACGAACAATTGAGCGCGGCAAAAAGCCCCATCTTGCAACTCCCCATGGTGCTCGTCGCCATCGTGCCCATCTATCACGTGCCCGGCGTACCCGGCAATCTTCGCTTTTCCGGGCCTGTGCTCGCAGACATTTTCCTCGGCAACATCAAGAATTGGGATGACCCGAAAATCAAAGAAATCAATCCTGGTCAGTCCCTGCCCCACACGGAGATTTCCGTTGTCCACCGCACGGACGGCAAAGGTTCCAACTACATTTTCACCGACTTTCTCTCGAAGACCAGCCCGAAGTGGCACAGCCAAATCGGCAAATCTCCTTCCCCGGCTTGGCCCGTAGGGGCTAGCGCCGCCCGCGGCGAGGATATGATGGAAAAAGTGAAAAGCACTCCCGGCGCGATCGGCTACGTGGAAGTGGGTTTCACGCAAAACGACAGCAGCGTTAGTGTCGGCATGGTCCTGAATGCCAGTGGCCGGTACCTCAGTGCCACGCAGGAGACCATTGCCGCTGCCTATCGCTCCAGTGAAAAGTCCGTTCCGGCGGATTTCCGCGCCTCGCTTACCAACGCTCCGGGCAAGGACGCATTCCCAATCATCAGCTTTACCTGGCTCTACGTGCCCGAACGATCCGCCGATCCCGAACGATCCAAGGCGCTCGCCGGATACCTCGAGTGGGTGCTTACCTCGGGTCAGCAAAGCGCCGAGCGGCACGGTTACACTCCGCTCCCCGCCTCGCTTGCCCCTAAAGTTCTGGCGAAAGCGCGTTCCCTGCACTGAGCTTGACCGCGACTCCTGGCAAGGCTAGATTGCTTTTTAGCCAGGAGTCGTGTGCTTGTCTCCAGCGACGATTATCTTTCTGCTCGCCTCCCTGCTCACGGCCACCGTGGCCCTGCTCATTGTCAGCAAGCTGGCCAGGCAACTCAAGCAAGCCGCTCCCACGGAACGGAAAGTTTCCATCCTTCTCGACCTGCCTTCGATCATCCGCGAGCATCATCGGCTCTTCCCTCAAAGCATGCCCATGCTGGCCTTTTGGCTCTCCGTGATTTTCCTCATTGTCTGGCTTGCCTCGCTCGTGTTCAGCCTGGCCGCGCATCTCTAGCAACTCCGAGATTGCTGCGCCGGCTGCTGAGTCACTTCTCACTTCCTGAGTAGAAGACAAATTGGAAGTTTGGCACGCGTGTCCGTGTGAGAGAATCGCACAGAAGTTGCGCGACCATAAGTGAGCGGTGAGGGCTGAATGCCGCCGACATTGCCGACAATCGACGAGGTAAAGCAGGCCGCGGAGTCCGTCTACCGCGTCATGCCACCCACGCCGCAATACTGCTGGCCGCTCCTTTGCGAGCGCATCGGCACGGAAGTCTGGATGAAGCATGAGAACCACACGCCAACCGGCGCGTTCAAGGCGCGCACGGCGGTCGTGTATGTGGAAGAGCTGATGAAGCGCGCACCGCAAACTCGCGGGCTGATCGCCGCCACGCGCGGCAATCACGGTCAGTCGGTCGCGCTGGCGGCCAAGCGCTTTGGCTTGCCCGCGGTGATCGTTGTTCCCGAAGGGAACAGCGTGGAGAAAAACGCGGCCATGCGCGGCCAGGGCGCGCGCCTGATCGAGCACGGCCACGATTACCAGTCCTCGCGCGAGCATGCCGATTCGCTGGCCTCGGAACTCGGCTATCACTTCGTTCCGCCCTACCATCGCGACATTGCTAAGGGTGTCGCCACCTACTGGCTCGAGTTGTTCACCGCCGTGCCTCAGATCGATGTGGCCTACGTGCCCGTCGGCATGGGCTCGGGCGCGTGTTCTGGCGCGGCCGTGCGCAATGGCCTGGGACGGAAGACCAAGCTGGTCGGCGTGGTCGCGGAACTCGCGCCCGCCTATGCGCTCTCCTTCGAGCAAGGAAAATGCGTGGAGGCCCCGGCGCAGACCAAGCTTGGCGACGGCATGGCCTGCCGCAAGCCGGAGGCGGAGGCATTGCACTTCCTGCTGGACAATCTGGACCACATCGTGCGTGTATCCGAAGCGGAAATCGCGGAAGCGATGCGCATGGTCTTCACCGATACGCACAACGTCGTCGAAGGTGCGGGCGCGGCGCCCCTGGCTGCCGCGTTCAAGGAAAAGGACAAGCTGTGCGGTAAGCGCGTCGCCTTGATTGCCAGCGGCGCCAACGTCGATCACGACGTCTTCGCCCGCGTCTTGCACGGCGCCTGCTCCTAGCCCTCCCCCGCACCATGGTACTTCTTGACTCCCGCTGAAAATTGTTTGATAGTCTCACGCACACGGAAGACGGAGAGAGCTATTCTCGCGTTTCTGATCTTTATAGCCTCTCTCAATCTTGCGATTCCACCATAGTATTGGAACCTGCCGTCAAAATCTTCGAAAAAAGAGAGGAGAGACTGTGTTCAAAAAAAGCGCACTTGCATTGATCTCATTCGCACTGATTGTGGCAATTTCCGCGATTGCTGTTTATGGGCAAACGGCGGAAGTTAAAGAGAAGCCGCGGATGTACACGTACGTCGCCGATTGGGTTATACCTCGCTCGCAATGGGCGGACATGGAGAAGGTCACTGCGAGTACCCGGGCAGACTTCGAAAAGGCGTTCGCCGACGGCACCCTGGTCGGATATGGCGACGACACGACCTTGGTGCATCACGAAGATGGAAACACCAACGACACCTGGTGGTCGTCCATGTCCCTGGCTGGTTTGATCAAAGTTCTGGAGCAAGTCCGCAAGTCTGCGAATCCCACAGCACCGCCGCTGTCTACCGCGACGAAACACTGGGACAACATTTACGTTAGCCGATATTACAACTGGAAAAAGGGGTCCTGGAAGGATGTCTACACCTATGAGTCGGCGTACAAATTGAAGGCGGACGCTCCGGATGACGCTGTGGATCAACTCAGCAAGAATCTGGTCGTACCGCTCCTGGAAAAGATGTTGGCGGACGGCACAATTGTCGAATACGAAATCGATACCCAGGCGGTGCACACCGAGGCTCCAGGACTGTTTTATATCGTCTACATCGGGGCGAATGCCGAGGCTCTGGACAAAGTGAATGCTGCCATTCGCGAAAGCCTCAAGGCCAACCCGCTAGGTGGCCCGGCGTTTGCTTCCATGGTGGAATCCTCGCAACATCGTGATGAACTGGCTCGCACGAACGCCGCGTACAAATAGCCACGAGGTAGTCTTAGCCCGCGAGCGGCTGGTAACGCCCGGCGCTCGCGGGCTCCTCTGTTGCTGGGCTTCCGATCGATGCTGAAGGCAGCTAATTTGGAGTAGGTGGCGTAATCCCCACAGCTCGCTGCGTCTGTCGCGAAGGCAGATTAGTCGCCGAAGCCATTCTCGAAAAGCGGATTGCCAATTGGGATACAAATCGTGGGACGGAATCATGACGATTGGGGTGTGTTGCAAATGGCGTTTGCATTTGAGCAGGCAACAGATCTAGAGAATCCATCCTTCGGCATAGATCTTGCCACCGCTGTCTCTCACACTGTAGCTGATCTTCTGTTTGTGCACATCCAGCCCATGTAATACATAGGTTTCATGGGAGAGCCTCCTTAGTGTCTCTGAATCAGCTCGCGGCTGAGTTCAGTTTTTCTACACCACGCACTCCTCCCTCGACCTATCCATTCAAACCAATCGGGGGGACTGGGACAGCGATGATGATCGTGC
>OCOJ01036147.1_pt2 | contig 13341 bp, 15 predicted proteins | sample 1539251 | NCBI WGS metagenome assembly OCOJ01 (sample SAMN01911457, study PRJEB22624) | soil metagenome | biome: Soil | place: Malaysia | collected 2012-04-30 | depth RA_metagenome m | reverse complement strand
CCTTCCTCGACGTGGAGGACAGGTTCGTTGTGGCCAGGGCGATAAACAGGATGGTGAAGGCTCGGGGGAAGGCTGCGGTGATAATCGACCACGACCTTCAGGTCGTAGACATCGTGTCTGACAGGCTCCTCGTATTCACGGGCGAGCCTGGGGTGTCGNGGGGAGGCCACTTCGCCGCTCACGAAGGAGGGGGGGATGAACGAGTTCCTGGAGAAGGTTGGGCTCACCTACAGGAGGGACATCAACACAGGGAGGCCGAGGGTGAACAAGCCAGGGAGCAAGCTGGACAGGGAGCAGAAGGAGAAGGGGACGTACTACTACGTCTCTGCTCAGAAGGAAGAAGTTGCCCCGTCTGATTAGGGCCTCATTGGAGGCAGCGGGGGTCAGGGACCCTGGTCGCGTGTCCTCCGGTGTGGACGTCATCGGGGACATAGCCATAGTGAGGCTGGCAGAGTTCAGTTCGAAGGAGAAGCGCACGATTAGCGGGGCGCTCCTAGGGGAGATGAAGAACGTCAGGGTGATCCTGGAGCAGGAGGGGGGCATCGAGGGGGAGTTCAGGTTGAGGAAGCTGAGGCACCTCGCTGGTGAAAAGAGGACCCTCACGGTCCACAGGGAGAACGGCTGCGCATTCAGGGTCGACGTGGCCAGATGCTACTTCTCTCCGCGCCTTTCGACGGAGAGACTCAAGATCGCCCAGTCGGTGGGGAGGAGGGAGAAGGTCCTGAATATGTTCGCCGGGGTGGGCCCGTTCTCGATACCCATCGCCCGACTCGCGGGGGCCGAAGTCACCAGCTGCGAAATCAACGGGTACGCGGCGAAGCTGCACGTCGAGAACAACAAGCTCAACAAGGTTGAGAGCCTCGTCAGGGTGGTCAGGGGAGACGCCGGGGAGTTGGCGTCCGAGTCAGGGAAGAAGTTCGACAGGATATTGATGCCGCTCCCCGAGCGGGCGGACCGCTTCCTCCCAGCCGCGCTGGAGGCGTCGAAGATGGGAGCGACGATCCACTACTACCGGCATGTCCTGGGAAGGAACGAAGCCGAGGCTTCACGTGCGCTGCACGAGGAGCTGGGGGAGCTACTGCCGAAGCGCGCGAGGTGCAGGATAAGGCGGGTGAGGGATGTCGGTCCCCGGTGGCTCGAGATGGCGGCGGACATCCGCCTTCCTTCCTAGAACGGCAGGCTCTGGCTGTACCGGTAGAGGTGGACTATCACCCCGAAGGTGACCAATATCGCACCAGTGTCGAACAGGGCCATGTTCCTGAGGCCTGACGCCACCGCCTGGGCGGCAAGGCCATTGACTGCCACCTGTGCGAGGATGAGGAGGAGGAAGACGATGTAGACCCACTTCCTTGTGAGGAGTGGACCCATGGGGGCAGTGGCCTTCCTCACCCGCTCCTTCGCCTTCAGGTAGCGGAGGAACGCATAGGTCCCGACGAAGCAGAGGACAGTAACTCCCAGCATGGATGAGAAGTAGAGAACGGGGTCGACGAAGAGCCTGGCCAGGGTGGGCAGGCTGGTGTCTGGGTTGATGTAGAAGCCCCAGGCAGTCGTGATAACGATCTGGGCTATCGTGGTGATGCCGAGGGCAGTGAAGAAGGGCCTGTCCTTCCAGTTCAGCTTCTTCGAGGTGTCAACGAACGGCACCACCAGGGCCATGAGGAAGAGGAGGGCGGGCATCAGCCCCCCCATCACGAACTTGTCGAACTCCGTCCTAAGCAGGGCGTAGATCCCTGTCAGATACCACTCGGGGATGGTGAGCTGGGGGTTGCTGGGACTGTAGCCTATGCCGACGGCGACGGGGAACAGCGCCGCGACGATGAAGAGCCCTCCGACCACAGTCGAAATGACGGGGAGGTCGAAGACAAGGTAGCGCGGAAAATGCCAGAACACGAGTATCAGCATGAACATCGGCAGGATGAAGACGTGGGCGGCGTAGAGCCTGAGCACGAAGTCGGTGAACCCAGCCCCAAAGAGAGACAGGCGTAGGGTCCCCCCGATCAGTGGCGAGGCGTTGGCAAGGGAGGAGCCGATCTCGATGGCAAGCCCTGCCCTCTGGTTGAAGAGGAGGTCGTACCCGCTGTACGCCTCGACCCCGGTGATGATGCCGAGTATGATCCCAGTCACCCAGAGGACTTCGTTCTTTATCTTGAACCTCCCACTGAAGTACTGATAGTACATGTGAAGGACTGCGAGCAAGACCATGGCGTTCGAGGCCGTGTAGTGGATGTTCCTCAAGAGCCAGCCGAACGGGACCTGGTCGTTGATCCTTTCGATGCTCCCGAATGCGCAGGTCAGGCTCCCGCAGCCGGACAGCGTCGGCTGGTAGTATACCATCAGGAGGCCACCGGTGATGCCAAGGACGAGGAAGACGATGCCAGTGAGGACGCCGAGATAGCCGAGGGGGCTTACGAACCGCCGGGGGTAGGTGTACTGGACCCCCATGTAGACGGTCCTCTCGAGTCCGTTGTAGAGCCATCTGTAGAACCGGACGACGACGTTGCCCCCTTTCTCTTCCTCCTTGCTCAACTGATCACCCCGAGCCCGTCGCCTTCGGGAGTATGAAGTCCTGGTAGCTGTCGGCGTTGCGCCCGTAGCCTAGCACCCCATTGTGGTCAACGTCCCACTGCGGGGGCTCGATGTAGAGGTCGCCGTTGGGGTCCGCGGTGAGGGTGAGCATCGGAATGGCGTTCGTCGGAGCGGGCTGCAGGGACGCCGGGCCCGCTATGGCCAGGCCTGCGTCCACCAGCTTGCCTGTTGTGGGGTCCTTGGTCGGGACCTGGTATATGCTGCCATGGCAGGGGCACTGGTACGTCTCGTAGGCCGGGTCGGTCGACTTCTGAGGGTCGTAGTTCGGGCTGCACCAAAGGTGGACGCAGACCTTGCTGTAGGCGACAAACGCCGACGCGCTTTGATCTGACCCACCGAGCCCGGAGGGGAGCCTGATCAGCTGGAACTTCTGGAAGGAGTCAGGGTTCTGGGAATCAATCGTCAGGTCCCCCGAGGAAGGGTAAGTGATCAGCCAACTCCCGTTGGGCGGGAAGGAAGCCAGGTCCTTCACATTGACAGTCTTCCCAGCCACTGCCCCGTTCGCGTTCTTGTTCGTGGAGGTGTTCATGTCGAGAACGGCCAGCTGTCGTTTGAACGCGCCGGAGCTCGACACCGACGAAAGCAGGAAGTTCCCCCACGGGATGAAGGGGACCAGCGCAAGGACGGCGCCGAGGAAGGCGACCACCTTGATGAATGTCCTTCTGCCAACCGACTTCGGCTGGGCCGGCTGAGCGGCCGGTTGCGCAGGCGCAGGAGGCGGAGGTCTCGGAGGGACGGCCTGGGGCCTCGGAGGAGCTGAAGCGGCAACCACCGGGGTAGGCGGACGGGCAGGTGCGACAGCAGTAGGGGCTTGTTTCTTCTCCGACTCGGAAGGAGACTTTTGGGAGGGCGCATTCTCCTTGGTGTCTTCCGCCATAAACGCGCTTCGAGGTCACCGAGTCCCGTTTTTAACCTTCGTTCCGTTATGACAATATTCCATCCGTTCGAAAAACGCTTAAAGCCGTTCCCCATCGAGCGGCCGAACCAATCATGAGCAGCCAAGGCTCTACACTGGTAGGAGCTGTAGTCGCGGTACTGATAATCGGCGCAGTCGGAGTCCTCGCTTACTACCAGGTCGAAGTTGCTCCCAACCAGGCTACCTCGAGCACGTCTCAGACAGTTCCGCTCGTCACCTGCCCGTCCGCTGCGTGCGCAAACGTCACGATTCCAAGCGGCGCATCTTCTGCACCTGCAGGGTACACCTCAGGGCTGAAGACGAGCTACGGCTATCTGCCCGATAGCATCACCGTCGTGATTGGAAAGAACAACACAGTCTTCTGGACCAATGACGATGCCGCGCCCCACACGGTCACCTCCAGCACGGCCGGGGTCTTCGACTCGGGGAACATGAACCAGGGGGCCACGTATCAGTTCACCTTCACGACTCCTGGCACCTACGCCTACCACTGCAACTACCACCCGTGGATGCAGGGCACAGTAATAGTCAAGAGCGGCTAGCAGCGGCAACGCGCAAATAGCGCGCGCCTGGGACGAGCGCTGTTGCGTTCGATTTCCAGCCGGGAGGAGCTAGACCAGCTTTCCATCGACGCCGGCATTCTGCGCATACAACCCAAGGCTGCCTTCGTTGCCGAGACAGAAGGAGAGGTAGCTCATCTCCTCAGGAAGGGACTCACGGAGAGATTGAGCGTGACAGCGCGGGGTGGAGGCACTTCGATACCGAGCCAGTCGGTTGGGAGAGGGTCGATCCTGCTTCAGGGGAGGAGGGCAGTGAAGCTCCTCGATGACGGCAGGGTCTCCTGCCAGCCCGCGCTGGTCAAGGCTGACCTGAACAAAGCCCTGAGCGAGGTCGGGCTGTGGATGCCGGTCGACCCCTCCAGCTACGCAAGCTGCACAGTCGGCGGGATGGCGGCCAACAACTCCTCTGGGACCAGGAGGCCGAAGTACGGCTCGACCATCGACTACGTGCAGGAGCTGAGGGTAGTAATCCCGGGCGAAGAGCCCAGGCAACTGAGGCCCATGAAGGTGGATGACGCCCTCGCGGCTGGCGGGCTGACTAGGGAGATTGCTTCGTTGATACTTGAGAATCAAGCTTCGATAAGAGCCGAGGCGCCAAGGGTGACTAAGAACTCGTCCGGGTACCGGCTTGAGCGAGTGATCCACGATGACGTCTTCGACCTCCCGAAGCTCTTCGTCGGATCGGAAGGCACCCTGGGGGTCTTCACCGAAGTGGTTTTCTCGACCCTTCCCAGACCTAGGTGGAGGGTCCTCTTTGTCGTCGAGTCGACCCTCGACGAGCTCGACGAGGTTGCGGAGGCGTTCAGAGCCCATTCACCTGCGGCCGTCGAGCTGGTTGACAAGTCAGTCTTTCGCATGATGAACAGGTGGGACACGATTTCGAAATACTCCCGCTCCGAGAGCCCGTACATGGTGTTCTGCGAGCTGGATGGGATGGCTGGGGACGGCTCCGCCGAAGTCGGGGCTGTGGCCAACTCCAAGGTAGGCGGATACGACCCGCTCGTGCTGTCGAGCCCCTCGGAGGTAGCCGAGGCTTGGGAGGCTAGGAACGAGACCCTTACCCTTGCGCAGGAGGTCAGGAAGGGAACCAAGACCCTGGTCCCCGGGGTGGAAGACCTCGTCGTGCCCCCGGAACGGCTGGGCGACCTGGTGAAGCTGCTGACAGGCGAGTTTGAGAGCAGGGGTCTGGAGTACATCTCCTACGGGCATGCTGGGGACGCCAACCTCCACGCCCGGCCTCTACTCGACATGACCGAACCTGGAGGGAGAAGGATCCTCGACGAGCTGATGGAGGAGTGCTTCCAGGCGGTGTGGAGGATGGAGGGCTCCATGACAGGGGAACACGGAGATGGGATGTTGAGGGCGAGGTATGTGGAGAGACAGTACCCCAGGACATTCTGGATCATGCGTGAGCTGAAGAGCCTCTACGACCCGAAGGGGATCCTGAACCCCGGGGTCAAGCTCCCCTAGACAACGCCGCACGGGCGAGCAACTTCGCGACCCGGACAGGCTCTGGTATCGCCCCCTGGAGGGTGAAGGCGTCGAGGACCGGCTTGACGCTTTCCCTATCGATCCCTGAGGTTCGTACGTACACCCTGTGGCCGGTGTGGAGAGTCACCCCTGACCGCCGGCCAAGCTTTCGGTAGGCTGCCAGTTTCTTCTCTGCCCCCGCCGGGAAATGTCTCCGGATTGAGCCCTCGATCCCCGCAGTCTCCTTGTAGGTCAGGCAGACTACCGGGAGCCTGGACTTCGAGGCAAGCGCGTCGACATCGATTATGTTGTATAGGCTGAGGATGGCTCCTGAGACCATTATCATGTTGACGTCGTTTCTCCTGAACCTCCTGAGCAGGGACAAGATAGACGCGGTGGCGTCGTCCCCGCCGACCGCAGTCCGCCCCAACGTGACTCCGTCTATCACCCGGTCGCTCCTCATCACCACTCCTGCTAGGACCGAGCGTTTCTGACCCTGCCTGAAGCTCTCGGCCACGCCCAGCGCCCTGATGCCCGGCTTGTTCAGATGCAACGGCACGGCAGCAGGTTCAGGTCTGGAGTCAAATCAACCTTTTAACCCAAGGCTCGGCCCGAATTATCTGATGGCGAAGCTATACAGCCTCAAAGCAGGCGCGAAGATTCCCGACGACATAGTCGCCATCGCGGCGAAGGAGAAGATCGCGACCGCACGTGTTGAGGCCATCGGTGGAGTGGAGAAGCTCAGGCTCGCTTACTTCAACCGAACAGAAAAGAAGTACGAGGAGCACGACTTCTCAGAGTTCTTCGAGGTGACGAGCATCCTAGGGAACATCACTCAGAAGGATGGCAGACCATTCCTTCACGCCCACGGCAACTTCGGGAGGAGGGACCTGAGCGTCATAGGAGGGCACGTGATGTCGGCGCGCGTCTATCCCATCTTGGAGGTCGTAATCACCCCGACGAAGAACAGAGCCTTGCGGAAGTTCGACGACGACCTGGGCCTCAACGTGATTTACAGGGCCTAGGCTTCAGTGGACCGCAAGAGTGGAGCTCAGTCTAATGCCTTCCGGTCATCTTGACCTAACCGTAACTCTGTGTCTTCACAGCTCCACTGCCGCGACACTCTCCGTTCGATATAAGCAGTTGGTGACCGCTCAGCCCGGACCGCCCGACAGTGGTAGGTCAAGGACTGTGATGAGCCCAGGCTTCGCCCTTCCCACTCTCTCCACTGCGTGGACGACAAGGGCGACTGTGGCCGAGTCCCCGAAGACCCCCTTCTCGAACCTCAACTTGAGTTCTGGGTCCCCCTTCACCTCCACTACGTCGAAGTCGGCCGAGGTCATGGTCATCTCCAAGTCTAGTCGGATCTGGCACTCCCCCGCCTTCCCTTCGGCGAACTGCCTCACCCCCATGACGTAGTCTTCCGATCCAAGGACAGGGAACACTCCGTGCTTGAGCCCTTCAAGCGGCTTGCCCAGGGACAGCGCGACCAGGTGCGCCGACTCGACGAGCCCCACGTGACCGAGGACCCCCTCCTTGAACTCCTTCTCGAACTTCGCGCGCGTGTGCCCGACCCCGACCTTGGCCTGGAGTTGCCTCCTCCTCCTGCTTACGTCCACAGACCTCACCACGTGGATGCTCTTCGGGTTCTTGGTGGCTGCAGTGACGACTGCGGGCACCAGGTCCATCACGAACCCGGGGTTCACCCCCACGCCGACGATGGTGACTCCTTTCTCCGTGGCGAGCTTATCCAAGGAGGCTGGTATCTCCCCTCCCGCGTAGGCAGGGTAGGCCATCTCCTCTGATGTCGTGACCACGTCGAGCCCCGAGGAGACGGCGGTGGTGATGTCCTGGGCGATGTCTGGGATGTGCGATTTGGTGGACAAGACGGCGACATCAGCGTTCCCGAGAGCGACGTCCCCGATAGAGGCCGAGACCCTAATTCCGAGCGGCAAGCCCGTGAGCTCGGCGACGGTCCTCCCGACCTTCTCAGGGTCGCTGTCCACGACGGCTACAACCTCGTGGGACCTCTCGACAAGATAGCGGAGGATATCAGTCCCGATGGCGCCCAAGCCGCACAGGACGACCCTGACCATGGGGAGGGCGAACGTCTGCCGGTCTTATAGTCGTTTTACCGAAACCGCGCTCATCGCAGGTCCAGCATCGGCCTGTAGGAGTCAAGGTTGNTTGAGGAAGCTCCTCAACGTGCGAATGGGGACGACGGCGACCCCCTCGACGAAGCTCCCTTCGGGCTCGGACATGCTCAGGATGACGGAGGCGATGGGCTTCAGTCCCTCCCTCTTCCTGCTTAGGAGGGAGCTCCTCTTGAGCTGCGCCTTCGCGAACAGGGCGAGGGAGGAGGGTCCGGGCTCGCGCGCGTAGTGCTTGCAGTCGATGCTCAAGGTCAGCGAGGGCCCTTGCGCCACTACGTCTATCTGCGCCCTGGGCTTCGTGAGGATGACGTTCTCCCTGACCTCGAACCCGGAAGCTCGGAGCAGGGCTCCCGCGAGCCCCTCGAACTCGCGCCAGCTGAGCAGCCTAGAGACCTCCTCCGGCTGGACCCGGAGCTTCATGAGAGCATAGGCGACGCAGATTGGGGAAAGGGCATCCTCCTCTCCGAATCCTAGCTCGGCGCACGCCTCGTCAAGGGACCTCCGCTGGCCGGCAGGGGTCGGCCTCTTGGACCGGAGCAGACCTAGGAGGGAAGGCTGAGGCGTGGAGAACATGGGCTGACACTCACCCCGGGCATTTAACGACCATCGTCACCGCCCCTCGCGTCTCGGATCGCCCTCTGCTCGAGGACCCAGCGCTTCGAGGTGAAGCTGTAGTAGTAAAGGAGGATCGCGGAGCCTAAGACTGCGGCAATGGCGATGGGCGTGTACGAGGCCACCCAGAAGTTGGGCGAGTACGTCGCCTCGATGATCAGGGTGTACCTCGTGAAGTTGCGCGATATCACGTAGATTCCATACGGTTGCGTCGCGGCCGCCGTGAACGATGCGGTGGAGTTAATCAACGGGGTCTTGGTGTAGACCGGAGTCCCCGTCGGCGCGATTCCTCCCGCCCCGCTCGGGAAGATCGAGATGTCAAGGGAGCCGGGCCTGAAGTTGTCCACCGATACTCTGACAGTGGACCCGTTGTCGACGGTCGGGATGTAATACCCGCTAAGGGTTGTCCCGTCCGGAGCGTATGGCGACGCAGGCCCGTAGTAGACCGCCCTCTGAGGAGACTTCCAAAGGGGGAGGGCTATGGCAGCTGCAAGAAAGGCCACACTGACCACAAGGAACCCTGCGGCGAGGTACTTCCAACGGATAGGGTTCATCGGCGAGGTTCGAGCCGCCGAATGCGCGGTTCTTAAGCGAGATTACGAGATTCTCCTTTTCGAGCGAGTGGTAACAACTTATATCTATCACAGGGGCGGCGAGGCGACTACATGGCAGGCATCGCGAGCTACATCGTGAGGCGAATTCTGTTTGCCATCCCCGTCTTCCTTGTCGTGTCGGTGGTGACCTTCTTCCTGACCAACGTGGTCATGGACCCCCTCGCAATCGTGAGACTGGGAATCAAGAACGCGACCCCTCAGATGTTGGCGCAGCTGAAGGTGTACTTCCACCTCGACCAGCCAGTCTATATCAGGTACTTCTTCTGGCTGTCTGACTTCGTTCGCGGAGATTGGGGGAGGTCCCTTTACACAGGGACCGTGGCTGCGAAGGTGGTCCCGTGGATAGGGACGACACTTGAGCTGCAGATACCTGCTCTGCTCCTGTCGCTGGGGATAGGGATCCCCGTGGGAATCTTCTCGGCAAAGCGACAGTACTCGAAGGCGGACGTCGCGGTCACGACTACTGCGATATTCGGAGTTTCGATGCCGACCTTTTGGATTGGGATTATGCTAATCATCCTGTTCTCCCTCTACCTGCACCTGCTTCCCGCATTCGGCGCGCTGTCAATCGCCCCGCCCTACATTGGCGGGAGCATTGTCACAGACCTCCTGGCTCACCTGGTGCTGCCGCTTTTCGTGCTCACCTTTGTGTCACTCGCTGCCATCGTGAGACTCGTCAGGGCAAACATGCTCGATGCCCTTAGGCAGGACTACGTTCTCGCCGCACGCGCGAGCGGAGTACCCGAGTCGCGGGTTACCTACCGCCACGCGCTCAAGAACGCGATAACCCCTGTCGTGACCGTAGTTGGGCTCAGCTTTGGGACCCTGCTGGCCGGCGCCCCAGGCCTCGAGACGACCTTCGGCTGGCCTGGACTCGGCTACGAGTTCGTACAGGCGGCAAACAATCTCGACCTCCCGATCATTCAGGCCATCACAATGATTATCACAATCATGGTGCTGATAGCCAACATAGGCACGGACCTTGTCTACGCCTACCTAGACCCGCGAGTGAGGCTTTGAGCGCTCCCACCCCGGGTCAGAAGCCAGTCAAGAGACGCTCCGCAGGTCAGTGGGCAGTGGCATGGAGGAGGTTCAGGCGCAACAAATCAGGCCTTGCCGGAGTTGTCATCGTAAGCGCCTTCTTGATACTGATGATCTATGGCTTCGTCGCCGCGCCCTACCCCCCCAGGTCCGACCCCGGGAGCTTTGCATGCCTGTACCAGGGGTGCGCCAGCATGCCTCCCTTCCAGAGCTTGCAACACCCTCTGGGCACCGAGCTTAACGGAATAGACGTCTGGAGTGAGATTGCCCACGGTGCAGCCGGGGACCTCTACGTGGGCGTTGGGGCCACGCTCATCTCGGTGGTCATCGGGCTCGTCATCGGGGTCATCGCCGGCTACAGAGGCGGAATCGCGGGTGCGCTGCTGCTGGGGCTCACCCAGGTCTTCTTCGTCCTCCCAATCCTCATCATAATCCTCCTTTTCGCCAAGATATTCCTCTTCATAGTTGCAGCCGGGCTGGGGCTGAACCTGATAGTCATCGTGCTCGGGATGTTCGGGTGGCCGGTTATTGCCTTCATATCTCGTGGAGAAATCCTCAGGATCAGAGAGCTTGAATTCGTGCAAGCCTCGAGGGCCCTGGGGGCATCGAATTCGAGGATCATGTTCCGCCACATGCTCCCCAACATGCTCTCCCCAATCATAGTCATCGCATCCTTGGCCATAGCCGGGAACATCCTCACCGAGGTCATCATCAGCTTCCTGGGCTTCGGGGCCCCCAATGCCTCCACCTGGGGCAACTTGCTTGAAGATGGATTTGAGAACATCTCCCACACCTGGTGGGTGTCTTTCTTCCCCGGCATCTCCGTCGTGCTCTGCGTCTTGGGCTTCAATCTCATGGGCGACGGGCTCTCCGACGCACTTAACCCGAGGCTGAGGGAATAGTCGGCTTTGTCGGATACGCTCCTCCAGGTAGAGGACCTCAAGACCTACTTCTTCACTGAGGCCGGCGTTGTCAAAGCAGTCGATGGGGCCAGCTTCACAGTCAACCGCGGGGAGCCGCTCGGGCTCGTCGGGGAATCGGGTTCCGGGAAGACCATAACAGCGCTATCGATCCTCGGGGTCATCCCCCGCCCAGGCCGGATAATCTCAGGGAAGATAGTCTTCGACGGTCAGGATATCGTCGGCAAGAAGGAAAAGGAGCTGAGGGAAATCAGAGGAAAGAGGATAGGGTACGTTTCCCAGGATCCGAACTCTTCGCTGGACCCCCTGTTCACAGTCGAGTCGCAGCTCTCTGAGGTCATTAGATCCCATGAGAAGATGGACAAAGAGGAGGCCAGGGCAAGGGTCCTCAAGCTGCTCAACCTGGTCCGCATCCCGGAGCCTGAGGCCAGGCTCGGCGCATTCCCGCACGAGCTGAGCGGAGGGATGAGGCAGAGGATAGCGATCGCCAGAGCGCTGGCCGCCAACCCCGACATGTTGATCGCCGACGAACCTACGACGAACCTCGACGTGACCATCCAGGCCCAGGTGCTCGAGCTGCTGAAGAGCCTCGAGCGAGACCTCGGGATGACTCTTATCCTCATCACTCACGACATGGGGATAGTCGCGGAGATGACAAAGAGGGTGGTGGTGCTCTACGCCGGGAGGGTCGCCGAGATGGCGGACACTGAAAGCATCTACAACAACCCGAAGCACCCGTACACCGCAGCGCTGCTTCAGTCGGTCCCTAGAATTGATCGGAAGAAGAACCTGGTGCCGATTCCTGGGAGCATACCGAATCTCATAACGCCCCCGACCGGCTGCAGGTTCCACCCGAGGTGTAACTTTGCGGTGGGCAAATGCTCTGCAGAACAGCCGCCTCTGGAGCCGTGCGGAGACGGCCGGGATGTCGCTTGCTACAGGTGGAATGAAATCAGCTTGGGGAAGACGGCCTAGATGGCTGAAGAGCTCCTTCGCGTAGAGAACCTCTACAAGTACTTCCCGGTTTTCGAGCGCGGAATCATCATGAAGAAGAAGGTGGGGGACGTGCATGCGCTTGACGGTCTAACACTTAGCGTTGGGAAGGCACAGACAGTCGGACTGGTGGGGGAAAGCGGGTGCGGGAAGACCACCGCAGGGAAGGTCATCCTCGACCTGGTACCGAAGGACTCCGGGGAGGTCCTCTTCGAAGGCAAACACGTCCACGACACCTTGGAGAAGGGGCGCGAGCAGGAGCGCAAGAACATGAGGAGGCAGATGCAGATGGTCTTCCAGAACCCCTACGGCTCCCTCGACCCCAGGATGACCGTCTTCGACATCGTGAGCGAGGCCTTCGTGGTCCACAAGCACGTCCCACAGAAGGAGTGGAAGGAGAGGGTCTACACTCTTCTCAAGATGGTGGGGCTCGAGGAGTATCACGCTGAGAGGTACCCCCACGAATTCTCGGGCGGCCAGAGGCAGAGAATCTCCATCGCCAGGGCCCTTGCGACAGACCCGAAGTTCATAGTCGCCGACGAGCCGGTCTCGTCCCTGGACGTCTCCGTCAGGGCCCAAATTCTCACGCTCCTTGAGGACCTGCAGAAGAGCCAGGGCATCTCTTTCCTTTACATCTCTCACGACCTGAGCTCGGTGAGGCAGATTACGCAGTTCGTGGCCGTGATGTACCTGGGGAAGCTGATGGAGTACGCCTCGGTGGACGACCTATTCCAGAACCCGCTCAACCCGTACACCATCGCGCTGCTCTCGGCCGTCCCCGTGCCCGACCCTGACAGGAAAATGAGCAGAATCGTGCTCCCAGGGGATGTCCCCAGCCCCATCAACCCGCCGTCAGGGTGCAGGTTCCACCCCAGGTGCCAGTACGCCACCGACCTCTGTTCGCAGAAGGAGCCGGACTGGAGGGAGGTCAAGCCGGGGCACTTCGTATCCTGCCATTACGCCGAGAAGTTCGTCAAGTAGCCGTCCAGAAGACAGCACTCTCTAGGTTTCGGGCTTCTTCTTTGCAATGGTGAGACGGTCTCATGAGGTAAATATCGTTAAATACGCTCACGGGGCGCTGAAGCGCGAAAACTATTGCGCAATACGCAATTTGATGACACTGCTAAGGGCATAATGCTAGGTCTTTTCGCATTCATCCTTGTCTTCTCAGTGGTGCCGATGCCGATCGCAAAGGCGGCCTCTGCACCCTACTTCTCGATGACGCTCATCGCTCCCACCTCTAACCCGGTGAGGAGGCAGTGGGCTCAGATCATCCAGAACTCGTTCATCTCCGCTGATATACAGGCCAACCTAGTGTACATGAGCTTCGGGCAGTGGCTCGGCCTTCTGCTGAGCAACTCCACCTGCGGAAAGGGAGGCGCCCCTGCGGCACTCCCGGTCGAAGGCGCAGGCGCACAGAACTGTCCTATGCCATCTTTCGCTAATGGCGGATGGGATGCAGGGTTCGTCGGCAAC
>OCOJ01040447.1_pt2 | contig 13351 bp, 13 predicted proteins | sample 1539251 | NCBI WGS metagenome assembly OCOJ01 (sample SAMN01911457, study PRJEB22624) | soil metagenome | biome: Soil | place: Malaysia | collected 2012-04-30 | depth RA_metagenome m | reverse complement strand
CTACAAGGGGCAGCCGGTCTCCGCCCGATCCAATAGACATCTTTCACTTAGATATCAAGACCGACCGTCAATATGAGATGCAGGTGAGCCTACAGAAAGGGAAGGGCTACGTCGGTATGATAGGAGTTTATCGTATTCCTCCCGGTCAAAAGGCCAGGCTCAACAGAATGTCATCAAAAGAAATCAGGAAGTTCTACTACACGCTCAAGACCGAGCTGGCCAAGAATGGATATGATTGGGACACCGACCCTCCTTACGTTGAGAATCCCAATGCGGTCATTCCGATCTACAAAGGCCCTCCTGAGACCGTATCCACAAAGGCAGATTTCCTCCGCGAAATAACCAAAGTTCTCAACGGTCTCTCACTCGTCACTGGCTACTTCAACAAGGAGCTTGGCGACCAATGAGTATTCATATAGAGATCCACAGCAAGATTGTCTCACCGAGACGGACCAGCTAGGGCGAACTCCGCCATTCAGCAATATGGCGAAGCGGCTCATGCCGAGAACAGAAGCGTTCTCGAACATAGAACTATACGCTCGTGAGTCGAACCTCAGGGAGGCATTGAAACGATTCCGCAGGTCCGGGATAGGATCCACGGCTGCGTTATTCGCGGTGGTTCTTCTGATTGTCGTTGGAGGAGTAGGGCTAGTTTCTGTGACGCAGCCGGGCCCGAAGTCAGGGACTGAGCCCAGGTCAACTTCAACGTCGACTGAACTAGGATCGACTACTGCGGCTGTTTCGTCTGCCAACGGGCTTCGCCTGTCCGTAACTTCCAACGCGTCCGTGATAGCAGTGGGTCAGAGTCTAGACGTTTCACTATCAATCGTCAACACCCTTCCGGAGGTCAACGTGCTGAAGCCATCCAACGACTGGCTCCTGCACGGCGTCCCTATCGCCCTCTGGCCGCCATGCTTCCCTGGCCTGCCAGCTGAGGCGGCTGTGCTCCAAGGTAACTACGACGCACAGGACATCCAGAGCGCCGCCAACGTCACTTTCAGCTACGTGTGTATGGAAGGGGTCAGCGTCGACCACGTCATATTCCAGCCCAACAGCGACCAGGTCAACCTCACGGGGTTGTACGACGTAACCCAAACGAACCAGACTTTGGGCCCATTTCATATGTCGCTGAGCTTTACCACGGGCGGGTCTTGGAACCTGCAAAACCTCTCCAGCGAACTCAACATACCGATTCTCGGCGAGCAGTATCCTTCCAGGCCTCCCGCCTACATTCCCTTCACGCCTGGCGAGTATACCATTGCGGTAGCCGACGAGTGGGGCCAGGTCGCCATAGTTCACTTGACGGTCGTCTCCAGTCCGACGACCCCTGAGTCGGGTCTTCAACTGCTGGCCGCCGTGACGCCAATCGTGGCCTATGAAGGCCAAAACGTCTCCATCTCGACGGAGCTCTACAACCAGCAGTCTGGGAGCGTGACCCTCAATGCCAGCGAGATCCTCAATCCATCGGAGGCCCCCTGCGGGCTCGGAATAAGGCCCATCGGGGTCAGCATCTACTTCGGCGACTTCTCGTTCGGAAACCTTTCTTCGGCTACGCCGCTCACACTCTACAACGCTACGATTCCCCCTCCCTGCGCTGCTCGCTACAGCTCCGACTATACATTCCAGGCCGAGAGCGACAGCGCCACAGTCAGCTACCTTTCAAGCACCACAAAACTGACCGTCAATTACACGGACAGGTTCAACGGCTCCTGGTACGGTTGCTACCTGACTGCTGGTCCTTGCAGCGGTTACCAGTTTTCGCAGTTCTATCCTGGCACCTACACCGTCTTCGTCTTCGACGCATGGGGGCAGCAGGTGATCAGACACTTCTCCGTGCTCGCCACAAACGGTCCTGAGGCTGAGTACGCCTGCCCTACTCCCTATGGCGGAGTTGACTCACCGTCGTCCAATTCTAGCGAGATCCAGGCGTTCCCCATTATCTCAGTTCCGAAGGACAATTCTGCGACCATCTGTGTGACGTATTACGATAACAATCCCAACAAGAACGACACCGTAAGCGTAACCGGAAACTTGGAAGTCGGAGAAATCGAAGCTATGCCGTACAGCGGGTGCTCTCCTTCTCCCTGCACCTCCTACTCGTTCGTAGCCTCGAACAACTTCAAGGTCACGGCCAACGTTACTTCATTCCTGCTGGGGGCAGCACATGCGACGAGAGTCACGGTCGCATATGTGATTACCGCGCTGAGCGAATCTCCAGGTTTCTACTGGTTGAACATCAACATGCTTGCTCCCTTCAACTGTGCGGTCGAATACCCCTTCGCCTACGGGTACACCTTCACGGCGGCGAATAGCTCAGGGCAGTACTTCCCGCTCCCGCAGGGATTCGACGGTGGCTGCATAACATACAATTCGGCTTTCTACTCCCAGTCCGCTTATGCCTACGTCACCGCGGTATCTAACAACACTTCGGTCGTCCCGCTAAACTGCGGTGCTTATTCATGCGACGTTAAACAGATCTGATCTGGTTCCCTATCTATCCGCCGGTTGTCGTCTCAGTCAGCGTGGATGGGATGGGGGTGACGTACAACTATCTCTTTGCCCACGCCAGCGCCCCCTAGGGTTCATTGCGCGTTCGCCGAGGCACACTCTCACTATGCAAGCTATGGTCAATACCCATTGACCGGTCTGGCGATGCTGACAAGGGTTAGTCAACGAGCATAGAGATAAGACCAGACCCTGCTGTTACTACTGCTGATGGGCCGTGAGCGGAGACAAGGAGAACGGATTCAACGTCGCCAGGGCGGAACTCTTCGAAGCCATGGGCCATCCAAACCGAATTAGAATCATCAAAGCGCTGGAAGAGAACCCCCTCGGCTTCTCCGAGCTGAAGCGGGCGGTCGGCATCGAGAGCAGTGGCCTTCTGGTGTTCCACTTGGACAAGCTGACCCACCTCGTCGCGACGGACTCGTCAGGCAACTACGCGCTGACGGACGAGGGCAGAGAGGCGCTCAAGATCATCCAGACGACTACTGACGAGTCGATCCATGGCAATGGGAAGCGTGGCCCGAGACGCATCGAGCGCAGGAACGTGGTCCTTGCGGCGGTGGTGATCGCCATCCTCGTGCTCGCTTCCTTCGCGATCTATCAGCAGTCTGAGCTTTCTGGGCTTTCGAGGACCAATTCGTCGCAGTCTTCCGAACTCGTTAGCCCGGCCATGGATGTGGTGCTTTCCAACTTCACCGTGACGATGGTGAACTCCACCGCCGCGCCCGTGCTCTTCCTATACCTCCAAAACGTAGGCCAGGCACCCGCAAGCTCAGCAAGCATCCTCGCGAGCGTGTCCGGGCAGAGCACGTTTCAATCGTGTTTTACCGGCAATGCGAACAACTTCTTCCCAGTCTACTCGCATGATACCGCCATCGTTTCTTCTCGTCTCAGTTGCGGCCAGCTGGGCAACGGCGTAACGCTCACCGCCCAGGTGAACTTCCTGACGAGCCAGGGGAACGTGACGAAAACGTTCAGCGCCCAGACCACGATAGTCCAGTCACAGTTCAAAATCTCGACGGTGATGGTCGGGGAGCTTGGGATTCGGACGTTCGTTACGACTTTGGTGGCGCAAAATCAGACCGTGGGCTTGTGGTACTTCACTCTCACGAACGTATCACCGACGCCCATAATCTCGGTTCGGGCTACGCTCGGCACCCCAAACAATCCAGTGGGCACGCTCTCAGGGTGCGTGCTCCTCGGTGCTATCCCGGGCAACGACCGCCCCGTGAGCAGTAATACCCCTATGACGCAGTTCAAGTCTTGCAGTAATGACGGGAATGTGCCCGCTGGCGCGTCGTTGATTTCTGTGGGAGAGAGCTACGCCGTAACTGTCTATGTGACATACTCTAACGGAACGGCAGCCACCACACAGACAACAGCAATGATGAATCCAGCATACGTTCTCTTTCAATGAGCTAGGAAACAATCGAACCGTGCGGAGAATCAGGCAGTAGCTACTGTTGCCGTGCTAGGGTTCATCGTGCCTCCGCAAGTCTATTGCGTCGTTCTGAGCGGTAGAACTATAGGGTGACCACTCACTGGGAGAGAATGACGCGCCGTGAGGGCTAGAAGAACCGCCATTGTCGGCTTGATTTTGGCACTGGCCCTGGCGTTTCTGTTCCTCGTTCCTGTGATAGCCTACTCCACACCAATCAATTGGTCTGGCTGTCCACCCAGTGGTTGCCCGTACATGTATGGTTCGGTTAGCTACTGGGCGTTCGGTGTAGGGGCCACTGTAAGGGGCACCAGAGCCTACTCGCTAGAGGTTGCTACCGCGCCATCGGCGATACGCACCGCCTCAAGCACCAGCTACACCGTGAGCAACACCAGCGTTTCATGCATTGTCAGCGCCGAAGGAACTGGCTTCTACGTCACCGTGCTCTCGGACTCGGGACAGCCAATCGAGGGAGCCCAAGTCTCGGCGGTCAGGGTAACCAGCACAAGTGGCGGGACGTGCACACAGACCGTGAGTTCGCTCCTCACGAACTCCACAGGGTCGGTACTAATCACTCCAAACATTGGCAGCTACTACCTGTTAACTATCCAGTATCAGGGAAAGACCTTCAGCACCCACGCACCGATCGACCCGATGCAGACGACGTACGTGCTTCTCAAGCTCCCTTCGGGAAGCATCAGCATCTCCGAAGTTCCATTCGGAGGATGCCAAAGGACCTCGAATTCTACGATGTGTCCAGTCTAAGTTCGCGTTGAGAATCAAAATCAGATTGGGAATTACCACCGTGTATGGGGTTCGTTGCGCATCCGCCGAGAACTGCTGAGAACCTATGAGACGATTGAGAACTATTCGACGCTCTCGACGTCAACCTCGTTTGTGGCCAAGCCGTCGAGAAGGAAACCAACCAAGAATACGAATGGCGCGGTGAAGAACAGGTCCCGCCACCACAGTGGACCGTACGTGACCCCAGGTGGGAACGGAGGGAATACCGCAACGGGCGCCCCGATTACTAGCGCCGCGACGCCAAGAGCTAGACATGCGCGAAATCCGAACCTTTCANCGAAATCCGAACCTTTCAACCCTCCACCAACGGGGCGGTCCGGCGACTCGTCCTTTCTGGCTGGTCCTGCCTTTGTGTCTTGCTCTTCGAAATGCGAGGGTTGCGCCCGCAACGATCAAGGCGACGCCAAGGGCAATGGCGACGTAGTTTGGCCAATACGAGGACAGGTAGTAATCCAGACTGAGCGGCCCACAGCCGGGGGCGAGGCAGCTCGTCAAGACCTGGGGGATGTTGCTCCCGAATCCAAAGCCCGCCAAGAAGAGCATCAACCCAGCCAACATCAGCCCGAAGCCGAGAGGTCGGCGCGCCGAGTGCTGCTTTCGCGTAGCGTTGCAGGCGCCCCACGCAAGCAGAATGAACCCCATTCCAATCACAAGGTAGTTGGGCCAGTAGGTCGCCCACCATGCAGGCGGATCGGCAGGACAGCCAGGGGTCAGATTGCAGCCCACTGGGAATAGGGTCACCGACGCGAAGAGGACTAGGCCAATTCCACTAAGCAGGGCGAAGATTGCGGCGACTCGAAATGTAGTTGGGGTCGTGCGCGAGCCACCCTACGAGATGAACTCTCGGAATCCTGTAATAAACATGGACAATTCATGCCGTGCATGTAAGTTCATTGCTCCTTCGCCAGGACGCATTCTCATCCCGCGTTGGGTCAGCCTGGAGTCGCTATCCCACCAAGAATCTGGAAGTATTCTAGCATCTGCTGTCCCCAGGCGTCGAAGATGAGCACGGTGTAGTTTCCGGGATTGAATGGTTGGTAGTAGTAACCGCCGCCGGGACCCGAAACCAGAGAAGGCGTCCAGTATCCGCCGCGGACGACGGTCCTATTCGCGATCTGAATCGGAGGAGTCGAACCAGGGATGAGAACCCGGTCGCTGTTCGGAAGGAAGATGTAGGTCGCGAAAGGAGGCGGCGGGCACGGAGGAGGCGGTCCCGTCGCGTTGTACATCACAAGAGGTGTTGCCGAGGAGAGATTCGAGAAGCCGTAGTGCCCAAGGTAGAATTGGACGCCGATTAGAGAGTTGACATAGCCGCAGGCGCCCTCCGTCGGGCTGACCAAGACCTGGGCGGTCAACGTGACGTTAGTCGGTAAAGGGTTGTAGACCTCGGCGCTGACGGTCGCCTCGTTCATCTGAAGGGGTCCGAGACTGACCGTCGCATTCAACTGGACGCTTGCCGTGGTGTCGGTAGTGACAGATATCCCACTCGGGACCACGGTCGTCGAAACCTGCGTGTATATCGTCGCCGAGAGAGAAGTTACAGTCTTCTGATTGGCGACTCCGACAAAATACCCGAGGCTTGCGCTGGCCAAGATGATCACGACAACGACGGCGCCGACGACCCCGGCCTTCAATTCGTTCCGCAAACGGAAATGACGGCCTGATATTTACTGCTAACGTGTAGAACGCTCTGTGAACGCCGCCGTAGAAACAGGTTGGCATTTGTGTCACCGTACATAGGTTGCGGGCAACAGCAAGGGGAAATAATAGTGCTAGCGATAATCCACATCATGAGCGGCAATAAGGAGAAGTCACCGGTGACAAACCGACCCCAGTATTTGACCATCGCGGCCATCGCCGCTGTCATCATTCTCGCCATAAGCTTCATGGTTGTCATTGCGACTACCAACGATGAGATTGCAAACCTGAAAAATACCCAGAAGGAGTTGTGCGACGACGATCAACAACTGGCTTCGAATCTTGCCGCTGTTGCGAGCAACCTGTCTAGGACCTTTGTGCGTCAAATTCAGAGCGACAAGACGATCATCAGCGCTTTGAACTCGACGAAGCCCAGCGGATACGAAAGCCAAATCGGATTGATCAACGCCCAGATTCGCCAGGACAACTCCACTATGAGACTGATTTCGAGTCTGGCCAGCCCTACAACGCTGTCCACACCAACTAGCCCCGCAGCGTTGTGCTCTTCACCGTAGTATTGACGGTGTTCCTGCCTGAGACGCGTTCTCGACCATAGCCTAATAGAAGACGAACATGTAGCATTTGCGAGGGACATTGAACCGGACCACAATCGCCCTCGCCATCATCCTGCTTGTGGCCATCGGGGGCGCCACCGGCTATTTCGTGGGAACGAGGCAGAGCGGGTCGCGCACTCAGACCACCACGCAGACTGCCGTGGAGACGACCACTCAGACGACTGTCGAACCGGTCACTTCCTCTTCTTATGCGAGCGAATGCTCCACTTCGGTCAGCCCGGCCTCCGACCATAACGAGACCCAGGTCTACGAGCTGGCGCCCGGTTCGACGGGGATGATCTGTCTCGAGTTCTTCTTCGACACTTCGGGGAACGCCTCCTTCGTCGGGGGCCTCGGGTGCCCGTATCCCCTCTGGAACAACACGGGGTGCGGGTCGCAGCCCTACCAGATCACCCCGTCGCCAACCAGGGTAGACCACTTTGCGGGGCAGAGCGTCGCCGTCGCGTATACGATCACGGCGGCGGCGAACGCGACGGGGGTCCTATGGGACTACCTCGGATTCTGCGCGAGTGTCGGCCCGATCGTGATAGGGCCTATTCCGGTGCAGTTGACCTCCCCTGCTCTCGGATTTTGCGTGCCATTCGACGTGATCGGGCTGAGCGGGCTCAGCGGAGAGGTAGTGACCGGCGTGACGGGGATGACCGTCTCCGAGGTACCATAGGTGCCTCGAAGCGTTTGAGACAATAGAGGTTCGTGACGCCTCCGCCGAAGTGCGTTCGCGGCTGGCTCTGGTAACTTGGCGGTTGAGCGGTCTGGAATTTGTCCCTGTTAACTCACGGTCGATGGCGCAAGCCACATTCGAACCTGTGATTTCAAGTGACACCGATGGTCGCGTTAATCATTAGGGACTCGCCCATCGAGTAGTCACCGACGGCCACTGCGCTGGTCGTGTTTGCCCCGATCAAGGGAAACACGCTCAACACATACTTCTGACCAGCTGAGAGAGCTGAAGTGGGAATATCGAGAGGCGAAGACCAGTTCCCCGCCTTGCATGGAATCGTTGTTATGCCATTACTCTGAGGTGGATTCCAAGCCCACACTATAGTGCCGTTTGCCGAGTATATAGTCGGATTAACCAGAGGGTCAACCTCATGGACAGTCTGTGGCTGACCAGAGATGTTTGTCAGATTGTATGAGAGAGCAAACTCTTGACCCATCGCAACAAGAGGGTTCTGCAAACGTATCGCGAAGAACCATTCGCCAGTAGTCCGTGAAAGCGGAGTCGTGGGATTAGGAGTCACGGTGACGGTCGTCGTTGAGACAGACGTGAGGGTCTGACTATTACTGTTGCCAATGAAGTATCCCGCCCCTGCCCCTGCAAGTAACGCAACCACCAACAGCGCGGCAATCCCGCCGTTTTTCATCTATCGTCGGGTAACCTCATGGGGCGTATATTTCTGCTCTTGCGAACGCCTTATCCGTCAAATGCTCGTGTGCTATATTACGAACCGTTCGCCCGTTTGCTCGAATTGCCGGATGTGGACGAAGACGGAATATGATGAGAAAGAGCACAAAGAAGAGGCAGAGGCAAAGACAAAAATCCGGATCGCAATCGCCCTCGCCATCATACTGCTCCTGGCCACCGGGGGCGCCACCGGCTGGAGCTTCCTCGGGCGCATCTGTTTCCGTGTTGCACTGATTCTAGAAAGTCCCGCGACCAGAATAAGTTGAGCGGAGAAATGACTTTTAGGAAAGTCTTCTCATTTCCGACCTAGGGTCCAGACACATGTCGGGATTCCTGAAGGGGTTCGAGGTACTGGTCGTTGTGGCAGGCGCTCTATTCCTCTTGTATGGCTACGGTGTTCTCACAGGCCAGATCGGCCCGCCGCCCTTCGGGGATATAGGAGGGTACGTTGGGGTGATGAACGGTCTAGGGTTCCTACTTGTTGCGCTTATTGTCGAAACACTGCGACGGCGGGAGTTGCGTCAGGAAGGTCAAGCTCAGGACTGAGTTCCAATCGCCCCCTTACTATGTTCGGCCAGCGGCTACGATTCAGGGAGCAGTTTACTCAGGCGGCAACGGAGTCATTGATGCCATCCAGACGTTTATAGGCGAAGCTCTTGGGTGACCAACATCCTCCGCCATGCAGTCTTAAATGATGACTCGTCCCCAAGGGAATGGGAAGGGTGGAAGGTGAGATGAAAGCCAGACCGTTGTTCTATGTTTCTCAAAGAGCGGCTGTTTGGACTTACTGGGTGTTCTTCGCTTTCACCTTCTTCACATGCATCCTCTTCCTATTCCGTAATGGGACAATTGCCAATCCTACAATAGAAATTGTCGCGGCAGTCAGCGTCTTTTCTCTCGCGGGAGGAATCCTGACCTCAACGGACCAGATTTGGTCCTTCTCATTCTTCGAAGACTACTTCACGCTGACGCGGGGTACTACCATCAGGAAGATCGACTACGACCAGGTGGAGAACGTATCGAGAACGAGTGTCTTCAGGCCCTTCCGGCCATCGATACGCATGAAGATCTGTCTGAAGGAGGCTGAAGGGCCCATAGGTGTTCCTGGGAACCCAAGGAGTCGGCTTTTGAAGGAGGACCTTTATTCGTGGTTGACAGAGAAGGTCAATCGTCCGGCTTCGCACTAGACGGGGTGGGGCAGAGTAATGAATCTTTACGGGTGACCCAAGTGGGCTGTTCTTTCGGGCGAACGAAACATATCCACTGTGAGTAGAAGCAAGGGGTGTTCTTCTTATCGTGGGGCTCGTCACGCAGTAATCAGACCACTGACTGGGGCCCGTAACTGACGAATCGGAACCAATTCTTGTATGTATACCTGTGGAATCCGGGTGGATTCGAACTCCGCGACCACTGCTAGGTCTCATTTAGTTTCTCAAGCCGAGTCCAACGGGACCGACCTNNNCCGACCTACCCATGGGTTCGACTCCATTTCCTGTCACCTTTACGTTACGACTCCCGTCCGACCCGCACGCAACCTCCACAGCCACGTCTCCGTCCGCAATAACCGAAGCCACTCGCGCCGTTCGACCGAAGGGACCTTCTCCCCGGAAGGCATTGCTGTTGAAGATGCAGAACGAGCAGCTTAAGGACTGAGCTTCGCGACCGAGGCGTTTGTAGATGGAAACTGCGGCAGTGATGAGCAGCGAGAAGTCCAGAAGCCTGATTCTGACCTCACTCGCCCACTTTGCCAACGACGGCGGAGTCTTCATCATGCCGCTGATCATCGCAATCCTAGCCAGCGAGAGGACAGTCCCCTCCCTCACGATAGTTCTGATGCCCGTCATGTTCTACCTCAGCTCGCTACTGCTCAGTCTGTTTGTGGCCGCACTGGCTGACAGGACTGAAAGACCGGGCCTGATGGTCGGGTTCGGCCTGGGCGTGGTCTCGGTCGGACTCCTCGGCCTGGCAGCTTCCCTGCAGTACACCGGCGGGACTCTGCTAAGCGTAGCCGTTCTTGTCTGTGCCTTCGTGACCGGCCTTGGAACTGGCTTCTACCACCCCATCTCGGCCGCCATCCTGCAGTCGGTCTACGGAGACAAAAGCAAAGGGAAAGCCCTGGGGGTCAACGGAGCGGCGGGGGCTGTCGGCAGAGCTCTGTACCCCTCCCTCTTCTTCGTGTTGGCCGCATCTCTCACGAACTACGGTACGATTGCTTTCCTCGGGGTCATCGGATTTGCAATGTCACTTGTTGTTTCGCTAGGCATGAGGCGCAGTTTCCAGGCTTCGCCCCGCTACGCAACCCGTGAAACCTCGCCTGGAAAAGTGGGATTGGGAGGCAGGATTACAAGACCCCTCGTGGTCCTCACAATCGTCGCATTCGTGAGCACGTTCGCGAACCAGGGCGTCGCCGCCTGGATGCCGACCTACCTCGCCCTTCAGAAGGGGCTTGGAATATCAAGCTCTCTTGGGTTCGCCCTAACGGGCATGTATGCGGCGGCCATAGTAGGGCAGCCAATCTTCGGTTACCTCGTGGACAGGTATGAGAAGCGACTCGTATTGGCAATCAGCATCGTCGGCTCTTCGATCTCCATACTCGGGTATCTCTTCTCGTCTGGGATCATGGACGCGGTACTGCTCATCGTTCTGGGCTTCTTCACATTCAGCAGCTTCCCTCTCTACCTCTCCTTGGCATCCGACTACGTGCCCAGGCGGTCTTCTTCGCTATCGAACGCGCTGGTTTGGAGTCTCGGTGCCAANTTGGCAATCAGCATCGTCGGCTCTTCGGTCTCCATACTTGGATATCTCTTCTCGTCCGGGATTATGGACGCGGTACTGCTCATCGTTCTGGGCTTCTTCACGTTCAGCAGCTTCCCCCTCTACCTCTCCCTGGCATCCGACTATGTGCCCAGGCGGTCCTCTTCGCTGTCGAACGCGCTGGTCTGGAGTCTCGGTGCCAACGGAGGAGGCGTGGTCGGTCCCGCTGTGGTGGGTGCCGTGGCGCTGTCTGGCTTCTCCAGCTGGCTGGTGGCCTTCGAGATAATGGCCGTGGCAGCTCTCGTCGCAGCAGCCATGATAGGTCTGCTTCGCAAGCCGCTCACGACCTCCAAGACGCCATCGTTCGGCATATGAACGACGGAAAACAAACTCCTCGCTGAAAAGATGCGCAGGCAGGAGGCTGAATGCATCTCGCAGGTTATATAGTTGAGAGAGGNGCGGGTTCTCGGACGCCCAGGTCGTATAGAGGCTCGGCCGTAAAACGGTCTAGTATGCGGGACTGTCACTCCCGTGACCCGGGTTCGAAAAGCGATCGAAAATCCCGGCCTGGGCGCCTCTCAAGAAAGGCGGTCAGCGCATGTGCCCAGTCATTCGTTCGTTTAGTTTGTTGGTCGAGTTAGTTCTCTGGGACGAAGGGTTCTCTGGTCTGGACGGTCGCGTACACGGGGAGCTTTATGCTCTTGGCCGTGTTCTCCAGGATCTTCCTTTCGGCGTTCCGCAGCACTTCGCTCAACGTGGATGGCTTTATGGCGACCTTCTTGCTAAGCTCCGTGAGACTGATCTTCCTGGGGAAGTCAAAGTAGCCCAACGATATCGCCATGGCAAGGATCTCCTTCTGCCTGCCGGTCAGGAGCTCTTCCTGGTTCACCTGTGATATCGACTTTACCGTAGCCGTCACTCCCCTCCGTTGGAGCCTCGCTATGAGCTCACGAATGTCGTCTGGCCTGCTTACCAAGACCTGCCAGGTGGGGTTTACCTCGCCCTCGTTGTACGGGCACTGCATGCAAACTATACCCGTGCCCAGGGAAGCATCACATAGGTTCGGCCTATCGAGCACTGTAAGGCAAAGCGTCTTGCTCCCGTTTACTCCGGTGTCATAGAGGTGTCTTACACCCTTCAGCCTGCGTAGCCCCTTTACCGCCTCCTGCATGGCTCGACGGTCCCCTTCTAGCTGCAGAAGCATGGACATGCCCTTTAGGTTGAAGTCTCTGCAGTCGGCGACCGTCAGCCTGACGCCTGCCTCATTGGCGACCTTCTTGAAATGGTTGACCATTCCCAGCTCAAGCGAGACCAGTCTTAACATCTTCTAACCTCACCAAACCCTTTAGTCCCTAATATTTAACGTCCGAAGGTCTTTTCCAAACTTGAGAATGAGAGTCCATCGGGCCCTAAGGATACCTTCCTAAGCGCTTAGGGAGACGTCTTATCCCCTGTTGCAGGTGACTGGGATGCGACGAAATTGAGCACGGTGGTCGATCAGGCAGAGAGTCTGAGATTCGCTCTCGGCGCGTCGAGCGAGTTCGGCTGGCCTGCCACGAATCCGCGGGCTATGAACCGGCTGGCAGAAAGCTTGGGGCACGAAGTGGCGAAGACTGCGCGCGTAAAGAACCTGAGGGAGGCCTTCACTGCGCTTTCTCTNNNNTTCTGGGAAGAGAACGACCTGGGGCAGATGAGCTTCCAGGTGGGCAATCACGCTCTGATCCGGATGAAGGCCTGCTACGACTGCGTTGGCTGGCGCTACGGGTTTACAAGCGTGCCTTGCGCCTTCAAGACGACGCTCTTTCGGGTGGCGCTGAGCGACATGCTGGGCACCGACGTAAGGGTCTCGGAAGTTGAGTGCTGCCGTACAGGCGGGCGAGGATGCACCTTCACCGTGACCCGCATCGCACCGCCCTAACGAGTTCGGGGACTGTCCTAAGGTCTTCAAACCATCAACAGTTCGAAAGACAGCCGGGGCCACGAGCCAGTCAGTTCGAGACGGGGAATTCCGGAAAGACCTTCCCACGATGACCGACTGCTCCCGCGCCATCGCCTCACTGCAGGCGTATCTTGCCGTCGGCTGAAGGGAGATCTTGTTCAGCCTGAGTGAGTTCCTCGGAGAAAGGGCGAGCAGGCTGCATCCCGATTATGGCCCGGCCGCGATGTTGAGTG
>OCOJ01034812.1_pt3 | contig 13367 bp, 8 predicted proteins | sample 1539251 | NCBI WGS metagenome assembly OCOJ01 (sample SAMN01911457, study PRJEB22624) | soil metagenome | biome: Soil | place: Malaysia | collected 2012-04-30 | depth RA_metagenome m | reverse complement strand
GTTGTTGATCGTGCCCAGAATATTTGTCGTGGAGCTGTCGCCAGTCGTATAGGTGCTGCCACTGCTCAAGGTCAGCGCGCCGTGGGTGCTGCCGTCCAGTGTGGCTACGACGCTGCCAGAACCTGTGTTGGGGGGAGTCTGCAGCGTACCGCCGTTGATGCTGTTCAGCGTGCCGCCCTGGACGTCGGCGCCGATCAGTTGCACTTGGGCGCTCGATCCATTTGCCGTGATGTTGCCTCCGGAGTTGTTGACCGTGTTCTCGATTTCCAGCACGCCGCTGCTGGTCGCTTCCAGCAGACCTGCATTGGCGACCCCTCCTGTCCCGTTCAGGATCAGAGTGGGAAGCGTCCCGCCCGCCGAATTGGCGTCAATGGTCCCGCCCGACTCATTGACCAAACTTAGACTGCCGTTGCCGATGACTCCTTCGCCCTGGATGGTGTTGCTCGTGTTGGTCAGGGTGAAGGCGTTGCCCTGGATGAAGGCGTCGGTGCCGCCGGTGTTGCCGGTAGAAAGGGTCACCGTGCCTCCTCCTGACAGCGTCGTGTTGTTGGCAAGGGTCAGAAAGGTGAAAGCTCCAGCCGTCGCGTTGATGGTGATTTGGCCAGCATCCGAAATTGAGCCGCCATTCACAGTTAAGGAGGCGCTGTTAACCAACGTAACGCTGTCATCGCCGTCGATGGCCAGGTTTGCGCTTTGCTCGCCATCGCTGACGGTGACTGCGGAGGCAGTAGGGTTGCCGTTGTCTATGGCTACATTGGTGCTCGATGTTGGCACGCCCGCAGTCCATTTGGTCGGGTCATTCCAGTTTCCGACGCTGCCTTTCCAGACATCTTGCGCCGACGCAGTCGGCAATAACCCGACGAGTGCGACAGCCGAAACCAGGCACGCGACGATAAGAACGGCTCGCGAAAAACGACGTGGAAATCTGCTTTGACTCGCGGTTTCCTTTAAGCAGAACAGCAAGTGTGACACGGTGGGTAAGCTCATAAGCCACTCCGGAGATCTGAGGTCGTCGAAAAGCTGCGGCTAGTCGCTTGACAGAGCTCAGACCAATCGGGGGAGAACTACATGGCCCCTCGGCGAGGTCTGGAGATGTCAAGTCCGACTGCCCGTTCACGAGTTCCAAAGCAACTCGTACGTGCAATGAAGTGAGAAAAAGCCGTCAAATGTATCAGAAAATTTCTGATCCAAGGGATGTTTTCGAGGGGGCTTGTGGCCTACTCCCGCTGTTCGAAAGAAAGCAACCGTTCTCGACTGACCAGGCTTTGGAAGGCTGGTAAAATCATTGCGCTCCAGCAGTGAGAGCTCAGTTCCAGTCGTCCGGGGCCGACGGTGCTTTCGCCAAATGACACAGAGTTAGTTAGCAATATTCAAAATGGGCGCGGCGAAGCGGAGGCAGCCCTTTACCAGAAGTATTCAGCCAAGGTCTACTATCTGGCCCTGCGGGAAGCGAAGTCGTCCCACGACGCGGAAGATGTTCGCGCAGAGACATTTCTCCGCGTAATCCAAGCCGTACGCGGCAATCAAGTCCGGTCCGCCGAGGCGCTGCCGGCTTTCATTCTTGGCGTGACTCGAAATGTCTTGCGGGAGCTGTACGTGCGGCGCAGGCAAGCCGGAGACGACATTTCGAGCGCGGCTGCCAACTTGACAATTTCATCTCATGAACATTTTTTCCTGGACCGAGAGGTGCAACTCGCGATTGAGAGGACCATCCAGAAACTGAAGTCGCGAGAACGGACCATCCTGCACATGTGCTTTTACGAGGAACTCCCGACGGAGGAAATCGCGAAGCGAATGAGCATTGCTCCGGAGCGGGTGCGACTGGTGAAATCGCGGGCGTTGAAACACTTTCGCGAATTGCACAACCGGGTGAAAGCGCGAAAAGATTCTTGATACACGGAGGCGCAAAAACTCACTTCATGATGATGCACTCGGAAATCGAGAAAGCTGAGACAGTTGAGCGCTATATCCGGAACCAACTTACCGAGGCCGAGCGCCAGGCATTTGAGGAGCACTTCCTCGGCTGCGACGAATGTTTCGAGAAGTTGCAAACGGCGGAGCGCTTGGCCGCCGGAATGCGTGATGCGGCCGAACGTGGGCTCATAGAGACCCAGCCTCAAGCAGTGAATCCTGGATGGTTCGCTTGGGCATTTGCGGCTACGGCCTGCATTGCGCTGGTCCTGGCCGGACTGGCAGGGTGGGCTTATTTCGGGCAGATGCCGCGCCTGCGGAGCGAACTGCGCCAAAGTGCAGCCCAGCTTGAAAAAGAACAGCAATTCCGCATGCAAACTGAAAAGGTGCTTCAAACAGAGCAAGCGGAAGCGAATGTGCCCTTGGTGATGTTGGAGGCTTCCCGCGCACGGGAAGAAGCGGCAAGCCTGGTCCTGAAGCCGGACGACAAGCAACTGGTACTGTGGATTGAGCCTGGGCAATCACGCTACCGCGATTTCCGGCTGGATGTCTTCTCCTCCGAGAATCATCTCGTCACTTCTGTAGATCATCTGGCATTGGGCCGCTACGGCGCACTCGCTGCAAGCCTTCCCACAAAGCAATTGCCAGCCGGGGATTTCCGCATTACACTTACGGGCCAAAATCCGCCTCCTGCTGCGCTCGCTGGCGAATACCGCTTAGAGATCCGTCGGCCTTAAGCGCTCCAGGCTGTAGGTGACTCTTGTCGCGCCACGGCAATCGTTGGAATCCGGTGCTCTGTTGGGCAAGTGTCTTTCTCTGTCTTCTGGCGCTTCAGGCCCAAAGTCAAAGCACGTCTCCTGCTCCGCCGGCGGGAACTTCCCAGTCCGCCGCTGCTCCCAAATCCGGTTCAGAAACCGCATCCCCGGTTGTCAAAGATTCGACATCGTCTCAGGCCGACGAGAACATTGCACACGATACCGGCACACAAATCGACGAGTTAATGAAGCAGTGCAATGAGGCGATGAACGTCAAAGTGCAGTTCCAGCGCGCCGAGGAACTGGCCCGGCAAGCCCTCGATCTCAGCGAAAAGGTGGGAGACAAAGCCCGGGCGGGGATGGCCATGGTTTATCTAGCAGCTGCGGTTAGTTACCAGGGCCGGCTATCCGAAGCGCTTGAGATTGCGCAGAAAGACGTGCTTGTGGCACGCGAGTCCGGGGATAAAAAAGTATTAGAACAAGCTCTCAATAACCTGGCAAGTATCAATGGCGGGCTGGGACGTTACGAGGAATCGCTAGGTTTTTTTTACGAATGCCTCGATCTTGCCCGTGAGATCAACGATCCCACCATGGAGTACGTGTCACTGCTGAACATTGGCGAGGCGTATGTTCGGTCGGACGATCCGGACAAGGCCGAGTTGCCGCTTCAGGAGTCACTCCGTATAGCGCGCGAGCTCAAGCCAAATCTCCATGCCAGCAACCCATCGAAGAAAGCAACCGAGATGGCGCTGCTGAATCTTGGCGGGATGGAGATGGCCCGCCAGCACTACCGCGCGGCTCTTCACTATTACGAACAAGTCCATGTGAGTAAACCTGAGAGTTCGCTGTGGGTGGTCGCGGCGTTGCAGGGTATGGCGGCGTCCTTTGAACAACTAGGTGAGCCAAAAAGAGCAATTGAGTTTATCGATCAGGCAATCCCGATTGCGGAGAAAGCCGCGAGCGGTGTGGAATACCGCAACCTCCTGAGCGCGCTCGGAGTAAACCAGGAAAAGCTCGGAAATCTTGATGCGGCGCTCGCAAGCGAAAACAAGGCTCTCGCGCTTATTCACGAAGCTGGCGGTGATCCGGATTCGGAATGGCAGGTCGAGAGCCGCATTGCACATATTGAGCGCGCCTTGGGGAACAACGAGCAAGCGCTGGAGCATTACAGAAATTCCATCAACGGAATTGAACTGCTTCGATCGGTCGCTCTGAATACGGAAGAGGGACGAGCCGGCGTTGTCGAGAGAAGCCGAGCAACATATGCGGAAACATCCGATCTATTAGTCGACCTGCACCGCGAAACTGAAGCTTTGGAGATGGCAGAGCGCGGCCGTGCACGTGCATTCCTCGATATGCTTGCCGAAAGTCGCGTCGGAGTCGCCGACGAACTGACTTCGGACCAGCATAAGCAGGAAGATGCAGTTCTAGCTCGCATTTCTATCGCGCAGCGAAAGTTGTGGAATCAGAATGTCTCCTCGGACGAAGAAAAGAAGAATGAAGCCGACTTAACTTCCGCTGAGGGCGAGCTTGAGAAATTTCACCTGCAGATTCGCCAGAGCAACCCGCACTATGCCAGTTTGCAGTATCCCGAGCCGATCCACGTGCAGGAGGTTCAAAGCAAGCTGCTGGATGACAGCACGGCTCTGATCGAGTATCTCCTCGGGGAAAAGCGTTCACTGGCGTGGGTCGTCACCAAGGGTAAGGTAGCAACTTCGATTCTGCCTGCGCGGAAGGACATCGAGGAACGGGTAGCGGCATATCGTAAGGTGCTTAGCGAGCGCGTTTCAGCCCTCACGCTTCAGGAATCGCTAACGAGAATCAATGTTCTCGGGCGAGATCTTTCTGACTCGATCTTCAAACCACTCGAGAACGACGTTGGTTCCAGTCAAACGCTGATTATCGTACCCGACGGCACTCTCGCTTATCTGCCTTTCGAAGCGCTGGTCACGACTTCCGGCCATGGCAAACCCACCTATCTGGCAGAGAAGTTTGCCATCGTTTACGGCCCGTCGGCATCAGCTCTGGTAACTGTTAATGAGATGAATCGCCACATCACGCCGCGCCGGACCCTGCTGGCGTTCGGCGATCCGGTGATCACACCTGTTGACGGTTTGCCGAAGATTGCGACAGGACCGAGCGAGTCTATCTCGACGGCCCGTAGCGCCTCCCCGGCTGAAGGGTATGAGGAGCGAGGCTTCTCCCTTGCCCGACTTCCCTATACGCGCGACGAAGTTCTGAACATTGGCAAATTGTTTCCAGCTGATCAACGGCAACTGTACCTTGGCGCTGATGCGCGAGAGGAGAACGTCAAGAGCGAGAGGCTGGACGACTTTCACTATATCCACTTCGCGAGTCATGGATTTCTGGACGAGTTGCACCCCAGCCGCTCCGGCATCCTACTGTCCCGAGCGTCCGAATCTTCCGAGGATGGAATCCTCCAGACCGGCGAGATTATGCGCCTCAAATTCAATGCGGATATCGTTACCCTCTCGGCGTGCAGCACGGGACTGGGGAAATTGATGAACGGTGAAGGCGTTCTCGGCCTTACTCGCGCATTTTTCTATGCCGGCGCCAGAAACGTAGCCGTCAGCCTGTGGAGCGTGAATGACTCCGCAACCGCCACTCTGATGGAATCCTTTTACCTCAATTTGCGGCGTGGCTTGCCAAAGAGCGAGGCTTTGCGTCAGGCGAAACTGAGCTTGTTGCATAACTCGCAACTCTCGTGGCGACACCCATATTTCTGGGCAGCATTTGTGCTTGAAGGACAGGGGCATTGAGTAGCAATCCCGTCAGCTGCCTGGGACCTCATGTCCTCAGATTCATCAGTCAGGTCCGGCAAGTCTCCGCGGCCGTCTCATTTGCGGAGACTTCATTCGTTTTGCTGGCAGGGAGGACGCTGATAGCCCTTGCCCGGTGCTGGGGAATTGCTCCGTCCATCCCTCAACAGCGGTCGCTGGGCAGAGCGGTCACGGTTTGGCGAAGTGGAGGATCACGGTGCGGCGAAGATATTCCTGATCGGGTCCTTCTGGCGTGTCGAAGCGAAGTCTTCCTAATTTGTCGAGTGTCGCGCCGTCTACTGATGTAACCTGCGCGGGATTCCACACCTCGAATTCATATTTCTCGCCCGGGGCGGCTGACAGTTGGAGAGTTAGCTGCGTGCGCGAGGCGTTCCAGGATTCCGCAAGCACACGCGGGCCGCGGCTGGTGCCGCCCAGCGCCGGAAGGTTGTTGTCGAGCGAGAGGCCGAAATCGTTCTTCAGTTTCACGACCACGATGTTCGGTCCGCCATAGACGGGGAAGCGCAACCACAAGTGCTGATCTTCATCGTTCGGCAACAGCTTATGCGGCAGCGGCCGGCCGTTCATTTCTACGGAGACGACCTCGGTGCGCAGGCTGAGAGCGGGGGAAAACTCGACCCAGCAATCTCCTGAGCCCCTGCGCCTGGTCTCGAGCACGATGCTGTCGGTCGTCTTGCGATATTGAAAATCCACAGCAGCCGCGCCCAGGTGGATGTTGCGGAGGGCAAACGTGGTCCAATCGGCGGGGATATGAGGCGTAAGAGTGATCAGGCGGTTCGGCGCGTCGCTACGGAGCCCGAACATGCCACGCAGGATTGGACTGACCACCATCGCTGCAGACCAGATCTGATGCGGGGAACTCGTCGAGAACGACTGGTAATAGTCGCCGGAGAGGACCTCGGTGACGTGGCCAAGCGAGCCATCGCGGGCAAGCAACGCATTAGCGCGCAAGTTGAAGTATGCGGGCAGCGCGCGATGGTAGCGGTATTCGCCGACCGAGGCCCACCCGGTAAACAGCGGCCAGACCGCGCCGAAATGGTAGCCCGAGCCGTCGTAGCGCTGGGAACGCGAGGAGATAATGCGCATGCCCCAGTCGGTTTGGTGCTCGGCGCCGGCAAGTTGGGTGATCATTTCCCCAGCGTGGGCTACGTCCGGCAGGCCGAACCACATGGGGACGGTGGAGAGCACACTGGGCTCCTCGACACGCTGATTCGATTGATTCAGCGCGAACGCATAGATTCCCTTGTCGGGAGACCAGAAGGCGTTATCGAGGACGGTCTGGCGGCGTTCGAACTCGCCGGCTAGGTCTTTTTCTATGTCGCGCTTTCCGACAAGTCCGGCTAAGTGCGAAAGTGCGCGCAGGGCTTCGGTCCCGAGGCCACTCTGGTAATACTCGGTTTTGACCGGAAGCAGCGGTCCGCCCTCAACCCAACCGTGTCCTACACCGAGATTTTTCGGGAAACCTTGTTCGTCGTAGGTGGAACGCAGAAACTGGTAGGCTCTCCAAACGCCGTCCCAGTTGTCCTGCACGAAAGCGAGGTCGCCGCTCTGGGTGGCGTAGTCATCCATCGCAATGATGTAGAGGGGGGTGGCATCGGCTGACGCGTAGGGATAGGGGTAATCCCTAAACCAGGGAACGAAGTTGCCGCCTTGCGCGATTTCGTGGGGAATCTTGCCGTCCTCGCGTTGATACTTGCCGATGAACTCGAGCGCAGTGCGAGTCGTCGAGTAGTCGCCGACAGCGTTCAGAGCGAAGGACGTCCACAACGAATCGCGTCCGAAGAACCATGCAAACCCGGGCCGCTGGGTTACGCCGGAGGTGCGATATCCAGCGACCAGACCGGTGCCGAGAACGGGATTAGTGACGAGCCCCTGAAGCTCACTGATACGAGCCCAGTCGTAGCCCTGCTGCAAGGCCCCGTCAGGCAGTTCGAGGTTGACCGTCTGCGCGAGGTAAGTGCGGTAGTAGTTGGCAGAATCAAGCAACAGTTCGACGTAGGTGGCAGTGAGGCGGTCATAGGTTTTCTGCGCATCGTCGCGGCCGGACACGGAAGCGGCGATCACGACGAGCTTGGTATCGCGGCCTGCCTGCGTCGCGCCCAGGCGGAAGGAAGTTTCGTCAGAGGAGGAGTAATTGGTTTCGTAGGCGAGGTGCGGATCTTGGGCAGTCGGTGAGCCGACGAGCGCGGCGAATTTCTTGGTTTCTTCGCCCAGGACGACGGTGTGGTGAACGGCATCCCAGTCGCTGAAGGTGGCGCCGAGACCGGCAGGCCACTCGAGGGCAAAGTCGGGCGTGAATGCGGCCTCGATTTCCAGAGGTTGCTTAGTCTTTATGTCCAGCAGAATCACAGCGCCAGGCTCGCGCACAGGCACGAACATGGTCTCAGTGACGCGGAAGGAATCTCCCACGTAGACGAGTGTGGCGGACTCAGGGCGGACAGTCAGCGTGCGCGTAAGACTTTCCGCGGGCAAGGCGCGGCCGCCAACGTGGAACGTCAGGTGAAAGCCGCGCAGGATCTTCAAGGGATAGACCCAGGCCTCAAAGCGCCCGGTTTCGTTGCCAAAAAGTCCAGCGCGCGTGCCGACGACCGGAAGGAACTCCCAGGTGCGCACGGTGCGAGTGAGCTCAAGGGGCGGTGTAACCTTTTGGGCGGAGGAGGGAATCGACAAAGTGAGCGCCACGAGATAGGGAAGAGTCCCACGCAGGAAGCGTGAAGGTCGCACCGAGCGTCGCAGGCGAGCAACACGATCGGCCTTCTTTTCGGCGGTGGGGCAGGCCGTCACAGAAGCCAGCTGGACGCGGGACGTATGCAGTGCAAAAGACGTGACGCTTCGTGCAGCTCGCCCAACTCCCTTCGGCATGCTCAGGGCGGGTTCTTTGCCGCGTAAACGACGCTTGCTTACTATGGCAATCATGCAGCACGACTATGTCTTCCCACCGACGCTTGCAAACCGGAGGCTCACTGAATATAAGGAAGAGGGGCGAATTTTAGCACGAGCCGAGTGGGCCGGGTAGCAACCTCTTGTTCCCTTCACGACGCGTATTTCTGAAATCACTGAGCCGATCGGCGCTCGTAGTCTCTGTGGACAATGTGTTGGCCATGGCGTGGCCGCGCCGGCTGCAAGGGGCGCCTCGCGCGGATCAAACCCCAAGTCCGAAGCCGGATCAGAAGGTTGAGGTCGCCGATCTCGGCGTCAGCTTTCTCAACGTGGCCCGCGAGTCGGGACTGAACGCCAAGACGATTTTCGGAGGCGAACACAAAAACAAGTATCTGCTCGAAACCACCGGTTGCGGCGTGGCTTTTTACGACTACGACAATGACGGCTGGCTCGATATTTTTCTGGTGAATGGATGGCGGCTGGACGGATTTTCGGCGGGCAACGAGCCTACCTCGCACCTGTTCCGCAACAATCGCGACGGCACGTTCACAGATGTCACGGCGAAGGCGGGCGTCGCGCATTCCGGCTGGGGACAGGGCGTTTGCGTCGGCGATTACGATAACGACGGATGGGAAGACTTGTTTGTCACGTATTACGGGAAGAACGTTCTCTATCACAACAACGGCGACGGCACGTTTACCGATGTGAGCGAGAAGGCCGGCGTGGCGGGCAAAGGCACGCGCTGGAATACGGGCTGCGCCTTTGTGGACTACGACCGCGACGGGAAGCTTGATCTTTTCGTGGCGAATTATATCGACATGGATCTGGCCACGGCGCCGGTACCAGAATCCGGGCCTTGCCTTTACAAGAGCGTGATGGTGGCCTGCGGTCCGCCAGGGTTGCAGGGCGGGAAGAATNGGAAGAATATTCTTTATCACAACAATGGAGATGGCACGTTCACCGATGTTTCCGAGGCCGCCGGAATTTTTCGCGCCAATGGGACCTACGGGCTGGGCGTGCTCACGGCTGATTTGGACAATGACGGCTGGCCCGACATTTACGTTGCCGATGATTCGACGGCGAGCGCCCTCTATCACAACAAGAAGAACGGAACCTTTGAAGACATCGCGATTGGAGCTGGGTGCGCCCTCAGCCCCGATGGCAAACCGCAGGCTGGTATGGGAATTTCGGCGGGGGATTACGACCTCGACGGCAATCTCGACTTGGTGAAGACGAATTTTGCCGGTGATACGCCTTCGCTTTATCACAACCTGGGCGGCGGGAATTTTGAAGATACGACGTTCGTCGCGGGCCTGGGCGCGCACACGCAATTCCTGGGCTGGGGATGCGGCTTCTTCGACTTCGACAACGATGGCTGGCCGGACATTCTGATTTGCAACGGTCATGTGTATCCCGAGGTTGAGCAACTGAAGACGGAAGCGGGGTACGCGCAGCGCAAGCTCCTGTACAAGAATCTGCGGAATGGACACTTTGCCGACGTTTCGCTCAATGCCGGCCCCGGGATTGCTGATCCAGTGGCCGCGCGAGGCTGCGCCTTTGGGGATTTCGATAATGACGGAGATATCGACGTGGTCGTCAATACCGTGAACGATTACCCCCAACTGTTGCGCTCTGATTCGAAGCTCGACAATAACTGGATTAAGGTGCGCACGATCGGGACGAAATCGAATCGCAGTGGAATCGGGGCGCGGATCAAGTGCATCGTCCGCATGCCCGGTGATAGCAAACCTCATCAGCAGATTGATGAAGTGCGTAGCGGCGGAGGCTACATCTCGCAGAGCGATCTACGGGTGCATTTTGGGTTGGGGAAGGCCAAGAAGGTGGACGTTCTAGAAATTCGCTGGCCGAGCGGGCAGCTGGACACCCTCAAAGACATTAACGCGAACCAGTTGATCTTCGTGAAGGAAGGCGAAGGCGTTGTGCGGACGATGGCGTTTAGGAAGTCCAACAAAAACTAACCACCGGAAGGCACCTAGGACGCGGAGGTTGGTCGGGGCAGGATCTGAACCGTAGAGCGCCAGAAAACACAGAGCTTATGGTTTCTTGGGATCCGGCGGGACGGCCGCGCCGGAGCCTTCTTTTACGGTGTGAATCGCATCGACAGCAAGATTCGTAAACTTCTCATCGAGGCCGCTGGGCCAGCGGATTTCCACCCATTCAATCCTTGTGGCGGTGCCCAAGCCGAAGTGCACGCGCATATCGCTGTTGGAAATGTAGCTCGATCCGCTGCGGACCTCGTCGACCAGAGTTCTCGCCGCAGTCTTCACCGAGATGCGAGCTCCGATGCCGTCACGATTGGATTTCGTTCCGACCGTGTGGACCGCGATCCAGTGGTTCGGAGCGCGAATCTGATTGACGAGCAGGCTGGGAGCGGCGTTCATGTTGCTGATGACGGCGGAAAGCTTGCCGTCGTTCCAAAGATCTCCGATGGCCAGTCCACGCGAGGAAGCGGGCGTGGTAATGCCTGAGCCGGCTCCAGCGGAGATGTCGCTGAAGGTGCCATCGCCGTTGTTGTGGTAAAGAATTCGCGGTTCTTTGTAGCTGCTGCCGAGGTGCTGGCTGTCGACTTCGGGGTACACGTGGCCATTAACCAGAATCAGGTCAGGCCAGCCGTCGTTGTCGAAGTCGAAAAACATGGTTCCCCAACCGAGATACTGGGTGTAGAGGCCGAGGCCGGCCGCAGTGGTCGCATCAGTGAAGGTGCCGTCACCGTTGTTGTGGTAGAGCGTCGATGTGTCGTCGGAGAAATTTGTCTTGAAGATGTCGAGATGGCCGTCGCCGTTGTAGTCGGCGACGGTTGATCCCATCCCTGCCTGCTCCCGTCCGTCTTCGTTAAAGGCCGCACCCTCGGTTACGGCGACATCGGTGAACGTGCCGTCGTGATTGTTGTGGTAGAGAATGCTGGGCGTGCTGTCGCAGGCGACGAAGATATCGGGCCAGCCGTCTTCATCGAAGTCGCCGGTGGAAACACTGAAGGCGTAATGGCCGTCGGTGCGGTCGATGTGAGCCTTGGTGGTTACGTCTTCAAACGTGCCATCGCCCTTGTTGTGGTAGAGAATATTCTTCGCGCCGGGCAGGCCGCGCGGCCCGCACATCACGGGAACGCCCTTCCAGATGCAGGTAGGACGATCGCCGGGCGCAGGCGCGGTGGAAAGGTCGAAGTCAACGTAATTGGCGACGATCAGGTCGAGGTTGCCGTCGCGATCGTAGTCGACAAAGGCGCAACCTGTGCCCCAGGCCTTGCCTGAACCCGCAACTCCGGCCTTTTCGGCGACTTCGGTAAAGACTCCGTGATCGTTGTGGTAGAGGCGATTTTTTCCATAGTAGGTGACGTAGAGATCTTCCCACCCGTCATTGTCGTAGTCGCCCACGCAGACGCCCTGCCCCCACCCAGTTGCGGTCAAACCGGCTTTGGCCGTGACGTCGGTGAAGGTGCCGTCGTGATTGTTGCGGTAAAGGTGGTTGCTCGGAGCGGGACCGGAGGGAAATCCCTCAAGGCGAGTGCCGTTTACGATGAAGATATCGGGCCAGCCGTCGTTGTCGTAGTCGAGGATGGCGATGCCAGTGCCGGTGGTCTCGATGATGTATTTCTTAGTCTCGACGCCGCCGAAGATGTTCTGCATGGTGAGGCCCGCTTTCTCGGCGACGTCGATGAAGTTGGCGAGGGGATGGGACGGAGGGGCAGGCGCGGTCTTGGGCTGCTGAGCGAGCGAGACCGCTACGGAGATGAACAGGAGGAACACCGCGCGGTTCGTCCAAGACGCAACGATGCGGGGAATCTTCAATTGCATGGCCCAACTGGCATGGTAGGGGCGCTCGTTGGCGCGGGTCAAGAAGCGGAGTCTAGGATCTTCGCGTTTCAGTGCGCAACTGGAGCTCCGGCGACTCCGATGTAAGTGTCGGCACCGCCGTAGTAGAACCAATACTCGCCGCCGCGCTGCACCATGCCTTTGACGAAGACGACGTTGGGGACCTGGCCGATTTTCTCCCACTCCTCTTCGGGAGCGAAGATGGGGGCGTCGCTGCGGGAAACCATTTTGCCGGGATCATTGCGGTCGAAGACGGCGATGCCGGTGCGGTAAACGAGATGGTCATCGGCGCCGTTGTAGATCAGTACGATTCCCTTCTGCAAGTTTAACCCCCAGGTCATTGTCAATGCCTTTTCTTCTTCACAGCAGGAGTATATCCGTATAGGCTAGGCGAACAGGGGATTAGGGTGATCACGCACCACAAGCAGGCGATTGTCGGTTTGGCATGTGTCGGCTATTTGATCTTTTTCGTTACGCTACCCGGCCAAACCGCCAGAACTGGATCTTCACCAACGGCCGGATTGGGTCCGATCTTGGATTACATTGAATCGAACTGGGGCGTCCTCACACGTTCCATGACTCAATGCGACAGCGTGGTCGACCCAAAGCTGCCTCAGGCCGCCGTGCTTTATTTACCGGTTGATCTCGCCGAGCCCGACTCGGTCAAGAAGCTGCAACAATCTTGCAACGTGCGCGTCGAGCATTTGCCGATGTTGATCCGTCACCCCGGTCAGGCGGAGGTCGAAGCCATCCGGCCGCACGGGTTGCTGTTCCTGCCCAACGGCTATGTTGTGCCCGGCGGCCGTTTCAACGAGATGTATGGCTGGGACAGCTACTTCATCATCGTTGGTCTGGTCCGCGATGGCCGGTTGGACTTGGCGCGCGACATGGTGGAGAACTTCTTCTTCGAGATTGAACACTACGGAACGGTGTTGAACGCGAACCGCACTTATTATTTGACTCGCTCGCAGCCGCCGCTCCTGTCCTCGATGATCATGGAGGTGTACAACGCAGGGAAGGCTCTTGGACACGAAGACAAGACCTGGCTGGAGCGGGCATATCAATTCGCAGCGCAGGATTACGGCATGTGGGTCCGTGAGCCGCACCTAGCGGGCTCAACCGGACTTTCCCGCTATTATGATTTTGGCAGTGGCCCAGCGGCGGAAAGCCTGCAGGATGAAAGCGGAACC
>OCOJ01037574.1_pt2 | contig 13395 bp, 15 predicted proteins | sample 1539251 | NCBI WGS metagenome assembly OCOJ01 (sample SAMN01911457, study PRJEB22624) | soil metagenome | biome: Soil | place: Malaysia | collected 2012-04-30 | depth RA_metagenome m | reverse complement strand
GGATCATCTTGCTGGGTGGGATAGCAGTGTGGGTGAAGTTTGTGCCGCCGGACCGCATATTGCGGGCGTTTCTGGTGGGACAGGTGACGCTGTTCCTGCTGCTGATTCCGCGTTTCTGGCAGCGGAGCGTGGCGGTTGCATATTGGCAGCAGAAGATGCTGGTGCCGGTGCTCTCGGAACCGGTCATTCCGGCTGTGCCGGTCAGCATCGCCAGCGAACCGCCAGCGAGCGAACCTCCGATCGCCATTCCGAGTGCGAGTCCAGCACCGGACGCGACCTGAAGGTACTTCTGCAGAAGGCTTGCTTCGCGATCTTCGCAGCTGCTTCGCGGCTTTGCGGTCCGGCATCTTGCAGGAGAATCGTAGACCGCGAAGAGCGCCAAGGATTCCAGAAGGCCGCTGTTCGGGTCGCCGCCGAATCCCAGGAAGTTCTTACAGCAGGACGATGGTGATCCCCTGATTGCGGCGGCCGAGGTCGGGGTCACGCTTGAGCTCGGGATGCGCCTGCAGGAGTTTCCACGTCTGATCGTCGGACCTGGCCCAGTCTTCTCCGAAGATGCAGACACGAATCAGGCCGTTCTGCGCAAGTTCGTGAAGTCGTTTTTGCACGGCGATCCGAATGTCGCCGCCGGCGCCGGTCGATCCATAGCCGTGAATCACTTTTATGAACGTGAGTCTTTCCTGGCGAGCGAGGGCGAGTTCGCGCTGAAGCCGATCGAGGGCTTCGCGAACTACGGGCAGGTCGGATTTGAGGTTGACGGTCTTGATGGGTAACCCCTCCGTCGGCCTGCGGTCGACCAGGACAGCCCCTTCGACGCGCTTCGCTTGCGCAGGGCAGGCTAAGGAGCGGCGGCTGTCCCCACATGGTTCTTGCCTCTCATTCTCCGGTGAACGGCCTGCGGGAACACCGGCCTTGTGCGCTACTTTCGGTTCCTTCCCCTCGCGATCGCCTCTCTGGCCTCTTTGTCGGCGGTGCGGCGGCGCTCAGTCTCGCGCTTATCCCAGAGTTGCTTGCCTTTGGCCAGGGCCAGTTCGACTTTAACCCTTCCGTTTTTGAAGTACATACGGGTAGGGATGAGGGTCAGTCCTTTCTGCTGGGTCTTGCCGAAGAGCTTGCGGATCTCGTCGCGGTGCATAAGCAGTTTGCGCGTACGCAGGGCAGCGTGGTTGGAGTAGCTGCCGTGCTGGTAGGGGCTGATGTGGCAGTTCAGCAGCCATAGTTCGCCGTCCTTGACTAAGCCGTAGGAATCCTTGAGGTTGGCGCGGCCTCCGCGGATGGACTTGACCTCCGTACCTGTCAGGGCGATCCCAGCCTCAAATTTTTCCAGCAAGAAATAGTTATGGGAAGCGATCCTATTAACAGCGGCATCTCTCTGCCCGGCTGCGGTCGGGTCGCGGCGCGAGGATTTCTCCGGGCTGGGCCGGGTTTGATGAGTGGACTGGCGGGGCATGGGACGGATTCGGCTTTTATCTTAGCAGTGGGTGCGGCACCCGGATGCCGGAAGCCGCAGCTAAGACCGCCGCAGCTAAGACCAAGGAGTGTAAATGCCGCTGGTGCAAGCACTTCGGGAGGCGGGAAGGGCGATGCTATAATCGCGGCAACGAAGAGGTTTTGGTTAGCCGCGTAGTCCTCCCGGCGATGGGATGGTTTGTATATCTTGGCCCGGCACCGCGGAAGTGTGCTCGCCGGTTCAGGACCGCATCGCGTTGAAGAGGGATCATTTTAAGAGGATCATCGAATGATACGCCTGAAGCGCCCGGCAGTTTTGCTGTTGCTGGTCGCGGTTGTGACCCTGCCTGCCGCCGCCGATAAAGCCAGGGATTTGTACAACAAAGGCCAGGACGCCGAAGCGCGCCAGGACTACGAAGCCGCCTATGGGTTGTTCAAGCAAGCCTATGATTTGAAGCCCAGGGATTTGCGGTACCGGACGGCGTTCGAGCGCACGCGGTTTGAGGCGGCGGCGGCGATCGTTCACCGCGGTCAGAAGCTGCGGGACGAGGGCAAGCTGGAGGAGGCGGCAGCTGAGTTTCAGAGGGCGGCCGCGATCGATCCGTCGTTGTTCATTGCGCAGCAGGAACTGAAACGTACCCTGCAGATGATCAACGAGAAGAAGAATCCTCCGCCGCAGGCGGCGGGGCCCCCCACGAACCTGGAGCGGAAGGTGCGGGAAGCGGCCGGCCCGGTGGAACTGGCTCCGATCTCAAATATCCCCATCACCTTAAAAATTGGGCCCGAGGATTCCAAGGTTATTTATCAGACCATCGGACAGCTAGCCGGAGTCAACGTGCTCTTCGACCCCGATTACACGTCGCGGCGCATTACGGTGGCGCTGAACGGAGTGACACTGGAGGAGGCGCTCGAAATCACCGCGTTGGAATCGAAAACCTTCTGGCGGCCCGTGACGCCGAACACGATTTTTGTGGCGCAAGACAATCCCGCCAAGCGCAAGGAACTGGAACAGAGCGTCCTCAAGACCTTTTACCTGCAGAATCTTTCCGCGCCGACCGAGTTGCAGGACGTGGTGAACGCGATTCGCGCCGTGCTCGACGTGCAGCGCGTGCAGCAACTGCTCTCGCAGAATGCGCTGGTGGTGCGGGGAACACCGGATCAGATTGCGCTGGCGGAGAAACTGGTCGACGATCTGGACAAGGCGCGTCCGGAGGTGATCATCGACATCGCGGTGTTGACCGTGAGTAAAGACCGGTCGCGTACGCTGGGATTGCAGCCGCCGAGTAGCGCGACGGTCACGCTGCAAAGCAACATCAACAACACCACCACGGTTACGACTGGCGGAACGACCACTCCCACGACGCCCACGGGCTCGGGCCCAAGCGGGCTTGAACTGAATACGCTGGGCAACCTGAATGCCACGAACTTCCAGGTGACGATTCCGTCGGCGAATCTGTCGGCCGTGATGGGCGACAGCGATACCAAGGTGATTCAGAGCCCGCAGATTCGCGCGCTGGATAATCAGAAAGCCTCGCTCAAGATCGGCGAGCGTCTGCCAGTGGCAACCGGATCATTTCAACCAGGTATCGGCGGCGTGGGCATTAACCCGCTGGTCAATACGCAGTTTCAGTACATCGACGTCGGCGTGAACATCGACGTGACGCCGCACGTCCACACCGACCGAGAAGTCACGCTGAAGATTGCGATGGAAATCTCCTCGCAGATCAACGTCGCGACCATCGGCGGCATTCAGCAGCCGATTATCGGGCAGAAGAAAGTCGATCTGGGCGAAATCCGCCTGCGGGATGGGGAATCGAGCCTGATCGGTGGAATCCTGGATGATACGCAGACTCGGTCGCTGACCGGAATTCCGGGGCTGGCGCAGATTCCCGTCTTGCGGTACCTCTTCGGGCAGGTCCAGCAGGACCACCAGGAGGATGAGACGGTTTTCGCGATCACGCCGCACGTCATCCGTGGGATGGATGTGAATGAAATCAACCAGCGCGCAATTGAGATCGGAACAGCGAATACGATCGAGTTGCGGCGGGTAAAGGCGACGCCACCGCCGGCAGCAGCACCAGCATCGGCTCCGGCCCAGCCGCCGGCCGGGCAGCCGCCGGCGAATCCAGCGGCAACCGGCCAGAGTCCTACGGCGCAGGCGCCGGCCAGTCCAGCGGGATTGACGTCTGCTGGCGGAAGTCCGGGTTCGGCGAACGCAGTAGCGGCCGCAGGGACGCCGAGTTTCATGTTTGATCCTGTGACGGTGACGGCGACGAAGGGCAATACGTTTGTGGTGAACCTGCTGATCGCTGGGGCGCAGAACGTGTATTCCGTGCCGGTACAGCTGAACTACAACCCGAATGTATTGCAGATGATTAATGTGTCGAACGGCGGCTTCCTCTCGCAGGATGGCCAGGCGGTGGCGCTGGTACACCGCGAGGACGACACCATCGGACAGGTTCAGGTCACGGCGACGCGTCCTCCGGGAGCGGGCGGTGTCTCGGGACAGGGCGCGGTGCTGACGCTGACCTTCCAGGCGAAGACGAGCGGGCAGAGTCCGCTGACGATTACGCGGGGCGGGGCGCGCGATCCCAATCAGGGCGCCATCACGGNTCAACGGGGCGCAGGCGGCGGTGACGGTGGAGTAAGCGGGTCATCCCACCATTTCACAGAGAACGCTTGCTCAGGATGACGATGAAGTCGAGTATCTGGCATCGGAACGTCCTTTCCTTTCGACAGGCTCAGGGCAAGCTGTTTCACGAGGCACCCGGAGGGGTGTGCCCTGGGCTTACCGAAGGGGCGGGGCATCCGCGTGGCGATGCGAGCCGCTGGCGGGGCTTTACGTTGCTGGAGCTGATTGTCGCGGTGACCATCCTGCTGGTCCTGACCGCGATGGCGATACCGCTGGCTAAGGTTTCGATCAAGCGCGAGAGAGAGAAGCGGCTGCGCGAAGCGTTGTGGGAGATGCGCGACGCCATCGATCGCTACAAAGACGCGGCTGACCGCGGCGCATTTCAGACCAAAGTCGGGTCAGACAACTATCCTCCGGACTTGGAGACGTTGGTGAAAGGAGTGGACGTGCAGGGGAAGAAAGTGCGATTCCTGCGCCATATCCCGGTCGATCCCATGACCAGTAACACGGAGTGGGGCTTGCGCTCGACGCAGGACGATCCGGACTCGGATTCGTGGGGCGGGCAGAACGTGTTCGACGTCTACACCAAGTCGCAGGGCGAGGGGCTCGACGGGACGAAGTACAAGGACTGGTAATGCAGTTGGGCGAGAACAAAGCGGAGGGCGGAGGCGAAGAGAGCCGGGGGCCTGTTTTTGCAAGCAGGAGAAAAGCAGGGTGGCCTCGTGCTAGGGCTCCATTGAGAGTAAGAGGTGGAGCGCACGGCTTCACGCTGCTGGAGTTGATGGTCGTGATCAGCATGATTTTGATTCTCATGTCGATCGCGATTCCCTTGTACCAGCGGGCAATCGTCCACAGCCGGGAGGCGGTACTGCGACAGGACCTGTTCACGCTACGCCAGTCGATTGACGAATACACGTTGGACAAGCAGAAAGCGCCGCAAAGCCTGGATGATCTGAAGCAGGCGGGATACATCCGGGAGATTCCGAAGGATCCGATGACCGGAGAGGCCAATTGGGAAGTGGTGCAGGAAGACGTGCTCATGGCTGTGGATCAGAATGAGCCCGGAATCGATGACGTGCACTCGGCCTCGAATGCCACCGCGCTCGACGGAACGGCGTATAGCACGTGGTAAACGCGGTCGTTGGTTGCTAGTCTGATCGGTCGTTAGTCGTCAGCGTCAGGCTTTCGATATAGCTCCTACTTTTTTCATCAAACATTATTTTCAGCTATTTCCGGTAGTGGCTCAATTTGAATTTCAGGTTTTTACTGGGCGTCATCCCGACGGCCCGCGATTTCTCAAGCGGGCCGAGGGATTTCCCGTGCAAGGGCAGCCTGTAGGGAGATCCCTTCGCCATAGGGCTCAGGGCAGGCTCTTCGCTCCGCCTGTAAAACGGCTGCGCTCAGGATGACGCCACGCGAATAGCATTGGCAGTGCTTCAATATGAGCCACTACACGATCTCCTGATCATTTGAAGATNCGGCGTGCCCGGCATTACCATCTAGCTATGCCGGTTGAAACGGAAATCTCTCCCCAGACGTACACGCCTATTCGCGCACCGCGCGGCAATCAGATCAGCTGCAAAAGCTGGCAGCAGGAAGCTGCCATGCGCATGCTCATGAACAACCTCGATGAAGAAGTGGCTGAGCGTCCCAGAGATTTGGTTGTGTACGGCGGAACGGGGCGGGCGGCGCGGAGTTGGGAGGCGTACCACGCTATCGTCGAGACGCTGAAAAACCTGGAGAACGACGAAACATTGTTGGTGCAGTCGGGGAAGCCCGTGGGCGTGTTTAAGACGCATGAACATGCGCCGCGCGTGCTGATCGCGAATTCGAATCTGGTCGGGCACTGGTCTAACTGGGAGAAGTTCAACGAACTCGAGCGCGCCGGGCTGATGATGTACGGGCAGATGACGGCCGGGTCGTGGATTTACATCGGGTCGCAGGGAATTATCCAGGGAACATTTGAGACTTTTTCCGCGGCGGGAGAAAAACATTTTGGCGGAGACCTTGCTGGGAAGCNTGATCGTGAGCGGCGGCATGGGCGGCATGGGCGGAGCGCAGCCGCTGGCCGCGACCATGGCCGGCGCGGCGTTTCTGGGGATTGATGTCGATCCCGAGCGCATCAAGAAGCGGCTGAAGACCGGCTACTGCGACTTCATGGTCACCACGCTCGACGAGGCGCTGAGGATTCTCAAGAACGCGGTGCGGAAAAAAGAAAATGTTTCGGTCGGGCTGGTGGGGAATTGTGCTGACATCATTCCCGAGTTGGCCGAGCGCGGCGTCGTGCCCGACATTTTGACCGATCAGACTTCGGCGCACGATCCCCTGAATGGATATGTCCCGAACGGCATGACGCTCGAACAGGCACTGGAGCTGCGAAAGCGCGATCCGCAGGCGTATCAGGAAAGGTCTCTGGATGCGATTGCGCGGCATGTTGAGGGCATGCTGCGGCTGCAGAAGATGGGATCGGTCACGTTTGACTATGGCAACAACATCCGCACCTTCGCGTTTCAGCGCGGGGTGAAGAACGCTTACGACTTTCCGGGATTCGTGCCGGCCTATATTCGTCCTCTGTTTTGCGACGGGCGCGGGCCGTTTCGCTGGGTGGCGCTGTCGGGTGAGGCGTCGGATCTTCACGTGACCGACGATCTCGTGCTCGAGTTATTTCCGCGCAATCCCATTCTGCGGCGCTGGATTGAGCTGGCGCACAAACGAATTAAGTTTCAGGGATTGCCGGCGCGTATTTGCTGGCTGGGATACGGCGAGCGGGCGCAGTTTGGGCTGGCGATCAACGATCTTGTGAAAAAGGGGAGGATCAAGGCTCCGATTGTGATGGGGCGCGATCACCTGGATTGCGGTTCGGTGGCGTCACCGTTCCGCGAAACCGAGAGCATGAAAGACGGAAGCGATGCGGTCGCCGATTGGCCGCTCCTCAACGCTTTGATCAACACCGCGGCGGGAGCGTCGTGGGTGTCGATCCACAACGGCGGCGGCGTGGGCATTGGATATTCCTTGCATGCGGGCCAGGTCACGGTCGCGGATGGCTCCGAGATGATGGCCAAGCGCATTGAGCGCGTGCTGACGTCCGATCCTGGGATGGGCATCATTCGCCACGCCGATGCGGGGTATGAAGAGGCGAAGGAGTTCGCGAAGCAGAAGGGCCTGAGGGTGCCGATGGGCGATTAGTCGCGGTGCGACCGAGATCGGCTCCTCAAGTATTCTCCAGGTAGGACAATCAGAAGGCCGGCAATGCTCTTCCCCAGATAAGGCCCGAAATGGCGGATGTCGCCCGTGAGCAGGTGAGTAGCGCGGGCTTCGAGCGCGGCCAGCAGAATGGGTTCGTCTTTGTCGGGCAGGGAGATCCCGCGAGGAAGCCGCGCAGAGCCCGGCTCAAAGAGCCGCAAGGATGATGAGAGCCGCCCTAGCCGCTGGAGTTGATCTTCGTCCTCAAGGTTGAACCTGGCTTCTTCCAGCGCGTATCGCGAACTGCAGAGAACCACGTCGTCGAGCCGCCAGAGCCGAACAACGCGAGCATCTGCTTTGTAGTCGGCAGAAAACAGGACGTTGGCATCCAGAAACAATCGGTCCATTTAGGAAGGTCGGGCATGGGGAATGGAATCAGGGTCCAGGCCCATTTTCCGCACAGCTTTGCGTGCACTGCGGTAATCCGCCTCATCCACCGCATTGGATAGCAAAAACTCTGCCTTGCGCTCCGGCGTATACCGCTCGACCGGGATTACAACCGCAGGTCGGATGAGAATGCCGTCGTCCTTTTCTTCGGCGGTCACGAGGGTACCTTCCTCGATGCCAAAGCGTTTACGCAGCCGGGCAGGCACAATGATGGCCCCACGCTTTCCCACCTTCGCTGATTCGATTCCGCTCCGCATTTGCCTGATTCTACCATTTGCCTGACAATCAGGCAATCCCTTGGTGTTGCTAATGCTGCAGTTGTCTCGTTCACAACACGCAGGTTGAACCTGAACCGAACGATACTGCTAGACTGTGAAGGCGCGTGCCATCCACGAACCGAGCGACACCGAATTTCTTGCTGGCCGGCATCAGCCAGTTACTCACTCTAGGGTCCCTGAAGCCGGGCCCGCGGCGAGGTGCCGACCTCAAAGAACTCAGCATCATTGAAGACGGCGCCGTCCTGTGCATAGGCGGCAAGATTGTTTCGGTCGGCAAGACCAAAGATGCGCTACGGGATCCCTGGCTGAAGAAGAATCGCATGCGAGTGACTGAGATCGATTGCGCGGGCAAGGTCGTGTTGCCGGGTTTTGTCGATTCGCATACTCATCCGGTTTTTGTCAGCCCAAGGCTGGTGGATTTTGAGAAGCGGATCGAGGGCGCTTCGTACGAAGAGATCGCGGCGGCGGGCGGGGGAATACGGTCTAGCCTCGCGAGCGTCCGCAAGGCTGCGAAGAAAGCGCTGGCGGAGAAAGTTTTAGCAGCGCTCAACGACATGGCGGATCACGGGACGACGACCGTGGAGGCCAAATCGGGCTATGGGCTGACGGTCGAGTCGGAGCTGAAGTCGCTGGAAGCGATTCGCGAAGCAGCCCCCCGCTGGCCAGGGACAGTGGTAGCGACGCTGCTCGGGGCGCACNGTTGTCCCAAAAGAATTCCAGGACCGCTCACAAAAGTATGTTGAGACCGTCTGTAAAGAAATGATTCCGAAGGCGGCGAGGCGCAAGCTCGCCCAATTCGTCGATGTCTTCTGCGACAAGGGCGCGTTTACGGCGGAAGAAACGGAACAAATCTTTGAGGCCGCAAAACACAACGGGCTGACCGTGCGCGCCCACATGTGCCAGTTGTCGGAAATGGTCCTGTGGCCGTTTTTGCGCTTCGATCCGGCATCCTTCGACCACATGGACCACGTGAACGAAGACGACATTCCGCAGCTCGCCAAGCGCGACACGATTGCGACCCTCGTGCCGGGGGCAAATTATTTTCTGGGGTTGAGTGAATATCCGCCGGCGCGAAGGTTGATCGATGCCGGAGTGCCCACAGCGCTGGCTACAGATTACAATCCGGGCACCTCGCCGACACTCAGCATGCCGATGGCGATGTCGCTGGCCTGCACGCACATGAAGATGTCGCCGGCCGAGGCCGTTGCGGCGGCGACGATCAACGGGGCGTGGGCTCTGCGCATGGCCGATCGCAAAGGAAGCATCGAGCCGGGCAAGGATGCCGACCTTGCGGTATTCGATTGCGACGACTATCGCGAGATTCCGTACTGGTTTGGGGCTGATCGTTGCGCGATGACGGTGCTGAACGGAGCCATTTGGTCGCGGTCGTGAACTTTCGTCGAACGGTTCGCGTACAAAGCCGATGGAGTTGTGCCTTTGATCTGGGGTTTTCAGGACTGGGGATATCAGTAGAAGCTACCTCATAAATGAAGCAAGAGAGGAAACCCGGTTTCCCTCAGGGGCTGAAGCCCGCATCTTCTGTGGGCCTTGGCGGCACGGCTAAAGCCGTGCCCTTCCCAAAACCATTTATGAGACAGCTTGATAGCTTCTAGGCAATCATCCAAACCAATGTGGGGACAATCTATGAAGCGAATTCTTACAGCAATTGTTTTTGTCACAACGACGCTGTCCGTGGCGGCGGCCCAGAGTCTGCCTGAAGTCGCGCGTCCGGAGAACTACAAACTCACCTTCACGCCAGATCTGGAGGAGGCCCGGTTCGAAGGCGATGAGACGATTGCGATTCGGGTGCTAAAGCCAACCTCGGAGATCACGCTGAACGCGGCCGATATCGACTTCCACGAAGTTGTCATCACGAGCGGCGGGGTGACGCAGAAGGCCAAAGTCACGCCGGAGAAAGAAAAAGAGATGGTGGTCTTGGCGGTCGAGAGGCCGCTGGCGGCCGGTCCGGCCAGCGTGCACGTAACTTACACCGGCATCCTGAACGGCGAGATGCGCGGCTTGTATCTGGGCAAGGACGATCACGGCCGCAAGTACGCCGCCACGCAGTTTGAGGCCACCGACGCGCGCCGTGCTTTTCCTTCCTTCGACGAGCCCGACTACAAGGCGACGTTCGACATCACGGCCGTGGCCGACAAGGGGTTAGTAGCGATCTCGAATCAGAAAGTCGTCTCGGATACTCCCGGACCGAGTGACAAGCACACGGTGAAGTTCGCCACCACGGCCAGGATGCCGTCGTACCTGGCGGCACTGGTTGTGGGCAACTTCGAATACGTGGAAGGATCGGCCGATGGAATCCCGATCCGCGTGTACAGCACGCCGGGCAAGAAAGGGATGGGGAATTTCGCGCTCGATGCCGCCGAACACATCCTCAGCTACTACGACCACTACTTCGACATCAAGTATCCCTACGGAAAGCTAGACCTAGTCGGCCTGCCGGATTTTTCCGCCGGAGCGATGGAAAATACGGGATGCATCACGTTTCGCGAAGTGGTGCTCCTGATCGACGACCAGGGCTCGGTCGATTCGAAGAAGACGATTGCCAGCGTTATCGCGCACGAGATGGCGCACCAGTGGTTTGGCGACCTGGTCACGATGAAGTGGTGGGACGACGTCTGGCTCAACGAGGGCTTCGCCACCTGGATGTCGAGCAAGCCCGTGGAGAAATGGAAGCCGGAGTGGAATTTCGATCTGGACGATGTAAGCGGCAACAACGGAACCCTGAATACGGATTCGCTGGCCAGCACACGTCCGATCCACCAGGCAGCCGAGACTCCGGGGGAGATCACAGAACTGTTCGACGGCATTGCCTATGGCAAAGCGGCGGCCGTGCTGCGCATGCTGGAGGCTTATCTCGGCGAAGAGACATTCCGCGCGGGCGTGAATGCGTACTTGAAGCAGCATCAGTATGCGAATGCGACGGCGACGGATTTCTGGGAAGCGCAGGCCAAGACTTCCAAGAAGCCGGTTGATCAGATCATGCCTACATTCGTCAAGCAGGCGGGCGTGCCCATCGTCAACCTGAAAGCGCAGTGCGAGGGAAATTCCACCCGGGTCACGCTGGCGCAACAGAGATATTACTTTGATCGCACTAAATTTGAGGAAGGGAATGATCAGCTGTGGCAGATTCCGGTGTGCCTGAAGGGATCGGCCCCGGCCAGCGTGGAAAAATGTGAGTTGCTCCGCAAGAAAGAAGAAACATTCACCCTGCCCGGTTGCTCCAACTGGGTTCTGGGCAACGCCGGCGCAACAGGTTACTACCGGGTCGGCTATCAGCCGGATGCAGCCCGGGCCCTTGCAGGCGACGCCGAGACGAAGCTTTCGGCGGCAGAGCGGATCGCATTGCAGGCCGACATCTGGGCCTCGGTACGCGTGGGGCGTGAACCGGTGGGCGACTTTCTCGCGTTCGCGCAAGGACTGCGTGCCGAGCGCAGCCGCGCCGTGATGGATGATGTGCTGGCGCGACTCGGCTATATCGGAGAGTACCTGGCAGATGACAGCGATAAAGAGTCCTACCGCGACTGGCTGCGCCATTACGTGAAACCCATGCTCGATGATGTCGGGTGGCAAGCCCGGCCCGGCGAGAGCGACGAGCAGCGAACGCTGCGGGCGCGTCTGTTCAATTCTCTCGGTTACGATGCCCGCGATCCACAGGTTCTGGCGCAGGCAGGCAGGATTGCGGATAAATATCTGGATGATCCAGCGTCGGTCGACCGGGAGCTTGCCGGCGGCGCGTTGGGACTGGCAGCGTTGAATGGCGATGAGGCGCTCTACAACCGCCTGATGACGGCGCTGAAGAGTCCCAGATCGCCAGAGGACTACTACACATATTTCTACACGCTGGCGCAATTCACCGATCCACAATTGCTGCAGCGGACAATGGGCTATGCGATTTCGCCAGAGGTCCGCTCGCAGGATGCGCTGGGGCTGCTCAGCAGCGTGCTCGGCAATCCGGCGGGCGAGAAGCTGGCGTGGGAATTTATCCAGTCGCACTGGGATGCGGTGCAAAAAGCAGGCGGGCCCTTTGCCAGCGCGCAGGTCGTGGGCGCAACGAGTTCGTTCTGCAGCGCGGCGATGCGCGAGCAAGTAAAGGATTTCTTCACGGCGCATAAAAGCGACGCAGGGGAACGCATCTACCGTCAATCGCTGGAGCGCATCCATAACTGCGTCGATTTGAAGTCGCTGCAACAGCCGCAGTTGGCATCGTGGCTGCAGCAGCATGCGACCGGAGCCGGAGGAAGCCAGTAGGCAGAGTCGGGGCTGCGGCCTGCGCAATAGAAATCATGGGCCAATCGGCTGAAGGCCATGGTGCGTCGCGTATTGCCACGCGAGGTCGCGTGTTTGACTTGCTTCCTTACGAGACCGCACGACTCCCAAGCGAGTGCGAGCGTTTGAGCGAACGTGCCGAGGTTGCTATAATCAACTCGCTCGGCACGCTTCCAGCACTAGCTTGTTTCGTTAGTGGGCAGTTCCACCTCCATCCCGCGGGAAGTGGACGACCTCGATGGTCCGCAGCCGCTGGCGAGCCCTAACGTGGCCAGGTAGCTCAGGTGNGTAGAGCGCAGCCCTGAAAAGGCTGGCGTCGGCGGTTCAACTCCGTCCCTGGCCACCATCATTCCAAAGCACTTGCGAGTTTTCACCGTTTTTCTCCAGCCCAAGATTCAGCCCAAGATAAGTCACTGTATGTTCTCCGTCAAAAGGTGAACCTTGCCTCCGAGCAGTTGCTCCAAGAACTTGCCCTGGGCTTCGAGCTTCGATTCTTGGTCGGACTGCACGTAGAGCTGCATAGTGGTCCTGACATCCTCGTGACGCAAGATCCCCTGTACTGTCTTTGGATCACATTTCAGCTTCACTAGCGCGGAAGCCAGCGAATGGCGGAAATTGTGGAAGCCAAAGCGTACGCGATCATCCGCCTTCAGGACTCCGGCTTTGATGGCAGCTGGTCGCAGATACTTCTGCACCATGATAGAAGCCGATAAGGGCTTCTTGCCTTTGAGCCGGAAGCTCGGAAAAACAAAATCACCATCTTTCCCGAAAGGTGTCCTCTCCCTCCATGCCAGGAGAAAACCAGCGAGTATCGGGTGCATAGGAACCGGGGCTTTTGATGCCTTCGACTTGGGCATTTTGAATCCTCCCCAGACATACGCCCGCTTGACTTCGATCACCTGGGATTCAAAGTCGAGGTCTGCCCACATCAGGCCCAGGATCTCCGACACACGGAGAGCTGTCGCTGCATCCGTAAGGACGAGCGTCCGTCTTGGCTCTGGAATATTCAGCAAGATTTCGAAAGCCTGCCGTGGATTCATGATCACGGGGACGTAGCTGCTCGTCGTCTTCTGCCGAACCCAGTTCAGCGGATTGGCTGATTCATCACGAGGGATGAGCCCG
>OCOJ01033697.1_pt1 | contig 13400 bp, 21 predicted proteins | sample 1539251 | NCBI WGS metagenome assembly OCOJ01 (sample SAMN01911457, study PRJEB22624) | soil metagenome | biome: Soil | place: Malaysia | collected 2012-04-30 | depth RA_metagenome m | reverse complement strand
GCGTGGGCGACGGGGGACTCCTCCATGGACGACTCGAGAAGCGTCACGCCCATCTCCGAGTAGCGCCTGCGCTGCGAATCCGTCCTCGGCAGGACCGCCACCGAGGCTCTCCCTGCCCTCACGACCTGCTGGACGGCCTTCTCCAGGACGGGGGTGTGGTTGGGGAAGAAGGAGGCGAACTCGGGCTCGGGCCGGACGAACACGAGGGGGCCGCTGATCCCCAGCCTGGAGTAGGGGTTCTCGCTGCCGTGCTGGGTGCCCTTCAGGTAGCCCGTGTGGAAGCCGTTGAACCAGGCCACCTTGTCGGGGTCCGTAACGCCGTTGGCGTAGAGCTCCTGGAAGGTGTAGAAGCGCGGGGTGTAGATGCGGCTGGCCAGGGGGAAGACCATCTGGTTGACGTGAGTCTCCCTCTCGTCGTAGAAGATGGTCCAGGAGGGGATGTTGAGCCCGAATGCCACCCTCACCGCCTCGGGCCACCGCTCGGTCAGGAGCAGGTCAGGCTTCTCGGCCGTCACGATGGGCAGGATCGCCTTGATGCCCTCGGCGTAGGCTTCCAGCTTGCTCGAGAGCTCCCTTCCTCCATGCCTTCCCACCTGGATGTAGTCAATCCCCTTCGCCCTCAGGATCCTGGATATGTTGTCGTGCTCCCTGGCTGTCACGATGAAGTCGTACTCGCCCTTCAACTCGTCTATTATGGGGGCGAAGAAGTTGGCCTGGAACGGGGTGCTCATCGCCACCCAGATCTTCCTGACCCTGGTGGGCTTGCCGTTGGGCTGGCCCGAGCGGGCCGGTGGCAGGGTCATCCGAAGACCATCGCTATTGTGATGGCGGCGCCCGCGAAGAGCGCCTGCACCGCGAGGACAGAGAGCACGAGCCCCTGCTCCGTTATCGGAGAGACTTTCATGAAGGCGTGCACGAGCGCAGGGTAGGGGGCGGGGTCGAGGGTGCCGTCGCTCCTCACCTTCGTGTTACCGAAGAGGTGCCTCTGCTTGAAGGGCTTCCTGTTGATCATCTTCAGCGCGAAATCCATGGCGGCCGGGATGCTCAGGACTACGGCCTCGAACTCGAGCCCAGCGGCCAGCCCCATGGCGGCAAGGGCCGCGCCCGCCAGCAGGGTTCCGGTGTCTCCCGGGAATATTTTCGCCGGGTACCAGTTTAGCACAAGGAAGCCGAGGTACGCGAAGGTCACTATCAGCCCAAAGGCGGCCACGGTCGGGTGCCCGGTCAGCACGGATAGCAGCGACATTGTCCCTATGGAGATGACGGCGCACCCCGACTCGAGGCCGTTGAACCCCGCGAGGAGGTTCGCGAAGTTGGCCGAGGTGGTTATCGCAAGCGGTACCGCCACCAGGGGGTAGAGGAGACCCAGGTCCACGTAACCAATGATGGGGATGAAGACGAACGACCTGCCGAACAGGTAGGCCATCAGGGGGATGGTGGCGACCACTATCATGAAGGGCTTGTACTTCTGGCTGAGCTCTTTCATGTCGTCGGCGATGCCGACCACCCCCGTCAGGGCGACGGTCGACGCTATGGCGGCGAAGAGCACAGTGGGCCCGTCCGTCCGGAAGTCCAGGGCCACGTAAAGCACGGAACCCACCGCGAGGGCCACGAGCACCGCAAGCCCCCCCATCTCTGCTCGGACGGGCCTGTCAGCCTTGTGTACGTCCATTCCGCTGATCCCCATGGATGGAAAGACCCTGCTCTCATACCTGGCCACGGTGTAGGAGGTCAGGAGGGCGGCGGTGGCGGCCGCGGCGCCCGTTATGCCTAACGTCGTTTCGGTGCTAATGCTTCAACAGCCTTCCAGAACAGTTGGGTGCCTGCTGCGAATGTCGCGATCCAGACGAAGGTTATGGCGACCATCCTCCAGACTGTGGCTATGCCAGTAATCAGCTCCCAGGCGAAAAAGGCGGCCAGTATCGAGGCCCCGAAGGGGAGCAGGGTGAGCCCCGCCACCAGGAGCTGCCTAATCAGGCCCCACCGGCCTCGGTGGCAGGACAATTGACGGGTCAGCGATGGCTTCGTTGTTGACCCTTTCGAAGTCGTCCATGGAGCCCACGTCCGCCCAATAGGCAGACTCGAAGTACGAGTTGATGACCTCCCCCCTTGATATCAGCTGAGGGAAAACCTCTGTCTCGAGGCTGGCGACCCTCCCGGCGGGTATCGCCTCGAGGACACGGGGCTCCATAACATAGACGCCCGCGTTTGCCTTGTAGTTCAGCGTAGGCTTCTCCTCGAACGCCTTCACCTTCCCGCTCTCGTCGACGATCACGTGGCCGTAGGGTATCTTGACCCCGAACTCCTTCAGGGCGATGGTGGCGGCGCCTCCCCTGTCGAGATGGGTGGCAACCAGTCTGCTGACGTTGAGGTTTGTCACGATGTCCCCGTTCATGGCGAGAAAGGTGCCTTTGACGAAATGCGTGGCGGTCTTCAGCTGGCCGGCNCGAGGAAGGTGCCTTTGACGAAATGCGTGGCGGTCTTCAGCTGGCCGGCAGTCCCGAGCGGCGTGTCCGCTTCCGCGTACTCGATCGTGAAGCCCAGGGATGAGCCGTCCCTGAAAGTGTCCATGATCTGCTTCTTCAAGTACGCGACACAGAGGACGAACTCTGTGATGCCGTGCCCTTCGAGGTATCTCATCGTCCTTTCAAGGAGGGGCTTCCCTCCGACTGGAAGGAGGCACTTCGGGACGACGTAGGTCAGAGGCCGGAGCCGNAGGAGGGGTTTCCCTCCGACGGGAAGGAGGCACTTCGGGACGACGTAGGTCAGAGGCCGGAGCCGCGTACCCGCCCCGCCCACCAGAAGAACGGCCTTCAGAGAAATGTCCCTACAGGAATCTTGCTTGGCACGGTCAAGCGAAGACTCCTACCTTGGTAGAGCAAAGGACCCTCCCGAGAAACAGGGCGTAAGAGCGGTCGTTGCGCCACGCCTTCGCTTCCCTGTTGCCGCAGGACACCGCGAACTCCGAGAAGGACCAGGCCATCTTGGTCCCCCGCAGGAGCCAAGCGTGTAAGGTTTCACCCTGCTCCTCCAGCTTCTTCAATATGGAAGCCAGAGAACGTAGAAGCTCCAGGCTCTCGAACCGGAGCTGCAACCTGACTGACAGGTACAAAATGGACTTCTCCCTCCTGTCAAGGGAGAACCAGGCTCCCCTCCTCTTGGCCTTGAGCATTGTCTGCTTGATATGGTTCTTTATCCGCTGGGCAAAGGAGACCTGTGCGACAGAATCGCTACTGTGCATGAGGGGTGCCGAGCGACAACTCGCCGAATTCGTTATTTAAGCGATGTGTCGTGTTTCAGGATTGAAGTATGGAACATCGGGCCCTGAAGTTCTATCGGCATGTGTGCTTCCTTCTTCGGGCACTCGCGGGGCAGGAAGGCAGGCCGAAGTGGTAATGGGGTGCAGTGCTGACGACGGGGTGTTCGGGGAATTGTCGCTCTAGCGCGATAGTATCCTAGGAACGAACCATATTGCTAACGATATCCCTATCCATGCACCTCCCAGGATTCCGAGCTGTAGCCCCGGAGTCGGGCCCCCTCTGGTGGAAACCAGAGCCGCGCCTATGGCAGCCAAGGTGCTCCACCCTACGATGCCGATGAGCCTGAACTTCGTCAGGTCGACGTTCAACGGCTTACTGATAGACTGTTTTGCCTTGACGCCCGAGTGCCTCCACTCCTCAGTGCGGGCTTCCATTGCGGCCACCTTCGGATCGCTGCCCGAAGTGGCAGCCTCCAGCTCCGACGGAGGTAGCTGAGAGACGATGGCAGAACCGTTATGTCCGTCGGCGGGGAGGAACCATGAATACGCGTAACTTTCAGGTCTCTGCTTTCGTCCCTGGGGGCTACTCATGATGTCTTCTTTCTCCTAGGTAGATTATAGCGGATTTTGGCCGAAACCCAAGAGTTGGGAGCCGTCTGCTTTGAATTGTCCTTAAGCGGGGACAATACAGGTGACCAGGTTTTGGCACACCGTGCAGATTGGGATCTCGTTTTCGAGGCCCTCCACCTTCGCGATGGAAACGGCGAAAACGGGCCGTCTGCTCATCTCGTCTTCCTTCTCCACCTCCAGAAGCTTCTCCTGGACCGAGAAGTAGAGCATGCCCACCTCCCTCATGAACGCCAGCCCCTGTCCGATCCTCAGGCCGTCGAAGCCGTGTGGCTTGCTGTCCCCACCTGCACCGTTGAGGTACCTTCCCGTCCTCCTCTCGAAGTCACCGACCTCTTTGAGGAAGATCTCCTTCTTGGTGGAGTCTGACGGACCGATCCTGACGCCCCCTATGGACGCCTCCACACCGTTCCTGACGTTCCCCTCTGCCACCTTCAATGGAATCACTATCGACTTCTTCGAGTCCTCGACCTCGCCAAGGAATCTCATCGTCTTGAACTGGGCCTGGTTGTTCATCACGAAGTCGAAGTCGAACGTCTTGAACTGGTCTGGAATGAGGTTCCCCCACTCGGTTGACGCCCGATTGAACTTGCCCGCCAGATCAGACATCCGCGCGTATCTCCTGTCGAGCTCAGACTCCTGAGGGGCACGACCGACCGACGCGCTAACTTCGTCAGATGACCTCCCACACATCCAGCATTTGATTTCTCTGTTGGGCGCCATTGCTGGTCCCTACTTCTTCTGCGCCTGCTTCGCGAGCACCTCGTCCCACTCCTCCGTGGCCCTATGCTCATGGAGCCCTCGGGTCTTCGGCGCCTCCTTCGTGGCAGGACCAAGCTTGCTCATGATCTCGGCGACAGCGGGAGAGACGCCTTCAGATTCGGCGACGGCGGCGACCACCGGGACGGCCACCATCTCGGCCTCCGCTGGTTTCTCGGCCTGCTTCTCCACTGCTTTTTCCGCTTTCTTCTCGACTGGCTTTGCTTCCTCTGGGGCAGGCGCCGCCATCGGCTGGCCGACCTTCCGTTCCGGCGCCCTCAATCCGACCATGAGCGTCTCGCAGACGCTGCAGAGTTGGACCGGAGGATACTCGTTCGCCTGGACCATCCTAAGGCCGGCCTTCGGCTTCTTGGCGTCGGCCCTCACCATGGCGAATGTGAGCAGCTGAGTGCGGACGTCGTAGTAGAGGAGACCCTGGGCAATCAGGAACTCCAGACCCTCGAAGAGCTTGAGCCCGTCGAACCCCGAGGCGTAGCCCTCCCTGTGGGCGTCGGGCTGTATCGTCCTCCTGGATCTCGCCTCGAACTGGTCAAGCATCCTGATCAGCGACTCGGTGTCAGGGTTCTCGAGAGGCGCGAGCTCCGGCATCGCCTGCATGTCGTCCCCTCCCTTCCTGAGCTTCGAGGAAGCGTCGGCGAGCCAGTCCGCCATGAGCTTCTTCGCGTCCATGACTTCGCCCAGGCCCTTGATCGAGCTGAACTGGGATGCGTTGGAGGCTATGAACTGGAAGTCCATGTCCTTGAAGTCCCTCGGGAGGGTCTTCCTCCAGAGGTCCGCAGACTCCACGAACTTAGACCTCGTCCAGGCCACCTGGGACATCTGCTTCTTGAGCTCCCTCTCCTCCTGGGTCTCGGTGTCGACGGCCGCCGTGATCTCTTCCAGAGACCTGTGGCAGACCCAGCATCTTGTCGCTTCAGGCATGGTTCACTCACTCCTCCAAAATCGATTAAAGTCTTGTTTCCGTTTTGGGAGTAGTATGATGGGTTCTTTTTCCATATTGACTGTCACACTTCCTCCTGTATTAGCATCTGAGTATCAGTCATGTCTCTCCCGGGCACGTAGCCGACCTCTGCGAGGGCTACTTCCTCCTTCCCCTTGTTGCACCACGGGCAGATGTAGGCATTGGGGTCGCTCGTCAAGAAGTAGAGCTTGCATACCCGGCATGACCTGCCGAACCTCCCGAACCTTTTCACGGTTTCCACTTTTTGTCCCGCATGTTGGTATAGGAGGTTATAGGTAAGCGTTGTAGAGCGCCAATCTAGTTATTGGATGCATTTTCAGTTAGGGAGTGTCCATCAGCGCGGAAATAGCCACGGCGTCGGCATATTCTTCGCAGAACTAGATACGGAATCCGTAATCCCTTAATCAGGTCGGGAACGTTCCAGCACCATCGATGATCAAGGAAGGCGGCAAGATGATGAAGAGAAGCGGCGAGAGGATACGGGGAGTGCTTGAGGTCCTGGGTGAGACCGGGGCCTGGGGACTGGACAAAATGATTCACCCTGGTGCGACGGGCGGAAAGGGCGAGATCAGCGCGGACGAAGTGACCATGTCGGGTCTCAGCGTGACCTCGGATATATCGCCGTTTGCCAATGCTGGCCCCATCCCGGACGAGCTGCGAAAAGACCCATTCCCCGGCGGCTCGGTCCCATGGTCCATACAAGAGGCTGAAAAGGAACAGGGGCGTGCGCGGCAGACGATGATATGGAAGGTCGCCATCGCTGTTTCCTGGTCGGTGACGGCCGTCGCAGTTCTCCGATCAGTTGGGATGCTGTAAAGATAGGCTGCCGAGGATTCCTGGCTCTACTCCGCCGAGTTTGCTTCCGAATCGGTCTCCATCGAGCCGGGGGAAGTGATGGTAGGGGCCGCGGTGAGGATGGTGTCAGTTGGCCTACGTGCCCCTTGACCGGTTGAGGGTCTAAGCTTGCCTCTCCCCCACAGGACGGACTCCCAGAGCCGCTCGAGGCCGTAATAGGCAGCGGTTCCCACTAAGTTGAAGAGAATAGTGATCGTGGTCGCCTCACCGGCGTTACCGGTGTAGTAGTAGGTGATCCCCGCGAGAAGTGCGATGGCAACCACCCGATAGACGATTGTCTTCGCCAACGTCCTCCCTCTGGAGTCCCTGATCAACAGCGTCTCTGGGACAGGGAGCATATTTCTGCAAAACCCATCCTCCGTCCGAATTCAGCCTTCGCAATCCTGTAGTTCGCTAACGCCACAGAAGGGGCGAAACCAGGCTTGTTCGTTTATATGAGCTGGTGTAGGACGAGGGCCAATTGAAGAAAGCAGGATCCGGCCGGGCGGTTGGGTCAGCCCTGCTGGTAATGGGCCTGGTGATAGGTGGCGGGTTGGTCTTCACGCTCAACTTCGTATATGATGTGCTTACGCCCCGCACTATCACGACGACGTGGACCGAGACCAGTATTGTGGTGATAACGATTCCCAGCACGATCACGACGACTGGCTACGCTCAGATCGAACCGAGTGTCACATCGTGCGCCTGGAACGGTGCGCACGAATTCTGCGTGGTCGTGCTCAAGAACTTCGGGAACATGGGCACCGCCACTAGCGGGAACTGTAGCCTGAGCTACGGGGGCAGCACCTACGCAGGCTACACAGGACCTACCCAAGCAAGCGCGGCTCACCCCGGTGCCGCACAGCAACTGGTTCCGGGGAGCACGGTGACCACCTACTGCCAGGCTTCGGCTGGAGGGGCCGCCGGAGCAGCGGCGCAGGTGAATGGGTCAATTGCCTTGGCTAATGGGGCCACTGTATCATTTTCGACGACTGCTTCATCGTAGAAGCGCGGAAACCAGGCGTGTATTTCGAAATCCGTGGATGCCTCCGCTGGTCACGGATTCAGCCTCCTTGGCAGAAGGCCCGAGAACTCTCTTCGACTTGCGCATCTTCTAGGGTCCGGCTCAGACAACTCATTCGCACAGAGGAAAAACGTCCGCCGTGCGCATGATAGATTTCGCATGAATCGGACGGTGATACTTTACGCAAATAGCCCACCTATTCTATAGGGAGAAGAGTCAAATACAGATTCGGGATTCATGTTATTCCGCGAGGAGCCGCGGTTTGTTTACTGGCGTGGAGATGACGCCGGCAACGCAAGTCGCCTACCAGCGTATCCAGTTTCTGCTATTTCCGAGGCTTGTTGGATGCCTGCCCCTTCTTCTCGCCGTGGGGGCCACAATTCAACATCCAAGAAGGAATCAGCTCGAAATCGTGGCGCAGCTGCTCGGAATCGCGTCACAGGGAGGGGCGACAAAGACCTCATTGGTGTACAAGGCGAATCTCAACTTCAAGCTCGCCCAGAAATACCTTGACGAGCTCGAAAACAAGGGGATGATCGTTCGACATGAAGGAGAGCTGGGGAGGACCTATGCGTGTACTGAAAGGGGACGGGAGGCCCTTCGGTACCTGGGAAGAACGTTGGATTTCATGTCGGAGGATGAAGCATACCAGAGAGATTTTGTGGTCAATGACTTCTAGTTGTTTCTGAACTCAGTTTAGTGGCCAGTTATCTATCGAATCAGCGCTAAATTCCCGAATATGATGACGAAGACTACGGTAGTCTCTCTCTTCGCCCTATCTCTGCTGGCTCTCACCGGCATTGGATATGCAGTTTTCACATCCTCTGTTACCGCAAGCATCACTGCAACAGGAGGCACGCTCAACCTCGAGTGGAACGGTATCGCTGTCGACCCAGGGAGTGCCTCATACGCAAGTTGCGGTTACACTTACGGCCTTACCACTTCAACATTCACTGTCGGAGCGATAGCCCCCGGTGACGCGGGGTGCTGGTATGACGTGACCCTCTACAACGCAGGGAATCTCCCAGCCACATCAATTGCGGTCGGAGGCGGCGGTGCGTTCGGTGGATCCGACCCTGGAGATTCCGGCTACGCTTGCTTCGAGGCAGCTATTGTTGGAGCCCCGGCTTCTCTTAATCCTTCAACAGTTAGCCCCACCTTCTACGTTCACATCTACATTGATGGCGGTCACAGCAATGCATGCTCGGGCTTCTCAGCCTCGACAACTGCCACACTCACTGGATCTGTAGGTACCTAGGCGAATCGGAGAGGTATGGCGAGTTGCCACCTGGCTGCGTGCCAAGTGACAACTTCCTTCACTTTTTCTCACTCCCCGAGAGAAAGGTCAGAGACATCCGAAGCTCGACGAGGGGAGAACTCAGGCTGAATTGGGGCCCCGTGGGAGTGGTTGACACTTGAACGCCACTTCGAAGTCTCGAAAGGGAGTCTCGGCAGCAAGTTTACCCATGGTAACCTCAATGTTCGTCATTTCCGTTATAGTCATCTCAGGAATCGGGTACGCAACACAGACGTCAGACCACAATGATGGTTCATCGAACGTCACTCTTCTGTTTACTTCGATTGCCAAGGCAGGTGGTCCGTCATACGTCAGTCTGACGGCGGTATCACCTCTTCCTGATAGCAAGGTGTTTGCCAAAGCCGGCCCATTTGCCCCGGGAGACAGCCTCGCGATTGCATATTCGCTAAAGAACGTGGGGAATATCCCGGCAAGCCTCTCGTCACTTGCTATCTCGGTGTCCGCAGGCGGGTTCTCCGCCACTAGTGGACCCATTCCAGCCACCTTAAACCCTGGCTCCACCTTCTCGTCCACCATTACGATTACTCTCAACTCGGGCCTGGGAGACACTTACGAGGGGAAGTCCGCGATCATAGCTCTGGAGATCAGCGGGGTCGGCACCACAGCGACGACATCGTGCACGAACACTGTCACGCGAACAACAACAAGGACGGTAACAACCACAACAACCAAAACGGTAACAAAGACGATAACGAAAGGCCAAGATTCACCGCTCGACCTTGGTCCCCTATGGGTAACGACCTCGACCTGCACTACGGTAGCCGTAACCATCACTTCGACATATACTACGACTTACACCAGCTATACCACCATCACAAAGACAATCTCCACTGTCACGTGCTATCATCATGACGATTGCAGATGACTTGCAATCGGGGACGCGCTCAGCGAAGTACGTTAGCTGATTGGAGCTGCCCAAGCCAAAGTCTGTCCAAACCTATTTCTCACCTAGGTCCATTGGGCCATGTGACGGGGTGACATGAAGTCTCTCGTGAATGATGCGAGAAAACTGGTGCGGCCGCTCTTCCTCTTCTGTGTCAGTTTTGGGCTGTTCTCGGCCTATATTTCTGTCTCAGGATACATGACCGCCGGGGAGGCGTACATCGCTTACGCGCTGCTTTACGTCTCGATTCTGATGGTGTTTGTCGTGTTCGTGAGAAGCGAAGACTCCACACCTAACAAGTATGGCTTCTCAACGCCCGGAGGAAACCAGACGCTTCTGGCCGTGCTCGTCGCCCTAATCCTCACCGCGGCCTTCACTCTCATAGTACTTGAGCCGGGTTTCATCTCTGGATTCTCTCGGCAGCCTTCGCCAACAATTCTCACGTTCGGATTCTTTCTTTTCTCTTCTCCCTTAGTTGCAATCTCTCAGGAGGCCGTCTTCAGGGGCTACATCTTCAAGAAACTCGCTACAGCGACTACGCTGTCAATTGGATTGGTTGTCTCGTCGCTTCTCTTCGCTGTACAAACAACCAACCCATCCACGTTTGGCACGCTCAACCTTGAAGGCATCGTCCAATACCTCATCAGCAACACATTCACTTCCTTCGCCTTGGGTATCACGATGGGCCTTTACTTCTTCAAGTCTGGGTGGAGCCTTCTAGGACCAGTATTAGTCAGGTGGGGCCTATTGCTCCAGCAGAATCTTTCGCCGATCGTCGCCAACACCACGGGGTGGGAATTCACCTTCGTCTTTCAACTGATGGGGTTCGCGGCGATGATCGTCCTGATGAACGCGCTTGTCAAAGAACCCAGGCTTCTGGCGAAGAAGTACCTCGACCTGCAAATCGGGCCGAAGCGTTGGAGGTTTCTCAGGAGGGCCCGTTGGAGGACCGAAGCGAAGAGGACCCTACGGGGCTTCGTGATCGCAGGCGTGGTCGTCGTGACTTGTCTCGTCGGTTTCCAGGCTGTCATAGGCTCGTCGGTCCATTTGGCGGCGATACCGACCGGCAGCATGCGGCCGACCATCTATCCAGGCTCCCTCGTGGTGGTGCAGCAGATGAGCAGCCCCGGACAGGTACACGTGGGAGACATCATAGAATTCTCCCCGTCTTGGTTCAACGGCTCTGTGGTCCATCGAGTCGTGGCGGTTACCGAGTCTAGCCAAGGCGGGGTCATATTCACCACTAAGGGGGACAACAACACCTCGCCCGACCCGCTCCCGGTCTCCTTCAGCAAGGTCACGGGCAGGGTCGTACTGATCGTTCCTTACCTCGGGTTCCTTGTCCTTAGCCCACCGCTTGATATCTCTCTCGTCGCGGTGCTCTTCGTGTCTTCACTCTTGGGGTCATCCCTTAAGAGCCCGAAACCGGGGTTCCGCCCCAGGGGGACATAGCATCATGCGCATTTCGGTGCTGCTAGTCATCTTTCTGGCGCTTCTGGTGGTGTTTTCTGCCTACAGTGTTGCCTTCACCCAAGGCTTCGAGACGGAATCTCGCTCCACGGTGACAGTCGCAACATACAGCCTGCAGGGGAGCTACGGGTACGTTGCCGCTCTCAGGCCCAACCCCCTTTACAATGCCACTACTTTGAGCTTGGGCCAGGGTACCCTCTTCGTTGCGATTACGAAGTCGATCAACGTGACCTACTCCTTCACCGTCTCGCTCAGCCAGGCAGGTGACACCAATCTGGGAGCCTCCTACCTGATGTTACTCTCAGGAGGGGCCTGGAACAAGACTCTCGGGCAGAGCTCTCAGTCCACCAAGCAGACGGGAACGAACTCAGCCACCTTCTCCAGGAGCTTCCTGGTTAACGTGACTCGGACAGTCGCATTGGCAAGGGAGATAGGCAACGAACTGCAAGTCCCCACCCCCAGCTACCTCGTCCAAATCAGGCCCGTAGTCACCGGGTCACTGGTCGAAGGAGGAAGTTCCGTACCTCTGTATTTCGTAGCCCCCATGAACCTCACATTCTCGGGCGGCATCATCGCCCCTACTGGCACCTCGTACTTCCACCAGGGCAACATTACCAGCGAAGTAGACGTGAGCCATCCAAGCGCGTACACCTACAGGTACGTCTCATACGGACTTCTTGCGGGATCGTTGGCCCTCCTGGCCGTAGGTATCTACTACATCCTTAGAGTCGAGAAGCGGGAGAAACCTGCCATCGACGAATTGGCTGTGCTTACTCGGCCGTACATGGAAGTAATCGCCGCGACGTCCAGCCTCCCCAAGGGCGAATCACAGGTGGTCATGGAGAAGTGGGAGGACNCGACGAATTGGCTATGCTTACTCGGCCGTACATGGAAGTAATCGCCGCGACGTCCAGCCTTCCCAAGGGCGAATTACAGGTGGTCATGGAGAAGTGGGAGGACTTAGTGAAGGTGGCAGACACCCTCGGGAAGCCGATTCTGGAGTTCGTCGACAAGGGACAGGGCTTCACACGCTATCTCTTCTGGGTCCTCGACGGACAGACAACATACGTCTACGAAGGCACTTCGAAACCGAACTGGGCGTCCTAGCTTCCTTCCTGCCAACTCGAGCACGCGCAGAGCTCGTTGGCTGCCTCCTCTCGTGGGGCCGCGGCGCTCGCGGGATGGCAGAAGCCTCGTTCTTGGAAAATGCCTAAACGGCCTAAGTAATCCCCTAACCCCTTAGGGGGATATGATTCCGAACGCCGTCTGGAAGAAACTGGACGGTCTCCCACCTGGCACGCACGGCGTCGTCGTCTATGATACTGAAGAGCGAAAGGAGGACGTCCTCTTCACCCACCTGAAGCTCGGCGGCAAGTACGACGGCCTGGTCTACGTGTGCTCCGAGGAGAGCCCATGCGACGCAGAGGCTGCAATGAAGAGGTTCGGCCTCAACGTCGAGGAGCGAGAGAAGGAAGGCACGCTCTCGGTCAAGAACCACGACGAAGTCTACATCGTGAACGGGAGGGTCGACGCCCCGAGGATAATCAAAGGCTTCTCGGATCTGGCATACGACTACTCCTTCCGAGGATACGGCATGAGAGCGGCAGCCGAGATGTCATGTTTCTTCGACCACGGGCTCGTAAAGGAGCTGGTAAGCTACGAGCAGGACCTGCACAGGAAGTTCTCCTTCCCCGCCTTCGGCTTGTGCGGGTACAACCTCGTGAAGATGTACAATTCTGGGAACCTCGATGCGCTCTGGCCGGTTCTGAGGGCACACGGTGTTGTGATAATGACGGGACCAAACGGGAGCTTCGCCCTGGAACCCGAGGAGATCGAACAGAAGGACGTCGAGAAGACGATGGGCCTGCCCAAGGGAAGAATCCCTGCAAACTAACCCAGGTTCAGACTGGTCAGTCTTATTCGCATTCAGTTAAGTGTGGGAACTTAATCAGAAATGAAAACCGAACCAACTCCCACTGACATTACGGGTCGATCTTACTCGCGCATGGAAAGGTGAATCCTAGAACTGAATCGGCGCTCCATAATCGCCTAATACGATTCTTGCCAATTTCTGTCGATGACCCAACATTCTGAAGCCGTTTCGCTGTGTGCCAAGTGCCATCACCCAAGGGAAGCTCATTCAGCGGGACCGGCCAGCGGTTCGCCCAACGCGCTTAGGCTACGGGAAAGATGCCAGGTGACTGGCTGCGACTGCACTTGCTACGTCGGGTTGGTCTGGGAAGC
>OCOJ01046039.1_pt1 | contig 13413 bp, 12 predicted proteins | sample 1539251 | NCBI WGS metagenome assembly OCOJ01 (sample SAMN01911457, study PRJEB22624) | soil metagenome | biome: Soil | place: Malaysia | collected 2012-04-30 | depth RA_metagenome m | reverse complement strand
TTCTGCAGCAAGCGCAACAACTTAACTTGTAGTTCGGGGGGCATCTCGCCGATCTCGTCCAGAAACAAGGTTCCACCATTGGCGGCTTCTACCTGACCCCGCCGATCGGTGAAAGCACCGGTGAATGACCCCTTTAGGTGACCGAAGAGCTCGGATTCCAGCAAGTCTCTTGGAATCGCACCGCAGTTGATCGTAACGAAGGCTTTTGCGACGCGAGCACTGAGACAGTGAATTCCGCGCGCAAGGAGTTCTTTTCCCGTTCCCGTTTCACCCTGGATAAGAACGGTGGAAATGCTCTTGGCAGCCCTGCTGGCCTGGTCCAAAACAGCCAACAATTCTCTTGAACGCCCGAGAATCTTCTCAAACCCAGGCCTCTGTGCCACATCATTTAGACGCTTGTTAGCCAGCACTTTTCGGACAACTGATCTCAGCTCATCTATGTCGAGAGGCTGTGACAAATAATGCTGTGCTCCTAACTTCATCGCTTCCACGGCATCTGAGATGCTGGCAAAAGCGCTGACGAGCACTACGACAACGTCGGGGTAGTCGCGGTGCAGTCGCCTTAAGAGTTCCACACCCGACATACCAGGCATTCGCACATCAGAGATGACCAGGTCGGTTTCGCGGTGCTGCAGGCGTTCCAATGCATCAGGTGCGGTTGCAGCTTCGCTGATCTCGTACTCGGAATCGCCGAGCGCTTCACGGATGAGTTCACGATTCATGGAGAGGTCGTCGACAACGAGAATTTTGCCAGGCATGGTGCTTCACTCTCTTGCTGCCGGTCCACGGCGCACGAATCCTGCCACTTACGCAGTGGCGTAAGTGATTGAGGGCTAATCGTTTCTCTTTTTCATTCACAGACCCATGACCACATTTGGGCACCTCGGACCCTCGCTTTGTAACACTGTCACATCTGGATCGGTGGCTTCAGTTCGCTTCAAGCGAGCAGCGGATGCCCCGCTGTGAAAACGCCGCATCGGAAACTCGAGAAGCACGCGCCAATATAGCGACGCGAAGATGGTTGTACACCGCATAGCTGCCTCCGTGAAATCTGCGAAGGAACTATGAGCCCCCTGCGTGACAGGGGGCTGCCAAGTACCGCAAGCTGCTCTGCGCAGAAGCGAGAACATTGGACTAAGTAGCTTCTGTGCGAGATTACGTATTGTCAGTGACGCGAGTCACGTTTCTTGGGAAATCCCAGTGACCGTTGTACATCGCCTTTGATCCCTCGCCATCCGTTTCGCCTAGGGCAAGAAGCATCCGGCCATTATGTGGTCTGATCGCTCGTTTACGTAACCCCTAATTGCCTGTCTCATTGCGGTGGGGAGCAGGGTGGAGGTTAGCAATTTGCAAAGTGGTGATCTTGAATCCGACTTCGTTTGAGCATGGGACCGTCCAGCCCAACCTCCACGCATTCGAAGAGTGGTAGAAGAAATGCATGATGCTTTCAGGAACGACACATCCGTTTGTTAACGACCGGGAACTTGGACGCGAGTGGGCTGTGAGGAATACGGAATCACTTTTTCAGCAAAGCACGTGTCGATTTTGAGGGCAAACCATGCCGCGAAACCCTTCAAGCGAATCCACCTTGGAAACCATCGATGATCGGTTGAAACAGTGTGGTGTCAGCCGCCGTGCATTTATAAAGTTCTGCTCTTCTCTGATGATCGCCGCGCCCTTTGGGCTCGCCCTAACCGACAAGCTGACCCCTGAAGCGGTGGCCGCAGAGCTCGGCAAGGTCATCCGCCCGCCGGTTATCTGGCTGCACTTTCAGGACTGCACCGGCTGCACCGAGACTCTGCTTCGCCCGTCCCATCCAGACTTGGGTGATCTGATTCTGAACGTCATCTCACTGGAATATCACGAAACGTTGATGGCGGGGTCCGGGAAGCAGGCAGAAGCTGCGCTTAGTGAAGCTGTCCGTCGCTACGCGAATAAATATGTCTGCGTCGTCGAAGGCTCCATTCCTACTCGTGACAAGGGCATCTACATGAAACTGGCTGGGCGTCCGGCCATGGAAGTCCTGGCCGATGTAGGCGGTAAGGCCGCAGCCATAATTGCGATTGGTTCTTGTGCGTCGTGGGGAGGTATTCCCTCGGCCGATCCGGCACCGACTGGAGCAGTCGGCGTCGCTGACCTCATGCCGAATAAGACAATCGTTAATCTTCCCGGTTGTCCACCAAATCCTTACACACTGCTGGGCGTCGTACTGCAATTCGCGGACTCCGGGACCTTGCCGGAGTTGGATGAGGAAAAGCGCCCCAAATTCGCTTACGACCGCGACATTCACGAGCATTGTCCACGTCGCGCTCACTTCGATGCAGGACGCTTTGTGAAGCAGTTCGGTGATGAAGGTCATCGCGAAGGCTGGTGTTTGTACGAGTTGGGATGTAAAGGGCCAGATACCCATGCGGGATGTTCAACTCGACATTTCAATGAAATTCCCGACGTTTGGCCGATCGGCATCGGCGCACCATGCATCGGCTGCACAGAAAAAAGCATTGCCTTCCGCATGCCGATGTTCCAGGTCGTGCAGATTCATACCAGAGCAACTCCGCCGGCGACTTATGCGCCGATCGTCGCTCCTCAAGGTAATGCCAGCCTCGTGGCCGCGGGTCTGGCAGGGGTCGGAGCCGGAGCGCTGATTGGTGCAGGCTGGGTTGCATCGCGCAAGTTTTCGGNACAAGCCCGAGGACGACAGCGTGCCCGGCGACACTCCGAAGGGATCGGAAGACTCCGAGCAAGGGGCGAGCTTGGAAAACCGTTCGTGAGAAGCGGAGCAAGCATTCAGGAGGATGGATTGTGAATCGTTCGTCAAAGCAATCGGGAATCTTCGGGGGGCGATCAGGCCTCAGTTTTCTGTTTGCACTTTCGTTGTTCATTGCGACTTCGCAAGAGTTCTTGTCGGCCATGCAAAGTGAGTCGACCCCGCCCACCAGTTCTCGCGAACCTGAGCGTGCCACGAAAACTCCCGACCAACTACAGCAGTTGGTCGCGCCTATCGCTCTTTATCCAGATTCGCTCGTAGCCCAGATCCTGACGGCTTCGACTTTTCCCGAGCAGGTCGTAGAAGCCGATCGCTGGGTTCAAGCACATCCAGATCTCAAGGGTGATGCCTTAGCGAAGGCTGTAGACGATCAGCCGTGGGACCCCAGCGTCAAAGCGCTCACTGGCTTTCCTTCCGTACTCGGCAACATGGACAAGAACTTGTCCTGGACCTCAAGTTTGGGGGACGCCTATTACAACCAGCAAGATGACGTAATGGCCGCGGTTCAGACTATGCGGAAGAAGGCCGAGCAGGCCGGCAACCTCAAGACCACGCAGCAGCAGGTGGTGAAGACCGAGAACGAAACCATCATTATTGAACCTGCAGAGCCGGAAGTGGTGTATGTGCCAGCCTACGATCCGTGGGTGGTGTATGGAGATGGCGTGATCGTGGCTTGGCCCGGATGGTATGCCTATCCCGGCATTTGGTATGCGGGACCGTACGTGTATTGGGGAGCTGGATTCGAAGTCGGTTTTTTCTGGGGCTATGGATGGGGATGGCACCACTGGGACTGTGATTGGCACCACCACTGGGTAGAGCACGACCACTATCGCTACTACTCTCGCAGCAGAACCTTTTACAACCGGGATCATTACTACCATGACGGCCGTGACAATCACAGCGGCCGTGATGGTGACTGGCACTCATTCAGCCGGGAAGAAAATCGGGGCGCAGCTCGAGATAACGAGGAACATGGGAACGCATACAACCGGTCTGGGACATCTGCCAACCGGTCCGGAGGAGAGACGCGAGCCGATCGAGGCTACGGCGGGGAACGAGGAGAAAGCAATACTCACACCGGGGCTTTCAGTCATTACGACCATGGCGGACAGGAGCGAAGTTATTCGGCGAGAGGAATGTCCAGCGTCGGTGGTGGAGGCTTTCACGGTGGCGGAGGTGGTTTCAATGGTGGTGGCGGTGGTTTCCACGGCGGCGGTCCACATCGTTAAGTAACTGAACTGCAGTCTGCGGGGACGATCTNGAAAGGAGCGGGAAGAATGGAACGAGGAGAATTGAAGTTTAAGAAGCCGGTGGTCCGATTTCGAGTGTTCATGACGATTGAGATTCTTCTCGCGACAGCGATTTTCGCAAATCTGGGAGTGGCGCAACAAAGAAAAGACGAAAAAACTTTCGCCACGCCAAATGAAGCCAGCGAGGCGCTCTACTCGGCAGCTAAGAGCCATAATGAAAAAATGCTTCTCGACATTTTCGGGACTGGGGGGAAGCAAATCCTCTACTCCGGCGACGACGCCGAAGACGCGAACAGTCGCGCCACATTCCTCAAACAATACGAAGAGATGCATCGTCTCGTTCAAGAGCCAGACGGTTCCGTAGTCCTTTATATAGGGGCCAAGAATTGGCCCGTTCCCATACCACTCGTCAACAAAGGGGATCTTTGGCATTTCGACACTGAAGCGGGCTTGCAGGAAATCTTGTTTCGTCGGATTGGCAGGAATGAAGTGTCCGCGATTCACGTTTGCCGGGCCTTGGCAGCGGCAGAAAAGGAATTTGCGCAAGAACGTCACGAATACGCTCAAAAGATTTTCAGCGATGAAGGGCAGAAAAACGGCCTTTACTGGGAAGTAGCCGAAGGTCAGGCGGAGAGTCCGATCGGACCTCTTGTCGCTCAAGCAGTCACGGAGGGGTACGTCAGAAACCCGCTAGGCAAGCCGATCCCATATCGCGGTTACTTCTTCCACATTCTTAGAGCGCAGGGGAAAAATGCCCCGGGAGGTGCGAAGAGCTACCTGATCAGGGAAAAGATGAATGGCGGTTTTGCTTTCGTCGCCTATCCCGCTGAATACCGATCNATCTGGCGTCAAGACTTTTTTAGTAAGCACCGAGGGAGTTGTGTTCGAAAAAGATCTGGGCGTCAACACCGTAAAGATCGCCGGTTCGATGACAATCTTCAACCCCGATTCCACGTGGCATCGAACCGGAGATGACCAGAACTGAGCATGAGATTCCATATCAATCGCCGGCAACTATTCAAGGGGATTGTGGGCGCTGGAGGAGCCGTCGCCAGCGGACTCGCATGCTCGGCTGCGGACGAGGAACACCCAGCCCACCCAGTAGCTTCGCCCGATGCGGTCGGGATGCTCTATGACAATACCAAGTGCACAGGTTGCCGGGCGTGCATGACGGCGTGCAGTGAAACGAACGGACTGCCTGCCGAGACGCTGTGTCCGATTGACCCCGCAATCTCGACCGGGCTGTGGGATGTTCCCGCTGATCTGGATTCCAAAACGAAAAACATTATCAAGCTGTATCGCGACACGGATGGGAACGATTTTGCTTTCGTGAAGCGGCAGTGCATGCATTGCCTCGATCCGGCATGCGTGACGGGCTGTCCGTTCGGTGCTCTGAAGAAGAACACCTGGGGAGCGGTCACGTGGAACAGCTCCCTCTGTATCGGCTGCCGGTACTGCGAAGTTGGCTGTCCGTTCGATGTGCCTAAGTTCCAGTGGGACAAGTGGAATCCAAAGGTCGTCAAGTGTGAACTGTGCTTCGACCAGCGACTGAAGCATCGCCAGGAACCGGCCTGCACGGCGGTGTGCCCGACGCACGCGGTCATCTTCGGTAAACGTGACCACCTTCTGGCGCAAGCCAAGCAGCGAATTGCGGACGTGCCCGGAAAGTATTTCGAAAATCGAGTTTATGGAGAACATGAAGCGGGCGGCACACAGGTTCTTTATCTTTCAGGTGTCGCTTTCGACAAGATTGGGCTGCCGAAACTCGGCAACACTTCGCTGGGCCACTATGCGACCAAGGTGAGCTCGGTTCTTTACAAGTGGCTGTCGGGGCCAGTCATCGTTGCGGGGATTCTCGGCTCTGTCATCAAGCGTAACTGGAAGCGCCACGAGCAGGAAGCGGTTGAAGTCGAAAAAGAAACCGGGTTACCGGAGCAACTATGAACGCCCATGACAGCGCCGGATCCACGCTGGTCAACCACTGGCAACGTGGTGTGCCCGTCTATCGCGAGCCCGTGATCGAAACGCCGTTCCTGTTCTTTGCGGCTTGGGCTACTTTAGGGTTGGCGCTCGCTCTTGCGCGAGTCTTCTCGCCGCTAGGCCGGTTCTCGGCGATGAACGACGCCTACGCTTGGGGCATCTGGAAAACCTTCAACGTGATGACACTGACGGCGTTGGGTTCCGGTCCGCTGGCTATCGGTATGGCCGCATGGGTGTTCAATCGCACCAAGCTGCACGTGNGTCATGCGAGCCGCACTAGTATCGGGGTTTCTGTTTTATGCGGCGGGTTTGGTCGCTCTTGGCGGCGACGTAGGACGGCCCTGGAACTTCTGGCATGTCATCCTTCCCTGGAACTGGAACGCTCACTCCGCAATGCTGGAAGTGGCGGTCTGCATGCCGCTGTATTGCGTGATCTTCCTCGGATTCGAGTGCCTGCCCATGCTGCTGGAGAGGATTTATTACACAGGGAACGGTCGGGTAAAGACGACTCTAGTTCGCTGGGGGCCTCGTCTACGGCGCATCTATCCTTACATGGTTGTCGGGGCTTATGTGCTGCCCCTCATGCATCAGTCCTCGCTAGGCGCGCTTCTGCTTTTGGCCGGAAACAAAATCCATCCCTTATGGCAGAGCCCGGCCCTTCCACTGCTCTATGTGCTGGCGGCATTTGTATGCGGCAGCGGATTTGTGACGTTCGTGTTGCTCATTGCCTGTTTGCGCTATTCGCGGCCGCTGGATATTGGTGTCTTGAGCGAACTGGGGAATGTAATCTCCGTAAGCTGCTTTGTCTTTCTGGCTGTGCGCTTTGCCGACTTGATCGTGCGAGGACAACTGGTGCGGGCTTTCGCGTTCGACAGCATGACCCTGCTGTTCCTGCTGGAGACCGCTCTAATTCTTGCTCCGGCAATTGCACTTCGTAGTCGCAAACGGCGCGAGATACCACGGCATTTGCTGTTGCTGGCGATCAGCGCATGCCTTGGCGGTATGACGTTTCGTTACATCCCCACTACAGTGGCCTTTTCACCCGCCAATCGGGCGATGTACTTCCCAAGCACGCCGGAGTTGTTGATCAGCATCGGGTACATCTCACTTGTGCTCGCGGTATTCGGAGTCGCAGTCAAGTACTTCGCGGTGCTGCCGGGAGAACTCAGCGACTGGAACCAGATGTCCAAAATCTTCTCAAACAAGTATCGGAAGCTCAGAACAAAAAAGGATACGCCATGGCTCGCATCTCTATTGACCCGATAACTCGGATTGAAGGCCACCTGCGGATCGATGTCGAAGTGGATAGCGGCAGCGTACAACAAGCGTGGGCAAGCTGCACGATGTGGCGAGGAATCGAAACCATCCTAAAGGGCCGTGACCCCCGCGAAGGATGGTTGTTCGCCCAGCGCTTCTGCGGAGTATGCACAACCGTGCATGCCATGGCTTCCGTACGCGCCGTCGAAGATGCGCTGCAACTGGAGATTCCGCCGAACGCGCAGTTCATCCGCAACCTAATTCTTATTGCACACGCCCTGCACGATCACATCGTGCACTTCTATCATCTTTCCGCTCTCGACTGGGTAGACATTACGACGATTCCAAAGGCGAACCCCGCACGCGCGGCTGCGATCGCTGATGGCGTCAGCTCCTGGCCTGGAAATTCGCATCAGGAACTGCAGGCGGTGCAGGACAAAGTAAAGGGATTGATCGGAAGCGGGCAGCTGGGAATCTTTGCTCATGGATACTGGGGACATCCCGCCATGCGCCTCAGTCCTGACATGAATTTGATTCTCTTCGCGCATTATCTGCAGGCGCTGGAGTTCCAGCGCAAATCGTGTCAGGTAGTCGGAATTCTTGGCGGCAAGACCCCGCACATTCAAAATCTCGCCGTGGGCGGAGTGATGAATGCAATCAATCTGAATAGCCTGGCCACCATGAACATGGATCGCCTCGGCATGTTGCAGTCTCTGCTTCAGGAAATGATTCCGTTTGTAGAACAGGCCTACTTCGTGGACGCGTGTTTACTTGCCGCATCGTATCCGGAGTGGTTTCGCTACGGACGAGGCGTGGCCAATTATCTGGCTGTACCGGATCTTCCGGTCGATGGCAAGGCAACTCGATTCGATCTTCCAGGGGGCGTGATCACCAACGGCGAATTAGAGTCGGTGCGGGCCATCAATGATTGGCATGACCAAGCCATTCGCGGAGCTGTAGCCGAAGACGTGACACACGCCTGGTATCAGGGAAAAGGACTGCAACCGCCATGGCAGGGCAAAACAGATCCCGACTACACCGACTTTCGCGAGAACGGAAAATACAGCTGGGTGAAGGCGCCACGTTATGACGGCGCACCCATGCAAGTTGGACCGCTTTCCAATATCTTGGTCGGCTATGCGTCGGGCCATGCACTTACTCGCAAGTGGACCGATCTCGCTTTCAAACGGATCTCGGCCTCAGGAGCACACCTCACGATCAATGACCTGCACTCGACAATGGGCCGATATCTCGCACGCGCGATCCGCTCCGCCATGCTCTCGGAGTTGGCGCTCCAGCACTGGCAATTGCTCAGCAATAACATTCTGAAGGGCGATGATACGACCTACAATCCTCCTGTGTTTCCGCAGCAAGAGATCGTTGGGGCAGGCTTGCACGAAGCGCCTCGGGGAACGCTGTCGCATTGGGTCGTGATCGACAAAGGCACATTCGCGAATTACCAAGCTGTGGTGCCAACGACTTGGAATGCGAGCCCTCGCGACGAAAAAGGTGCGCCTGGTCCTTACGAAAGTTCGCTGGTTGGGAATCCCGTCGTAGATGGAGAAAAGCCTCTGGAGGTGCTGCGCACGGTGCACTCTTTCGATCCATGCATGGCTTGCGCTTGCCACATGCTCGACACCAGCGGCCGCCGAATCGCGCAGGTAAAGGTGCTATGACGCTGAGCGCCGCGGTCCCGCAAGTCTCGGTTCTGGGCTTAGGCAATGTGCTGCTTGGGGACGATGCCTTTGGGCCCTTCACAATCGAACTTTTTCGCAGCCAATATGAATGCGGCCCACAGGTTGAAATTATCGACTTGGGTACCCCTGGCCTGGATCTTGCGCCTTACTTGTACGGACGGGACTTGATCATTCTCGTCGACGCGGTCAAGGCGGAAGGTGAGCCGGGGACAGTACGCGCTTATCGCGAAAGTGACCTTTCCGAGTGTGCAGCCCAGTTGCGCGTCACGGATCACGATGTAGGGCTGCTGGAATCGATCGCCGACCTCCGCTTACTTGGTCGTGCACCCTTGGAGCTCACGATAATCGGCACCGTTCCAGCGTCGTGCGCTTTTGGCGCGGGCATAAGTTCCAAGATAGCTGCTGCCGTTCCGCTAGCCATCGATCAGATCGTTCGAATCCTGCTGGAGCATGGTTTCGATTGCAAGAAACGATCTCATCCACTACGGCCGACAATGTGGTGGAATGCCGAGGCGCCTCGAACTAGAAAGCTTGATCTCACCGATTGGGACATTGTTTCGTCGTTCGCGGAGGATGTGGAGAAGGGAGCGACCATTCATTGAAATGGCCGCCAGGGTGAGTACGTCGGTGGGCCTGCTGCGGAATCGTCGACGATTGCGTTACATCCGATACATTCGCCGGAGCTCATAAACTTGTGCATTCACATCGGACGGTATGCGCGCAGCTCGTTGCTCCTCTGCGCTGTACGTGAATTCGTCATTCTCTGTTATAGAAGGCGCAAGGCCATTCGCTTCTATCGCATTCTGAGGATCGAATCCTCAAACGACATATACAACTCCCATGAATAGTTGTCCTCCAAATTGTGGTTTTGGCCTGGTTTTCAGGAGGCCAGGACAAAGTTGGGAAAGTCCTCGAACACCGCGTGCGCGCCATTTGCTCACTTCGCGTCTGGCGGGGACTGATGTTCCCCTTTTTCGAGCTCGCCAGTGCCCGTCGAGCGGCAATTGGTACTGTTGTTGCAATATCACTTAAAGGTGAGCAAAGCGCGTTGCTTCAGAGGTAATAACTGACGGGCGAGTTTGCCCACTGTGACACAGTGTTCATGACACCAGTGCCCAAATATGGGCACCCCGGGAATTGCCGGCTACCAAGGAAGAAAGTCGCGAAGGGCAGTGTTGAGCGCTTATCCTGATGAATCAGTGGCGACGATTCCGTTCACCGTAATAAACTGGACGGTGAAAAAACTTTTAAGCAGTACACTTTGCTTTCTTCTGTTGTTCTTATCATCGCCCCACCCGTTGAACGCCTCCGAACCTGTTCCGGAGTATCGCTTGCGCTTGTATCACACGCATACCCGCGAGCGACTCGAGATCGTCTATCGCCGGGGGGATTCATACTCGGAGCAGGCTTTGTCGACGCTGGATAATTTTCTTCGGGATCATCGCACCGGTGATGTCCATCACTTCGATCCCCGCCTGTTCGACTTGCTCCACGATTTGACCGCTTCCATTCAGGACACGAATGGAGAGATCGATATCGTCTGTGGATACCGCACACCATGGAGCAACGAGTATCTTCGGCACCGGAGCGCACACACGGGCGTCGCTGAGCACAGCCTGCACATGCGAGCAGAGGCAATCGACATCCGCTTACCGGGAATTCCAACGGCGGTGGTGAGGGACGCGGCGCTTAAACTGCATCGCGGCGGAGTGGGCTACTATCGGGCTTCCGACTTCGTGCACGTAGATGTTGGCCGCGTGCGCCGCTGGTGACTCCCATTCACCATGGGTAGGGATATCCCTTGGCCAGGGCTTTCTCCAGCGCAGCATCGTGCCCGTAGATGTCATCGTAAAAGTGAACAAGCCCGTCTTCCAGGACGATGACGGTGCCATAGGCAATCAAAACCGGAATAGGATGTGCGAGCCTTACCTGCTGGGTCGTGCTGCCGTTCATCGCTGCTCGAATGCGGTCAGGATTCCAACCGGGATTGTCGCGCAGCACCCAAGCGGCTAGTTCAGCCGGATTTTCCAGCCGGACGCAGCCATGACTGAAATCCCGTCGCGACCGCGCGAAAAATTCCGTCGCTGGCGTATCGTGCATGTAAACGTTATAGCTGTTGGGAAAGACGAATTTCGCAAGTCCAAGAGAGTTCTTGGGACCGGGTTTTTGCCGAATCGACAGCGTTCCCGCTCGCAGTCCATCGATTACTTCGCTTGAAACCCTTCCCGCACTAACTACATTCTCGTGGTGGTCCACGACTTCGAAATCCTTTTGCGCGAGGTAATCTGGATCACGAACGATGTGGGGGATCAGCTCGGCGCGGGTGATGGATGGTGGCACTTCCCAGTAAGGACGAAATACGACGTACTGCATAGTGTCGGTGAAAACCGGCGTATCGTGTCCGAGAGCCTTGCCCACGACCACCTTCATGGTCACCCCGACGTTGAAAGTTTTGTCATAACCGCGGAGGCGGAACTCAGGGATATTCACCACAATCGGAGCTTCCTGATACGAACTCGGCAGCCACCGCAATCGTTCGAGCATGAGTTGCATCTGCCGCACGCGTCGGCTCAGTGGAACGTTTAGATCCGCAACGGTTTGAGCGTCGATCAGTCCGCCCGGCTCACGGCCGAACCGGTGTTGGAAATTCCTAACGGCGCCGACGAGAGCGCCATCGTAAATCGAGGAGTCGGGCGAAACCTTCGCTTCCGATGGTAAGTCGCCGAGCAGCCGGAGCAATCGGGCAAGTCGCGGGGTTCCTGAATAAGACTGACCGGGCGCGATGGCTTTCTTCACGGGCGGAAGCTGCTCGCCGTCATCTTCCTTCGCGAATTCGATGTACTTTTGCAGCGCTTGAATGGTGCGGTGGTAAACCGGGTATGGAGGCTCTACCTGCGCCAGAGCGGCCGATGGATCAGGCGCGTCGACGACGTGCTCGTTCAGGAATTCGGCCAAGTCCAACTTCCTCGGCTCATCATCGATGAAGAATGCAACACGCTTCGGGTTCACTTTACCGATGTGAAGGTCCGAGATGTACCGCATGGCGCATACGGTAAGCGCGAGGTCAAACTGTGCGGCATCTAGTTCTGTGGGTTGTTGCGTCAGCGGTTTCAGCTTTGAAAGCCGGTCGCGCCATCGAGGGCCGTCGTAGTCCTCGGAGGAAAGACCCTTCTGCTCGGCGTGCTCCAGCAGCGTAATAAGCTNATCGAGGGCCGTCGTAGTCCTCGGAGGAAAGACCCTTCTGCTCGGCGTGCTCCAGCAGCGCAATCAGCTGCCGCGACTGTGGAGTCGCTTCCTGCGCTCTGGTCCACCACAGCCCGTACCCGTTGAATTCGTAAAATTTATTGACGTGCTTGCTGTAGTCGCTGAAATCCGGCCAACGAAGCTCGGGAAATTCGCCTTCTTTGATAGTGGCACGAAGCCAGCCTTGGGCATCGGAGCTGAACCCTTGGGTACCACGCGCGCCGCCTATCGTAGACGTCGCCGGCGCGACAGCGAGTGAGGCGAATCCGGATCCGAACACAACGAGGAGAGTCATCAAGAACGGTTGACAGCGCAACCGCAACCTTCGTGTCTGGGAGTGCACTCGATCTCCGCCAAGTTTCTGAATCGACCTCTTGGGTATTTACTCCGGTTCATACAAGCAGATTGGCTGCCAATCAAACGACATTGATAGAGCCTTCAGCATCAGTGATGTCATTAGAACGTTTGGAGTCACTGCCTTAATCCGGGCACAAGCCTACGCCGGAGGCCATACCTAACGCCGGGTCTCGATCTTCCACTCCATCTCGACTAAAAGGATGGAAGGCAAGATCCAAGCTGTCTAAGGTGGCGGGGGATGGAGGTATTTTCTTCCGTAGAGCCGGGGTCCACAGATCCCAGCTCAAGCACCTGCAACTGTTTACTTTTTATGAGCAACCGGGCGATCGGAGCAAGAGATTCCTGCCATCGTAAATTGAAGAGCCCTTTCGATCGCCGCATCCTCAGCTTGACCGGCTAAAGGTCCTGTAGCGCGGATCGCATCAATTTCCGTGGTTGGCCGGGGCAGCGTAGAACATCCACCGGCACCGTCATCAGAAACTCAACCAGGGGTCGGTGCGTGAATGGGTGTGTATAGTCGGGGCGCTGCCAGAGTTCTAGCACTTGGAGTGTCCGGAGTTCCAATCGTATGGATGGGCTGCGGATATATCGGACGTTGAGGGGAGCCTGCTTCCAGATGTCTGCGAAGTGTGGATGTGCCTTAAGGCGGGCGTCCCGTGCCTCAACGTGGGCATTTGGCGGGATCACCCAACGAATCGCATGCAAGCAGGCGCAGTCGGCTGTACTCGGTAAGTGTTTCCCTCCCTATGTTTCCTCAGGTCATTCCGACGGCGGCGCGTTTGGACAGCCGCATGCATAAGGAATGGAGTCGCGTCGCGCTGAATTGCGAGTTGCTACAACCCTGACCTGTCTCGCTGCTGAG
>OCOJ01024619.1_pt1 | contig 13426 bp, 11 predicted proteins | sample 1539251 | NCBI WGS metagenome assembly OCOJ01 (sample SAMN01911457, study PRJEB22624) | soil metagenome | biome: Soil | place: Malaysia | collected 2012-04-30 | depth RA_metagenome m | reverse complement strand
AACCATCCACTCCCAGTACAAGCCGGCAGCCATTCTCCGGGGGGTACGATCCCAGGGAAGTTGCCTTGGATATCCCTGCCTTTCCATAGAGAGGGCCACATCGCGACCGTCGCGGATGATATGAATCACCAGCGCATTGGGGATGGTCTCCTGTATGCGCGGAAGATAGAGGATGTGATCGGGTGTGCACTCGGCCCATCGCTCCACTCCCTGCTGCCGGGCGGTTTCTTCCATAACGATACGCAGAAAGTCGCCCCCATTGCGGCATTCTTCCATGATTCGGGATTGCAGGGGCTCCTTCTGCAAGCCGGTTGCCGCGAACAAGCGGCTCTTGAACCAGGCTTCGAGCAGGCGTTTCTTGTTTCTCGCGACGCTGAGATCGCCGAAACGCGGTTCCAGCATGTGCAAAACTTCAGATTCAGTTCTATAGATTGCAAAGTTCCCCGCTGAAAGAAGCGTGTGATAGAGATATGTCGTACCTGAGCGTGGGCACCCTAACACAAAGACCGGAGAATTGCTCCTGGACACACGGGCACCCGTCGCGCAAGTCATTACACGTTGAGAAACGTTTCCCATGGAAAGTTGCGGTTGCGTCAAGGTGTCACTTTGGCCGGAGCAAGGGAGGCCCCGTAGTCAGGTACCCCAACCACCGACGGCGTCAGTCCGAGCGGTGAACGCCGCTTGGCCTCAAGAAAGTTCCGATGCCAAAGTTCGAATACTAGCAACATCCACAACACACCGGAGTGGTTGCGCCGTCCTTGAAAGTGCTCGTCCAGCAAACTGCGAATTGCTTCTGCCTTGAAGTAACCGCGTTGCACCGTGCGCGGCTCCAACAGCATCTGCATCAGGTTGTCTTTCAGCTCATTGCGCATCCAGTGCACCAGTGGCAGCGAAAATCCTTGTTTGCGGCGATTCAGAAGTTGCGCTGGAATTCCCAATCGCTCCGCCAGCCGTTTAAACAGGAATTTCCTCGTGCCATTGCGAAACTTGTATTTCACGGGCAAGCTTGCCACCCATTCCACGAAAACGTGATCGAGGATTGGACAGCGTATCTCCAATGAATTCGCCATGCTCATGCGATCAACCTTGGTCAAGATGTCGCCGGTAAGGTATGTCTTCGTATCCAGGTACATCAGCCGACTGAGATGATCGTGCGTCGGCGCCTCGTCATAGTACCTTTGGAATTGACGTAGGGGATTCGTCCACTGGTTCGCATTATTGACAAACTCATCAGAGAACAAAGTCCGTTCGCGGTGCAATGCTGGCAGGAACGAAACACCGTCCAGGTAGCGGTCTCGCGACGGCAAGGTGACATTCCATGAAAATTTCCGGCCTTTGGCTCTCGATGGCAACCGCGGATACACATGCTCGCGGTAAAGCTCCCCGAGACGCGCCGGAATCATGTCATAGTGACGGCGCTTCCAATTCACAATATAGCGGTCGTAGCCGGCGAATAACTCATCTCCCCCGTCTCCGGAAAGTGCAACCGTAACATAGCGCCGCGCCAGCTTGGACACGCAATACGTAGGGATCATCGAAGAGTCCCCGAAGGGTTCCTCCATCATGCGTGTCAGATCATTGAGTGTTTCGGCGATATTGGGATCGACCACCAGTTCGTGATGATCGGTTCCGAAGCGCTCCGCCACCATGCGGGCATGCTCTGCTTCGTTGAAGTCGGCTTTGCGAAAACCGATAGAAAAGGTCTTCACGGGAGTGGAGCTTTCCCGAGCCATGAGGCCGACCACGACTGAGGAGTCCACGCCCCCGCTCAAAAGAGTGCCTAGAGGGACATCGCTGACCAGGCGAATGCGAACCGCATCGGCTAAACGTTGCTCCATCTCCTCCAGGCAAGCCTCGTCGGAACCGGGATCGTGGGTTCCGTAGGCCGGAATATCCCAATACTTCCTGACCTCGATCTCGCCGTCTTTGTATTCCGCCAGGTGCCCCGGTGGCAATTTCCGGATCTGGCGAAACGCGGAATAGGGATCGGCAATATAACCATAGTAGAAGAACTGCAACACGCCTTCCGGGTCCACCTCTGCCAACTGTGGTGCTACCGCAAACATCGCTTTGATCTCCGACCCGAAGTACAGGCACCCTTCACGAATAGCGTAGTAAAGCGGCTTCTTGCCGAGACGATCGCGGGCGAGCAAGAGAGTCCGACGGGTCTCGTCATACAGCGCGACCGCAAACATTCCCCGCAACTTGGCTATGCAATCGGCACCGAGTTCTTCGTAAAGGTGCACAATCACTTCGGTGTCGGTGTGGGTATAGAACTGATGACCTCGATCCTCCAACCCTTTGCGCAGTTCCTGAAAGTTATAGATCTCGCCATTGAAGACCACTACAACGCTGCGGTCTTCGTTATAAATCGGCTGACTGCCCCCAAGAAGGTCGATGATGCTGAGCCGCCGCATGCCCAGCCCTACATTGCCGGCAGCGAAAATGCCCTCCTCATCGGGACCGCGATGCACAATGCTATCGGTCATACGCCGAACGCGTTCAATGGTAGCCTTTTCGTCTTCTTTGGCGATGAATCCGGCTATTCCGCACATTGTTCCACCTCGGCGGTTTCTTTGATGACGTGGACGCCCGGTTCAACAGGTTTTCGTCCTCGCACGGAGATGGGCTGTTGCACGACACGCAGATCTTGCAGTCCACAATCTTCGAACCAGCGAAACACCTCTTCATACGTATGCTTTGATTGATACCAAGGGGAATACCAATCAAAGGTATCCAACACACGCCATTTTGGATCCGGGTTGAACGCCATCGGGATGGCGTATGCCAGCGCTCCGCTGACGAAACGACCCACAAAGGGAATTCGCCGCAGCACCTGATGAAATCCATATAGGGGAAGAACGCCATAGCAGAGCTTGTGGAGTAAGCGCGGCGACATTCGCTTCGTGACTTTGCGGTATAAGTCACTCATCCGATACCAGCGATTGTAGGCGCTGTACAGCCATATCGCGATGGTGCCGCCCGGCTTTAACAGCCGCGGCAAGACCTTAAAGGCCTGCTCACAATTGGGTGTGTGGTGGAGCACGCCAAGGCTGTAGATGAAGTCGAAACTGCGAGGACGAAATGGAAGTTGAAAGACGTCTGCCTGGAAGAAAACAGCATTTCGATCCTTCAAATTCTCAGCTGCGGCTTCTGGCGCCCGACTCAGGTCGACCCCCACGACCTGAGCACCCCAGCGGGAAGCCACCTCCGCGAACCGCCCCATACCGCAGCCCACATCGAGCACCAACTTGCCGGCCATATCCTCGGGAACAAAGCCAGTTCTGCGCCTAAAATCCTGCTCCGAACGACGGCTCTCCTCGTTATCCAGCTGGGTGTCCGGAAACGTTAACCACTGGAAACCGAAGCTGCAGGCATAGTTTTCGGCATCGACAAAGCGCACCACGTCCTTCACTGCTGGGTACAGCCTTTGGCAGATCGTGCAGATCAGCCCGGTCTCGTACTGGTACAGGCTGCCCTCACAAGACAAGCAGCGAACAATGGCCAATATAGACTCGGGAAGTTTAGGCCGGCTTTGTGGCTTTGTTGTTTCCATAAATGCTTTCGCCGCTATACCTCTTCCATGCGCTGTTTCTGGCGGATGCTTTCTCTGTTCGTTTTTCGGCGTCGGGCAGCGTATCTTCGCATGTCAAGCGGTAAAGTACAGACGTATACGCCACCATGAAATAGGGGAAAAGGTGGTATTCGAAACTGGCGAACATCGCCCCTACAGTAAACGCCGCCAGACTTGCCCATAAGGCGTCGGCGAATATGCGAATTTCGAGTTCCTCCCGATATCTCTGTGACAGTCCAGCTCGTCCAAGGTTCCGGAAAGCCTGGTACAGCATCGCGAGGAACAGAAGGAGTGCCGGGAAGCCGCCTTCCGCAGCCAGCTCCGTGTAGGTGTTGTGGGTCACATGCCACGTACGAGTTGCTGATTTAAAATTGCCCGCGCCAACTCCGAAAATCGGATGGTGAATGGCTTCCTCAATGCTCTCAACCAACAGCGTGCGCCTAGCTTCCCAAGACCCGTGGTCTTCCGAACCTTTGATGTTCCCTTCAAACATGCTTTCGATCCTCACTAAATAGTGGGGAGTAGCGAAAGCCACGCCTGCCCCCACAATGCTAAGGATGAGAGCCCCACCCACCAAGTAAATGCGCCTGCCGCGGACACCGAACTTCCACACGCAAATCGCAACACACGCAACCATCGCCAGCAGGCCGCTGCGTGAGTAGGTTAGAACCACTCCCAGCAGCATGCTGAGAAGTCCCACCGCCCAGATCCCCTTCTTGACCATTCCTCGGGCTAGGAGGAAGAATGCGAGGCACAGCGGCCAGTTGATCGAAATATTGATGGCCAAGTCGTTCGGATTTTCAAAGATGCCGCCTAGCGCTCCGATCAACCGGCCTTGATCCGTATGGTGTATCGCAATCGACGAGATCGTTGTGATCATGAGCGAAGCCGCCTGTACCCACAACAGCTTGCGTAACTGGCTTATGTTGTCGATGACGAGAGTCACCAGTACTGCAACGATGACGCACTTCGCGAACCCCTCAAAAACCATGGTAAACGCCCCCACGCGCCAGTAAGCGAAGGGGATCGAAATCACAAGATGTGCAAGCAGCAGGATGAGCAGTTTCAGTTCCAGAGGAAGCTTTTCTTTGACCCGGCCCGAAGCGATCGTGCCGATGAGGGCGATCATTGCAATGCCACCGATGATCTTCTCCAGCGGAATGAAACCCAAACCGGGAATTAGGTCTTCTGGGCGTGTGTAGTACAGGAAGGTAAAGAGCAGTAGGGCGTTAAATGCTAGCGAGTTTTTGCTCTTCTCTCGCTTCGTTCTTCTTTCGATCGCCATTGCTAAGGTTGCCAACTGGTAAGCTCCTCACTCATCCCCGGGTGTTCTCTGCATCAGCGGCCCCATTCCGTCTTACGCCCACCCGCGTAGTTCGCAAAAGCCACGACTGCTGCCGAATTCAGCAGGACGAAGGCCAGTGCGCCGCCAGCAGCGCGCGCGAGCCATCCATGCTTCAGCCGTAGCAGCGCCAGCAAGCTCATCGCATAAAATGCGACTTGCAGAATCCACACCACGCGGTATGCCGAACCGGGGAGCACTGCCGAGGTCAAGAACACCGCCAACAATGCAAAAGGCGCCATCAGACGAAGTAGCTTATGACTGACGAATTCGAAGCGCACCGGATTAGCGCCACTCAAGAGCCACGGGGCTAACTGCAGCAGTTGATAGTTGCCGCTCAAAGTGCGTACCTTACGTGAGAACTCACGCTCGGCGCCCAGGTCAGGGCTGTCCCAGACCCGTGCCCGCCGATCAAGAACAACACGCTTGCCCCGCTTCACCACATGTATTGGAATGTAAACGTCGTCCAAAATCGTGCCCTCGGGTACCGCAGTCACTAATTCGCGGCGCACGGCGTAAAGCGCTCCTGTAGCTCCCACCACGGACCCTGAAGCGGCTTCCAGTTCTCGAATCTTTTTCTCGATCCGCCAGTAGAGTCCCATACCCTCGGCGGCCTCGCCGGATTCGGGATCCCCCAACATCAGCTCTCCGCTGGCCGCGCCCACATTCGCATCCGCAAAGTTCTCGATCAGCATGCACACCGCCCCGCGCTCGNACACCGCCCCGCGCTCGATGGTTTGGCGCGCATCGGTGAAAACCACGATCTCTCCTTGGGCTAATGTGCTGGCGTCATTCAACCCGCTGGCCTTCCCTCGTGACAACTGCTTCATCACCACATGCACTCGCGGGTGTTGCGCAAATCCACTGAGAATCTTGTTGGTCCGGTCTGTGGAACCGTCCGAGACGACGATTATCTGACAGCGCTCTGGCGGGTAGTCCAGCTCCAGGAGATTCCGCATTTTGCGATCGAGCACCTTGTCCTCGTTGCGCACCACCATCACAATGGAGATGCTCGGNCTCTCGCCGCGCCCGAACCACCGGCCGCGCGCGCAGGCGGGTGCGCAACCACAACCACCCCATGTACCCCAAGTAGGTATAGACAACGAGGCTCGTCGCGACCCAGAAAAGCCATCTCATCTTGCACCCCGTCCCAGCAGCACAATCTTGATGGTCTGAAACATGATCAGCAAATCCAGACCGAGAGAGGCATTCTTGATATAGAAGAGATCGTATTGCAGCTTTTCCCGCGCGTCTTCGAGCGTGTTTCCGTACTTGTAGGAAATCTGCGCCCAGCCCGTGATCCCCGGCCGCACCATGTGCCGCACGTAGTAATAGGGAATCTCTTTGCTCAGCCACTCGACAAACTCCGGCCGCTCGGGACGCGGCCCCACAAAATGCATGTCGCCCCGCAACACGCACCACAGCTGCGGAATCTCATCCAGCCGCGACGCCCGCAGAAACTTGCCCACCCGCGTGATTCGCGGATCATCATCCAGCGCCCACGTGGCACCACTGTCGGCCTCGGCGTCCTGCCGCATGGTCCGAAATTTGTAACAGTAAAAAATCTTCCCCTGCCGCCCCACCCGCTTTTGCCGGTAGAGCACCGGCCCGGGCGAACTCAGCTTCACTGCCAGGGCCACCAGCGGAATAAGCGGCAGAGCCAGCAACAGTCCGAGCAAGGCCACCGAAAAATTCAGCAGCCGCCGCACCAGCCGGAAGAATGTGCTGAAGCGGAAACCCTCGGCAAAAACCAGCCAGCTGGGATACAGTTGCTCGACCTCGATCTTGCCTGAGATCTTCTCCAGCCACGAAGTGGCCTCTTCCACCCTCAAGCCCGTGACTCGCAGATCCAGCAACTCTTCCACTGGAAGCGTCCCGCGCCGGTCCTCCATGGCCACAATCACGCGGTGCACGCCCCCCTCCCGTACCGTGTCCAGCAGATGTGACGCCGCCGTCTCGCGGGTCAGCTCGCCCTCGATGTTGCCGCTCCATCCCACCACATCGATCCCCAGCTCCGTGCGCTGCCGCAGGCCGTTCACCAGCCGTTGTGCCCGCTCCCCCGTCCCCAGCACGTACACCCGCTCCCGGAAATACGGCTNTACGGCTGCTTCGCCAGCCACGTGTAGGCCGCCCGCCACAGGAAAAGGATGAAGGTCAGGACCGCCAGGCCCCACGCGTCTCCCGGCAGGAAATACCGCCCGGGCACCAGGCGGTTGTACACCCCTTCCACGGCGGCCAGAGAAAACGCCACCAGGCTCAGCACCACCAATAGCCGGAAGCTATGCTCCAGTTTGCTGCCCAGGCTGCCCGAATCGTACAAATCAAACCAGTGGGAGAGCAGCACGACCATCCCCGTCAGCGCCAGGATTTTCAGCAGCCCGCCTTCGATCAGCAGCTGATTGTCGAGCACCAGGCTGTCCTGCTGCGTCCACATCTGGTTTACTTTCATGCCCGCCAGAAAGGATGTCCAGATGAGTACGGCCTCGACCAGCAGCAGCACCAGCGCGCGCAGCGGGTAGTAGACTTTGAAGAGCCTGATCACGAGTTCTCCCGGTCCCTACGCCTTTGCTCCGCTCCCCCTCGCCTCATAGCGCTCGTAGTAATAGCGCGAGTAGGCCGACGCGTCGTCCCCCCGCGTTCCATTCAGCACCACCCCGACCAGCGCCTGGTCGGGAAATTCTTCTCGCGCCTTGCGCGCCGCATCGCAGGGTGTCACGTTTGAGCGCACCACCAGCAGCACACCATCACACGCCTTGGCCAGCAGGCTCGCGTCCGACACCGGTACCGCCGGCGGCGAATCGACGATAATCCAGTCAAACAAGGATTCCACCCGCTGCAGCAAGAGCTTCAGCCGCCCGTTGCCCACCAGCTCCGCTGGGCTTGTGACTTCGCTGCCGCTGGGGATGAAGAACAGGTTCTCCAGCGGACCGCGCTGCGTGATCGACAATTCGTCGCTCTCGCCCTTGAGGTAGTCCGACAATCCCGGACTCGAGGTGGTTCCCAGCATCAGGTGCAACCGCGGCCCGCGCAGATCGGCATCCACCAGCAGCACCCGCCGCCCGTGCTGCCGCACCAGTACCTGCGCCAGATTTGCCGCGGTGAACGATTTTCCCTCTTTCGGCAGAGCGCTGGTGATCAGCAGTTTCTTGAGCGGCATCTTCTCTCGCGCACTGTAGAGCCGCGAGCGCAGCGTCCGAAACTCTTCCGTTCCCATCTTGCCGTCGTTGCCGTTCACGAACAGCAGGGTGGATGGGTCCGGCCTCCACTCCGCCTGAACGCAGCGCGCCAGCAGCGCATCCAGACCGAACAGACCACCCGTCGGCATCGGTGCCACCGGCATCACGCCCACCGCACCCGCTCCTGGACTGGGGTCTTCCGCTCCGGTCGGCGACTCTGCCACCGGAGGCGTCGCCAAGCCCGACTGCGCCGTGCCTCCCTGATTCGCGGCCCGCTCCTGCTCCGCTCTCTTCAGCGCTTCGTGAATTCGGCTCATAGTTTCCCTTCCTTGGGGAGATCCTTTTCTTCCGGCTGTTGGCGCAGGCGATCGGCCAGCGTCGCCAGCGACCGCAGCGCCTCGACCACATCAAACTTTCCGGCGCTTGCATTTTGCGCGGGCAGGCTCATCGCCCCCGACGCGTGGTTATCGGTTAGATCGAAATCCCGCGCCACCGCTTCCACCACGGCCGGCCCGATCAACTTCTGCTGGTCCACGAAGGCGCTCACCAGGCAGTGTTCGCAAATCAGGTTGATCACGCGCGGGATCCCAGCGGCATAGCGGTGAATCGACGCCAGCGCCTCGGGATCGAAAATCTGCTGCCCGTTCGATCCCGCAATGCGCAGTCGTTGCTGCACATAGGCTTTCGTCTCGTCCGACGACAGCGGATGCGTTTTGGCCCGCAGCGTCAGCCGCTGCCGCAGTTGCCGCAGTTGCGGCTGCTTCAGCTTCTGCTCCAGCTCCGGCTGGCCCACCAGCACAATCTGCAGCAGCTTTTCGGTGAAGGTCTCGAGGTTGGTCAGCATGCGGATTTCTTCCAGCACCTCATCGCTCAGACTCTGCGCCTCGTCGACGATCAGCACCGCCGTCTCGCCCGTGCGATAGTGCTCCAGCAGCCAGTTGTAGAGCCGCAGCAGAATCTGGCTCTTGGCCCTGGAATCGCAGGGAATCCCGAAGTCCGCCATCATGTAATCCAGAAACTGCGGGACGTTCAGGCGCGAATTGAACACGAACGCCGTCGCCACCTGTTGCAGCCGCAGCCACTCCAGCAGCTTGTTGATCAGCGTCGTCTTGCCTGTGCCCACCTCGCCAGTGAGCAGCACGAATCCCTTGCGGCTCTGGATGCCATAGGTCAGGCAGGCCAGCGCCTCCTCCGTGTGCCGCGTCAGAAACAAATACCGCGGGTCCGGATTCACGTTGAACGGGTTCGCTTTTAGCCCGTAGAACTCTTTGTACATGGCCTCGCCTCAGACGGCGGCCGTCTCCTTGTCCTCATCCGGTTGCTTCTTTTTCCAGAACCTGCCCTTGCCGTTGCTGCTCTCTTCCGTCTCCCCCACCCACGGGATCGCCGCCAGCATGGGCAACTCGAGAGCGGCCTCGGCATCCGCTTCGTTGCGAATCGAGTTGTCGCGAAATTCCAGCCACAGCGCCAATCCCAGTCCCAAAGCCAGTCCCGCGCCCAGCCCGCCGCCCGCAAACAGCAGGCGGTTCGGAAAGCTGGGTGAATCCGGCAGGTTCGCCGCTTCCAACTCCACCATGCGCTCGCCCTGCGACTGATTGTTCATCTTCACCGTCAGGTCAGCCTTGCTCTTGTTGGCCAGCAGATCTTCGTAGTCTTTCTGTGCGTTGGCGTAGTCGCGCGAGAGTTGCTTGTACTGTTCCTCCACCGCGGGGCTGATGGCCACCCGCCCCTGATACACCGCAATATCCTGCTGCAGGCGTTTCTGGTCGCGCGTAGCCGCTGCGATCACGTCGCTGTACTGATGCACCTGCAGTCGCAACTGCCGAATCTCCGCCGGCTCACTCGCCGAAGCTGTGTCGCTCGCGGAATCGTTCGCCTGCGTCGAAGCATTGTTGATCTCGGCCAGCTTCTTCTTCACCTCTTCAATGTCCGCCTTGGCCTTGATCACATCCGGATGGTCGTCGGTGTAGCGTGCCTGCAGTTGCAGCAATTGCGCTTGCAAATCCGACAGCTGCTTCTCCAGCGTCTTCGGATCGGTTGTCGACTCCAACGACTTCCACGCCGATAACTGCTGCGCCAGCAGCGATTCGGTATACGCCTTGTCCTGCTGGGCACGGTTCAGCGTCTGCGTGTTCGCTTCCAGCTGCGAATTCAATCCCATCAGGATCTTCAAATTGTTTTCTTCGTCTCCCGGCAGCTGTCCTGTGTACCGCTTCTTGAAGTCCGCCATCTTGCCGTCCAGATCGTCCAGCCGCGCCTTGGCGTCTTCCAGTCCCTGATTCAGCACGTCGGCCGTGCCCTTGGCGCTGGCCTGGATAAACTTCAAGTTCTCTTCGATGATCAGCGACGTCAGCGCTTCGCAGATCTCCTGCGCCTCCTTTGGGTCCGGTGCTGTATAAGTCACGTTGAACCCGGGCACGGGGCTGCTCCCCGGTCTCCTCTTGGCCGCCGTGCCTCCAGCTGCCGTGCTCCCGACCTGGGAGAGATCTTGTACCAGCGCCACAAAAGGCTGCTGCTGGATGCCGTCGATGATCGCGTCCCGCTCCTGGCTGCTCTTGTTCGGCAGGACGCGCTCCAGCACCGGACGCAAATCGGTGCGGCTGGAAACTTGCTGCGACAGCGTCGTCAACCGCGTGGTCAGATCTTCCGACACCAGCGGCTGTACCATGTTCTCCGGCACTCGCTGCCCCTCGATCATCACCAGCGACTGCGAGGTATATTTGGGCGGAAACGCGTAGGATACCGCCCACCCTGCCAGCGGTGCCACGAGCGCCGGGATCAGGATCACCTTCGCCTTCCGGCGCAGCATCGCCAGATAATCGTCCATCGTTAATTCGCGATTCTCAATCATCCTCGTGTCCGTTCTGGCCGGCGATCTTCCCTGCCTTGCTCGCAAGGGCGATCTCTGCCGGCCGAAAAAATCAGTCCAGCCGCATGGGCCGGGGCGTCCAATCCAATCCAATCGTCCCCAGATGCCTTCGGGAAATGCTGTTACACTCGCTGCCTCCCGTGCTGCAAAGCGACTTGTTGAACGTCAAATAGTTGAACTCGTAGCTGCCATAGACCCGAAAGTTGCGCCCCAGCCTCCGCTGTACTCCGAAGCCGGCAAAACCATAGTCATATTTCGTAGCGGTGGTCTCGGTACAGGGGACAATCCCCGAAGTCTCCAAACAGAACCCCCCTTGCGTCTGCAGGCGATCATTTCGCGCGTATCCCAGGCCGGAGAACGCGCTCCAAATTCGACCCAGCGGCCGCGTCACCTCCAGCCGCGCGATGTTGCTGCGTGCCCCCGCGAAGAATCCCGAACCGCTGGTAATAAAGCGGTCATACGCCAAGGTCAAAGTGGTCTTGGGAAAACGGTACTCCAGCCGCCCCCGCCCCGAGACGGAAACCGCGAAACCCGGCAGATCGACGAACTGCGGCCCGGCCGCCAATAGAAAATCCATCCGCCCCGAGATGCGATGTCCCCACATCAACTCCACCAGGTCCGTGTGGAAGGGAAATCCTCCGGAGAAGCGGAAATCCTGGTAGGCATACACGACCGCGCCCTGATCGTGCGGCCCCAGGATCCGGTCGTACCCCCCCTGCGCTATCACTTCCGAACTGCCGATAAAAGAAAAGTTCGCTACCTGCGGATTGTTCCCGGTGAAGTGAATGAACGCATATCCTCCAGAAGCCGTCACCGAAGACCTCGGAGTCAGGTTCTCCATCATCTCCCCGGTGCTCAGGTTGAAAATGCGTGAAGCCAGACCCAGCGATCCAATCGCCGCCAGGGGAAGCTGACCCTCCGAGCTGAGCGCCCCGCCACCGGCCTGCCCCTCGGGAATAAACGTGCCATAGGCCCCGGCGAAGTTGCCTTCGGGCAGATAGCTGAACGAGTCGTGCAAGGCCAGCTGGCCGCGCTTCCACGTCACTCTCGGATCCAGGTCCATCTGCTGCACCTGCTTGTATCCCACATTCGCGGTGTTGAAATAGCCCGCTCCGCCGACATAGGCGAGTGACACGCTGTAGTTGCTCCACAGCCGCTGCAGGTCCGCGCTAGCCACCCCAGTTGTCACCGAGTGCACGCCCGACCCGCCCGGCACATTGGTGGGGTTGGAAGATGCCTGCTCAAACGCGTGTAATCCCAGTTGCAGATAGCTCACCGGCGCTGCGTGTGGTTCCAGGCCGGGCACGTCCAGCCCCGAGATCGGCGGGTTCTCGCTCACCGGCGCCGGCGGATGCTCCGTCCCAAACCCTGGCGACGGCGGAGTTGCCGGCTCCTGGCCGCTCTCTTGTGCCGCGCCCGCAGTCGTCCCTCCCTCCTGTGGATTTGGGTTGTCCTGCCCCCAGGTCACGCTCGTCAGGATCATCGCCATCGTCACCGCCAGAATCCCTGCCCGCAACCTCCGAGCCCCCGTGTTGTGCCGTTTTCTCATCCTGTGCCCTACGGGACCACCACCGTGTCGCCGGGCTTCAGCAGAATGTTCTGCTCCTCGTGCCGCCCCTTAACCACGTCCTTGTAGTTGAACCGCAGCTTCACCTGCTTGCCGTTTTCCAGGCGCAGCACATAAATGCCCTTGAGGTTGGCGAACTGCGTGAACCCCGCAGCCGAGAGCGCCTGCAGCACCGTCATGTTCGGCAGCAGATTCATCGGCCCCGTACGCGTCACTTCTCCGGTCACGAAAATACGTTGGCTGTTCATCGCCGTCACTACCACCGTGACCCGCGGATCGGCTATGTACTTCTTCAGCTTCTCCGCGATCGACGCCCCCAGCTCCGCCGGAGTCAGACCAGCCGCCTCCACGTCCCCCAGCAGCGGCATCGAAATCTTGCCGTCCGGCCGCACCGGCAGCGACTCGGTCAGGTCCGGCTCCTTCCACACCGTGATCTTCAGCGCGTCATCGGCACCGATCTTGTAATCCGCGGCCGGCTCCGCACTTTGTGCGACAGACGGCTTGTTGTCCTTCGTCGCGCTGTTCGTCTGCGCCAGCGTCCCCGTAGCCAGCCCTCCCAGCAACAGCCAAACTACCAGCCTCATCCCTTTCTCCATGCCTTCTCCGCGGAGCTAGGAAGCTCCATATTCCTCGCATCCGATTTGCTTCAGCTTGTACAACAACGCCTTGTAGCTGATCTGCAGCTCCTGCGCCGCCCGCCGCCGGTTCCAGCGCGTCCGCGTCAGCACTTTCAGGATCAGCTCCCGCTCCGCCTCTCGCGACGCCGCCCGCGACGCCTCTTTCAGCGACATCCGCCCTCCGTTGCCGCTCCCGTCCGCGCGCCGCAGCAGCGCCCGCAAGCCATCCATGGCGACTCTTTCATCCCCCAGCGCCACCAGCGCCTTGGCCGCGTCTTCCA
>OCOJ01033766.1_pt5 | contig 13432 bp, 15 predicted proteins | sample 1539251 | NCBI WGS metagenome assembly OCOJ01 (sample SAMN01911457, study PRJEB22624) | soil metagenome | biome: Soil | place: Malaysia | collected 2012-04-30 | depth RA_metagenome m | reverse complement strand
CCTCGCCGGTGCTGGCCTCCTGCACGATCGCAGGGACCAACCCGTTACCTTTTCCGAATACAATTTCCACGATCTATTCCTCCCCGAAACTGAGCATGTGTAAAACAAAAAACCCGCTGGAGCTTCCTGCGCCAGCGGGCCGATGAGCGTTTTGTTTAGCGAATCTCTATGCAAAACTCATCGGGCGCGGCGTGTGGCCGTGATGATGGTGGTGGTGCCGATGTGCCCGTGAGTTCATCCGAAATAAAAATAGACAAAATGCAGCCCCGCTGTCAACCGCAAGTTGCTTTGGGACAACGCAACGGAAGAATTTCAAACGCGAGTGAGGGACCCCGGAGTGGCTGAGGTGTTGAGATTCATCGTCATTTTCAGGTGAACCGCGACTCCGGTTTTGCCGCTTTGCAGCTTTTCCACGCGAACCACTTCAGCGACATATTCGCAGTTCATGGGGTCGTTCGGCGAATTGTAAGGGAAAGTCACAAAGACGCGCATGCCCGGATAGTAAGATGCGCGCCGGGAGACGAAATAGATGCCTTCCTTAGAAGCATTGACGCTGACGGGCAGATCTTCAAAGTGCTCGTCGCGAGGCTCGGAGGGGCGCACACGAACGGGACGGGCAATCTTGGCGCGGCGGCTCCGGCGCTTCACCGGATATTGTTGCTCCAGGTCTTCAGGCATTGCGCCTTTCTGGGCAGAACTCTATTGTACTGCAGCTCTTTGCCCAAGTCTGAATCGAAAGATTGGTGCTGCGAATCGAATGTTGCAAGGAAAGAACCAAATTCACAGGTTTCGGGGNAGAAAAAATGACAGAGAAGATCCGCAAGGACGAAGCCGCCTGGAAGAAGCAACTCACGCCAAATCAATACTTTGTGACCCGCCAGAAAGGTACGGAACCACCGTTTACGGGCGAATATGAGGATACCGAGACGCCAGGAGTTTACAAGTGCGTCTGCTGCGGCCAGCCGTTGTTTCGTTCCGATACCAAATACCACTCCGGCTCCGGGTGGCCTAGCTTTTACGCTCCGGCCAGTGAAGAAGCCATCGAGACCGACGACGACAGCAATCACGGGATGATCCGCACGGAGGTCCGATGCAGCCGGTGTGACGCCCACCTCGGCCATGTTTTTGATGATGGTCCGCGGCCCACGGGTTTGCGCTATTGCATCAACTCCGCGGCCCTAGACCTCGAGGAAAACTAAAAAGCGCCCCGGCAGGGCCGAGGCGCTTTCCAGGTGCTAACGTTTTCAAGGAGAGAAATTCGCAACCTTACGCAGCCGGGCAAGTGCAAGCCACCAGCTCGGCGACAGGATCTCTTTCACGCTTCCAGATTCCCAGCAGCAGCACTTTCGCGCCAGTGGGATACCTGAAAATATAGAAGACGCTGGACTGTCCATCGATTTCAAAGAAGCCGGGGCGCCGTGGATCGGGCCGCGAAGGTGCGCCTGCCTGAAGCAATGAGCGCAATTCTCCGATTTGCTCCGGCGAATGATTCCGCAGGTCTTCCACGAGGGGCGGTTGTTTTGCGGTCGTCATCATTGTCAATCTCCGCCACATTCAGCCTATCGTCTCCTCACCAGTAAAGACGAAATAAAAGGGGAAAAGTTTCATGGGCGGCAACTTTTTTGCGCAACGTTTCGCCCCTTTCCCTGCACTACTATTGTGAAACTGGCTTCTGTCTTTAGATGCCGGAGGTGCTTCAAGAGATAAAAAGGGAGCGCAGTCCATTTTGGCTTGGGGATCGCCCCGTTTGTCTGACGAATTCCCGTGCAAACCAGCCTGCCTTCTCCTTGGATAGCGCGGTGCTGCAAAGCCTGTGGTTGCGTTGACCCGGAGGTGGTCTTTGCTNCCTTCTCCTTGGATAGCGCGGTGCTGCAAAGCCTGTGGTTGCGTTGACCCGGAGGTGGTCTTTACTTAAGTCGATAATCCCCCGGTGGATTTCACAGATTTTTATATTTTCAGACGGCATTTTTTGCTGTAATGGGCTTGGCGCTAGTATCTCCGGGGGTACTTGCGCGGGTGCCGCTTCTCTGGGATAGTGCCCTAACGGGTTACCTAAAAATACAGGGATGGCCACTGTGACGAAAACTGCGAGCAAATTAGCTTCAAAGAAAGATAAGACTAGCTTCGGCAAAGACCGGCGCCGCAAGCATCATCACTACCTAGTTACCGTCTACTACGCCGATGGCGAGAAATTCGGGCGCGTGTATACCGACGAAGAGAAAGCCATGCGCTTTGCCGCTCGCCAGAAACGTTCGCCGGTGGTCAAGACTGCAAGAGTTACCCAGATGTCTTAGCTGTAGGGTGGTCGTCCCTTTTCGGATAAGCCGAGGGAGATGCTTGTGGCTGCCTGTGCAGCCATGCTATAAGAAGAAATAGCGTTGAGCGGCCTTAGTATAGTGGTAGTANCGGAACCTTGCCAAGGTTCAGGTGTCGGTTCGATTCCGATAGGCCGCTCCATTCGTCCTACCTCAGTTTTCCTCAGCCTTTTGATTTTCCCGTGAATTTGGTGCTGCATTGTCGTTAGAATCTGCGCGTTCTTTTGCTTCCATGGAGAAGGTTCTTATCGTCGTCGGCAGTACGCGCCAGCCGAAGCTCGCGGCTGTCCGGGAAGCGCTGAGTGTTTTTGCTTCGCGGCTCGACCCCCACCGGGAGTTCGAAGTCAGCGGCGTGGAAGTGGACAGCGGCGTGAGTTCCACGCCCAGTTCGGCAGAGGAACTGATGCGCGGGGCACGGAATCGCGCCGAGCAACTCGTGCGCCTGGCTCGGGAAACCAACAAGCCCTGGCGCTACTTCATCGGCCTCGAGGGCGGCTTGGAAATACTGCAAGACGAGAGAAGCCGGCGCGTTTTCCTGGAAAGCTGGGCGTATGTGAGCGACGGCACGCAAGGGTACTACGGGCGTTCCGGCGGGATCGAATTGCCGGAAGCGCTCGCGCACGAAGTTCTCGAGCGCGGCTTCGAGTTGTCGGATGCCATCGATCGATTTGCCGGGGCGGTCGGCATTCGCGACCGACAAGGGGCCTGGGGCGTGCTGTCGGCTAACCTAATCGCGCGCCAGGAGGCTTTTCGCGTTGCGCTCATCGCGGCGTTCGCTCCGTTCTATAATTCGAGGATGTACCGCCCCGCAGCGGCTGCGGGGCGGCCTTAAAGGGAAGTTTGCGACGCCCATCATTCTAAGCGGGGCAAGTTAGAAGGACCTGTAGGATTCGTGGAGACAAAAACTAGGGAGTTACCGTGGACATTGTTAAAGGCAATATGGGCTGGATCGAAGTGGTCGTCGGCCCGATGTTTTCAGGGAAGAGCGAAGAGCTGATCCGACGGCTGCGCCGCGCGGAAATCGCGCGCCAGCGCGTCCAGATCTTCAAGCCTGCTATTGACGAGCGCTACGCGGCCAACGAAATCGTTTCCCATTCCGGCCTGGGTATTCCGTCAGACAATGTGACCAAAGCTTCCGAGATCATGGAGAAGCTTTTGCCGCGCACGGAAGTCGTAGGCATCGACGAAGCCCAATTCCTGGGTGAAGAGATCGTTGAGGTGTGCACGAAGCTCGCCAACCTAGGCAAGCGGGTGATTGTGGCTGGGCTGGACACTGACTACCGCGGCCGCCCCTTTGAACCCATGCCACGCCTCCTTGCTATCGCCGAAGAAATCACGAAGTTGCTTGCCATCTGCGTGCGTTGTGGAAACCCGGCGGTGCATACGCAGCGCCTGGTGGAAAGCGAGGAATTGATCGTGGTAGGAGCGAGCGGAATGTACGAAGCACGTTGCCGCCGCTGCTTCGAGCCGAATCCTGCGCTTGCCAAGGAGCAGAAGGATGGCCCGCAGCTCCTGGTTCGCAACCGGGCTGCGAGCGCCGGCCAATAGGGGACCTCTGCCCTGTATCTAAGTTCCTGCTGCCCGCACTTGCCTCTTTCTCCGCATAACAAAGTGAGTTTGCTTGAGCTAGCCGCGTGAATCCTGCAAACTGGCTGCACGAATGACACCCCAAATTCACACAATCAAATTCCATGATCATTGAATCCAAAGCACCAACGCGCGTGGATTTCGCCGGAGGCACGCTAGATATTTGGCCGCTGTATCTCTTCCATCCGGGAGCGGTCACGGTCAACGCGGCCATCTCACTGTACGCTTCGTGCCGCCTTGAAACACACCCGTCGGGGGATGAGCGCATCAAGCTGGTCTCACGGGATATAAGAAGCGAAGAGAGCTATGCTTCCTTTGAAGCGCTCGTGAAGGCAAAACGCTACCGCTTGCCGCTTCTGGCTGAAATTGTGAAATTCTTTCGCCCGCAGGGTGGGTTCACTCTAACAACGGATTCGGAGGCGCCCGCCGGAGCTGGCGTTGGCGGTTCGAGCGCGATGGCAGTAGCGATCTGCGCGACGCTGGACCGCTTCACCGGAGCAGGAAAGAGCAAGGTGGNTGCGCGACGCTGGACCGCTTCACCGGAGCAGGAAAGAGCAAAGTCGATTGGATTCACATCAGCCGCGACGCCGAAGGCATTGTCATCCGCGTGCCTACGGGTACGCAAGACCACTACCCGCCGGCGTTTGGAGGAGCTGCGGCCATCGAGCTGCTCCCCGGCTGCGAGCACCGCGTCGAANCTGCGCGTTAATCTGTTCGAGCTCGAACGCCGCATCGCCGTTTGTTACACCGGAAAACCGCGCCAGCACGGCATCAACAACTGGGAAGTGTACAAGGCTCACATCGATGGAAAACGGTCTGTGGAGCATAGTCTCGAGAGAATCTCCGCCGTGGCGCAACAGATGAGACTGGCGCTCGAAAAGCCGGACTGGCATGAAGCCGGCCGGCTGATGCGCGAAGAGTGGTCCTTTCGCAAAAGAAACTTGCCTACGATTTCGACCAAAATAATTGACCAGGTGATCGCAGGCGCACGGCGGAACGGGGCACTTGCCGGCAAGGTTTGCGGGGCTGGCGGTGGAGGCTGCGTCGTTTTATTGATCGAACCAGATGCTCGCGACCGTGTGGAGGAGGCAATCGCCGAGGCAGGCGCCGAGGTCCTCCCGGTGATTATCGACCGGCAAGGCGTGCAGGTGATTTCGCGCTAAACGAATTCTTTCCGCTCGTTCCCGTTTTGCTCCTCGTTAAGGGCTAAGCATTTTCCGTTGCGCAATTCCAAAAGAAAGACAACCTCCGGGGAGCTATAGCCGTGTTCCGGACCTTTAGCATCAAACAGTCTGGACAGTTGGTTTTGTAATAGAATAACAGTAGCTAGCCCGGGGCAGGCTGGCGGGGAACGCAAAGATGTCCAATTGGTTGATTTTGTCCCTAACACTGTTTCTCTTCGCGGACGCGGATATCCCCCGCGTCAATAGCCTTCGTCCTCCCACGCACCCCATCGACTTTTTCCCTTCAGCTGAAGAGATTCCAATGTTCCCGGACACCGTGACGGCAAAAGCCGGCGAGCAAGGCGAATCCCAAGCTCAAAACAAGGCCAAGAGCTCCACATTGCAGGAGTCTTCGAAGCTGGAGCTGATTCGTTATGTCTCTGGGGAATTTGCCAAGGCGGTCAAGTCGTTGCCAGGCGGCAAAGAAGGTTTTATTTTTGTCGTCGGGAAACCCTTGAATGGCGAACTGTTGGAGCGCGCTCTTGCCACGCATGGCGCGGCAGTCAATAGCAACGACAAAGTTCAGATCACCAGGCTCGAATTTCACGAGCATCAGATCATTGTGGACTTGAACGGTGGGGGTCGCGGCAAGAAGCGGTTTCGCGACCGCTTCCACATCGAAATGGGCGGCGTGCCCACGATTCAAACCTCGAGCACCACGGAGGAATCGGGGCCTCCTGGCTTGCAGCCTGGCATGGGCAGCACGCTCTTTCTCGAGTTTAACCGCCCGGTTCCAGATTTGACACCAGCGGATCTGAAACAGCTTCTTTCTCCGTTCCTGGATTTTTCCAAGGAGCGCTCGGCTTCGGTGCAGTGGGTGGACACTCTGCCGCCCGAGATGAAGAAGGCCATTCAGGATCGGCGGCCTGTTCTGGGCATGGACCGGGAAATGGTCATCGCGGCCATTGGCAAGCCGGATCACAAGGTGCGCGAACGCGATGCCGAGGGCAACGATATTGAGGACTGGATTTACGGCCAACCGCCTTCAAAAACCGTGTTTGTGCGTTTCAGCGGCGACCGCGTCACCAGCATCCGGCAGTATCCGCAATAAAATATCTTTTAGACTTAACTGTTCTATACTTGCGTTGACTTTCGGGCAGAGTACCAATACCATTTGTGTTCTGCCGCGGACGCTTTTGCCCCTTGAAGTGCCGCACGTCAAATACCCCCCAACGGAGGAAGCATGCCTGTCAAAATAGGTATCAACGGCTTCGGCCGCATCGGACGCAACATTGTGCGCGCGGCGCTGGACGACAAGGACATCCAGTTCGTCGCCGTCAACGACATCACCGACGCCAAGACTCTCGCGCACTTGCTCAAGTACGATTCCATACTGGGCAATCTGCCGCACGACGTGACGCACACCGATGACTCGATTTCCGTGGAAGGCAAGGCTTTCAAGGTTTTCAAGGTGAAAGACCCGACTGACCTCGACTGGGCCTCGGTTGGTGCGCAAATCGTGGTGGAGTCGACCGGGCTGTTCACCAAGGGGCCGGACGCGAAGAAACATCTTCGCGGACCAGTGAAAAAAGTGCTGATCACCGCGCCTTCGGAGGGCCCAGACGCCACGCTGGTCCTTGGCGTCAATGACAAAACCTACGATCCCGCAAAGCATCATGTGGTTTCCAATGCGTCTTGCACGACGAACTGCCTCGCGCCGGTCGCCAAAGTGGTCCACGATACGTTCGGGATTCAAAGCGGGACGATGACCACGATTCACTCCTATACCAACGACCAGCGGCTGCTCGATCTGCCGCACAAGGATTTGCGCCGCGCGCGGGCGGCTGCCATTAACATGATTCCCAGCTCGACGGGAGCGGCCAAAGCGCTACATCTTGTAATCCCCGAGCTAAAAGGCAAGCTGGATGGCTATGCAATGCGCGTGCCCACGCCAAATGTCAGCGTCGTCGACCTCACGGTGTTCGTGGAAAAGCTGGCGACAAAAGAGTCGGTGAACGCTGCGCTCAAGGCTGCGGCTAATGGCCCGATGAAAGGCATCTTGGCTTACACGGAGGAAGAGCTGGTTTCCTCGGACTTCAAGGGAAATTCGAATTCTTCTATCGTGGATGCTGGGTACACGAAAGTGGTGGGCGACCGCTGTGTCAAGGTCTTGGCGTGGTACGACAACGAATGGGGCTATTCCTGCCGTTGCCGGGATTTGATCAAGCTGATGGCCTCCAGGCTTTAAAGCCCGCAACTCGCAAATCACGAGAGAGCTTAAGCGGCCGTCCTGATCCTCATCTGTTAGGGGCACAAATCACGAATCACGGGTCACGAACCATGTACAAGCTGACGATTACTGATCTCGACCTGCGTGGGAAGCGCGTTTTCATTCGCGTGGATTTCAATGTTCCATTGAAGGAGGGCATCGTCACCGACGATACGCGCATCCGGGAAACACTTCCCACGCTGCGGATGGCGATTCAAAAAGGCGGGCGACTGATTTTGGCGTCGCACCTTGGCCGGCCCAAGGGCGGGCCGGACCCGAAGTACTCGCTCCAGCCCGCTGCAAAGAAGCTAGAAGAATTGATTGGAAGGCCGGTTCGCTTCGCCTCCGATTGCGTTGGCCCGATCCCCGAGTCCAAAAGCAAATCACTGCACGAAGGCGAGATTCTGCTCCTCGAAAATGTCCGCTTTCATCCCGAGGAAGAGAAAAATGACGAAGGCTTTTCCAAACAATTGGCCGCGCTTTGCGATGGCCTGTTTGTTTGCGATGCCTTTGGTTCCGCGCACCGCGCGCACGCTTCCGTGGTGGGCATCACGCGCTTTGTGAAGCAATCCGCCGCGGGCCTGCTGATGGAGAAGGAGCTCGACTACCTCGGAAAAGCGATCACCAATCCTACGCGGCCTTTTGTGGCCATTCTTGGCGGCGCAAAGGTCAGTGACAAGATCGAAGTCGTGGAAAACCTGATGAAGNTGAAGATCGCCGACGCCATGCTGATTGGCGGCGGCATGGCCTACACGTTTCTGAAAGCCCAGGGCGGGCCAATCGGGAAATCGCTGGTCGAAGATGACAAGTTAGACCTGGCGCGAAAAATCCTTGCGGAAGCCAAACAGAAAAACTTCAAGTTCCTCCTTCCGGTGGATCACGTCATCGCTCCGGAACTGAAGGCCGATGCCCCAGCCAAAACCGTCGAGGTATCGGGGACGCCGGGCGATCAAATGGGCCTCGATATTGGTCCTAAGACCGTCGCCGCATATCTGGCGGAAATCGCGAAAGCCAAAACGATTGTGTGGAACGGCCCGATGGGCGTGTTCGAAATGCCAGCTTTTGCGAAGGGCACTTTGGAAATTGCCAAGGCGGTGGCGGGTGCTACGTCGTCCGGAGCAACTTCTATTATTGGCGGCGGCGATTCTGTTGCCGCGGTGCACCAAGCGGGCGTCGCCAACAAAATCTCGCACATCTCCACGGGCGGCGGCGCTTCGCTCGAATTTCTCGGCGGCCGCAAACTTCCCGGCGTGGAAGCCCTTACGGACAAATGAGCCCGCTTCCTGTGCGCGTTGGTTCTGCGTTCTCGGTGTCTCTGCCCTATCGTTTTATGCGGGACAAGCATTCCTGCCTGTCCTATTGCTCCTTCGGGGAATTTGCATGAGGCGCCGCGTCATTGCTGGCAACTGGAAGATGTACAAGACGAGGGCCGAAACGCGCGCTTTTTTTTCTGACTTTATCCCGCTTGTTGCTAAGTCCACGCACTGCGACATCGTCGTTGCTCCTCCGTTCACGGCCATTTCGACAGCCGTGGAAGCCACGAAGGATACCAATATCGCGATTGGCGCCCAGGATACTCATTGGGAAAAAGAAGGTGCCTTCACGGGGGAAGTTTCAGCGCAAATGCTGGTCGAGGCTGGATGCCGCTATGTCATCATCGGCCATTCGGAGCGTCGGCAATTCTTCGGCGAAACCGATGAAATTGTGGCCAAAAAGACGAANNNGGCTGCTGGGCTCATTCCCATCGTCTGCGTCGGTGAGAAACTCCACGAACGCGAAGCTGGTCAAACCGAGCGCGTGTGCCAAGCGCAATTCGGCGGTGGCCCCGGTTTGTTGACCCCCGAGGAGTTCTCTCGTATTCTGATTGCGTACGAACCAGTTTGGGCTATCGGTACGGGTCGCACCGCGACGCCGGAGATTGCGGCGGCGGTTCATGGGTTCCTTCGCCAATACGCAGCAGAAAGGTTTTCTCCCATTCTGGCCTCCACTTTGCGCATTCTTTATGGTGGCAGCGTCAAGCCTGACAATATTCGGGGCTTGATGGCGCAGGAGGAGTTGGATGGCGCGCTGGTTGGCGGAAGCAGCCTGGATCCGAAATCGTTTGCGTCGATCGTGAATTTCACCTAGCGCGGTTTGACGGGCGATTGTGACAGCCGGACTTTAGCCGGATATTTTGAGTGAGGTTCTTGGAATGCCAAGTTGGATGAAGTGGGCCATCGCTTTGCTGATCGGCATCGCGATTATTGTCGTGGGATTCCGCTGGGCGGGCTGGCTGCTCACCGGATTCTTCGTGATGAATTGTCTCGTCTTGATGATTGTCGTGCTGCTGCAAAGCGGCAAAGCAGCGGACCTCGCTGGAGCTTTTGGCGGAGCTGGCAGCCAAACGGCATTCGGGCCGCGCGGCGCTGCGACGGTTCTTTCGCAAGCCACCACCTGGTGCGCCATCATGTTCATGATCTGCTCGATGGCCCTTGTGCTTCGTGTGGACAAGGCCGTGGAGCAGGGCGCCGGTTCAGTTCTCCAGGAAATCTCGAAGCCCGCGAAGAAAGCGCCTGCCCCGCAGACGCCAGCTCCATCAACTACAACGCCGCAAAGCTCAACTCCGTCGGGCACTACTCCGCAGAGCGGCGCGCCACAGACGAATCCTGCACCCAGTACACAGCCGCCGGCGTCGCAAAAACCGGCGCAAACTCCTGCGACATCGCAACCGGCTCCCGCGCAACCGAAGAAGCCATAAGGAATTTGGCTCTGCTTATTCTGGAGCGATTGACACTCCTGGGTCTGGGAGGCAGGCACGATGTATCGTGCCGCGGCAAGAAGCAAAGGCAGTGAAGATCTCGGGGAGACTTTTGGGAATGCCTGGCGTGCCGGGATTACAGGTTTCTTTGGATTTGGAATGGTGCGGTAGAGAGGACTCGAACCTCCACGGTATTGCTACCGCCAGCCCCTCAAGCTGGTGCGTCTGCCAGTTCCGCCACTACCGCGTCGAGGCAATTATACCTTATCTTGCGTGTGCCAGGATGTAATCCCTCTTTTCTACCCTTCAACCTCTTCCAGCCACTGCCTCCCAGGCGTATATTGACACACTGCATGGTTACGTACGGCGAGGGTGGTGGCAATTCGCCGGAGACAGTTGCTCCGGGCTTCCTGGCCCGAACCTTGTTCAGCACCGACCACAAAACCATCGGCCTGAACTATCTTTGGCTGGCCCTCTTCAGTGTTCTGCTGGGGATGTTGCTGTCCCTTCCCATGCGCATTCATCTGGTCTGGCCGGGTGTACACGTCCCATTCCTCTCGGCTCTGGGGAGTGGACCGGAAGGTTACGCCGCCTTGACCCTGCTCCACGGTTCGCTGATGGTGTTCATGGTTCTGATTACCGCGCCTCAAGCAGGGTTCGGCAACTATTTTCTTCCCATTCAAATCGGCGCGCGCCAGATGGCTTTTCCGAGCTTGAATCTTTTTTCTTTTTGGGCCACGGCGACTTCGTTCCTCGGCATTACGGCTGCCTTTTTTTTGCGGCAGGATTCCGGCCTCTCGCTTTGGACTGCCAGCGTGGCGCTCTTCTGCCTGGCGGGACTTCTTAACGCAATCAATTTCGCGGTGACGACCATCGATCTTCGGGCAAAAGGCATGACGCTGCCGCGCATGCCTCTTACAGTTTGGGCGTGGTTCATCAACGCCATCCTCAGCCTGCTCATTTTCAGCATCCTTCTCGCCGCTTGCGTGTTTTTGCTTTCCGATAGGCATCTCGGCTCGCATTTCTTTTCCTCGGCCAACTATCTGGCCTCGCAACCGCCGTCCCTCGCCCGGTTGGGACTTCCACTGCTTTGGCAGCGCCTTTTTTGGTTTTTTGCTCAGGCCGAAGTTTATGTCGCCATGCTTCCCTGTTTCGGAATCGTCTCGCATTTGCTTTCGGTTTTTTCCCGCAAACCCGTATGGGCGGAACGCGCCGTGGTTCTTGCCCTCTGCGGTGTGGGGCTTTTTGGCTTCTGCGTTTGGGGCCAGCACATGTTTTCGAGCGGCTTGAATCCCTGGTCGCCGCTGGTCTTTTCGCTTCTTGCATCGTCGCTCGGGATTCCGGCTTCGATTCTTCTGATGAGTTGGTTCACCACGCTTTGGAACGCCAAGGCTCACCTCAATACAGCGATGCTATTTGCGCTGGGTTTTGTTTCGCTGTTCCTTACCGGAGGAGTTTCGGGGCTCTTTCTTACGCGCAGCGATCTGGCCGCCACTGCCGTCAGCGACGATTTCATCACCGGCCATTTCCATCTGGTCATGGGAGTTGCGGCAACTTTTGCGATTCTCGGCGCACTGTTTTTCTGGTTCCCCAAAATCTTTGGCCGCTGCCTCAACGAGACTCTCGGCAAACTCCACTTCTGGCTCACTTTTGCCGGCGTCTATTGCGTTTTCATGCCCATGCATTGGCTCGGTTTGATCTCGCATTCCCGAGGAGCGTCGGCGGGTGGTCTTGCCACATTGGCCGCCTTGATGCCAGCCGCCCGCGAGGTTATTACCAGCGCGACGATTCTCCTCGTAGCCGCGCAAGCCATCTTTCTTTACAATTTTGCGTGGAGTTTGCGCCGGCGAGTCCAAATTGCGGAATCGAATCCGTGGCACGCCGCCACTCTGGAGTGGAGCATTTCTTCACCTCCGCCGGTGGATAATTTTGGCGCGCGCGAACCTGTGGTTTTTCGTGGCGCATACGAACTTGATGCGTTCGGAAGTGGCAACGACTTCATCGCGCAACATCTGGCCCCAGAAGAGGTAGCCAAAGCCACAGGGTGCTAGAAGGACAAAGGACGGAAGAGAAGCTTCATATGCCTGGCACAACCATCGTCGACGACATCGAACTCATCATTGATGACATCCGTGGTGGGGGCGGCAAAGGTCCGCCTGCTGGCGGAGAGGACGGCGATGGTGGCAGGCGGCCGGGCCCGCATCTTCCTTCACCGCGCCGCTATGCTACAGCCATAATCCTGGGAATGGTTTCCATTGTGATGTTTTTCATGGCCATGTCCAGCGCGTTTATCGTGCTGCGGGCCACGAGCGACCGATGGGTTACATTGCGCATCCCGGGCATCATCTGGTTCAACACAGCGATTCTTCTTCTCAGTAGCGGGGTTGTGGAAGCGGCGCGCCGCCGGTTAGCGCGAGCGGATGTAAAGCGGTTTCGCGCGCTTTGGCTCGGGGCTACCACGCTTGGCGCGCTCTTTCTTACCGGCCAGTTCGTCGCTTGGCGTCAGCTAGTCTCTGAGGGACTTTATGTAGCGAGCAATCAGGCCAGCAGCTTTTTCTACATTTTTACGGCTCTGCACGGCTTGCATCTTCTCGGCGGAGTCGCCGCGCTACTCTACGTGTCCTTCCGAAAATTCGAAATGGCGAAGGTATCCCTTTCCACCGCGGCAGAAATCAGTTCTTACTACTGGCATTTCATGGATGGACTCTGGCTCTTCCTGCTGACCCTGCTTTATTTCGGTAAGTAAGTCAGGCCGGTAAATCCATCAACGCTCAGCGGGGCGCTCCGTCGATGGATCCGCGCTCGTCCTACTTGACAATTTCCGCGAGGCTTTCCGCCACCCGCTTGATTTGTTCCGCGCGAAGTTCTGGGTACATCGGCAGCGACAAAACTTCCTGAGCGGCGTGCTCCGCGTGTGGGAAATCGCCGCTCCTGTGGCCCAGCATCGCATAGATCGGCTGCAGGTGGAGAGGAGCCGGATAGTAGATTGTGCTTCCGATTCCTTTCTCTTTCAGAAATCTTTGCACCGCGTCGCGCTTCTCAATTCGAATTGTGTATTGATGGAAGACGTGCTCGTATCCTTCCGGGATGAGCGGCGGCGCAATGCCGGGAATCCCGCGCAACAACTTGGTGTATTCAGCAGCATGTGCTTGTCGCGCGCGCTGCCAATCAGGCAGGTGCCGCAGCTTCACCCGCAAAATTGCAGCTTGAATCTCGTCCAGCCGGCTGTTCCAGCCCGGTTCGTTGCTGATGTATTTCACTGTCTGCCCGTGATTGCGCAGCCTTCTTAGACGAGCGGCAAGCTCTGGCGAATTCGTAACCATCATCCCGGCGTCGCCGTATGCGCCCAGGTTCTTTGTGG
>OCOJ01041950.1_pt1 | contig 13440 bp, 12 predicted proteins | sample 1539251 | NCBI WGS metagenome assembly OCOJ01 (sample SAMN01911457, study PRJEB22624) | soil metagenome | biome: Soil | place: Malaysia | collected 2012-04-30 | depth RA_metagenome m | reverse complement strand
GGCCTGAGGAATTGGTGATCACCGCCGCCAGCGGGTCGCCCATGTTGGGCAGATTGGGTTGCGGAACGCGAATGTCAGGCGGCACGACCACGGTGGGCTCGACCGGAAGCTTCGGATTTGGATTCTGGATGACTACCGTAGGCGGAGCCAATTGCGTCATGGACAGCTTCGGCAATTTGCCTTTGCTGGCCGGGATCGGATTGCGCTCGCCGCCTCCACCGCCGCCTCCCGACTTCTCGCCACCTTTCGGCAGCTTCGGGAGGTAATCGGAGAGGCCGGAGAGGTCCACGGAGGTCACCGTCGGGGTTTTTGCCTCCGTGGTGGAGGTAGCCAGTTCGTGTATCAGCGGCACCCCGAGCAGGACAACGATCAGCGCGTGGACCAACAGGGAAAGCCACTGCGCGCGAGAAGCGTTCTCGTCTTTCGTCCAAATGTCTTTGGGCGGAGGCGCGGGCGCGCTGGTTACTCTGAGGGGCGGCAGTTTTGGCGGGGACATCAAATCGCGCAGATTCTGCAAAAACACATGCCAGCCGGAGTCCCTACGAATCAGAAATGGCGAGGAATCCGCGCCGCGAGCCATGCGCGGCTCCGCGCTCATGGCCACTTTCAGATTGTCCAGAAACCTCTCGGGGGCGGATTCAGGCGTAAACGGCAGCCGGCCGCGCCCGGAGGGAAGCCGCACAGGCCGCTCGGTCAGAAATTCCAAGAGACGGGAGTAGAAGGTGCCGCCCCACCGCTCGTCGCTCGAGAGCAACTTCGGGAGGCGCACCTCCGGTTTGGGTTCCGGCTTCGACTCCGGCTGTGGCCTCAATAGATGCAGCGAACTCGACATTCGATTTGCCGGGTGTGAAGCGCCCTTCTTGGCGCTGGCCCCAAGGCCAGCGCTACCTCTGGGAAATGCGCCTCATCGGAGCGCACCCGACCGCCTTGGGGCGCTCTCTAGCTTAGATTCGGCAGTACTGAAAAGGATGTCCGCCCTCGAGCGGCTGACACCTGCCAGGAATCATTGTAACATACGAAGTTTCAGCACCAGTTTGCGTTTCCGGCAGTGCAACCGGCTCCGCAGACTGCCCTGTTGGGACGAGCCCTAATGCCGCCGACCCTGAAACTCAAAGATACGCTGAATTTGCCGCGCACGGATTTTCCCATGAAGGCCAACCTGCCGCAGACCGAGCCGCGGCAACTGGCGGAATGGGAATCGGAGCACACCTACGAGAAGGTGCTGGAAGCGCGCGCGGGGGCGCCCGTGTACGTTTTCCACGATGGCCCGCCCTATCCCACTGGGCACATCCACCTGGGCACGGCGCTGAACAAAATCCTGAAAGACATGGTGGTGCGCTCGAAGTGTCTGGCGGGTTACCGCGCGGGGTTCATCCCTGGCTGGGATTGCCACGGCCTGCCCATCGAAACGCAGGTGGAAAAAGAGATGGGTGGGCGGGGCGCGGCGGACCCCGTGGCCTTCCGCAAACAATGCCGCGCCTATGCCACCAAATACGTGGAGGCCCACCGGCAGCAGTTCAAACGCCTGGGAATCTTTGCGCAGTGGGACCGGCCGTATCTAACCATGGACCCCCGCTACGAGGCCGTGATTGCGGAGACGTTTCTCACCGTCCTGGAACGCGGCTACGTCTATCGGGGGCGCAAACCCGTCTACTGGTGCATCTACGACCGCACGGCCCTGGCGGAAGCGGAAGTGGAGTATGAGGATCACACCAGCCCGTCCATCTGGGTGAAGTTCCCCGTGGCGGCAGGCGGCCCAGCCGGATTGCCCGGTACGGGGGTGGCTGCGCTCATCTGGACCACCACGCCCTGGACTCTCCCCCACAACCGCGCGCTCTGCTTCCATCCGGATTTCGACTACGCGGTATACGAGACGCCGGCGGGGCCACTGCTCATGGCCGCGGAGATGGCGGGAAAAGTTGCCGCAGGCACGGGCTTGCAGCTCGGCGCGGAGCGCGGCCGGTGGAAAGGGAAGGCGCTCGAGGGCCTGAAGTTCCGCCACCCCTTCCTCGACCTCGAGGTTCCGGCAGTGCTCGGTGATTACGTCACGACCGAGCAGGGCAGCGGGATTGTCCACACCGCTCCGGGACACGGCGCCGAGGACTTCTACACCGGTCAGAAATACGGGCTGGAGACCTACGCACCGCTCGACGACGACGGCCGCTACCTGGAAGGCCTGCCGGAATATAAAGGGAAGACCGTATTCGAGGCCAACCCGGAAGTGGTGGCGCTGCTCCGCCGCCATGGCGCCTTGCTGGGCGAAGCAAAACTGACGCACAGCTACCCGCACTGCTGGCGGTGTCACCGCCCCGTGATTTTCCGTGCCACGGAACAATGGTTCATCGGCATCGAAAAGAATGACCTGCGCCGCCGCACGCTGGAAGAAATCCGCCGGGTAAAGTGGATGCCCGGGTGGGGCGAAGAGCGCATGAGCGGGATGGTGGCCGGGCGCCCCGACTGGTGCATCTCACGGCAGAGGTACTGGGGAGTGCCCATCGTCATTTTCTATTGCGAGGGATGCGGCGAGCGGCTCGAGGAGGCCTCCAAGCTGCGGCACGTGCTGCCCTTTTTTGAACGCGAAGGCGCGGACGCCTGGTACGCCCATCCGCCGGAGGATTTGCTCCCGCCGGGCACGCGCTGCCATTGCGGCGAGGCCAAATGGCGCAAAGAGACGGACATCCTGGACGTGTGGTTCGACGCCGGGTCGAGCCACATTGCCGTGCTCACCGGGGGCGACGCGCGCTGGCCCGCCGATATGTATCTGGAGGGTCCGGACCAGTATCGCGGCTGGTTCCACAGCTCGCTGCTGCTGGGCATGGCGGCGCGCGACGGCGCTCCCTATCGCGAGGTGCTCACGCACGGTTGGACGCTCGATGAGCACGGGCGGCCGATGTCGAAATCGCTCGGCAACATCGTGCTTCCCAGCGAGATCTGCGAGAAGTACGGCGCGGACCTGCTGCGGTTGTGGGTGGCCTCGCAGGACTACACCGCCGACGTGCGCATGTCCGAGCGGGTGATGACCCAGCTCTCCGACGCGTACCGGAAGATCCGCAACACCTTCCGGTTCGCTCTGGGCAACCTGGCCGGGTTCGACCCGGCGCACGACGCGCTTCCCCCCTCCGAAATGTGCGAGATGGATCGCTGGATGCTCGAGCGCACCGCGGAGCTGGCCGGAGAGTGTGCGCGCTGGTACCAGGCCTACGAATTTCACCGCGTCTTTCACGCCATTCACGACTTCTGCGTCGTGGAGCTGAGCGCCTTCTATTTCGACGTCCTGAAAGACCGCCTCTATACCTTCGCCCCACGGAACCAGGCGCGCCGCTCGGCGCAGACCGCGGTGGAAAAAATCGCACGAGCCCTGGCTAGCCTCCTGGCCCCCCTTTGCGTCTTTACTGCCGAGGAGGTGTGGAGGCACATGCCCCGCCGCCCCGGCGACCCGCGGAGCGTCCACATGACGCGATTCCCGCAGCCGCAGGAGCTGGCCACGGGCCTTTCCGCCGCCCGCGTGGGAAAATGGCAAGAGCTGGAGGGCGTGCGCAACGTGGTGCTGAAAGCCCTGGAAGAGAAGCGGAATGCAAAGGAAATCAACGCCTCGCTCGAAGCCCGCGTGATTCTGCGCGCCGGTGGCACAATGGGAGAACTCCTGCGGGAGTTCGAGCGGGAACTTCCCGCGCTGTTTATCGTTTCACAGGTGGAGCTCGCTCCCCCCTCCCCATCCGGGGATCACGGCGCCAGCGGGGGGCTGACCGTGGACGTCGCGCGCGCCCGCGGACGGAAATGCGAGCGCTGCTGGAACTACTCGGAACGCGTCGGCGAGAGCGCGGAGTGGCCCACCGTGTGTGAGCGCTGCGTGGCCGCCTTGGAGGAGATAGCACGAACCCAAAGCGCATGAACCGGCTGCCCATCCCCTGGGTAATCCTCTCGCTGGCCGTGCTGGTGACCGACCGGCTNCCGACCGGCTGACGAAGACGCTCGTCGAGCGGCTGACCATTGCCGGCTGGCGCCGTTCCGTGATTCCGGGATTCTTCGACCTGGTGCACACGCGCAACCCCGGGATCGCCTTCGGCCTGCTGGCGGATTCCCGGCTTCCCTGGATGCGTGTGGGGCTCATCATTCTTTCTTTGGTCGCCGCGGCGGCAATGGCCTGGCTTCTTTTCGCGGGGCGCGCCGGCGGGCCACGCTCGCGCGCGGGTATCGCTCTCATCCTCGGGGGAGCGGCAGGAAATCTGTTCGACCGGCTGCTGGACGGGGGCGTTGTGGACTTTCTGCTGTTCTACTTCCGCAGCTTTGAATGGCCCGCGTTCAACGTCGCCGACTCCGCAATTGTCATCGGCGCCGCTCTGGTGCTGCTGGAGCTATTGCTGGCGCGGCATCCGGAAACGGAGCAAGCCTGAGCATGCATCCCATTCTTTTTCAGATCGGCCCGCTCACCATCCACACCTACGGCACGCTGCTCGCCTTCGGCATCCTGCTGGCCCTGTGGCTGGCGCAGCGCCGCGCCCCCGCCGCCGGACTCGATTCCGACCGCGTATGGAATCTGGGCGTGTACATGGTTCTGGCTGCGCTCGCCGGCGCAAAGCTCTGGCTGGTGTTTGCCGACTGGGCTTATTACCGGCAGAACCCCGGTGACATTCTGAGTTGGAGCACGCTGCAGGCTGGAGGCGTATGGTACGGCGGCCTGGTGACGGCTGCAGTGATTCTGGTGTTGTACGCGCACCGCGCGAAGCTTCCTTACGCCAGGCTGGGAGACGTGTACGCTGCGCCGCTCGCGCTCGGCCACGCCATCGGGCGGCTGGGATGCTTCTCCGCCGGCTGCTGCTACGGCAAGCCCACCACCGTGCCCTGGGGAGTCGTGTTCACCAGTCCCTATGCCAACCAGCTCGTAGGAACGCCGCTCGGCATCCGGCTGCATCCCACACAGCTCTACGAGGCCTTCGCGGAGTTCATCAACGTGTGCATCCTGTTGCGCCTCGGCGTCGGCAAGCGCGCTCCCGGCCAGGTCATTGGCGCCTATTCCTTCCTCTACGGGCTCACGCGCGGAACCGTGGAGTTTTTCCGCGGCGATCCCGGACGCACGCCACTCGGCAACGGCGAATTTTCCCTGATGCAGGTGGTGAGTGTGGGTTTGATGCTGCTCGGCGCGTGGCTCTGGTTTCGCCCGAAATTCGGTGTCGCCAGGCCGGCTCCGAGCAGTCCCGGTCCCGCCACGGCCTGATATGACCTCCGCCGTAGGGGCATCCGCCGCGCCTGCCCGCCGTGGCGGGGCGGATCGTACCCCGCCTCCGTCAGGGCACGGCTTCAGCCGTGCCGAAAAGCATCCGTTCTGTTGGGGGCTTTAGCCCCTGAGGCCTACGCCCACTACGGTCGGACGCCGATGTCGAGCGAAAGTAGTTGGCCAGTTTGCGGAGTGGCACAGGCACTCTTGCCTGTGCGAACGTTTTAAGGCCTCGATGTCAGCAGGATGCGGGTCGAGATAAATGCCCTGGCTTTTACATTCGCAAACTGACCCACAACCCGACCGCCTTGAGGTCCCTCCCACGGCCGCCGGCGATCGCCTGGACCGCTATCTCGCCGCCCAATTTCCCTCGCTCAGCCGCACGCGCCTGGCCGCGCTCATACGCGAAGGACACGTGCTCGTGGGCGGCGAGCCGGCGCGGCCTTCGCGGCGCATGGTGGCCGGAGAAGTTGTAGAGGTGCGCATCCCGCCACGCGAGCCTCTTCGCGCCGCCCCGCTCGAGGCCCCGCTCGAAATTCTCTACGAGGATGAGGACGTCGTCGTCGTGAACAAACCCGCCGGATGGGTGGTGCACCCCGGCGCGGGAACTCCTCCCGGCGGCGCGACGCTCGCCGGGGCGCTGCTCCATCGCTTTGGCGCGCTTTCCAGGCAGGGAGGCGCGGAGCGGCCCGGCATCGTCCACCGGCTGGACAAAGGCACCTCCGGCGTCATCGTCGTGGCCCGGAACGACGTGGCGCACCGCATCCTGGCCGCGCAGTTTGCCGAACGCAGCGTGGACAAGACCTACCTCGCGCTCGTGCACGGAAAAATGAAGGAGGCCGGCGGCTCGATCCGTCTCCCCGTGGCTCGCGACCTGCGCCGGCGCACGCGCATGACCACGCGCCGCCGCCCGGCGGAGGCCCGCGCCTCGCAGACGGACTGGCGCGCGCTCGCGGTCATCGGCCCGTTCACCCTGATCGAAGCCGGCTTGCGCACCGGCCGCACGCACCAGATCCGCGTGCATTTTTCCGCGCTGGGCCATCCGGTGGCGGGCGACACGCTCTACGGCGCGCCGAAGTTCCCCGCAGCGGATGGAAAGCCGCTTCCGCCCCTGGATAGGAATTTCCTCCACGCCGCGCGCCTCGCCTTCGCGCATCCGCGCACCGGCCGCCGTCTCGAAGTGCGTGCGCCGCTTCCGCCGGAACTCCGGCATTTCCTCGATGCCCTCAGGGAAGCCACCGGAGACCGGTCCGGCCGAATTGACGCCGTGCTGCGCGCCTACCTATAATTTTTGCGAAGTGGCACAGCCACTCTTGGCTGTGCGTTTTTCGAGCCAAAATGAACCCCCACTTGAAACGCCTGCCCATTGCGATGGCCCTCCTTGTATTGCTACCCGGCGGCCTCGCCGCTCAGCAGCCCTCGCCTCCGCCCGCGCCCCAGGCGCCAGAGTCGCGCCTCAGCGGGCAGCCCATCCGTATTCCCGTCAACCTGGTCAACATCATCGCCACAGTCGTTACCCGGCGAGAGAAACTGGTGACCGATCTCGACAGATCGGAATTCCGCGTCTTCGAGGACGGCAGCGAACAGAAGATTGAGTTTTTCGGCCGCGAGACCGACCTGCCCCTGCGCATCGGCCTCCTGCTGGACACCTCCAACAGCATCCGCGAGCGTCTCGAGTTCGAGAAGGATGCGGCGATTGAATTTCTGCACAACACTCTGCGCCGCAAGAAGGACCAGGCTTTCCTGATGATCTTCGACAACGAGCCTGTGGTGATTCAGAACTACACGGACGATGCCGGGCTGTTGACGACTGCCGTGCAGCGGCAGCGCGCCGGTGGCGGCACCGCGCTCTACGACGCCATCATCCAGGCTTCCGAGAAGCTGGCCGCTGCTCCCCAACCCGCCGACAATTCCACCGTGCGGCGCGTGATCGTGGTGATCACCGACGGCGACGATAATCTCTCGACTGCGGCCCGGGGCGTCGCTGTGGAAGCTGCGGAGCGCGCCGGCGCCGCCATCTATTGCATCAGCAGCAGCACCGAATGGGTTTCCGCCGCGGACACCTCGGATACGCGCAAGCGCGTCGAGCGGAAGTATCTCAAGGCCGAGGCCGATAAGGTGCTCGATGAATTTGCCTCCCAGACCGGAGGACGCGCCTTCTTTCCCTACAGCGTGGACGATCTCGGACAGTCCTTCCAGGACATCGGTCTGGAGCTGCGCAACCAGTATTCACTGGCTTACGTGCCCCCCAACCGCCCCCCGGACGGAAAATTCAGAAAGATTCAGGTGGAGGTGAGCCGTAAAGGACTCCTCGTGCGCGCCCGCAAGGGCTATTACTCCCCGCCCCCCGAGCATCCCGCCGGCCCCGCCACCAAGAAAGATTAGTAGCGGCCAGCAGTTCTCCCAGTTTCTGACTTTCGCGTTTTCGCAGTCATTTCTGATTTTCGAATTTCGATTTTCGAGTCTTGCGGGTGCCCCACACCTCGTTTTTACGTGTGGGGTCCTTTCTTCCACTCTTCCCCTCTCATCTTCCGTTCACTCCACCGGATCCATCGGGACCAGTCCCTCTTCTCCCTGTCATCCCGCCTGCCCTGAGCNTGTGCCGAAGGGAACCCAGTCGCCCCCCTTCGGCGAATGGGGGTGAGGGATCTGCTGGCTGTCTCCTTCGATTTTTGCTTCTTCTCTGTGGGAACCCCCTCTCAGTCCCCGCCAGTTAGTCTCTCAAGTGGTATAGTCCGACCGACGAGCGCCGGTTTACCCTGAGTCCTGTGGCGAAGGGCCTGTCCTGCCTGCCCGCCGAAGCCTTGGCGACGGCGGGAGCCGAGTCGAAGGGTGAGAAGCAACAAAGGGGGAATGCCCGGGCCACCCGGCGGGAGCGGGAACACCTCCAGCATGGCCTTTGACGCCTATAACCACATCACCGGCACGCCCGGCATGGCCTACGACGCCGCCGGCAATATGATGAACGACGGCGCGGGAAACACCTATTTCTACGACGCCGAGAACCGCATCATCCAAGTCGGTGGCACGCTGGGCAACTGCTCGACGGCCACGGCCTGCTACTTGTATAACGCCGCAGGCGATCGAGTTCGAAAGNAGTTCGAAAGACGGCTGCAGGCAGTAGTGTAGATTACCTGTATGACCCCGCCGGCCACGTCATCACCGAACTCAGCTCCAGCGGGGCGTGGAACCGCGGAGAAATCTTCGCGGGCAGCCATCACATCGCCACCTATTCGGGTGGCACCAGCGGCACGACGTACTTCACCCACGCGGACTGGTTAGGAACCGAACGCGTGCGCACGAACGTGTCCGCCGCGGTCTGCGAGACCATCACCAATCTGCCCTTCGGCGACGGGCAGACCACCACCGGCTCCTGCGGTGACCCGAGTCCGCTGCATTTCACGGGCAAGCAGCGCGACACCGAGACGGGGAACGACGATTTTGGCGCGAGGTATTTCAACTCCAGCATGGCGCGCTGGCTGACGCCCGACTGGAGTGCCCGCCCCGCCGGTGTCCTGTATGCTGACCTCTTGCTCCCGCAAACGCTGAATCTCTACGCCTATGTCGGCAACAACCCCGTCACCCACACCGACCCCGACGGCCACGGCGATCCCTCGAGCCCAGATGCCGCCCCCGGAAATGAATACCCTAAGGAGTCGGCGAACTGCCCTGGCCGCGAGAGTTGCACCAAAACCCCGAATCAGAACGTTCAGGACAGTGCCAATGAGACGGCGGAGCAGGACAAGGCGCAAAAACAGACAGTCACAACCATGACCAGTAGCCAAACAACAGCCGTTAATCGCGACGGCTCCAAAACTTTCACTATCACAACCACGACGGCGACATTCTCCACGGCGAATGGGCATGAAGGAGAATTTGTAGGTGCAACCAGCAAGACGCGGACTGTGCAGGTGTCGGCGAATGGAAATCGGGTGATGAAGGACACGACCACTGGACCTCTTTGGAATGTGCAGTTGTGAAAAGAGGGGGAGGGCCATACTGGTCATCAGAAACAGACTACTGTTCCTGCCTTCTTTGGCCTTTCTCTCTCGCCACTCGCCACTAGCCTCTCGCCACTGCTTTTCTATCCCCTGTGGAATGAATGTTTGCAGAATGCCGCCGACTAACCCCTGCAGAATGAATGTTTATGTCATGCGGGGGAGGGGGGCGATATTAATCATCAAAGGCAGAAGTATGGCCTTTCCTTTTTTCCGTTCCTCCCTCGCCACCAGCGCGCCTTTTGCTTCCCGAGCGCAGCCGAGGGGCCACCAGCCACTAGCCACTTGCCCGTTAGTTTCTTGGCGCGTAGTAGCCTTTGCGAGCCAGCACGCGCAGATCAGAGCGCGAAACCTCAATCTTGATCTTCCGGTAGCGGCCGTCGTGCACCGGGTTCGAGGGGTAGTAGCCCAGCGAGTACTGGCTGCGCAGCTCTTCCACCAACTGATCAAAGGCCTGGTCGAGGTGCTTCGCGCCTTTCACCTCGATCATGCGCCCGCCGGTTTCCTCCGCCATTTTATGGGCCACGCCCGCGCCCGAACCTTGCATGAAGAACCAGTTGGGGTCGGAGATCAGCAGCACGTGAACCACGGCATCGGCGCGCTGTGCCGCTTCAATCGCCTCTTCGAGCCGCACGCGGCTGCCTTCGTCCACCGCGTCGGTGAGTACCACGATCGCCCTTCGGCCCACTTCCTGTGCGAGTTTCTCGCGCGCCGCCAGATACACGGCATCATAGAAGACCGTCCCGCGAGGATTGGTCGTGGGCACGGTTCCCGGGGTAACAGGCGCGAAGGGTTCGTTGACGCGCGCGCGGCTCAGGCCCCGTTCCAACTGGGCGACGCTGCCGGTGAAATCGGTGAGCAGGTCGGCATCCTGATCGAAGCTAATCAGGGTGGTCAGGTCGCCCTTCTTCATCACTCGTTCGAGAAACATCGAGGCGGTTTGCTGTTCGGCCGGAAGCATCTGCTGCATGCTCCCGCTGGTATCCACCAGCAGGCCCATGGTGAGCGGCAGGTTCAGCTCCTTGGAGAAGAATTCGATCTTCTGTTCCTTGCCGTCTTCGAACACGCGGAAATTGTCTTTGCTCAGGTCGGCGACAATCGCGTTGTGTTTGTCGCGCACGGTCACGAACAGGTTGACGACGCCGACCTGAATCTTGAACGGCTTCTGAATCTGCTCAGGCTGTTGCTGCTGTTGTGGCTGCTGGCTCTGCGGGCTGTTCTGGGCGCGTGCCCCGGGCAGCGCCGCCAGGCACGCCGCCAGAAGGCCTGCCGTGAGTGCACGCTGCGCTCGGCCAATGGGCATATAGGTTCTCCGGTCGATTCTGTGCGAGGATTAAGATGCTCCCGGCAATTCAACTGCTGTCCTGCCGGAAGCATCTATTGTACGGGATGACGGCGAAAACCAAAGTCGGGAACACAGCGCCCCGCATGATGCGTCGAGCGGCGGCGCATCTAGTGTTGCTGGCGGCCGGTGCCGCGCTGGCCTGGGCCGGGCAGGGGCAGTCCACGGGGACGCCGCCGGCGCAGGCACCCGCGGCGCAGCAGGCTCCGCCCGCGCCCGCGGACCAGCAACGCGTTCCGTTCCGCGTGCGCACGGAAGAGGTGCTCGTGCCCGTGCTCGTCCGGAACCCTTCGGGAGATGCGGTGTTGAACCTCGGGAAGAAGGACTTCCGGATCCTCGAGGACGACGTCGAACAGAAGGTCAGCTTCTTCTCGAACGACCCGTTTCCTCTCTCCATCGTCTTCCTCGTGGACGACGACCTGCCGCAACGGACCGCCGAGATGGTGGACCGCAGCCTGGGTGCTGTTCTGGGCGGCATGGCGGAAGGAGACGAGATGGCTGTGGTGCTGTTCGCCCAGTATCCGCGGACGGTGGCGGAGTTCGGTTCGGACCAAAGCAAACTTCACGACATCCTGAAGCGCACGGACCTGGCGCACCATTTTCCCGGTTCGGCCAGTCCCACCATGACTCTGCCGCCGAATCCGACCACGTCGTCGCAGGAGACGAGCGTGCCCCAGTGGGCGAAAATCACCGGACGCGAGTCGAAGGACCTGGACGATGCGGTGCTGTACTGCGCGGAAATGCTCCACGAGCGGCCGCGCGACCGCCGCAAGCTTCTGCTGATCGTTTCCGACGGGCGCAATTCGCACAACAATACGGCCAGCTATTCTCAGGTGCTCCACGAGCTGCTCTCTTCCGATGTTTCCGTGTACGGGATCGGCGTAAGCCAGGCCGTTCTGGATCGCAAGCGCGCGGCCATCGCGCGGTACGTGGACTCGACCGGCGGCGACATCTTCTACGCCGCGGGCCAGCACTCGCTCGAGGAGGATTACACGCACATCCTCGAGGAATCGCGCAACCGCTACACGCTGGCGTACATGCCCAGCGGCACGGACCGCTCCAAGGAATACCATTCGATTGAAGTGCGGGTGGAACGGCCTGGGCTGAAGGTGACGGCCCGCGACGGCTACTACGTTCTCATCGCAAAAAAATGAAGCAAGCGCGCGCGGCGGCGCGCTTGTCGTCCGCGGGAATTGTTCGGCAGGTTTTTCTTCTCCCTGCGCTCCATCTTTTTTTCTTGACATCGAATTGCTGCGCTCGTATAGATGAATGTGACCGCTGCGTTGCGCACCTCAGAGGGGAGCGTGACGCGGGCAAGTCCAGAGAGTAATGCGCGCAGGAAGTACGAGAAGAAGGCCCAAGCAAGACCGCGAAGCTAGCCGCTGAGCCGGCTGGCGCGAGGCGAATGAGAGCGGGGCGATCCGGAGACGGGCCGCCCCGCTTCTGTTTTTCCGGCCGCTCCTGCGCGCCCCGCGGTTGCCCCGCGGAGTGAACTGCGAGATGCTGTCTGCGCCGCCGCCGCTCGAGGCCGGCGCAGGAGGACATTCCCGTGTCCGAGAAAATCCCGGAAAAATATCTCGATCTGTTCCAGAAGCGCGCGTTCGGCAGCCTGGCCACGCTCATGCCCGACGGCCGGCCGCAGGTGACTCCCGTTTGGATTGATCTGGAAGGCGGGCGGCTGGTGGTGAATTCGGCGAAGGGCCGCGCCAAGGACCGCAACATGCGGCGCGACCCGCGCGTCTCCGTTGCCATCGTGGACCCTGACAATCCGTATCGCTACCTGGAAATCCGCGGGCACGTGGTGGAAGTCACGGAGAAGAATGCGGACCAGCACATCGACAAGATGGCGAAGAAATACCTGGGCAAGGACACATATCCGTTCCGCCAGCCGGGCGAGGTCCGCGTGCGCTATCTGATCGAGCCTGACCGCTTCTCCTCGATGGGCTAGCCGGTTCACATACTGTCCCTTCGCTCTTTGACACGGCCGCGGCAGCAAGCGCAGACAACAAACTGTGTGTCCCGCGGCTGTCCCTCAAATATCTGTGAGCCAAATCCCGCCGAGCAGCGTCTTTACCTATGGGACGCGGATGAATGCCCTGGCTGCCAGCCTTCCGGGAAGAGCGGTGAGCGACGACGCCTCGCTGGCACGCGAATTTGACGCGTGCCTCGCGGAATGCCCGAGGCTCGCCTACCGCGTGGCGCTGGGCGTGCTCCGCAACAGCGCGGAGGCCGAAGACGTGGCACAGGATGCGTTGCTTCGCGCTTACCGGAACTTTCACCGCCTGCGCGACCGCGCGCGGTTCCGCGGCTGGATTGCGCGCACGGCCTGGCGGCTCGCGCTCGACCGCATCCGCGCGGCGGGCCGCCGTGAAAAGCGGGAGATTGCCGCGGCCGAAGCCGCTCCGGAAGCAGGAGTGGAAAGCATCGCGGCTTCCCGGGAGTTCGAACGCCACGTCGCCTCGGCCCTGGACGCGCTTCCGGAAAAGCTTCGCCAGGTGATGGTGCTCGCGGCCATCGAGGGGTACAACACGCGCGAGGTGGCGGCGTTGCTCGAGATTCCCGAAGGCACGGTGCGCTCGAGATTGTTTCTGGCGCGCAAACAATTGGCGGAGAGCCTGCGATGGCATGTGAAAAATACTCCGGCTGGATGACCGACGCTGCGCTCGGAGGGCTGAGTGGCGAGCGGGAGGCGGAGCTGCGCGCACATGTTTCTCGCTGCGAAACGTGCCGGGGCGAATGGGAGGCCACGTCCGCGCTGGTCGCCGCCGTCGATCGCAGCCTCGCGACGCTGGTGGACGGAGAGCCCTCGCCGCAATTCACCGCGCGCCTGCGGGCGCGCATCGCGGAAGAGCCTGCGCCCGCAGCGTGGCCTGTTCTCACCTGGC
>OCOJ01041239.1_pt4 | contig 13451 bp, 9 predicted proteins | sample 1539251 | NCBI WGS metagenome assembly OCOJ01 (sample SAMN01911457, study PRJEB22624) | soil metagenome | biome: Soil | place: Malaysia | collected 2012-04-30 | depth RA_metagenome m | reverse complement strand
CGCACCCTCTCCGTCGGTCAGGTCGGCAATTTCGCCGATCTCCTGCACCTGGCTGTTCCGGTGGTCGAAGCGCGTGATCTGTCCCATGTAGCCGGTGGCATAGACGACATTCGAGTCGCGCGGGTCCGGCGCCATGTAGCCGCTTTCTCCCCCGCCCACTGGATACCAGTCCCAGCGCCCGATCACGCCTAGATCTCCGCGGCTCAGGATCCCGAGGCTGGAGTTGTCCTGCTGGTCGCCGTAGATGCGGTACGGAAACGCATTGTCCGTGGCCACGTGATACATCTGCGCCGTAGGCTGGCTGTCCTGCCGCGTCCAAATTTTCCCCGCGTCGTAGCTGATGGTCGCCCCGCCGTCGTTCCCTTCGATCATCCGGTCCGTGTTCGTCGGATCGATCCACAGCCCGTGGTTGTCCCCGTGCGGCACAAAAATGCGCGTGAACGTTTTCCCGCCGTCAATCGACCGGAACATCCGCACGTTCAGGATGTACACCACGTCCGGGTTCTTTGGATCCGCGAACACGTGGATGTAATACCAGGCCCGCTGGATGTAGTTGCGGTCGCCGTTGATCAGCGTCCAATGATCGCCGCCGTCATCGGAGCGATACAGCCCGCCCTTCTCCGCTTCGATCAACGTGTAGACGCGACTCCCGTCTCCCCCCGCCACCGACACCCCAATTCTTCCCAGGATTCCACCTGGCAGCCCGTTGCCCTCCAGCCGCTTCCACGTGCTTCCTCCATCGGTCGATTTATAGAGTCCGCTGCCCGGCCCGCCGTCCGTCAATCCCCAGGGCGTGCGATTCGCCTCCCATAGTGCGGCGAACACGATATGCGGGTTCGTGGGGTCGAACGCCAGGTCGATTGCTCCCGTTTTGTCGTCCTTATAGAGCACCCTTTCCCATGTTTTCCCGCCATCCAGCGTGCGGAAGACTCCGCGCTCCGTGTTCGGCCCGAATTCGTGCCCCAGCGCCGCAACCAGCACCATGTTCGCGTCTTTCGGGTGCACGATCAGCCGCCCGATTTGCCGCGTATCTTTCAGTCCCACGTTCGCCCACGTCTTCCCCGCGTCCGTGGATTTGTACACGCCGTCGCCGTAGGAACTCGTGCTGCGAATGCACCCTTCCCCCGTCCCCACGTAAATCACGTTGGGGTCCGACGGCGCCACGGCAATCGCGCCAATCGCGCTCACCGGCTGTTTGTCGAACAGCGGTGTCCAGTCCTGTCCTCCGTTCGTCGTCTTCCACACGCCGCTGCCGGTCCCCCCGAAATAAAACGTTTCCGGATCGCCGGGCACGCCCGTCACCGCCAGCGCACGTCCTCCGCGGAACGGCCCGATGAGCCGCCACTTCATGCCGCTATAGAGCGCCGTATCCACGCCCCCGCCCGACTGCGCGCGCACTCCCGGCGCGGTCACCAGCAGTGCGGCAAAGCACGCCGCGAACATGGCCGCGGCGAGAGACGCCGTGGCGGCACTGCTCCAACCCCTGAGATTCTCTTGCATCATGTTTTTCCCCTGACTGCTGAAGGCGCCTATCCTACTCCCGCATCGCATCGCGCGAAAGCGCGATTCGACGCGGAGCTCCAGGCGCCTGGATGTGGTCCTTCACACCTCTTCAAACGGCTCGTTGAACGTGTAGTGCCGGGCTTACCAGGAATCGAGCCTTCTACGACCTCCGGACTGTAACGCACTTGCTATATCTGTGCATCTAACTGGCGTCGGGCCAACCACTGGCAGAGTTGCGTCCGGGGGGTTCGCGCCACCGGCACAGACTAGGGTGAGCTGAAATGGAGACGGTTCTCGTCGTCGAAGATAATCGCGCCATGCAAAAGACTTTGGAGCGGCTCCTTGCCGCTGATGGCCTGCGTGTCCAGATTGCGGCCGATGGCCCGGCTGGCCTCGAGTGCTTTCAGAAAGAGCTCCCGAACGCCGTGATTCTCGACCTCAAGCTTCCCCGCCTTCCGGGCAAGGAACTCTGCCGTGCCTTCAAGGAGCACGCCGCTTCGGTTCCCGTCGTTGTCCTGAGCGCGAATACCGACGTCGAAGACAAAGTGCTCCTGCTTGAACTCGGCGCCGATGACTATGTAACTAAGCCCTTCAGCCCCAAGGAGCTTCTCGCCCGCATTCGCCGCGCGATGCGCCGCAGCAGCAGCGCCTCGCCTTCCGTCCCCAATCCCTCCGCGGGGTCCGGTTCGCACGAACTGCTCGTATTGGGGGACGTCACGATTGACTTCACCAGCATGGAAGCCATGCGCCAGGGTGCCTCCCTGCTGCTGACTGCCCAGGAATTCAAGCTATTGAAATTCCTCGCGCGTTCGCCGGGGCGCGTTTTCTCCCGCGACGAGCTGCTCAACCAGGTGTGGGGCTACGAGCACTATCCCACCACGCGTACCGTGGACAATCACATTCTCCGTCTCCGGCAGAAGCTCGAGCCCGATCCCGCCCATCCCCGCTACTTTCTCACCGTGCACGGCGCCGGCTACAAGTTTGTGCGCGATGCTGCCGCGCCCATGCCGGGGAAGTGACGCCGGGAGAACGCCAGCGATGTCGCGCTTACGGCTCCGCACGCAGCTCCTGGTCGCGAATTTGCTCATCATCTGCGCGTTGATCGGGGCGCTGCTCCTCATCGTCCGTTACACGGTGCGCGCCGGGATCGATCGCCAGGTGCGGGAGAGTACCTCCGCATCCGTCCGCGCCTTCGAAAACGTTCAGAAACAGCGCGAACTCGAACTCTCCCGCACCGCCGCCATGCTCGCCGAACTGCCTACTTTGAAAGCCTTGATGACCACTTACGATCCTCCGACCATCCAGGATGCTTCCGCGCCGTTCTGGAAGCTCGCGGGGAGCGACCTGCTCTTGCTGGCCGGCCCGGACAGTCAAATCCTCGGTTTCCACATGACCAAGGCCGCCTGGCCTCCCGACTCGATTCAAGAGGATTTGAGGCACTCTCTGGCTCAGGAAGAGGACTCATCCTGGTGGTATTCCCAACGCCGGCTTTACTGGGTTTTCCTGCATCCTATCTCCGCCGGCTCGGGACCGGATCGGAAACAGCTCGGCGTCGTCGGCGTGGGATACGAGGTTGACTCCTCGGTCGCGGACCGGCTTGCGCTGGTTGCCGGAAGCAAGATCGCGCTGGCCATCGGGGACAGAGTGATCGCCTCCACGTTCGCGCCGGCCGAAGAAACGGAACTCGAGGGCTGGATTGCCCGCGCCCCCGCGCAGAGCGCTACCGATGGCCGGCAAATCACGCTCGGCTCGGATCGCTACCAGGTTGCCTCCGTCGTTTTGCACGAGCGATCCCAGGCCCCGGTCGTCTGCTACGTGCTCGTTTCCCTGGAGCAGCCGGAACGCTTCATTGGCGGACTCAACCGCACGATTCTCGTTTTGGGCATCAGCGCCGTGGTGTTCGCCGCTTTGCTGGTGAGTTTGTTTTCCCGCAGCGTCACCAGCCCGCTCGATGACCTTGTCGCTGGCGTCCGCGCCCTGGCCTCCGGCGACTACGCCTATTCCGTCACGCCGCGCGGCAGCAGCGAAGTTGCCGAGCTCGGCAGGGCATTCGCCAGCATGCGTGCTGAGCTGCTCGAATCGCAGCGGCGCTGGCGCGCCTCCGAACGCATCTCCGCGCTGGCGCGCGCCTCCAGTTCGATCTCCCACGACCTGCGCCACTACCTCGCCACCATCGTGGCCAACGCGGAATTCCTTTACGAGAGCGACACTTTGAAGCTCGACCGCGACGAAATCTACGCGGAGATCCGCAGCACCGTCGACCAGATGACGGACCTGCTGGACTCGCTCCGCGAACTGGCTCGCGAGGGCGTCGCCATCTCGCCGGCTCCCGGCGCGCTCGATCAGACCATCCGCCGGGCCATCGATTCCGTCCGGGCCCGGCCTGAAATGCGCGACGCCTCGTTTACCCTCACGACCTCGGGCCCGATGGATGGCGTGTTCGACGCTCGAAAAATCGAGCGCGTTTTCTTCAATCTGCTGCTGAATGCCTGTGAGGCCGTCGCCCCGGCACAGGTCCGCGTCGGCATCCACGCCTGCTCTTCGCCCGCTTCCTTCGAGGTTCGGGTCGCCGATAACGGTCCCGGCATTCCGGACTCGATTCGCCATTCCCTGTTCGACCCCTTCGTCAGTTGGGGAAAGCCGAACGGCACGGGGATGGGCCTGGCCATCGTGAATCGCATCATTCAAGACCACGGCGGATCCGTGTGCGTCGAGACAACATCCGCCTCGGGGACCACGTTTCTCCTTAAATTCCCCCGCTCGCTTGCCGGCCTGGATGCCGACGGTCAATTGGCGGCTGTTCCTGACCCTGCGCAACGGCCTGTCTGACGCTGCAGCACCGCTGCGCGCCCTGTCAGCAACTGCACTCCAGCTGGGCTCGGCCTTTTCTCCCGTTACCGCAGATAGACGAAAGGATTGCATGCCGTAGACCCGGCCGTGACAACTGGCTTCTCCCCTCCGCCTACTCTGGCTCGTGCGAAGGATCATCGCACTCGGTCTGGCTGGCTGTGATGCCTTCCAATTCTTGTTTATTGGGGAGAGACTCATGGAAAATCCTGTTCGGCCATTTCTCAAGAAAAGCGCCCATCGTCGTTCCTTTCTCAAGAATGGAGTCGTGGCCGCCGGAGCCGCCACGATGGGCGCCGCTCTGCTCTCCGGCGCTCCGGCGTCCTTTGCTTTAGCCCGCCGGGAAGACGAGGGTGACGGCGGCAGCCTCACCAGAGGCGATGTTGCCATTCTGCGGTTCTTGCAGGTTCTCGAAACGATCGAAACGGACCTGTGGACTCAGTACGCCGAACTCGGCGGTGCCACCAACCAGAATCTGTCGCCCATCGATCTCCCCTTCACCACCGGCATTTCCCCCGACTATACCGTCGCGCTCCAGTTTCTCGATATGGACATGCCCCAATACATCGCCGACAACACCGACGATGAGCTGAGTCACGCGGCTTGGCTTTCGGCCTTCCTCGAATCCAAGGGCGTCGAACCCGTCGATATCAGCAGCTTTGCCAATCTGAAGCCCAGCAAAGTCACCGGCGTGCCGCAGCACAAGGGCCGCCTCACAAACCTGATGCAGCTCACCGTGGACACGAGCTGGTGGACGCGCTACCGCAGCGCCACCTTGAATCCCGACCTGGGCGACACCAACTTTCCGAATGCCGTTCCCGATTTGGCCAAAGCCCCGCATCCCGCCATTCCCAGGGACGACAACGACATCGACGCGGCGGCCAATAATCTCAACGCGACTCCGCCCGTCATCAACACGCATCTCCAGGCCATCGCTAACACCGCGGGATTTCACTTCGGCTTCATCGAACAGGGCGGCAGCAGCCTTTATCCCTCGCTGGCCCAGCGCGTGAACAGCCCGGAAGTGTTGCGCGTCTTGCTCAGCATTGGTCCCACGGAAACTGCCCACTTCCAGACCTGGCACGATAAGGCCGGCAACGCCCCTCCCCTGACGGACGGCAACTTGACGTTCCCCAACCTGTCGTTCCCCATCCCGCCCACTCCCGGGCAATCCACCGATCCGAATGTGGCTGACGCCCTGCAATCCAACCTGATCATGCCCGAGCCCACTTTCTTCCTCAGCCGCAGATTTCCTCCCGTCTCCGTCATTCGTCCGACGGAAACCAAAGACGCGGCCAAAGGAGCAGTGAAATCTCTTATTGACGATGGTCTCTTCACCGGCCACATCGTGAACGGCAAATCCGACGGCTTTATCGAGCTCCTGAAAGATTTAGCCGAAGATGCGGATGAAGCCCGGCGCTAGCGGCGTCAGGCTGCGTCCCCGAGGGTTCGCACCGGCCTCACGTCTACCACTCCCCACAGTGGCGAGCGGTCCTCCGCTGCGACATTGTGGAACTCGCTGCCGCTGGGCTGCGCGAAACTCCGTAGAATCACCACGGCATCCGCCGAGGCGGCGCGCCGCGTGGCTGCGAACAACCGCCGCCGGTAGGCCGGGGATGCGCCGTCCAGGATGTTGGAGAACGTGAAGGCGTCAAAGCTCCCGCGGCGGCACGCTTCCAGATAATTCGCCGCGTCCGCCACCGCGAACTCCACATCCAGTGCCCGCGCCGTGCGCCGGGCAGGCGGAACTTCGCCGGCGAACAGCGCGTGCATGTAGGGATTGTCCCGGTTGCCATGCGTGGACCAGGTGCGCTCCAGCCGTTCCCGCAACACCAGCCCGAAGCGCTTCGGCACGGCCGCCAGGAAGCGCCAGGAATACCCCATCCGCATGAGTAGCCGTGAGAACAGCGCATCCATGCCCGCGCGGAACATCGCGGTGTTCAGCCGTTCGTTCCAGAAGCGAAGTTGCTCGCGCGGATCCTCCATTTCGAGGAACGCCTTCAGGCTCTCCCGCTGCCATCCCGTCAGCGCATAGAAGCGGCGTCCTCGCGCCAGCAGCCGCTCCGCCACTCCCCGTTCCGCCGGCGCGCCCCGCGAGCGCCGCCGCGCGTATTCCAGTTGCACCGGGTTGAGATCCACCGCGGTGACGTGATGATCGTCGGCCAGAAAGATTGCAGTAGATCCTGCCGACGCGATCGAGAACACGCGGCTACCGGCCGGGAAATAACGTCCTTCGATCCGCTCGCAGTCTTCGTACATGTGCCCGAAGAGAAGCTGTTTCGGTCCCTTCCAGTGCGAAATTCGACCCTTCTCCCAGGGCGTTTCGGTGACAGGCTGTTGCTCCTGGACGAGTGGTTCGGGACTCGACAATGCGGTCATGGCATCACCTCAGCGGGGACTTCGCGCCGGCGCCCGGATGAACATGGTGCCTCTCACACGTGCGTCCTCACGGAACCCATTTGCTTATAGAACATCGCGTGAGCCCCAGCCGTGACTCGAATCACAGGGGAACGTGACAAAGGTCATGTCCCTCCCGGGAATACTGGCGTACAAATAGAGCCGTAAGCACGAACTCGTTCCGATGACGTTGCGGGGAATTGCAGGCCTCCTCGCCCCCGGTTCCCTGTCGCCATCGCGGTCCATCCGATGTTCATTACCGGGTGCCGCAAGAGTTTGCGAGGACGATGCGAGACGAAATTGAAACGCGCAAAGGCCGCACTGAATCCGGCCTATGCTCGGCTGCGCTCCCTGGTTGGGAGCAGTCGGAAATGAAAAGGGCAAGCATTGAACTGCTCTAGAGAGGAGCAACATCATGAGGCCCAAGACAGTTGTCGCAACGCCTGTGTTTGAGACCACCCTGACCGCGAAAGATGTGATGCAGAAGCCTGTCCTGGCCGCGACTCCGCGCGCGTCCCTGCGGGATGTTGCCGGCCAGCTCGTCACTAACGAATTCAGCGGGATGCCCGTGGCTGCGTCGGATGGCCGGGTCGTGGGAGTCATCACCGAAGCGGACGTTCTGCGCGCCCTGCTTGAGGGCAAAAAGCTTCAGAATCTCGCCGCTTCGGACGTGATGACCGGCCCGCCCATCACCGTGAGCACCGATACTCCCCTGGATGACGTCATGCGCATTCTGGAGGACCATCGGATTCTCCGTGTGCCGGTCACCAGCCAGGACAAGCTGGTCGGGATCATCTCCCGTAGCGATGTGATTCGCGCGATTCTCGAGCCCGAGTTCATGGCCTTCGGCACGCGCTGAGACGCAGGCCGGCTCGGCGGGACAAGGAAGCCGGCGGGAGTTTGCCGGGAAATCGCCCCTCGCTTCCGGTGGGGCGTATTTGCCGGAAGTTCGATCCCTCCGGGACTGCATCGTCGCATCTCCCAACGCATATCCTTGCCCACGCGTTGCAGTTGAAGCAGGGTTCCACGCCACCGCGAAGTGCGCTGCCGCTTTGCCCAGGCTCCGTCTGGGATCCTCGCCAGTGGTTTAAGAAATTGGGAATCGTGGCGCCAGGCTGCTAAAATTGCCGGCCGGTGCGCAGCTCTGCCGCGCGCTCGCGCCGCCATGCCAGAGCCGATCGAACTCGAAGTCAACGGCCGCCGCCTCTCCGTCTCCGCCGATCCGGAAACGCCTCTGCTCTGGGTCCTGCGCGAGGACTTTGGTCTCACCGGCACGAAATATGGCTGCGGTGAAGGGCAATGCGGCGCCTGCTCCGTGCTGATTGCCGGTAATCCTCGCCGCTCCTGCCAGGTTCCGCTGCGCGCTGCCGCAGGCAGATCCATCACCACCATCGAAGGGCTGGAGCACAACGGCGCGCTCCATCCCGTGCAGCAGGCCTTTCTCGACGCGGGCGCACTCCAGTGCGGTTACTGCACTCCGGGCATGATCGTTACCGGCGTGGCCCTCCTGCGGCAAATCCCCGACCCCTCTCCCCAACAGATCGTCCAGTTCATGCAAGGCAATATCTGCCGCTGCGGCGCCTATCCGCGCATCGCGGAAGCAATCGCCCGCGCGGCAACCGCCATGAAGAGCCGGCCCCGATGAACGAGACGACGAGCGATTCCCGCCATGCCTTCGTGCCCGAGCCGGAGCGCTCCGAATTCCGGGAGGGTTCCTTCCATCATTTCGACTGGACTCGACGCGACTTCTTCAAGCTCACCGGCTCGGGTGTGGCCGTTTTTCTCGCCGTCCAGCCTCCCGCCGATGCTCAGGAGTCCGGCCGCGGCCGCGAGTTCGGCGGCCCGGCGCTCCCCCAGGAGATCAGCGCGTGGCTCCACATCGGGGAAGACGGCGGCGTCACCATATTTACCGGCAAGGTCGAGGTCGGCCAGAACATCCGCACGTCGCTCGCGCAAAGCGTGGCGGATGAGCTCCGCGTCCCGTTCGTGAGCGTTCGCCTGGTCATGGGCGACACGGCCCGCACCCCCTTCGACCTCGGCACGTTTGGCAGCCGCACCACTCCCATCATGGCGCCTCAGCTCCGCCGCGCCGCTTCCGCCCTGCGCGATCTGCTTGTGGAGCTCGCCGCGAAACAATGGAACGTTACTCCCGCCAGCCTCTCCGCCGCCGATGGTAAGGTCATCGAATCCGCCTCCGGCCGGTCAGCCACTTACGCCGAGCTCGCGCGGGGCCAGTCGCTGGCGAAGACGATCCCCGCCGAAGATCCCATTACCCCTGCCGGCCACTGGACCGTAGCGGGCCGGCCACTCCCGAAAGTGGATGGCCGCGACTTCGTGACTGGCCGGCATCAGTTCACGTCGGATATGCGCCCCGAGGGTGTGCTCTGCGGAAAGGTTCTGCGCCCGCCCGCTTTCGGCGCCACGCTCGCCTCCCTCGATGCCCGCGACGCCCAGGCCATGCCCGGCGTGACCGTCGTCCACGACGGCGATTTCGTTGGCGTCGCCGCCCCGCGCCTTCGCGATGCCCAGCGCGCCCTCGCCGCCCTTCACGCCGACTGGAAGACCGTTCCGCAACCCTCCAGCCGCGAACTCTTCGACTACCTCAAGCGCAACGTGGAAGAAGCCGGCGAGCACCGCTTCCGCCACGAGTCCGGTTCCGTGGATTCCGGCCNTGGCACAGGCCGCGCATCGCAGCGAAGAAGAGTACACGGTCTCCTACATCGCCCACTCCCCGCTCGAGCCTCGCGCAGCGCTCGCCGAGTGGAAGGACGGCAACCTCACCGTTTGGACCGGCACGCAGCGCCCCTTCGCCGTCCGCGATGATTTGGCCGCGGCCTTCCATCTTTCTCCGGAGCGCGTGCGCGTCATCGTGCCCGACACCGGTTCGGCCTATGGCGGAAAGCACACCGGCGAGACGGCCGTGGAAGCGGCGCGGCTGGCTCGCGCAGCGGGTCGCCCCGTCAGCCTCCTGTGGAGCCGCGAGGAGGAATTCACCTGGGCCTACTTCCGCCCTGCGGGAGTGATCGAAATCAAGAGCGGCGCGGGGAGCGATGGCCGCCTGGCCGCCTGGGAATTTCACAATTACAACTCCGGAGCCGCGGCTATCGGCACTCCCTACGCCGTCGCGAACCAGCGCATCGAATACCATCCCGTGCGCTCGCCCCTGCGCCAGGGCTCCTACCGGGGCCTGGCGGCAACCGCGAATCATTTCGCTCGCGAGTCGCACATGGATTCGCTCGCGCACGCTGCCGGCGTGGATCCGCTCGAGTTCCGGCTGAAGAACCTCACCGACGCCCGCCTGCGCGCCGTCTTCGAGGCCGCGGCCAAAGCGTTCGGATGGCCGGCCAAGCGCGAGCGCCCCGGGCAGGGATTCGGCCTCGGTGGCGGAGTGGAAAAAGGCGGCTACCTGGCCACCTTTGCGGAAGTTGCCGTGGACCGCTCCTCGGGCGACGTGCGCGTCGTGCGCGTGACCACCGCCTTCGAGTGCGGCGCCATCGTGAATCCCGATGGCCTGAGCAACCAGGTTCTGGGCGCGACCATCATGGCCCTTGGCGGCGCCCTCTTTGAAGCTATCAATTTCGAGAATGGCCGCATCACCAATCCGCTGTTCTCCCTCTATCGCGTCCCGCGATTCCAGGATGTGCCGCCGATCGAAGTCGTCCTCCTTGACCGCAAAGACCTGCCGTCCGCCGGCGCAGGCGAAACTCCCATCGTCGGCCTCGCCCCAGCCATCGGCAACGCGGTGTTCGACGCCACAGGCGTCCGCCTTCGCTCGCTCCCCCTGGTCCCCAACGGGCTGAAGACCTAATTCGGCGCGCGGCCCTCTTCCACTGTTCCCCGGCCTGAAATTCAGCTATAAACGAAGCCCCGTTTGGTCTCCGGGAAGATGCAGGAGACGTTATGATTCTCGATCGTCGCCTCCGGGTCTTCATATTCCTCGCTTTGATCCTCCCGCTGGTCCGGCCGAGCCCTCTTGCGGGCCAGACTGCAGTTGCCCCCGGCCGCATTGGAACCATTGACGAATCCTCGCGCGTCGTGCTTCGCGGCAATCGGCACCCGCTGGCCATTCCGGCAAACGATCGCGGCGAAGCCGATCCCGGGCTCCCCATGCAGCGCATGCTGCTGGTCTTGAAGCGCGATCCGGACGCGCAATCCGCTCTCAACACGCTTCTCAGCCAGCAGCAGGATCCTTCCTCGCCCAACTTCCACGCCTGGCTCACCCCAGCGCAATTCGGTGCGCGCTTCGGCCCCGCGACATCCGATCTGCAAAAGGTGAGCGCCTGGCTCCAGTCCCACGGCTTCCTCGTTAGCCGCATGGCCCAGAGCGGAATGGTGGTCGAATTCGGCGGCACGGCCGGCCAGGTCAAGCAGGCGTTTCACACGCCCATCCATTCCTATTTTGCGAATGGGAAAACACATTTCGCCAACGCTCTCGATCCGCAGATTCCCGCTGCGCTCGCGCCCGTCGTCGCGGGCATCGGCACTCTGCATAATTTCGAGAAGCGTCCTGCGCTCATGGTTCTGGGAACTGCCAGCCGCATCGGGACGAGCAGCCTGTGGCAGCCCAATTTCACATTCAATGGCGCGGCCGGTCCGGCCCACTACCTCGCTCCCGGCGATTTCGCAAAGATCTACAATACCGCCGGGCTCTATTCCGGCGGCTTCGATGGAACGGGACAGAGCATCGCCATCGTCGCGCGCACGAACATCAATCTGTCTGATGTTCAGATTTTCCGCATCGCCTTCGGCCTGCCGCCCAACGACCCGCACATCATTCTTGATGGTCCCGATCCCGGAAACCTCTTCGGTGGTGAGGAAACGGAAGCGGATCTCGACGTGGAATGGTCCGGCGCCATCGCTCCCAAGGCCACCATCAATCTGGTTGTGTCCGCCAGCACCAACTCCACCGATGGCGTGGATCTTTCCGCGGAATACATCGTGGACAACAATCTTTCGCCCGTCCTGAGCGCCAGCTTCATGGAGTGCGAAGCCTCTCTCGGCCAGGCCGAAAACACGTTCTTCAACGATCTGTGGGAACAAGCTGCGGCCCAGGGCATTACCGTCGTCGTCTCCAGCGGCGATAACGGCGCCGCCGGCTGCGACGACCCCGCGTCCGGCCAGCCTGCTACTCAAGGCCCTGCAGTCAATGGTCTCGCCTCTACGCCGTTCAACATCGCCGTGGGCGGTACCCAGTTCGACGAAAACGGCGCAGCCAGCACCTACTGGTCTCCCACGAATGGCCCCGACCAGTCCTCCGTGCTGGGATATATTCCGGAAGTTGTCTGGAATGAGAGCTGCTCGGACGTGAACCAGTGCGGCTCGGTTTCTCTTTTCGCCTCGAGCGGCGGGCCGAGCAGTCTCTACAGCAAACCTCCCTGGCAATCCGGCCCGGGCGTGCCCAATGACGCGAGCCGCGACCTCCCCGACGTCTCGTTGGCCGCCGCCGGCGGCCATGATGGCTACCTGCTCTGCCAGGATGGAATCTGTTTGACCGACGGCGCCGGACAGCTCATCAACGCGGAAGTTGTCGGGGGCACGTCCGCTGCGGCGCCTTCATTTGCGGCCATCATGGCGCTGGTGGTTCAGAAGACGAATTCCCGGCAGGGCCAGGCCAATTTTGTCATCTATCCGCTGGCTGCGGGTCAGAACGCCGCGGCCTGCAACTCCACCGGAGGCCCCGGCAGCCCGCAGAGCCAATGCATCTTCAACGACATCACCCAAGGGAACAACAGCGTGCCGGGCCAAACAGGCGCAACCGCAGCGCCGGGATACGATTTCGCCACCGGGTGGGGTTCCATCAACGCCGCAAACCTGGCGGCCAATTGGACGAGCATGATGTTCCGGTCGAGCACCACGAGTTTGCAGATTTCCCCAACCAGCATCATGCACGGTCAGCCAGTCACCGCCTCGGTCTCTGTCGCCCCCGCGTCCGGCACGGGTACGCCCACCGGCGAGGTCGCGCTTCTTCCCGGAACGGGAGCAGCCCTGAATCTTGGGCCGCTGGCAAACGGTTCGGCATCTTCCCCTACGGTCACTCTTCCCGGAGGATCGTACTCGGTCACTGCCGCGTACAGCGGAGACGGCACGTTCAGCGGGAGCAGTTCGAATGCTGTGGCCGTAACCGTCAGCCCGGAGGCGAGCACCACGGCATTCTCCGTTATCGGCGGCACGCAGAGTGGCAATCCTCCCACGGTCGCAACCACCTACAGCGCGCCTTTGGAGTTCCAGGCCGCGGTCGTGGGCGCTTCCGGTCAGGGCAACGCCACGGGCATGGTCACCTTCTCCGACATGTTCAATGGGAATTCTTCCACGCTGACTGCCGTCCCGCTCAACATTCGGGGCGTCGCCCTGGTTTCCTCCACTCCTTTGGCGATAGGAACTCACGCGATCTCCGCCAGCTATGCCGGCGATGCCAGTTTTCAGCCCAGCAGCGCGGGCTCAATCACCGTCACCGTTGCCAAAGGGCCCACCCAAACCTTCTTGTTCGTGCCCACGGGCGCGCTTCCCGGCGGTTCTGTCACCTTGCAAGCGTTCGTCATTCCCCAGAATGGTTCCGTGGATCCCACCGGCACAGTGCAATTTTTCTCCGGGAATACGGCGCTCGGGAATCCCGTGCCTTTGAAGAATCTTCTTGCCTCCTTTGCCACGAACCAGCTATCCAACGGGTCTAACAGCATCAGCGCGGCATACTCCGGCGATTCTAA
>OCOJ01036421.1_pt1 | contig 13461 bp, 16 predicted proteins | sample 1539251 | NCBI WGS metagenome assembly OCOJ01 (sample SAMN01911457, study PRJEB22624) | soil metagenome | biome: Soil | place: Malaysia | collected 2012-04-30 | depth RA_metagenome m | reverse complement strand
ACTACGCAACTGGAGTCGGAGCTAAGAGCTGCTGGCGCCGACGCGGGAGTTCTGGCCGCAGTTCGCGCCAACTACCGCGGCTCCGCGTCAAACATTCAGCCGCCTGCTTCCCAGCCGCATGCGTCCAATGCGGCACGCGAGCTCGGTCCTGTGCAAACTCTGTTTGATGAAAAGAAGTACGACGAGGCCCGCGCTTCTTTTGACGATCTTTCCGATTCCGCAAAAACCAGCTTCGACGGCCAACTCCTCCTCTGCAAAATTGAGCAAGAACGAAAACAGTATCGCCCCTCGATACAGGCCTGCGACGCCGCTATTCAGTCCCGCCCCAACGTCGCCGCTCCTTACGGATTGAACGCCTATTCGCTGATCATGCTAAACGAGATTGATGACGCCGAGGCACCCGCTTCCAAAGCCGTACAGTTGTCTGACGAACCTTTTTACAAAGCGACCCTCGGTTTTATCCACTACGTTCAAGAGAGATTCGACCTTGTGGCAAAGGATATCCCGGCGGATTCCGATAACTCCTTCATGCTGGTCNATGCTCGCGGGCGCGGCTTTACACAACGGTGATTACGCTTCTTTTAGCCGCTATCGCGACAAGCTGACATCCCAAAAGGGCAGCAACCACGGCTGGGCCCTCTTTAGCGATGCCGCCACCGCTGAGCGCGACCTTAACTGGGACGCGGCCCTCGACAAGTACAAAAAATGCGCCGACGATAGCGACTTCATCGACCCCATCTGCTCCATCAATGTCGCCAACATAGAATTCCTTCAAGGCAACTACAGCGCCGCCAAAGCCGACATTGACAGCGTCCTGGCCGCTCACCCTAGAAACCCGCAAGCTATCTCCGAAGGGATTGTCATTAGTCTCCGCGTCGGCGACACAGCCGAAGCTGACCGCCTTCACGAAGTGATGGTTTCCCTCAAGCCGACCTTCCTGGATTCCATCGAATGCCTCTACTACTACGGCCGCAATCAGCCCTTGTTGGCCACCAGCCATTGCCAGGCCTCCGTCCGCGCCAGTCCAAACGACTACGGCGCCTGGGACAATGCCGCCTATGTTGCCCTGGACAACGGTGACTTCCAAACCGCGGTCACCTACTTCTCCAAATCTACGCAACTTTTCTACGCCTCCAAGGACAAGCACACCGTCAATCAAGAGCTGGATCTGTGGTGGGGCGCGCTCACCGCCGAATATTATTCGGGCGACAAGAAGCGCGCCAAGGAGCTCTATCGCAGTCTCCAGAAAACCTATCCGCAATACACCACCACGCTCTCGCTCAAGCAATTTCCCCTGCTCTGGTCCGACACCACCGTCAAACTCATGGATCGCGCCGCCGCCGACCTCCAATCCTCCCGTTAGCCGCCGTTCTGTTGTGTGGGTGCTGCAGTGTAGGTGCAAGGCTTCAGCCTGGCGTTGGTGTTTTGGAGCCTGATTCACCCTGAGGGCCGCCGAAGCCCGGCTCGCCGTCGCGTCTTTCCGGCTGACATTTCCCCTTGACTCCACACTCGCGCCCCTCGTAGTCTCCCTGCAAAGGCTCCGGTCCCTTTCGAGTTAGGCCCAACCACTATTACTTGTGGAGGATTCCAATGGGAAAAATCAACAGTGCGCGCGTTCTTCTCGGTGGTTTGCTCGCCGGCCTCATCGTCAACATCTTCGAATACGTCACCAACGGCGTCGTGTTTGCTGCCCAATGGGACGAGTACGAGAAAATGCTCGGCCGTCAAATGCATCCTGGCGCCATTCCGTTCTTCATCGTTTCTTCTTTCGTGGCGGGTATTGGCGTGGTTTGGCTGTACGCCGTCGCCCGGCCTCGTCTCGGACCAGGACCCAAGGCAGCCATTCTCACCGGGATTGCCTACTGGTTCTTTGCGTACGCGATTCCAGCCGCCAATCACGTGGCAGCCAATCTGGCTCCCGCACGACTCACAATCACCGTCACTCTTATTCTGCTTGTCGGCGTGCTCATCGCCTCCCTCTGCGGCGCCGCCGTCTACAAAGAGCAAACCTGATTGCTCTGTAGCCTCCTTCTATAGCCGCCCTCTCTTGCCCTGTTTACGCTGAAGCTTGGGGAGCGAAGCCGAAGGGTTAGAGGGCGACCGTTTCACCCTGCATGTTCTTGTGATCTCCACGTCCATCGTTGTTGTTTAGGGGTGACAGAATTATTGGGCCAAGACACTTCTTCTATACACCCCTACCCACAAGTCCCTTTGTGATGTATCCTGTTCCGCCCCCGAGCCTATCCTCTCTAGGAGTCATTCAATGGCCTCTCAGAAGATGCAACGAGCGGCACTCGTCGCCCGCGATGCACATCTCGCGCTCTTGGATCTCAAGAGACTCGTTGACCGTGCCACCGAGAAAATTCGCGCCGCGGAACTGGGAACCGTGGGCCTAGGAATTGGCCGTTCTCAAGGGGACGATCCGCTGGCCACCTTGCGCATAGCCGCCGAAACTTTGCGCTCGCCTGATTTCGAGGCCGCCATCTCCCAGGCCCGCGCCAAAACAGACACCGCCGTCGCTTCCTACTTAACCGCAAAAGACCAATAGCGCCCGCTCGCTCTGCTTATCCTCAATTTCCACAAATTTCATCACACCACCCGATTGCTTTGGCGGGGACAGTCACTCATAGTCTTCTCCGTCCAAATCAATTAGGAGAAGCGCTATGCTGTTCGCCATAGTTCGCCGTGGGAAAAGATCGGGAATTCGTCTTTTTCCCCATCGCTACAAAGAAGATGGCCGCTATCACGTCAGCCTGACGAGAGAAGGCCCGCACATTCCGATTGCCGATGACCGCGATATCCCGGATTACCTCGCAAACGGATATTCCCTCGGCATGAGCAACCGGGAAGCGAATTACAATCCTACTTTGATCAAGCCCCATTCCATCCGCGGTTGGAAGTAAGTTTGCCAGTTTAGCGGAAAGAGGAATTCATCAGTTCAATCCGGCATTCACCGGATGCCGCACAGTTGCGGTTTCAGACGAGTTCAACGGGTTTGGCTTAGGGTCGTGGCCCACCTAGAGACGGCATCCATCTGATCACGTCTTGCGTCCATCTCGGCGCGCTTGGCGACGAGCATCATCTGGAGACGCTGCAGGGCAAAACGCAGCTCTTTCAACTGGGATCTGTAAATGTTGAGAGGCTCGGCAATCTCTGGCTCGAGGTTGCGCAGGACTTCGGCGCGAGCCATGATCGGCGCCATTTCCACGACGATTTTGGAAAGGGCGCGCACATGTTCAACGTGAAATTCGCCCTGGCCGGCGAGGGCGCGTTGGGCATCGGCTAACTGCGAAGCCATTTGTACATTTACTTTTTGAATCTGGTCGTATTCACGAGAGGGCATTAAGCGCTCCAGTTTCCGCGAGGAGTGTCTGCGGAATCGTCGGAGGGGACACTAGTTTGCGTCGTGGAAATCGGAGGACGCGGGGAAGAGTGCTGTGGCTGGGGCTGATTCACTGGAGAAGGCTGGTTCGCGCCCGATTGAAGCTCGGCTTGATACCAGGCGTGGCGCAAGCCGCTAANTGGCGCAAGCCGCTAAAGAGATCGATGAGTTTACGAAGGGTCTCGCGGGAAGAGTTGACGCTGGCTTGAACGATAAGGCCCCGCGTGACTTGATAGAAGCTTTTAAGATGTTTGGCGGCTTCCCCGCCGCGCTCATGGTCCAGGACATTTTCGAGATGGGCGATGACGGTGAGGGCGTGATTGGTCTCCGAGACGCGCGTTTCCACATTGCCGGCTTCGATGGCGGCGAGGGCGCGTCGGAAATCACGAAGAATGGTGTCATAGAGCGCAACCACCTGGCCCACGGGCGAGGCGCCCTGAATGGAGGATTGCTGATAAGCGAAAATGGGGTTTTGGTCGTTCATCACGCGGTTGCCAGTTGCTGGCTGAGTTGCGCCTGAAGCAAGGGAAGCTCCTGCAAAGTGGCGTTGACTTGCGCATAGACCTGAATCAGGTTTTGTTGCTTAACGGCAAGGGCGGCCTGCATGTCCGAGATGCTTTGCGCGTAGGCTTGGGAGGATTGCGTCAAACCTTGGGCATCGAGACCCAGTGTCCCGGTGTTGGGGTCGGCGATGTTGGTCATGGCAGTTTTCAACTGTGTGGCGAAGCCAGTCGTGGCTGCCTGAAAAAAGGCCTGAAAGCCAGAGAAGTTGGAAGAGAGGACGCTGGCGAGAGTGGCCTGATCGACGGTCAGGGTGCCATCGTTGTTCAGGTTGATGCCCATGCTGGCGAGGTTAGCCATACCGGTCGTGCCTGAACCGGAATAAGTAACGGCTGCCAGGAGCGCGGCCTGAGCTTGGTGAAGAGAGCCGTCACCCTCGAGAGGACCGCCGCCGGTGCCATCCGAGCCAACTTGGAATTGTGCGTTGATGCTATTGATCGCCGTGTTGTAAGCGGAAACGAATTGGTTGATCGCGCTGGTCGCTTTGGAAGTGTCGGGAGCAACGGTGAGAGTTACCGGACTGTTGCCAGTCGGGCCGGCAAGATTGAGAGTGACGCCACTGATGACGCTGGTGACGGTGTTGCTGGCGGTGCTGATCGGGACGCCGTCTACGGTGAGGGCGGCGTTGGTGCCGGCAACAGCCTGATGGAAGGCGACAGCAGTAGTGTCGGTGCGATGCAGCGTGCCGGTAACGGAAATGTTGCCGGGAGCTCCCGAAGAAGCGCTAACCAGAGCGAGGCGTGCGCCGTTGGCGTCGTTGATGACGGTGGCGGAAACCTCGTTGGTCTGCTTGTTGATCGCAGCGGCGAGGGTGTCGAGCGTGTTGTTTGTTGAATCGACAGTAAGCGAAGCGACAGAGGTGCCGCCCACGGAAATAGAAACAGTGTCTCCGGTGGCTAGGGCGGTGGTGCTGGTGGCGACGGCGTCGGTGTAGTAGGAGGAAGTGGTGGCGAGGTTGGTGATGGAGACGGTGTGCGCTGCTGGCACAGCCGCGGATGAGGCTGTGGCAGTGAGCATGGAGGAGTTGGACGAAGTCGCGACCTGGGAATTGAGCGCGCCAAGAGGATCGTTCAGAGCATCGGCCTGCGATTGCAAGGCCGTCAAGTTCGAGGTGATCACGGCAAGCGCCTGGCTCTGCGCGTCTACTGCGTCTTTCTCGCTCTGGACGTTCGTGATGTTGGCTTGATCGTTGGCCAGAGCTAGCTGCACGAAACTATTGACATCTATGCCTTGACCCAGACCCGGAGTCGTGCTGTTGCTGTTGCTGCTGCTATAGCTAGCGCCCGATAAAGCCCCAGCACCCGTAACGGATGAAGCCATCTAAACCCTCCCTAAGCCTTCACGTTCACGTGCGAGGCAGCCTTTGCTTCTTGCTGCCTAAGATATTTGTCGATACTATCGCCCACATTTCTGACGGCCTGCGTAGGCAATTCCTGAATTTCTTTTCCTGACTGCGCGTCGCTAACCACGTAGTAGACGCGGCCATTCGAATCTCTGTGAAAGGTGATATCCGGCTGCTGGCCGCCAATGGGGGTTACGTTCGGGGCCGGAGCGACAACTTCTCTTGTTGTGGGCGTCGGGGCGCGACGGAGGTTGGAGCGGGAAGGCAACTCAGGCGCTGGCGAAGATGGTGAGGCGGCCGGAAGAACGGGGACAGGTTGGGCAGGGAGAATCTTCATTTTTTGCTCCCGAGCAAGCGGTGAAGGCGGGGCTCGAGGAGCCCCGCCTGCCGCGTGGAACTGCTGAGTTCGGTTAGCGGAGCAGGGTAAGGATGCTCTGCTGGGCCGAGTTCGCCTGGGCCAGGGCCGAAATGCCGGACTGGTTCAGGATGGTGTAGCGCGAGAGGGCGGCCACTGCCGACGGGATATCCGCAGCGCGGATGCCGTCTTCCGCGGAAGTCAGGTTCTGCACCTGGTTGTTGATAACATTGCTGGCTGCTTGCAGCCGGTTGATGCTGGCGCCCAGCGTGCCGCGTTGGCTGGCCACGTTGGCAATGGCTTGGTTAATGAGGCCAAGAGTCGCCTGCGCATCGGCTGCTGTCAACAGGTCGTTGTTCTCGGTGACCGTCGTGGTGCTTGCGGCTGCGCCGCCAGTGAAATTGGCGCCCGACACCGAAACGTTCGCGCCCGTTGCTGTTAAGGTGTAGGCGTTGCCGCCGGTTCCCGTTGTCAAGGCTGTTACAGTCACGGTTGTTCCGTTAACTGCCGCGGAAGCATGCGTATCGGCCGCGCTGCCGGCTGCGTTTCCGTAATCAGTGCCGGCAGTGCCACCGGAGAAGTTGATCGCATGAGCCAGATTCGCCGCCGTAGCTGCAGCGGTGGCGCCGATTTCAACGGTTGTATTCGCATCGGTGTTGGCAATCGCCGCGCTCTTGAAAGTGTACGTTGTGCCATCAACAACTACGGTGTTGCCGTTGGTAGGCTGCCCCGTCAAGTTGATCGTGGCGCTCGCCGCAACCGCCGCGTTATTCACCGTAGCCGTCCCTGCCACCAAGCCCAGGGCTGACGACGACAGCAAACCGGTGGTCGTCGAGATCGTGCTGTTGCTCACGCCGTCGCTGAGGAACGTGCTTTGCGCCGTCGCGCTAAACACCGCACCACCGTTGTAGTTCGTCTTGCTGCCGATGCGGTCAATTTCCGCCTTGATCGCCGTGTATTCGGTGTCCAGCGCCGTCCGCTGTGTGTTCGACACGCTGCCATCGGAAGCTTCGGTTGCCAGGGTAACCGCGCGGTTGAGAAGCGTGGTCACCTGAGCCAGAGCGCCGTCGGCTACTTGCAACTGGCCCACGCCGCTGTTGGCGTTGTGCGCAGATTGGTCCAGTGCAGTGATATTCCCCTGCAAGCCGTCCGCAATCGCGAGACCCGCCGCGTCATCCGCGCCGGTATTGATTCGTGATCCAGAAGACAATTGGAACAAAGTCTTCTGGAGGTTCGCCTGCGTAACCGACAGCTCGTTTTGAGCGGCCAGTGACGCAATGTTGTTAAGAATACTGATGGCCATGTGAAGGCTCCTTTAAGAGTTTTTCAAGTTGTGCGCCGGCGTCCGGGAGCCTTCAGTGAGCGGGGCTTGAACCCTTAGGGCCCAGGTGGCTCGAACTGCGCTACGGAACAGCCAACGTACTCAGTTGAATTATCGGCGGATGCCGAAAACCCTTTAGCCCCCTTAAGTGATTGATTGTAAGCAGGTTAAGAACTGCGGAGCCTCGGCCGCCTCGGCGACATCTTTCAAACTCCGGGTCATGGCGGCATGCCCAGGGTGGATTTGGAGCCCAACCTGCAACACTGCCGCCGCTCGCGCCAAGTCCTTTACCTCCGCCCACAAACTCGCCGCGCGAAGAAAATCGGATGGCTCGGGAGGCTCCACGTGCCCCAGCTTTTGCTCGGCCGCCACGGCGGCCTCTTCGGTCTGTTTCAGCCAAACCAGCGTAACAACCAGCCGGTCGTGCAGTTCGGGCGCGGATGGCCTTTTGGCCAGGGCGCTCCGAATTGCGGCCAAACCCTCTTGCACATTTCCCGAGCGCGCCAGCGCCAACCCCAGTTTGCTTTCAACAAGTGGATTGGCAGGCTCGCGCCGCAACGCCAGCTCATAGCATTGGCGTGCTCGCGTGAATCTTTTCAAATTGTAGAGCGCATCTCCGCGGGTTTCTGCTGCCAGCGCTGTGTGATGGCCACACCTTTCCGCTCTGAGAAAGCATTTCACGGCTTCGGCGAAACGTTCCACCTTCACCAGTGCGAAGCCCTGATGAAACCACGCCGCGCCAAGGCTGGGGTTGAGTTGGCAGGCGCGCTCGAAACATTCCACGGCTCCGGAAATATCGGCGCCCTTCTCCAACTCAGCTACTCCGAGCTCCATCTCCGCCTGAGCTTCCGCCTGGCGTCGCGACGTCTTGCTTCCTTCTACCGTTTTGTTTTGCAAAGCAGTTGCTCCTTCGATTCACCTTTATCCGCCCCGGGATGAGCAGGCACAGTCTTCGAACTGTTTCCATGCGAAACAGTCCGCTACATTTGCGAACAGTCTCCTTAGTTTTCTGACTTTCAGTTCGATCACGGACTTCTCTTCCTGTCTCTCTGATTCAAAGCTTTGATGAATATCTCCATGTGCTTGGCGTCGTTTAGTCTTGCCGCTGGTTCGCGCTGCGCACTTGTTGCTAAGGAAAGTCTTATCCGGTATCGCTGATTTGTTATTCAAAAGAAACGACTTGCCGGCGCGCTGCATTCCATCAGTGCCTTGTGCGCAATCCCCCGGCCTGGAATGAAGCACGCGCCGGGCCGATGAGAAAATTTCAATCTTTTTCGATTCGCAAGTGGCTTGCGCCGGGCATGCCTTGAATGACTTCTGCCGATACGAGAAGTGTGGCTCCAGACTGGCGCACGGCGTGCAGTCCTAGGACTGGGGATGTCTGGTCATGATTCAACTAACCCGGCTCAATAATCAGCCTTTGATGGTCAATTCTGATCTTATTAAATTCGTTGAGAGAGCTCCGGATACGGTTTTGACTTTGGTGACAGGCGAGAAAATCGTAGTCCTCGAATCCGCCGACCTAATCTTGGAAAAAATTATTTCGTTTCGCAAAAGCATCCTAGCAGGACCGATCCTGCAATCCACTGAATCACCTGCGCAAAACACCATCGAGGCCGCTTCGCCGGGCAGCGTCGCAGGGGAGAGCTGAGCGGCGCGCAATGGACAAGAGCAGCTTCGCGGGTTTGGGAATCGCGATTGGCGGAATCCTCTTTGGCCTCATCCTCGAAGGCGGAAGGCTCGCGCAAATCCTGCAACCCACCGCTGCCATCATCGTATTCGGCGGAACGATAGGCGCTGTAATGCTTCAATTCCCCGTGCGCGTCGTGGTCGCTGCTTTCCGCTGGCTGGGCAGGGTTTTCTTCAATCACTCCAAGGATCCCCAGGCGCTTATCGGCGAAATCGTCGGCTACGCGCATAAAGCCCGCAAGCAAGGAATCGTTTCCCTCGATGCTGACTTGGACAATATCCAGGACGTGTTTCTGAAAAAAACTCTCATGCTTGCGGTAGATGGCACAGAACCACAGGAAATTCGCAAAATCATGGAACTCGAGCTGGATAACCAGGAATCCCACGATGACAACATTCCAAAAGTGTTCGAATCGGCCGGCGGCTTCTCCCCGACCATCGGCATCATCGGCGCCGTCCTCGGATTGATTCAGGTCATGCAACACCTCGACGACATTGGCGAAGTCGGCCGCGGCATTGCCGTCGCTTTCGTGGCCACCATTTACGGCGTCGGCGCCGCCAACCTTTTTTTTCTTCCTGTCTCTGGAAAAATCCGCCTGCGCATGCGCCAGGAACAGACCCTGCGCGAAATGATGCTCGAAGGCGTTATCTCCATTCTCGAAGGCATGAACCCGCGCATGATTGAAACCAAGCTGATGGGCTTCTTCTCCGAAGCCAATGAGACAGCCAATAAGAAGCTGACCGCATGAGGCGCCGCGCCAAAGCAGAGGGTCATGTGAATCATGAGCGCTGGCTCGTCTCCTACGCAGATTTTATTACGCTTCTTTTTGCCTTCTTTGTGGTTCTCTACGCTTCCTCGCAGGTCGACAAACGCAAAATCGGAAAACTGGCTCTCTCCATCCAGGTGGCTTTTCAGGAATTGGGGGTGTTCGATACCTCGAACACAAAAATTCCCATCAGCGAGAGCGAACCGGTCCCGTTTTCCAAAGTCCAGGTCGTCGAGAACACCGACCGCACAACCGACATGGAGCGCTTTGTGCAGCCTATGAGAGGCGTCCTGAGCCCGGTAGCCGTCAGCGTGCCCATGAAGGAAATTCAGAACAAGCTCGAGAAAGCGCTTGCTCCCGAAATTCTCAAGCACGTCGTGGAAGTAAAGCCCAGCCGCGAAGGCCTCATTGTCAGTCTACGAGAGATCGGCTTCTATGAGAGCGGTTCCGCAACCTTGCGTCCTTCTTCTAGGCAAGCCATCGACCGGCTGGCTTCCGTTCTCCACAATCAACGCGAATCGCTGCGCATCGAGGGCCACACGGACAATGTGCCCATTCACAACCTGCAATTCGACTCCAATTGGGAACTGTCTTCCGCGCGCGCTGCCGATCTCGTGAAACTCCTCATCACTCGTTATCAATTTGAGCCCTCGCGCCTTTCCGCCGCCGGCTACGCCGAGTATCATCCCGTCGCCTCCAACGACACNCGAAACCGCCGCGTGGACATCGTAATCCTGAATCCGCCACCGCTCGTGAGCTCGGCCGAGACTCCGCCCGCCAAAGACTCCTCAACCACAAGCACACCGAGCGAGAAAACGGACAAGCCGCAAAAGCCTTAGTAGCGGGAAATTTGACCCCGAGCATGCTCGCTGGCATCCTCGGTGAGAAACAAAAAGCATCGAGGATCCCGCCATGATTCGCACTCGTCTCACGCAACGCTTCGGCATTAAGCATCCCATCGTCTGCGCGCCAATGGCGCTGGTCACTGGCGGAGACCTCGCCGCGGCCGTGTCTTGCGCCGGCGGCTTGGGAATTGTTGGTGGAGGCTACGCGGGCATCGTTGGCGGAGAACCCGATTTGGAGATCGAACTTACTAAAGCTAAGGCCGAAAAATTCGGTGTTGGATTCATCACCTGGGCTCTGGACCGCTCGCGAACGTTGTTGACCGCCGCCTTGCGCCACAAGCCATTTTGCGTCTTCTTGTCCTTTGGCGATCCGCGTCCCTATGCGGCAGAAATTCGCGAGGCCGGAGCGGCGCTCATCTGCCAGGTACAAGCTTTGACCCAGATCGACTCCGCTCTCGAAGCTGGCGCAGCTGCCGTGGTGGCGCAGGGAACCGAAGCCGGCGGACATGGCGCATCCCGCTCCACTTTGCCATTCGTCCCCGAAGCCGCGGATTACTTGAAAAAGCATTCTCCCGGAACTTTGTTGCTCGCTGCCGGAGGAATCGCGGACGGAAGAGGACTGGCGGCGGCTCTGATGCTGGGCGCAGATGGCGTGCTCATGGGAACACGATTTTGGGCCGCAGCCGAAGCGCTCACGCCAAAGGCCCACACAGACCGGGCCATCGGTGAGACCGGAGATTGCACCATTCGAACGAAAACTCTCGATGCGCTGCGCGGCGTCCCCTGGCCGCGCGAATACTCCTTTCGCTTCCTGAAAAACAAATTGACGTGCGAATGGGCCGGCCGCGAAAAAGAAGCCTTCGCCGAATTCGGCACGCTCTCGGAAAAATACGCGCAAGCCCGTGCCACCAACGAACTCGATACCCTTGCCGTTGTCTGCGGCGAAGCCGTCGGCCTTCTTCGAGATCGTCCGAGCGCGGAAACAATTGTGAGCCGGACCGTTCAGCAAGCCGAAGAGTTGCTCCGCCGCGCCGCCCAACTCAATTTCGTCTGAAGGCCATAGCCGCCTCACAGCAGTTGTAGCGGCCGCCGACTTTGGCGGGCGCTTGGTCCCCGGCCATTCCGCAACTCCCAAATGCTGTCCGCCCGCACGGGGATGCCGCTTCCGCCAACCAGTCGCGACGCTTCGTTGACAGTTTTTCCCCCAAAGGCCAAACTTAGCTCACCCCCTTCCAAACTTAGTTGTCCGGTGTGTGCCGATGCGCATCCTTGTCGCAGAAGATGACGCGCCGCTGGCGGAATTTCTCCACGAGCGGTTGCAACAGGAACAATTTGCCGTTCAGGTTGTTGCGGATGGAAGGGAAGCTCAGCGGCTGGCCTCCGACCAGCCCTACGATCTGGTTATTCTCGATTTGAACTTGCCGGGTGTTGGCGGTCTCGACGTTCTCCGCACCATTCGCACGAAGAAACCCGAACTCCCGGTCTTAATCGTTACCGGAGCGAGCCAGGTCGAAGAACGCGTACGCGGCTTGGACGCAGGGGCGGACGATTATCTGGCCAAGCCGTTTGCTTTCGCGGAACTGGCCGCACGCATTCGCGCCATCATGCGGCGAGGTAGCCGCCCCGCGCAGGCAGTCCTCAAGGTGGATGATCTGGAAATCGACCGAGTCAGCCACAGTGTCCAGCGCGGCGGACATACCATCGACTTGAGCCCCAAAGAATTCGCACTCCTCGAGTATCTGATGCGGAACCAGGGCCAGCCCGTTTCGCGAACTGCCATCGTCGAAAACGTTTGGAAGCTGCATTTCGACACCATGACCAACGTCGTCGACGTCTATATCAACTACTTGCGCCGCAAAATCGATACAGGTTACGGCCGCCAACTCATCCAAACAATTCGCGGTGTGGGCTACCAGATTGGCGGCAACGGCACCGCCAACTAATAAGCAAGCGGAAAGAGCCATCTCTTTAGAAGGCCGTGCCTCAAGGGACCCCCTGAGAGAGAACTTAGCGATTCAGCCCTTGCCCCCCACTCCTCTTTGAAGATTGCGTGGGAAAGCCGCGGACTCGTTGTCTGCAGAAGCGGGCCTTCATGTCAGCGCAGAAAATCCAACTAACTTGTTGAATATACATAACTTACGATTCTATGAAGCAGTGCGGTTGTACGGGGGCCCTTCCGGCCAGGTGCACGGCAACTTCTTTTCCACTTTGGGGTTGTACCCAATGAGAGCCAAATTGGAGTTACATAGATGTAGGCTCCCATCGGCCGGAACCGTGTCCGGACCGAGGACAGGGGATCAACCATGATCAGGACCACACTCACCGGAAAGGGCAGGCTCGGCTTGCTTCTCTGTTTGGCCGGTCTTTTGGGTTTTGTGGCGCCGAACGCGAGGGCAGATGACGAAAAGGATCCGCCCACTCGCGTTGCGCGCATCAGCGCTGTAGATGGCTCGGTTTCTCTTCAGCCCGGGGGCAGCGGTGACTGGGGCGAGGCCGCCAAAAACCGCCCCATGACCATCGGCGATAAGCTCTGGGTCGACAAAGATTCGCGGGCCGAACTGCAAACCGGCCAGGCTTCTATCCATCTGGGCAGCATGACCGCTCTTTCTTTCCTTAACCTCGACGAAAGCATCACGCAAATGCGCGTGGCCGAAGGCTCTATCAATTTCCGCGTGCGGGAATTGCGCGAGGGCGATCTCTATGAAGTCGATACTCCCAACCTGGCCTTCACTGTAAAAGAGGCTGGAGCGTTTCGCATCGATGTCAATGAGAATGGCGACTCCACGCGGGTCACTGTGATTCGCGGCGAAGGCGAAGTTACTGCCGCCGGAGAGACTTACGACGTTCATCCCGGCGAGCAAGCCCAGTTCGACGGCACAGACACGATTCAATATTCGGTTGCTTCGGCTCCCGGCCCCGACGACTTGGACCGCTGGGCCAGCGACCGCGACCTGAAGGAAGACAATTCCGAATCTTCGAAATACGTTTCCCGCGACATGCCCGGCTACTCTGACCTGGATGACAACGGGACGTGGAGCGAAGTTCCGGACTACGGCCATGTTTGGTATCCCAACGACGTTCCCTACGACTGGGCGCCTTACAGCTACGGCTACTGGAACTGGGTCGGCCCGTGGGGTTGGACTTGGGTGGACTATGATCCCTGGGGCTTCGCGCCCTTCCACTATGGCCGCTGGGGCTT
>OCOJ01033974.1_pt3 | contig 13467 bp, 11 predicted proteins | sample 1539251 | NCBI WGS metagenome assembly OCOJ01 (sample SAMN01911457, study PRJEB22624) | soil metagenome | biome: Soil | place: Malaysia | collected 2012-04-30 | depth RA_metagenome m | reverse complement strand
TCTCCGCTGGCCTCCCACACTTCGACGCCACTCGGCAGTTGGCGCGCTGGTTTGCCAAGGACGTCAGCTTGGACGCAAATGGTTCCGCTGCGGTCTTCCGGCTGATTTTCGCAGACGATTCCGCCGCGTTCCGGCTTGCCGTCCTTGTCGAGCAGCCACACCGCGTCTGCGCCCTTTGCAAAAGCATGTTGCAGCAGAACATCCGTCGAAGCCGAGGCGTCGGCTTGAGCTTCGGTCGCCAGGCGCCGGAGCCGTGGAAGTTGCGTGCGCCCGATCTCGTTCAGCAGAGTTTGCGTTTGCTCTGAAGCCATTTCCAGCGGACGCGGGAACCAGCGCAGCAAGGTTCGGTTGATCAGCGAATAGCTCACAATAAACATGAAAATGATGGGCAGCAGCGAGATGGTCATCGCTCCCACAACCATCTTGGTCTTGAATCGCGCCCCGAGCTGCTCACGGCTGCGCTCCACCCACAGCCGCCAAATTGTGCGGAAAAGAATGAGTCCAAAGACGAGGAGCGCCGCAGTGATGAAACAAGACACGGCATAAAGATCCATCACCGCGCGCCAGCTTTTTGGCTCGAAGGGAATATCTAAAGATCCAAACGTGAAAACCGCCGCGAGCAGCAAAGTGACGAGAATGCCGCCGAGAGCCAGACTCCAGCGTTGTTTGGGATGCAGCGGGCTCATGTCAAGAGTGCTCCGCCTTCCGGGAGGAATGCTTTCAGCGGACATTCCGTGCAATGGGCCGCGCGAGTCCGGCAAAAATCCTTGCCGGTGCGGACAAGGAGGGCATGAAATTCATTAAAGAGCGGAGCCTCAGCGGCCAAATCCTTCTCGAACAACTGCTGGAGGTCTTCATAAGTGTGATTAGGGTGAGCGAGCCCATGCCGCTCAAGGATTCGCCGCGTATACGCATCCACGACAAAAACCGGGTGCTCGCCGGCATACAAAAGAATGGAATCCGCCGTTTCCGGACCGATCCCGTGAACCTCCAAAAGCTGCTCGCGCAGGACCGCAGTCGGCGCCCGAAACATTCTCGAGAGCGAGCCGCCATACTCCCCATCCAGAAACTGCACAAAAGCTTTGAGCTTCTTTGCTTTTTGCCGGAAGTATCCCGAGGAACGAATCAGACGCGCAACACGCCCCACCGGCGCACACCGCATGGCGGCCGGGGTTAGCAACCCCTCTCTCCGCAGATTGCCAATGGCCTTCTCAACGTTCGTCCAGGCAGTGTTTTGCGTCAAGATGGCCCCCACAATAACTTCAAACCGGGACCGGCCGGGCCACCACCGCTGGGGACCGTGGGCCGCAAATAGCGCGTCGTAATATTGCCGTAACATTGGCCGCACGTCAGGCGCACGCAAATTCGCGGCAACCCGGCCATTTTCCGGCCGCACAGGCGTTGATAGACGGAAACTTGTCAAAAGAGGAGGCAAAAGCACCTCTCCCGCAAGATAGCGGCCACACCCAAGCATGTCAAGAATCGCCCCTGTCCGTGGTTTCAAGAACCTGCCCCAGCGGACAGGGGTTAGCCATTTCAGAACTTTCCCGTATTTTCCGTACTCTTACCCCCGGTCCTTTTGCTATCTTGAGCGCTGGGTGCAAACCGGCAGGGAGTGCTGCGGATGTCCGTCCGTTTGGGCGAGATATTAATTAAAGAAAGCCTGATCACTCAGGAGCAGCTTCAAAAGGCGCTGGAATTCCAGCGCTCGAACGGTGGCAAGCTCGGAAGCTGCCTGACGAAAATGGGCTTCATCACCGATGACGACATCACCGGTGTGCTCTCTCGCCAGTATGGTGTTCCCTCCATCAACCTGAAGTATTANGAAAGCCTCATTACGCAGGACCAGCTCCAGAAGGCGCTAGAGTTTCAGCGCGCCAACGGCGGTAAACTCGGAAGCTGCCTGACGAAAATGGGCTTTATCACCGATGACGACATCACCGGTGTGCTCTCCCGTCAGTATGGTGTTCCCTCCATCAACCTGAAGTATTACGAGATTGATCCCAACGTCATTAAGCTCATCCCCCAAGACACCGCGCTGCGCTACCAGGTGATCCCTCTATCGCGCGTAGGCTCCGTTCTCACCATCGCCATGACCGACCCCACCAACGTCTTCGCGATGGACGACATCAAGTTCATGACCGGTTTTAACGTCGAGCCAGTCGTGGCCTCGGAATCCGCCATCGGGGAAGCCATCTCCCGGTTCTACGGTGGCTCGGAATCGAACGCCGAAGAGCTCAGCAAAATGATGAAGGACCTGGTCGACGAAGACCAGGAACTCGAGCTGGCGGCCGAAGAAGCGGAGCTCGACACCGCCACGCTGGAGAAGGCCGCCGAAGAGGCGCCCATCATCAAGCTGGTGAACCTCATCCTGACGGACTCGGTGAAACGCGGCGCCAGCGACATTCACATTGAACCCTACGAGCTGGAGATGCGCGTTCGGTTCCGCGTTGACGGTCAACTCCAAACCGTCATGACTCCGCCGCTCCGCCTCAAAGACGCTATCACCAGCCGTCTGAAGATCATGGCCAAGCTGGATATTGCGGAAAAGCGCCTCCCGCAAGACGGCCGCATCATGATCAAATACAAGGCCGACGGAAAGAAGAAAGAACTCGACTTCCGCGTTTCCACGGTTCCGACTCTCTTTGGTGAAAAGGTCGTCCTCCGCCTTTTGGACAAGGAAAACCTCCGCCTCGACATGACCAAGCTCGGCTTCGAGCCCGACTCCCTAAAGAAGTTCGAGCGCAACATCTTGAAGCCCTACGGCATGGTGCTCGTGACCGGCCCCACCGGGTCGGGCAAGACCAACACACTCTATTCTTCAGTGGCCCGGCTCAACACCGTCGATACCAACATCATGACTGCCGAAGACCCGGTCGAGTTCCAGTTGGCGGGCATCAACCAGGTGCAGATGAAGGAGCAGATCGGTTTGAACTTTGCCGCCGCTCTCCGCGCCTTTTTGCGCCAAGACCCCAACATCATCCTCGTCGGCGAGATTCGCGACTTCGAAACTGCCGAAATTGCCGTTAAAGCTGCCTTGACCGGTCACTTGGTGCTTTCCACCCTGCACACCAACGACGCGCCTTCCACCATCAGCCGCTTGATGAACATGGGCATTGAGCCTTTCCTGGTGGCCACCTCGGTGAACCTGATTTGTGCGCAGCGGCTCATTCGCCGAATTTGTACCAACTGCAAAGAGGAGCTCGAAGTTCCAGAACAAGCGCTCATTGACGCCGGCTATAACTCGGAAGAGGCCAAGACCACCAAGATTTATCACGGCAAAGGCTGCTCGGTTTGCAACAAGGGCGGATACAAAGGCCGCACCGGTTTGTACGAAGTGATGGAAATCAATGACGAGCTGAGGGAACTCATTCTCGTGGGTGCCTCCGCCTTGGAACTCAAGAAGAAAGCCATCGAACANNACTTTGCGACGCAGCGGGCTGACCAAAGTAGCTGCCGGTATCACCACGATGGAAGAAGTCTTGCGCGAAACGGTTCTCTAAGAAAAGGGGAAGCAATGGCCGGGATCACGTTGAGCGAATTGCTCAAGAAAATGATTGAGATGGGCGGAAGCGACCTGCACATCACTACCAACAGCGCTCCCCGCGTCCGCGTTCACGGTCGCTTGCGGCCTCTGGACATGCCTCCCCTAACAGCGGCCGATACAAAATCGCTGGCTTACAGCGTATTGACGGACGCCCAAAAGCACCGCTTTGAAGAGAATCTCGAGTTGGACTTTTCCTTCGGTTTGAAAAACCTGGCTCGTTTCCGCGGCNAACGTCTTCAATCAGCGCGGCGCCGTTGGCTCCGTCTTTCGAACCATTCCCTGGGAAATCAAAGGCTTCGATGCTCTTGGCCTACCTCCGGTCGTCAAGGGCCTGTGCGACAAGCCGCGCGGGCTGGTGCTGGTCACCGGCCCCACCGGTTCGGGCAAATCCACTACGCTCGCGGCCATGCTCGACAAAATCAACAACGAGCGCGAAGAGCACATGATCACCATCGAAGACCCCATCGAGTTCCTGCACAACCACAAGAAGTGTCTTGTCAACCAGCGTGAAGTCCACGCTGACACTCATTCTTTTGCCAATTCCTTGCGCGCCGCCCTCCGCGAGGACCCCGACGTCGTGCTCATCGGTGAGATGCGCGACCTCGAAACCATCGAATCCGCCCTGCGCATCGCCGAAACTGGCCACCTCACTTTCGCGACCTTGCACACCAACTCCGCTTCCTCGACCATCAACCGCATCATCGACGTTTTTCCCTCCCATCAGCAGCCCCAGATTCGCGCCCAGCTCTCCATGGTACTTGAGGGCATTCTTTGTCAGGCTTTGCTTCCGCGCGCGGATGGGCGCGGCCGCGTGATGGTCATGGAAGTTTTGGTTCCGACGGCCGCGATCCGCAACCTCATTCGTGAGGATAAAATTCACCAGATTTATTCTGCAATGCAGACGGGCACGGGTCAGACGGGAATGCAGACCTTCAATCAAGGTCTAGCGAATGCCTATTTTTCAAAATTAATTACCCTCGATCTCGCGCTCTCTCGTTCATCCAATCCGGATGAATTGCAGGATATGATCAACCGCGGCGTGGCCACTTACCCGGGCGGAGGTGGCGCAAAGGTACCCGTCGCCAGCAAACGATAGGATTTTTCAGGGTCAGCGGGCCCTGCGATCAGTTTTCGGTGGTTTGAGGAGGAACAAACATGCCGGTCTTCACATATCGCGGAACAAATCGTTCCGGCGCGAGCGTAAGCGGCGAGCTCACTGCGTCCAGCAAGGCGGAGCTTCAGACTCTGCTTCGCCGCCAGCAGATTACTCCGACCAAAATGTCGGAAAAGGGCAAGGAATTCAACCTGCCCACGTTCGGGGCAGGCGTCAGCGCCAAAGAGCTGGCGATCTTCACGCGGCAATTCTCGGTGATGATCGATGCCGGGTTGCCGCTCGTGCAGTGCCTGGAGATTCTCGCGAGCCAGCAGGAAAACAAGACCTTTCAAAAGGTGTTGGCGGGAACGCGCGGCTCCGTGGAAGGCGGCGCCACGCTTTCCGCAGCCATGCGCCAGTATCCCAAGGTCTTCGACGCCCTGTATGTAAACATGGTCGAAGCTGGTGAGACGGGCGGTATTCTGGACACCATTCTCCAGCGGCTCTCCTCATACATCGAAAAGAACGTCAAGCTGCAGCGCGCCGTCAAGTCCGCGCTCGTGTATCCGGTCGGCGTTCTGACCGTGGCGGCCGGCGTCATCATCCTCCTGCTTTGGAAGGTCGTTCCGATTTTCGCCACCTTGTTCGCGGGTTTGGGCGTCGATTTGCCCTTGCCGACCAAGATCGTCATCACTATGAGCAACTTAATCGGCAGCGTATTTGGCCTGCTGATCTTGGTTGGTTTCATCGGCATCATCGTTGGCCTGAAAGTCTGGTATGGCACTCCCCAGGGACGTTATGCCCTGGACGCCACAATTTTACGTCTGCCCGTAATGGGCATTCTGATGCGCAAGATTGCAGTAGCGCGCTTTACCCGCACGCTGGGCACGCTGATCGCCAGCGGCGTTCCCATCCTGGAGGGCTTGGATATTACGGCCAGGACTGCCGGAAACGCCGTCGTCGAAAAGGCCCTCCAGCAAGTTCGCAAGTCGCTCGAAGAAGGCAAGTCGCTGACCGAACCTCTCAAAGAATCCGAAGTTTTCCCAGGCATGGTTACCCAGATGATTAGCGTCGGCGAACAGACGGGCGCGATGGACGCCATGCTCCAGAAAATCGCGGACTTCTATGAGGAAGAAGTCGACGCCGCGGTCAAGGACCTCCTCACCGCTTTGGAACCCATCATGATCGTTTTCCTCGGCGTGGTGGTCGGCGGCGTGGTCATTTCCATGTATTTGCCGCTGTTCTCCTTGATCGGCAAGCTGAGCCAGATGCATTAATCTGGTTCAACTCCCCGAGCATTATCCAATTGGCGAAGGATGGGCTTGAGACTCCCAGTCCTTCGCCATTTCTGTCTAAACTAGAAGCGTTCGGGGGTTTTGGCATCTAACGGTGCTGGGGTCTCATGGATCAAAGCGCGACAACCCGCGAATGGCTTGGCTGGCTCACTCGCGTCCGCCTGCTCACTCTTCTCCTCATTCTCGGCGTGGCTCTGGTGTGGCCGCAATATGTCCCGACGGCGAGCATCAACCATTCCTTTTTACCTCTTCTCATCTTCTGGATTACTTTGGGCATCCTGCACATCGTGCTGGTTCGCTGGTTGCCTGCCGCCAATTGGCATGGCGGGTTGCAAGTCAGCACCGACGTCGTCGTGATTTCCGCGCTCGTTTACACCACGGGCCTCCAGGAAAGTTATTTCATCTTCCTCTATCTCCTCGTCATCATCGTCGCCAGTATCTTGTTCTCCCGTCGCGTGGCCTTTATTACCGCGGGAATCTGCCTTGTCATCCTGGGCGGTATGACCGTGCTGGCTTTCAACGGCAAGATACCCCGAACCTATTTGAGTGCGCCGACTTTGGAGAGCTTGCGCGTCTGGTACCTCAGCAATCTCTCCGGCTTCCTGGCCGTCGCCTACTTGGCCAGCCTGCTGGCGCAATCGCTCCGTCGAAAGGGCATGGAGCTTGAGGAAAAGCGCGAAGAGCTGCTCGAACTTCAGGATTTTACCGAGGACATTATCCACTCCATGCGAGGCGGATTATTGACCACCGACCTCGACGGACGCATTGTGTTGTTGAACCGTACCGGGGAAGAAATTCTTGGCTATCGTTTTGCTGATCTCCGTGGACGTAAGCTCCCCGACCTCGATCCCGATTTCTGGCTTCCCGGACTCAAAGGCCCTTCGGATCGGCCGGCGGTCCGCAAAGAAATCGACTTTCGCACTCCCGACGGCCAGGTGAGATACCTCGGCATCTCCGTTTCGCCGCTGCGTGTCAGGGATTCTTCCCGGAGCGGTTACGTCTTCAACTTTCAGGACCTCACGGACTTGCGGCGGCTCGAGCAGGAAGTGGCCACCAAAGAGCGCATGGCCGCTCTAGGCCGGCTCTCCGCCGCCATCGCTCACGAAATTCGCCAGCCGCTGACGGCCATGGCCGGAGCCGTGAAGGAACTGGCACGGTTCGTTCCTCTCGAGGAAGACGAAAAGCATCTCGTCAATATAGTCAGCCGCGAATCGGAACGCCTCAATCACATCATCACTGACTTTCTGAATTACTCCCGCGAGAAAACCTATGAGTTTCAAGAGGCGGACGTTCGCAAACTGCTCGAAGAAACGCTCACGCTGCTGGAAAAAAAACCCGAGCTCGAGACGAAGTACCACATCGTGCGTGCTTTTAATGGAAACGAGTTGCTTGCCCGCGTGGACCCCAACAAAATTAAGCAGGTGTTTTGGAACCTTTGTGACAACGCGCTTCGTGCCATGCCCGGCGGCGGGACTCTTACTGTTCGCATCGATCCGCATCCCTTTTGGCTGCGGATTGCGTTTCGGGATACGGGTATGGGGCTGGATCCCAAACAGCGGGCGAAGATCTTTGAACCTTTGCAGTCTGGATTTGAAGGTGGAACCGGGCTGGGACTTTCCATCGTCTATCAAATTGTGCAAGCGCACAGCGGGCGGATCAGCGTAGTTTCGGAAAAAGACCGCGGGGCAGAGTTTATTGTCGAGCTGCCGCGGGTGGCGTGAGGTGTCATGCAAGGAACGAAAGCAGCGGCGAAGGAACCGCAGACTGACGTAGCCCACATTCTCGTTGTGGATGACGAGCGTTCCATCTGCGAGCTCCTGGAGATTACCTTCCGCAAGGAAGGGCATCGCGTGGAAGTCGTTCACAGCGTCGACGCCGCCAAGCGGAAGCTAGAGTCCCAGATCTTTGACATCGTCGTTTCTGATGTGCGCATGCCCGGAGCCACCGGCGTCGACTTGCTGAAATTTACTAAGGAAATCTCTCCCAACACTTTCTTTCTGCTCATCACCGGCGTTCCCACCGTGGAGACGGCCATCGCGGCCATCAACTCCGGCGCCGATCGCTACGTCATTAAGGACCACGAACTGGTTGACCAGCTTCGTCGCGCTGTTCATGAAGTGTCTGAGAGCCTGAGGTGGAAAAGAGAGGCTGGCTACCTCCGCAGGGAATTGCGCCGCCTCACGGGCCTCGACAACATCATCGGTCAAAGCCCCAAAATGCGCGCCATCTTCGATTTGATTCAAACCGTCGCCCCGCAATCCAGCCGCGTTCTCATCACTGGCGAAAGCGGCACTGGCAAAGAACTCGTCGCCCGCGCCATTCATGAAAACAGCCTGCGCGCCCAGGCCCCCTTTATCACTATCAATTGCGGCGCCTTCCCTGAAACCCTCCTCGAATCCGAACTTTTCGGCTACATGAAAGGTGCCTTTACGGGCGCCAACGAAAACCGCCAAGGCCTCTTTCAAGCCGCTCACGGCGGTACCCTCTTCATGGACGAAATCGGCAACATGAGCTTGACCATGCAAGTCAAACTCTACCGCGTCCTTCAGGAAGGGAAAGTTCGCCCCGTCGGCAGCACCGAAGAGACCGACGTGGACGTCCGCATCATTGCGGCCACTAACAAGGACTTCGAAAAGGAAATCGCTGAAGGCCGCTTTCGCGAGGATCTCTATTACCGCCTCAGCGTCATTCCCATCCAGCTCCCCCCTCTCCGCGAGCGCCGCGAGGATATTCCGCTTTTGGCTCGTCACTTCCTGGAGAGTTTTCGTAAATCGATGGAGAAGCCCATCGAAGGCATTTGTCCAGAGGCCATGGGCCGCCTCGAGTCCTATGATTGGCCGGGCAACGTTCGTGAGTTAGAGAACACCATGGAGCGCGCCGTAGCCCTGGAATCTGGTACAGAGATTTCCCTCCGCGTTCTACCTGACCGTATTGCGGGGTACGCGCCCCCTGGTACAGGCACGTCTACCCTGTCTAGCGGTACGTCTTTCCCGGCCGAAGGTCTGGACTTCGAGAAGGAGATGGCGGAAGCCGAGCGACGTTATTTGCAGGCCGCTCTGGAAAAGGCGGAAGGCGTACGCACGAGGGCTGCGGAGCTCCTAGGCATCAGCTACCGATCGTTCCGCCACTACGCCAAAAAGCACAACTTGTAGGGAAGCTTCTCGAGCCAGGAAGAGGCCTATAATTGGCTACGGAGCGCCAAAACAGGACCAACGCTGATGCCCTTTTCTGCCCGCCAAGAGTGACCAAAAACGTCACACCCCCCTGCAGATTCTAGGTCCGCCTGGTGTTCCGAGGTTAGGAAATCCCTATGCTGCCCCATCCTCCTATACGTAACTTACACAAACGAAACCCTTTACCGCATTGAAGAACGCGAGTAGGATTTGTCTCGGGATTGGCACCCCCCTTGCCACGTAGTATCGCGTGCTCTGGCACTCTAAACGTTCTCAAGGAGACAGCATGAAGAAGCAGCAGAAGGGTTTTTCTCTTATCGAGTTGCTGATCGTCGTGGCGATCATTCTGATTATCGCGGCGATTGCGATTCCGAACCTCCTCCGGTCGCGCATGGCGGCCAATGAGGCTTCGGCAGTTGGTTCGGTTCGCACGATCAACACGTCCGCGGTGACGTTCTCTTCCACCTACCCCAACCAGGGCTTCCCCCCGACCCTGGCAGCCATGGGCGGCCCGGCCGGTGCTTGCGTTGCCACAGTGGCGCAGGCCTGTTTGCTCGACGCCGTGTTGGCCTCTGGCACGAAGAGCGGCTACACCTTCAAGTGGACGGGCGACGGCAATACGCCTTCGGTTGGCTACACGATTACCGCGACGCCGGTCACCGTGGGCACGACCGGTCAGCGCATGTTCTGCTCTGACCAGTCCGGCGTGATCCGCTTTGACCCCTCGGGTGCCGGCTGCACCAACGCCAGCAACCCGTTGCAGTAAGTTTGTCAGTCCTCGGACAGGCTAACAGTCGCGAAACCTGTTAGAAGAGCACGGGATCCCGGTCCCGTGCTCTTTCCCTTTTCTGGATGCAAGTCCCAAAGGTGCTTCCCACGGTCTAGTCGGTTTTCGTCAGTTCGGCTTCTCGACGTGACGCATTTTGTCATCTTGTTTCAACTTGAAATTCCAAAGGTCAAAAACTCGCGCAAATCAATGTAAATGCAGCTAGTTAAGGCTTGTAACTTTCATCGAGATTGGTCTCTGGAGTGCTCTCTCTATATATGCCTTAACTGTCTGGAAGAGTCGAAAGGAAGGATTCACAAAACCGGTATACCCCTATGAGACGGAAACAGACCGGCTTCTCCCTAATCGAGCTTCTCATTGTCGTGGCCATCATTCTCATCATCGCCGCCATAGCTATTCCGAATTATCTACGGTCCCGCTTGGTGGCCAATGAATCTTCTGCTGCGGAATCTGTCCGCACGATTAACACAGCCGTGATCACCTATTCCGCCACTTACCCCAATCAAGGCTTTCCGCCTTCTTTGGCGGCTTTGGGCGGAGCGCCTCCGTGCACAGCCACACCGGCTTCGGCCTGCTTGCTCGACGATGTCCTTGCTTCCGGCACCAAGGCTGGCTACACCTTTGTTTATACCGGAGACGGCCTCACCCCATCGGTCACGTATTTCGTGACGGCTACCCCGGTTACCGTGGGCACCTCTGGTCAACGGATGTTCTGCAGCGACCAAACTAGCGTCATCCGCTTCGATCCCAGCGGCGCGGGTTGCAGCGCGGCTAGCGCTCCGATTCAATAGACTTTCAGAGTTTGGTTCCAGCCAGGGCACATGGGGAGCACGGGAAGAAATTCCCGTGCTCTTTGCTTTGTGCGGTTTGCAAACCTTCTCTCACCCAGATTCTAGGACCCCGGCCGAGTCTGCTAGACTTTCGAGTGTGACTACTTTGAGATTCTTAGCTCTTCTCTTGCTGGCCTCTTTCCCCTCCGGAACCCAGGACGCCAGGTTCCTTTCTGCAAAGCTCGAAGCCCGCTATCGCTTCGCCCACGTTATGCAGGCGACCTTCCTGGAACGCTACTGGGAAAACGGTCGCGTTTCCCGCGTCGAAACCGGCACCGCCTACTTCCGGCGTCCTGGAAAGATGCGCTGGGAATATGACTCCCCCGAGAAGAACCTCTTTCTCGTGGATGGGAAGATGGCCTGGTTTTACGTTCCCGCCGACCACACTGCCACGCGAGTTCCTGCCAAACAAAGCGCCGACTGGCGCACGCCCATCGCGCTTCTGGCCGGCGAAATGAAATTGTCCCGGCTTTGCGCCCGCATCGAAATAGCCACTGCGGAGCGATCCGAAAACCGGGGCGATGGCCTATTGCAATGCGTTCCGCGTTCCGAGACGGAGCCCGCGCGTGCCCCTCACGCGAACACGCAGGCTGATCAATCGGACCGAGAAGAGGCCTTCCTCGAGATTGTTCCAGACACTGGCGATCTTGTCCGCGTCCTGCTCAAAGAAAAGGGCGGCGTTGCCTTGGAGCTCAAATTCGCAAATTGGCGTTTCGATCCCCCGGTTCCCGAATCCCTTTTTCGCTTTGAAGTGCCCCCCGGAGTTGCTATTGTAAACGGGGACCTTTCAGAGGAAAGCAGGGCATTCCATTAGCCCGCCTTGTCCTTTCCCCCCAGCCATTTCCGGCCAGGGCACGGCCAACCCATGGCCCTGCCCCGGATACTAACTAGATGAGGTAAACTGGAACCCTATGGGGGAATTTGTCTGCCGCGTGGCGGATGGCAACGGTCGTGTTTTCTCGCACGTCGAGGCTGCGGGTTCTGTGGCCGAAGCGCGTCAGAAACTAACCGACCGCGGCCTGTTCATTTACTCCGTGGAGGCTCGCAGCAGCCTGTTGAGCGCGCTCGGCAAGCGCACCGAGCGCAAGGTCGGCGGCTCAGATTTCCTCATCCTCAACCAGCAGTTCAACACCCTTATCAAAGCTGGTCTGCCTATTTTGCGGGCTTTGGACCTGCTGGCGGATCGCGCCAGTGCCCCCAAGCTTCGTCCCATCCTCTCCCAAGTCCGCGACCGCGTCCGTGAGGGCAAATCTCTTTCCGAAGCCGTTTCGGAAGCCGGGGTCTTCTCGAAAGTTTATTCCACGGCCATTCTGGCAGGCGAAAAGAGCGGCAATCTCTCCGGCGTCCTGGACTACTACATCGCCTACCAGCGCGTCAGCACCGGGGTCAAAAAGAAGATTCTCGCCACGTTGGTCTACCCGGTGCTTTTGGTGACTGTAGCCACCATCATTGTCAGTTATCTAGTGACGGTCGTCATTCCGAAGTTCGCCCTGTTGTACAAGGATCTCAATGTCGAGTTGCCCGGTCCCACGCAATTGCTTATCGCCATCACCGTGGAATACCGCTTCTTGGTTCTGGGTTTCATCGCGTTGCTTCTCCTAACCGCTCTTGGCGTTTTTCTCTGGTCCAGAACCGAAGAGGGCGGCGAAGCATTTGATCGCCTGAAGTTCCGCATCCCTGTCATTGGTGACACCCTTCTAAAATTCCAGGTCGCCCAGTTTTCCCGTACGCTCGCTACCCTGCTGGCGGGCGGCACGCCCCTGGTTGCCGGGCTCCAAACCGCTTCCGATGCCATCAGCAGCAAACTTGTGCGCTCCACAGTGACGCAGGCGACCCAGATGGTCCGGGAAGGCGAATCCTTGCACGGTGCTTTGGCTTCGCGCCGCGTTCTCCCCGACCTGGCCCTNGGACATGATCGAAGTGGGCGAATCGAGCGGCGCGCTGGCTCCGATGCTCACCAGCGTGGCGGAGTTTTACGAAGAGGAAGTGAGCCTTCGCCTGGGAGCCCTGGTGGCCTTCATCGAGCCCGCGATTCTGATTTTTATGGGTTTGTTAGTGATGTTTATTCTGATTTCACTCTACCTGCCGATTTTCTCCTTCTCGTTGACGAGCGGCGCGGTAAAGTAAAGTAGGTCTCAGGAAAAAGTNGGACATGATCGAAGTGGGCGAATCGAGCGGCGCGCTGGCTCCGATGCTCACCAGCGTGGCCGAGTTTTATGAGGATGAGGTCAGCCTTCGCCTCGGCGCTCTGGTTGCCGTCATCGAGCCTGCGATTCTTGTTTTCATGGGACTGTTGGTTGCCTTTATTCTGATTTCGCTCTATCTGCCGATCTTCTCCTTCTCGTTGACGAGCGGCGCGGTAAAGTAGAGTAGGTCAAGGAAAAGCGTGGCTACGCCAGAACACAATTGGACTCCTCCCGACGGCGGCGATGCCCTGAATGAGCGGGAATCGGCCCGCAAGCTCGCGCATCGCTATCGCTGCGCATTCATCGACCTCGCGGATCAGCACATCGATCCGGAACTCTTCCGTCAAATTCCTGCTGACCTGATGTTCCGCTACAACTTTGTTCCGCTCGAAGTGCACAACAATACTCTCGCCATCGCCGTCGCCGACCCCAGCCAGGTTCTTCTTAGCGATGAGCTGCCCCTGCTGCTTGGAAAGAAGCTTTCCATCAGGGTGGCTACCGCCCGGCAGATCAGCGACCTGCTCAAACGCACGGAGCAATCGCAGCGCGTCCTCGA
>OCOJ01034675.1_pt4 | contig 13470 bp, 15 predicted proteins | sample 1539251 | NCBI WGS metagenome assembly OCOJ01 (sample SAMN01911457, study PRJEB22624) | soil metagenome | biome: Soil | place: Malaysia | collected 2012-04-30 | depth RA_metagenome m | reverse complement strand
TAAAAGAAACCATCATCACGCTCATCGACGCGTGCAGAAAAATTGCGCCTTCGTGATCCTGGGTCTTGTAGAACTCATCGTAGAGTGGCATCGGCGGGATCGCCCAGGTGAGGACCTCGGCCACGCAAATTCCGATCAACCCGCCAACGAACGTCAGCACCAAAGCTTCAAGAAGAAATTGCACCAGGATGTGCCGTGGCCGCGCGCCAATGGCCTTACGCAGGCCGATCTCGCGGGTCCGCTCGGTGACGGATACCAGCATGATGTTCATCACGCCGATGCCGCCCACGGCCAGTGTGCAGATTCCGATCAGTCCCAGCACCACCTGCAAGCCCAGCGAAAAGGCGTTGATCATGCCGCGATCTTCGATGGTGTCCCATTCGGGCGTGGCCTTGTCGTCTTTCGGATCGAAGTGATGGCGGCGCGCCAACACTTCGCGCACCGCGGCCAGAGCTTTCTTGTTAAGCTCAGGCGCGCTTGGCTGAATGATGATTTCGTCCGGATCGCGCAGATTCTTCAGGTCGCGCATCAGCCCGAATGGGATGAAACCGTCCATATTGTCCGGACCGTTGTACATCGAATCCTGAATCTTGTTGCGCATGGTGCCGATCACTTCAAAGTCCAGGCCGCCAATCTCGACATGCTGCCCGACGCATGGAGCGCCCTGAAAAACTTTCTTCGCCGCTTCGTAACCCAGAATCACCACGCGGCGATGGTCCGCGAAATCGGACTCGTCGAAGTAGCGCCCATCGGCAAGGTCCAGCTTGCGCATCTGGCCGTAGGGGAGGTCCACGCCACGAACCTGAACCGATACCACGCGCGTGCCGATCTTGAAGCCGAAGTCGCGGTCGATCTCGCCGCTCACGGCGCGCACGATGGGCACTTCCTCGCGAATCGCTTCCACGTCCTCGAGTTCGTACTTGACGGCCTTGCCGGCTCGCTGCCCACCGGCCTGCATGCTGGTTTGGCCTGGCCACACGACGATGACGTTGTTGCCCATATTCAGGAAGGCGTTGAGCACAGCACCACCTAACCCCTGACCGTAGGCCAGGAGCAACACCACCGAGGCCAGCCCCCACACGATGCCCAGCATCGTGAGCGTGGAACGCATGCGGTCGCGCATGAGCGCCTGCCAGCCTTGCGAGATGAGTTCTTTCAAAAACATGGTGGTCAGTTGTCAGTGGTCAGTGGCTAGCGCGTCTGCAAGCTAGTGATCGGCTTTCCTCAGGAAGCTCTTGCTGACAACTAGCCACTGATCACTGAATATGTATGTCGCCCGAGCCAGTGCGCACCGACAGCACGGGCCCTCCGCCGCGGACCTTGCCGCGAATCGACTTGCGCATCTCCTGTACTCTGCCTTGCACCGTCATCTCGACCGGTGCATCGATGTCCACCGTTCCCGAACTGGTAGAGATGTCGGCATCAAAGGCAGCATTGCCGGGGAGCCGCACTTGCACGTTGCCCGATCCAGTGCGGATCTCCCAGGGACCGCTCTGCNGTGCCTTCGGCGATGATATTTCCGCTGCCGGCTTCGCCGCGGAACCCGCCCTGAATGCCACGGACCGTAATGTTGCCGGAACCGGTGTGCAGATCCACGTCGCCCGGGCCGGTTTCCTGCACTTCGATGTCGCCGCTGCCCGCGCCTCCCCGCACCGGGCCTGAAATCTCGTGCGCTCGCACATTGCCCGACCCGGTCTGCAGGCGAACTTCCCCGGTAAGACTGGAAAGTTTGACATCGCCCGAGCCGGTCTGCACGTCCACATTGCCGTGCGTGCCTTCGATGGTCTGATCGCCTGNAGCCGCTGCGGCTGCGCACGGTCGTGTCGACAGGTACGGTGATCTCGTAGTTCACCGAGATGTCGCGCACGTTGAGGTAATCGATGTGAATGCTGTTGCCTTCCTGCCGCAGCGGGGGATGCTGCTCAATCTCGCTGACGTCGCCCTTGCGTTCCCCGAACAACCAGCGGTCGCCGACGTAAATCTTGCCGCGAATGAAGACCGAACCCGAAGGTCCGCTGCGAATGGTGACGTCGCCGGAATGGGTGAGTACTTCCAGATTTACTGGCCCGCTGACCTGGAAGGTTCTCTCAAACGTGCCTTGTGCCGTGGATGCGAATGCGGCTGTCGAAGCGAGGAACAGCGCCAGCGAGACGGTTGCAATCGATAGCTGCAAAAAAGCAGACGGCGATTTGCGGAACATGCAATGCTTATTCATAGCGTAGCGACTCCACGGGTGGCATTTCCGCGGCGCGCTGGGCAGGATACATGCCTGCGGTCACGGTGATTAAAGAAAGCGTCAGAATTGAAGCGATGATCGAGATGGGGGAAACAATCGGGTGAGGCACGAACTCCGGCAGCGGGACGGCGGTCACCAGCACACAGATTCCCACGCCGACGCTCAGGCCCAGGACGCCGCTCGCCACGGTCAGCATGGCCGACTCGGCGAAAAACTGGCGCAGAATATCATGCTTGGTGGCGCCGATCGCCTTGCGCGTACCAATCTCGCGCGTGCGTTCCGTCACCGAGACCAGCATGATGTTCATCACGCCTATCCCGCCCAGGCACAGCGTGGTAATCGCCACGCATCCGAAGAAGATGGTCACCGCAGCAAAAATTTTCGCCAGCTCCTTGGCGCCGTCCATGGTGTCCCAAATGAAAAGCGCGTCTTTGTCGAGCGGATCNAAAGTGGCGCACGCGGCCGAGCGTGCGCCGCACCTGGAGCACCGCTGCTTCGTGCTCTTCGGGATTGGCTACTTCAAAAACGATGTCGTCGAGGTAGCCGCGCGTGATGCCGGCACCCGGTTTTTCGGGAGGCGGAAAATCCCGCGACACGGCCGAGTACGGCGCAAACAGGTAGTCGTTGTCGGGTCCGCTGTAGTTGGAGTTCTGCTTCTTCTCCTGCAGCACTCCGACCACCGTATAGGGGACGCTCTTGATCAGAATCGAGGCGCCGATCGCCGGCTGACCCGGAAACAGCTGGCGATAGGCTTTTGATCCCAGCACGAGGACGCGCCGGCCTTCGCGCTCGTCGTCGTCGGTGATCAGCCGTCCTTCCGAAATCAGCAGCGAGCGAAAGTCTTGATACGCCGGCCACATACCCACCACGCCCCGATTGGCCGAGTTGAACTGGCTTACTTCCGGAATTTCCCGTCGCAATTCCGGGCTGACGTTCTTCACGAGGTAACATTCGTCGCGAATCAGCTCGGCATCGTCCACATTCAAGTGAATCTCGCGACCCGCGGCGCGTCCGCCCGCCTGCGCGCTGGTCCGTCCTCCCCACACAATCACCAGATCTTTGCCCAGGGTTTCCATGTGCTTCTTCTGATCCACCACGAAACCCCGGCCCAGGCCGACCAGGATGATCACCGACGCGATTCCCCACACGATGCCGAACATGGTGAGGAAGGTGCGCATCTTGTGCGCCCGGAAGGTGGCGATCGCCTGGCGGAGGATTTCAGAGAGAGTCATGGAATCGGACCTCAGACCTCGGACCTCAGACCTCGGACCTCAGACCTCGGACCTCAGGGGCAAAAAACGCTGAGGTCCGAAGTCCGAGGTCCGACGCCGCTTTACTGCAGCACCACTTCGTCGCCTTCCTTCAGACCGCTGAGCACTTCGGTTTTGGCGCCGTTCGAGATGCCGATGTTGACCGCGACCTTGCGTTTTCCGTCTTTGCCGCTCGGGTCGGGAACTTCGACTGACGCCTTCTTGTCTTTGTCATAGAGGATGGCGCCCTCGGGAATCTGCAGCACATTCTTGTGCTCGTCGAGGATGATTTCCGCATTGGCCGTCATCTCGGCCTTGAGTTCGCCGCCCGGGTTCTGAATCGACACACGCACCTCAAAAGTAGTGACGTTGTCTTTCTCGACGCCCATGGGCGAAATCTTCGTCACCTTGCCGTAGAACGTTTTGTCCTTGAACGACTCGACCTTGATGCGCGCTGGCTGGCCGATGTAAACCTTGCCGATGTCGCTCTCGTCTACTTTGCCCTTCACGTAGACTTCGCTGGTATCGCCGAGGTTCATCACCAGCGTCGCCGNAGGAGCCCAGCACCAGGATGGAGCTGACCGCATCGCCCATCTGCACGTCGCGCGAAAGCACGATGCCGTCGATCGGTGAAACGATGTCGGTATAGCTCAGTTGTTCTTCCAGCTGTTTAAGATTGGCGGTGTCTTGCGCGACTTGGGCCTGGGCCTGGGCGATCTTAGCCTTCAAAACGGTTACCTGGGCCTTGGCGACATTCTGCTTGTTCAGCGCCAGTTCGTAGTTCTTTTCCGCATCGTCTAATGCAGAAGCGGAGACGACTCCGTCCTTGGCCATGCCTAGGGCACGGTCATAGGCGCGCTTCAACAACGGCACGTCCGGACCTTCCGCGTCGACCTTGGCCCGCTCATAGTCGGCCTGTGTGCTCTTCAAATTGGCTTCAGCCGCTTCGAGCGCCGCGCGCGACTGGTCGACCTGCGCCTCGATCTCCAGCTTGTCGAGCTGCACGAGAAGCTGTCCCTGCTTGACGTGATCGCCGTAATCGACGAGCAGTTTTTTCACGATGCCGCTGGCTTTCGACTTCACCTCGACCTTGGTGATCGGCGTTACTTTCCCCGTCGCGACCACACTCTTTGCGAGGTCGCCTCGTTCCACCTTCGCCAGCTTCGACGGATCAATCTTGGTCCCGCCGCGGGTAGCGGCGATCACTCCGACGGTGATGAGCAAGATGATTCCCAGGGGAATACCCACATAAACCAGTACTCTGCGACGCTTTTTCTTATGATTGCCGTTTCCGTTCACGACGCCTCCTACAGCGACTGCCAGGTGGAGATTGGGAGCCATCTTGCCCCCTCACTACTCTTGTACGCGGCCAGAGTGGCTTTTGTTCCGATGAATTCGGACTTGATACGAAGATGATGAGCAGCCCACTAACTGGATGACCGCCTGTTATTTAGACCGCCAGCCGCGAAAAAAGGTTAGCTAACCGTACGCTTGAATTCTGTGATCTGCCGCACAGGCCGTTGCTTGCTGACCCTGAGCACTGACCCTTGACTCCTGACCACTGACAACTGGTTTTCCAATGTTAGAATTACCCTTCCATGGTTNGCTTTTGTGCTGCTCCGGGTCTTTCTGATCCTTCTCCTGGTGGCAGCCAATGCGTTCTTTGCCGCCGCTGAATTTTCTCTGGTCAGCGTGCGCGACACCCGCATCCAGCAGCTCATCGAAGCCGGACGCATCGGCGCCCGAGCCGTGCAGCGTCTACATCAGCATCTCGACGAAGTCGTCAACGGAGTGCAGCTCGGCATCACCATGGTCAGCCTCACGCTGGGCTGGATCGGCGAGCCCATGGTCGCCCGGCTGGTGGAAAGCTTCGAGTTTGTCCACCGCCTCCCGCACATGGCGATCTACGCCCACACCATCGCGATCGCGATCGCGTTCAGCTTGATCACCTACATGCACGTGATTCTGGGCGAGTTGGTTCCCAAAACGCTCGCTCTGCAGCGCGCCGAGCAAATCGCTCTCGCCGTAGCTGCGCCGATGGAAGCATTCCTTACCATCACTCGTCCGATTCTTTTTTTCATGCGCCGCTCGGGAGGACTAGTGCTGCGGGCATTCGGGGCGCAACCGGCTCGTCGCGGCGGTGCGGTCCATTCCCCCGATGAACTCAAGCTCATCGTCACGGCCAGCCGCCAGTTTGGCCAGATTCCCGAGTTTCAGGAAGAGATGATCCACAGCGCCATCGAGCTCGACAGTGTGATCGTGCGCGAAGTGATGACGGCGCGCCCCGACATCTTCTCGTTGCCCTCTGATCTTTTGCTGGAAGAGGCCCTGACCCGTGTGGTCGAGGGCCAGCACTCGCGCATTCCCGTTTATGACCCGCAGCGCGGACCGGAGCACATCGTCGGCGTGCTCTATTACAAAGACCTGATGCGCTGGATGCGCCTCAAACTGAGCAACCCGAGCCAGCCCGCTGCGGCCCGCATTTCGCGCATGCAGATCAGCCAGATCATGCATGATGTGCTGGTCGTCCCCGAGACGAAGGCCCTGGCCGAGCTGCTGGCCGAGTTCAAAGAACGTCGCCGCCACCTGGCCGTAGTGGTCGACGAGTTCGGGTCCACCGCGGGAGTGATCACGGTCGAGGACATCCTGGAGCAGCTGGTGGGCAACCTCGAAGACGAATTCGACGTAGCCCCGCCCGAACCCAAGCTGGAAGACGAATCGGTGCTCGTACTCGAGGGCTCGGCGAATAGCCGTGACCTGGAAACTGAGTACGGCTTGATTCTTCCGCGGGACGCCGGGTTTGAGACGCTAGCCGGATTCGTTCTCGCCCGTCTGCAAAAGATTCCCACGCTGCGAGAGTCATTTGAATATGACGGCCGCNCGCTACACCGTCGAAGAAATGGAAGGGCACCGCATCGCGCGGGTGAGGGTCGAAAAGGTGGCCGAAGTTCGAAGCGAAGCCGAGGCGGCGAAAGGAGCGGGGGATTGAGAAACTTCTTTGCCGCGGATTAACGCGGATGAACACGGATAAAGCTGAAGAATGTCATGCTGCGCTCAGTCGAAGGGAACGTCTTGTTGGGGGGGGCGAGAATGAACACGGATGAATTCCTACGTGTCTTCGTGGATCACGCAGGTCCGAAGCTCGACACCTACGAACAGGCCATCTACCTCTACCTCGTACGACGCACACATCTGGACGGCCTCACCGCAATCCTAGTCCCGGTCGAGTCGGCCTCCATCCGCACGGCTGCTGGCATCGCCAAGAAGGGCGCTCGCATTAGTCGAGATGTGTACCGGAACAAACTTCAGTCACTGGAGCGCAAGGAGTTCCTCAGCATCATGGGGAAGGAGTACCGTGGAACCCGAATCAGGGTGTTTCTACCAATTGAGATCCCAGGTGTCATCCCCGAGATTAAGCCAGCGGATCCGACGGATTTGGAGAAGCTGGACTTCTTCACGGTTCCCGAAAATCGCGACGCTATCCTCGCTAGAGAGAAGGGAAGATGTTTCTATTGCATGGTGCTCCTCAACCACAAGAACCGAGTCATCGATCACATCGTGCCGCATCCAAAAGGCGATAACTCGCACCGCAATTGCGTGGCTGCGTGTCTGCAGTGCAATTCCGAGAAGGGCCAAGTACCGGCCGACGATTTCTTACGAGCCTTGTGCCGCAAGGGCCGCCTTCGCGCCGATGAACTTGACTCTCGCTTGGATGCCCTCTTACTAATCAAGGATGGCAAGGCACCGCCGATCGTGGCGCCATCGGGTGACCGCCTAGAACTAACTGGCAACTGGCGACTGGGTACTGGGAACTGACTCGCCTCCTCCAACGCGTCCTCTACACCCTGCCGGTCATCTGGCTCGTCGTGAGTCTCGTCTTCCTGCTCATCCACCTCGTTCCCGGAGATCCCATTCAGCAGATGCTCGGCGAGGGCGCACCGCCCGCCGACATTGCCGCGACGCGCCACGCCTACGGGCTCGATGCGCCGCTGGGAGAGCAGTACGTTCGCTACTGGAACGGGGTGCTCCACGGCGACCTCGGACAATCCTTTCGCTACAACCAGAGCGTCACGCGCTTGCTGGCTCAACGTTATCCATATACCGCGGAGTTGGCCTTTGCGTCATTGTCCATCGCAATCCTTCTTTCAGTTCCCGCGGGAGTCTATTCCGCGCAGCATCCGAACCGCTGGACCGACCGGCTGATTTCTGTCGTCAGCCTCTTCGGGTTGTCGTTCCCGAACTTCGCGCTAGGTCCCATTCTCATCTTGCTTTTCGCCATCAAGATCGGATGGCTGCCGGTCTCGGGCGCCGGCTCATTCGCCAATCTCGTGCTGCCGGCGATCACCATGGGAGGATCGATGGCCGCCATCCTGACCCGCATGGTGCGCACCTCGATGCTCGAAGAGCTCGGCCAGGACTACATCCGCACCGCCCGCGCCAAAGGCCTGCCCGAGCGCACCGTGGTCTACCGCCACGCTCTGCGCAACGCCATGATCCCGGTGCTCACCGTGCTCGGCCTGCAATTCGGTGCGCTACTCGCCGGCGCCATCGTCACCGAAAAGATCTTTTCCTGGCCCGGCATCGGACGCCTCACCATCGACGCCATCTCCAGCCGCGACTACTTCGTGGTGCAGGGCTGCATTTTGGCGATTGGATTGACGTACGTGGCCGTGAACCTGCTGACGGATGTGCTGTATTCGGTGGTGAATCCGAGGATCAAGCAATGACTCAACACCATTGCGCCCGCTCGGAAGCCGCAGCACGTCGTTGTTGCATGGATCTCGTGAGCGGCGAAGGTCTTATCTCCTTGACATGTATATATACATCACGTAGGATGTATATACGCTAAGGAAGACTTCACATGGCCGGTACCCTGACTTCCATCCGCCTGGACACCCATCTGGCCGACGAAGCCGCGAAAGCGCTGGGCGTGAAGACCCGCACCGAGGCCGTTCACATAGCGCTCCGTGAAGTCGTAGCTCTGAAACGCTTCAAGGAGCTGATGAGGAAAAACGCGGGCAGGCTGAAGTTCGCAGGTCATCGTGAGTGACTTCGTCGTCTTTGACACTTCGGTCCTCGTCGATGACCTCCGTACTGGATGTCATCAAGAGAAGATCCAGGCAATAACTGGCCTGGTCCGAACCTCTTCAGTGGTGCTGGCGGAATTGTGGCGCGGAGCGACGAAGCCCGCTGAGCGGGCATTCCTGCAGTCGCTAGGGAAAAATCATCCGCTCCTGACCCCGACGGAAAAGATGTGGCTGGAATCGGGCCAGATCCTGTCAAAGATAAGGGCCGATCACGGGTTCCCGCCGGAGAAACTCCGCGACCTTCACTTCGATGTCTTGATCGCCCTGGNCTGCCCGCGCTCACGGCGGCCGCCTGATCACCTCAAACCGCGCCGACTTCGAACTGATTCACCAGTACCGCAAATTTCGCCTCGAGGTTTGGTAGGTGCGGTTGGCCTGAGTGCTCTCGAGGCAAGTAGGCGCAGGGATAACGGTGGTTATCCTGCGCCGCCAGACCTGGCAGCAATTCAGCCAATTCGTCAGGTGAGTTACTTGGCCGTCGCTTTGGAGGCGTCGATCGCGAGGCCCAGTTCGCGTTCGGCGGCGCGCAAGTGCTCCTCAGCTTTGGCGCCGTGACCTTCCATGTCGTAGTGGTTGGCGGCGCGGGCACGCTCCATCTCATGAATCGCTTCCCTCACGTGCTGACGAACGCCGTCGAGATCGCGCCAGTCGCGGACCTGGCCAGACAGCGCCGCGCCCGCCACAAACGCCAATGCAAGAGCGACAACGGCAAGAACTTTCTTCATGGTTTTCTCCTCTCAGGGTGAGATTCTGTCGTCAGGGGTGCAAGACCCGCGCACGCATTGTATACAAGACATCAAGTGCAGGCGACACGCGGCTTTGACTGAGCTGTGGAAAACCTGCAGTAGGTAGCCCTGTGGGAAATGATCCACTCGGATCGCCAAGTCGAGCCGGAGATATGGTAATTTCCAGTGACCTCAAACTTCGCTATGTCAACCGCCGCCCTTTCTTTCGGTAGAACTGCCCGCCTAAATCCGCTGGCGGCTGCAGGAGTGGTGCTGGTCGCCATCTTTTTGATCTTCGCCCTGTTCGCGCCAAGGATCGCTCCACAAGATCCGGCNACAAGATCCGGCGACGATCAACCTGCCGATACGCCTTGATCCGCCATCGCAGGCGCACTGGTTCGGAACCGACGAACTCGGCCGCGACATTCTCTCGCGCGTCATCTACGGCGCGCGCATCTCTATGCTTGTGGGCAGCTCGGTTGTGCTGACCTCGCTTGCGCTTGGTCTCATCATCGGCTCTGTCGCCGGCTATTACGGAGGGCGAATCGACCGCTTCATCAACGTCATCGTGATGAATGCATTTCTGTCTTTCCCCGGAATTCTGCTGGCGATCGCCTTCGTCGCCTTTCGCGGTCCTGGTATTTTCAATCTTGTGCTCGCGCTCTCGCTGGGCGGATGGGTGGGCTACGCCCGCCTTGTGCGCGGACAGGTTCTCGCCGCCCGCGAGCGCGAGTTCGTCGAAGCTGCCCGCGCTCTGGGCGCCACCGACGTGCGCATCATCGTTCGGCATATTCTGCCCAACATTATTCAGCCCGTCATTGTGCAGGCCGCGATCGGCATGGCAGGAGCCATCCTCGCGGAAGCCACCATGAGCTTCCTTGGCCTTGGCGTGCCTCCTCCGACAGCCAGCTGGGGAACCATGCTCAATGACGGCCGCTCACATCTTTTCGACGCGCCGCACCTTGTGATCTTTCCCGCGCTGGCGGTGATGCTGGCCGTGCTCTCGTTCAATTTCATCGGCGACGCCTCGCGCGATTACCTCGACCCGCGCTCCCGAATCGAAGCAGGACTGTAACCGCAGGTGGACTGCGCCCACCAATTTTCAGCGCGAAACAGCAGTCGATAACTCAAAACGGTCACGACTTCCTCTCCGACTGGGCTTCGTGTTTTTTCAAATTCTGTTTTCTTTCTTAGATCATCGCCCTTAAGCGATCTATAGGTTTCCGGGAAGTAAAACCTGAGCCTCGCCAGGGCGGGATCGACGAATCGATTTGTATACTGCGCCCTACCCATTCCTTTAGGCTGATTCGTCGCGTGGATGTCTTCCAGAAGGGAGGCTTTGAGCCCTTCCGCATCCACATTGCCCCAACCGCTTCTCACTTTTTCAGCGAGCACAGGAACTTCGATCGGCGAGTTCACGATTAGTCCTCCGGTTGGCTGATAACGCACTGCGAGTAAACGCCGATTGACGATCTGGCCGATCAGCACATAGCAGACATCCGCTACCTTGACTGTGTAGGTTCCCTCGAAGCTTCTGACGCCGGGCGGAGGCGGATTCTTCGATTCCTCTGTCAGTTCTCCTTCGCGAAACCAATGAGGTGGACGAGGGTCGTATTCGTCGCTGAACGCCATGAACATGAAAAGGAAATCTGCGTTGTCTTGCGAAGGCTTGTTTCCGACTTCGAATCTCGTCGGACGCTTGTCATCCAGGTGCCGAATCAACTCGGGTAATGCAACAGGGCCACGCCGAACCAGTTCGCGCATCTGCGGCGGCACTTTCGCAGGAGGGGCCCCCAGAATGCCCATCTCAAAAGACTCTGGAGTATCGTCCGCGATGAATCTCTGATACAGGGCCAAGGTGTCCATCCCCGGCGCTTGCGAATCGATCTGCGTCAAATCGTCAATCAGCTCAGCGACCGACCTCCTGGCATAGTCATCCCCGGCGATTGCGAGGGATACAGCCAAGAGACGACCGACAAGAAATCCAATCAGTACCTTTCGGCAGCAAGGCTGAAATGGCCACTCCATAATCACCTCCGGATTTCGCTAAACGACCACCAGGATCTTAACTGCGCCAAGTTCAGGAGTGTCGCCGGTGGCCGGCCTCCACGAAAAGCCCGCACACATGCATAGATCGCTACCGCCGGCCATTTCTTGCTCTCAAACTATTGAAAGCAAATAAAATCCTTTTCTTGACAGCAATTACAAATTGCAATATAAGTATCTCGATCTGCGATTAGAGCACCACCATGAAGCTGGGCGAGAAAATCCGCTACCTGCGCGAGGTGGAAGGCTCGCTGCGCGGCTTGGGCCGACCGATGACGCAGCTCGAAATCGTGCGCGCCATTCGCCAGAAGCTGCACAAAAGCATCAGCCAGTCCTACCTGTCGCAAATTGAAAGCGGATCGCGGCCGCACATGACGCAGTCGTCGCGCGCTCTGCTGGCCAAGTTTTTCAAGGTGCATCCCGGTTTTCTGGTGGATGACCCCGACGGCTATCATGCGGAGTTGATCTCGGACCTGCGCACGACCGAAGGCCAGCTGGACGTGTGGCTGCTGCAAGGCTCGGAGCGGTTTGCCAGCGATCCCGAGCTCAGCGACGCGCTAATCAAGGCTGCGCGCGAAAAAGATACGCGGCGCTGCCTGCTGCTGCTGGGTGCGATCCTGGATACGCCCGGGCTGGCGGATCGCCTGCTCGAGGCGTTGCGGCCGGAAGTGGCGGGCGGGAACCATCGTCGTGGGACTGGGGTAGAAGGGAGGCGAATGCGATGACCTGGTCGGATTTTTACCTGATCTGTTTCGCGGTCGGCTTCTGCTTCAGTTTTTTCTCGTTCGTGTTTGGAGGCGCGCGCTTCGGTCGCTTGCATCTGCCGCACTTCCACGGTCATTTCCATGGGCATGTCGGTGGCGTGCACGCGCCCTCGGCGCCTGTGGCGCACGGTCCGGCGCCTGGACATGGGCCGGGCGCAGCTCTTCAGGCAGGATCCGGCACCGCCGGCGGTGGACAAGGTGGAGCGCGCGCCGGACGCGGCAGCGTCTCGCCGTTCAACTTCGTCTCGCTGACGGCGTTTCTGGCCTGGTTTGGCGGCACGGGATATTTGCTCACGCGCTTTTCAACGTTGTGGGTCGGCATGGGATTGCTGCTCGCGGTGGTGAGCGGGCTCATTGGCGGAGGAATCATCTTCCTGTTCTTGAGCAAGGTATTGATGCGCGACGAAGAGCACATGGATCCTGCCGACTACGAGATGGTCGGGGTGCTCGGCCGCATTTCCAGTCCCATCCGCGAAGGCGGGACCGGAGAGCTGATCTACTCGCAGGCGGGAACGCGCCGTGTCTGCGGCGCGCGCAGCGAGGATGGCACCGCGATCCCCAGGGGAACCGAAGTTGTCGTCGCGCGCTACGAAAAAGGGATTGCGTACGTGAGTTTGTGGAGCGAGATGTCAGGAGAAGAGTAAAGACGCTGTGCTGAAAGTTCTGGGTGACGCTGGTCGCAGCGGTTCAGGTTTTTGCCAACTGCATTTGTAAGAGGAGGCGTTATGTTCGGGTTCTCGACGATGGTTACGATTTGGATCTTCGCCGGGCTGGCAGTGATGGTCATCCTGTTCCTGATGAGCGGAATGGCCAGGCTCTATCGCAAAGCAGGGCCGCACGAGGCACTCATCGTGTATGGCCTGGGTGGAACGCGGGTCGTGAAGGGTCACGGCACGCTGGTATTCCCGATGGTGCAGATTTGCCGCGAGCTGTCCCTCGAACTGATGTCGTTCGACGTCGCTCCGCAGCAGGACCTCTACACCAAGCAAGGCGTGGCGGTAACCGTGGAAGCGGTCGCACAGATCAAGGTGAAGTCAGACACTGAGTCCATCTTGACTGCGTCGGAGCAATTCCTTACCAAGAGCGATGACGAGCGTCAGGGGCTCATCCGGTTGGTGATGGAAGGCCACCTGCGCGGCATCATTGGCCAGCTCACGGTAGAAGAAATCGTCAAGCAGCCGGAGATGGTCTCCGACCGCATGCGCTCAACCTGCGCCGACGACATGAACAAGATGGGCTTGGAAGTCATCTCGTTCACGATCAAGGAAGTGCGCGACAAGAACGACTACATCACTAACATGGGTCGGCCCGACGTGGCCCGTATCAAGCGTGATGCCGATGTGGCTGCAGCCGAAGCCGATC